>ERZ1643251.266-NODE-266-length-87085-cov-26.434230_pt1 | contig 87085 bp, 72 predicted proteins | sample MGYA00579261_ERZ1643251 | MGnify/ENA primary metagenome ERZ1643251 (study PRJEB29033, sample SAMEA4952267) | chicken gut metagenome | biome: Broiler Chicken; feature: Gastrointestinal Tract; material: Caecum | place: Ireland | collected 2018 | study: Broiler... | reverse complement strand
GAAAGCCCGGCGGGAGGCCTCCGGCGCAGCATAAGGCAGACGGATACGATCTGTCGGCGTGGAGCCGGTCGGCCGGTGCGCCATGACCCTGTTGCAAGTCCACAGGACGGGACCCCTACAAAACAGGTGAGCGACAAAACCGGGCCGTAAAACAGGTGTGGCAGCCTGTGGGCGATGACGCGCAGACAGGATAATGAGACTCGCGCATTGGACGCCCGCAAAGCATCGTGCGCCGCACCCATCAGCATGGGCCGGGGTGAAATTCCCGTGGAGCTGTGCCAGCAGCCATCCGTTTTCTGCCTCTTATTTTTTGCAACACCGTCCTCTGAAAGGGGACGCGCAAATTTTTAGGAGGTGTTGTATTTGAACACGAACGATATTCCTATCTGGCAAAAATACACGCTTTCCATTGAGGAGGCGTCCAGATATTTTCGCATTGGGGAAAAGAAGCTCCGCAGGTTAGCCGAGGAAAACCCTGACGCCAACTGGCTCATTATGAACGGCAACCGCCTCCAGATCAAGCGCAAGCAGTTTGAGAAAGTCATCGACGAGCTGGAGGTTATTTGACGAAGCCGGCTGACAATGGGCCCAGGGCGCGGTATAATAATGATAGCGTATCGAGGCTCATTCCAGCGATGGAAGGGAGCTTACCATCATGTCAGAGAAAAGACGCGATAGCAAAGGTCGAATTTTAAGAACTGGAGAGAGCCAGAGAAAAGACGGAAGATACGCTTACAAGTACACGGACGCCTGCGGTAAAACTCAATTCGTGTATGCCTGGAAACTGGTGCCCACCGACAAGACCCCCACGGGCAAGCGGGATGACATCTCGCTCCGTGAGAAGGTCAAGGAGATCCTGCGAGACCTGAACGATGGGATCGACACCATCGGCAAGAAGATGACGGTCTGCCAGCTTTACGCCCGGCAGAACAGCCATCGGAAGAATGTCAAGCGGAGCACCGAGAAGGGCCGGGAATACCTGATGTCCGTTCTGAAAGAGGACCCCCTGGGTTCCCGGAGCATTGACAGCGTGAAGCTGTCAGATGCCAAGGAATGGGCCATCAGGATGAGTGAGAAGGGCTACGCCTACAAGACCGTCAGCAACTGGAAACGGTCTTTGAAGGCGGCCTTCTACACGGCGATTGAGGATGACTGCATCCGCAAAAACCCGTTCAACTTCGCCATAGCAGATGTCCTGGAGGATGACACGGAGGAAAAAGCCGCGCTGACCCAGGAGCAGGAGGACCGCCTCCTGGCCTTCGCCGGCAGCGATCCGGTCTACCGGAAGTATTGTGATGAGATCATCATTCTGCTGGGGACCGGCCTCCGCGTTTCCGAGTTATGCGGATTGACAACGGACCTGGATTTTGAAAACCGCTGCATCCATGTGGACCACCAGCTCCTGCGGGACAGTGAGCTCGGCTACTATGTGGACGAGCCCAAGACTAAAAAGGGTGTGCGGCAGATCCCCATGAGCGAGAAGGTCTACCAGGCGTTGAAGCGGGCTGTGAAAAACAGAGGCAAAGCCGCCCCGGTCAATATCGAAGGCTACACCAATTTCCTGTTCCTCAACCAGAGCGGCCTTCCCAAAACGGCGTCCTGTTACGAGAGCATGTTCCAGGGGCTTGTCAGGAAGTACAACAAGCACCACAAGCCAGAGGAGGCCCTGCCGAACATCACGCCCCATACCATGCGCCATACCTTCTGCACTCGCCTCGCCCACGCTGGGATGAACCCCAAAGACCTGCAGTACATCATGGGACATTCCAATATCACCATGACGCTGAATTATTACGCTCACGCGGATTATGCTTCCGCAAAGGCGGCGATGGACAGGCTGGCGGCATAGTAGTAAACCCTCGTTTCTACTACGGTTTTACTACTTTTCAATGCCAAATGAGGCTCCGAAATGCCATGATATGCGGGGTATCTTCCGAAACGCAAAATGCCGGAAATGCTTGATATTCCAAGCCTTTCCGACATTTGCAGAGATTTGAAAAGATAATCAGAAAATCGGTAGAACTTTTCTTTCATAAAATCCCGCACAAATTGGTGCAAAACAGGGGAGAGGTCGGGGAAAAACCGGGTGAAAACCGAGGTGACTCAGGCTGAATTTGCCCTGAAAAAAGTGGAAATAAATGAGAAAAAACTGGAGTTTTTGGGGTGTTGCCCGGGAATGAACAGGACAAATGGTGGAAAAATTTATGTTGTATAATTTGTATTGTTGGAAAGGTGGAAAATATCAAATCTATGTGCAAGTTGTTGATTTTCCAGCAGATGGATGCTACCATGGGGCTGAATGAGTGCAGACATATACCCTGTTTGTCTGAATGAGGGTGTGGGCGTCCCCGGCGGAGCGGGAGAGGAGGTGAGCCAGGGAATGAGCCGGGGCAGAGATCCGCAAAACATCACGAAAAGAGAGGAGAAACCATGAAAAGTTTCAAGAAGTTTGGAAACAAACGCATTGCAGCAGGCCTGCTCAGTGCGGCCATGGTGTTGTCCATGGTTCCCATGAGTCCGGCCAGAGCTGAGACTCAGGACGACAGCAGCCAGTTGTACAACTACGTGCAGACAGACGGTGAGAATCTGGGCAACAACATTGCCCTCAAGGCCACCGCAGGCGCATCCTACACCAATGTTTGGGGCATCTCTCCCGATGCCATGAACGATGGGAAGCTGGCCACCTCCGACCCCTACAGCAGCTGGAACAGCTGGGGCACCAACGACGAGGCCTATCCCGTCACCACCTCCCTGACCTGGGAGTCCGAGCAGGTCATCACCGGGATGCGGGTGATCTGGTGGGCGGACAACGCCACCATCAACGCCAACGCCAACGTCACCTTCCCCAAGTCTGCTGCCCTGTACTATGTGGACAGCGAGGGCAACGAGCACCAGATCACCGGGATGACCAATGAGAAGGGCATGCCCACCGACGAGGTGGGCGTGGAAGTGGATTCCAGCTCCAACAACGGCATCAACGGCAACAACCAGTACTGGAACTACGTGGAATTTTCTGAGCCCATCACCACCAGCCAGCTGCGCATGAAGATCCAGCGCAACGGCACCGGCACCAACGGCGTGGGCATCAGCGAGTGGGAGGCCTTTGGCTATCAGACCATTGCCTCCGGCACCAACGTGGCCGGTGAGGCCACCGTGTCCGCCTCCTACACCAACACCACCCTGCCGGACAACGCCGAGGCCGCCATCAATGACGGCGCTCTGGCAGACGGCAACTGGACCACCTGGAACACCTGGTCCGAGGCTGGCGATGTGGAGTACCCCGTCACCGTGGACCTGGACTGGGGCAAGGCCACCTATGACATCTCCAGCGTCCGGGTCATGTGGTGGTCGGACAACGGGGGCGTGCAGTTCCCCGCCTCCTGCCAGCTCCAGTGGTACAATGAGCGGTCCAAGCAGTGGGTGGATGTGACCCAGATGGTGGACGAGACCGGGGCGGACACCTCCTCCGTGGGGGTCAAGTTCGGCGCCGCCGATGAGGCGGGCACCGACGCCAGCCAGTATACCAACGGGGCCAACCGCTATTGGAACGGCGTGACCATGAACGAGTCTGTTCAGACCAGCAAGCTCCGCCTGGTCATCGACCGCAACGGCGTCGACCAGACCGGCGTGGGCATTGGCGAGGTGGAAGTGTACGGCACCAAGCTGGCCCAGACCGACGGGGACAACGTGGCCCTCCAGGCCACCGCCTCTGCGGACGCCCAGAACACCCCGGTGACCAACGTCAACAACGGGCAGCTGGCCACCAACGCGGGCACCTCCTGGAACACCTGGAACAGCAGCACCTATCCCACCACCGTCACCCTGACCTGGGACGCCCCCTATGTGCTCAACAGCATGCGGGTGATGTACTGGGCGGATAACGGCAACCTCACCGCCTCCGGCAACGTCACCTTCCCCAAGAGCTGTGAGGTGGAGTACTACAACCACGAGTCCGGCCAGTGGGAGAAGATCACCAACATGACCAACGAGTCCGGCCAGGTGGTCTCCTCCGTGGGCGTCAAGTACGGCAGCGCGGAGGCCGCCTCCGACCAGCCCGGCAGCTACCTCAACGGCAACAACCGCTACTGGAACGTGGTCTCCTTCCAGGAGCCGGTGAAGACCACCCAGATCCGCCTGAAGATCGACCGCAACGGGTCCGGCGCCAACGGCGTGGGCATCGGCGAGTGGGAGGTGTACGGCGAGGAGATGACCGCCGAGTGGAACGAGCTGGTTTCCACCCAGATCACCGGCAAGGAGCGCATTCTCAAGGGCGAGACGGGCACCTTCACTGCCGAGAGCCTCCCCGCAGGGCTGGACGGCCTGAGCTACCAGTGGGAGCTCACCGAGGGCAGCCAGTACATGGAGATTGTGGGTGCCACCAACGAGTCTCAGGTGCAGCTGGCAGCCCTGGACAGCGGCTACGGCACCCTGAAGGTCACCGTGTCCCGGCAGGAGGAGGGCCAGACCGTCACCCGCACCGCCACGTTGGAGGTGAAGGTGGACGGCATCGAGAGCCTGGACGAGTATGTCACCGCCACCGAGGCGGGCCGTGCTCCCATCCTGCCCAAGACCGTGGTGGCCAACGGCATCGCCTTTGATGACCCCACCCCTGACCTGTACGGCCCCACCGGCTACAACTTCGCCGAGGAGTTCAACGCCTCCCTGGTCCCCGTGACCTGGGAAGAGGTGGACCCCGCTCTGTACGCCGAGGACAAGGTGGGCACCACCTTTGAAGTGAAGGGCACCGTGGTGTCCGGCGACGAGGAGCTGGAGGCTGTGGCCCGTGTCACCGTCAATGAGCCCGTGGTCACTCCCGTGGCCAACAGCACCGTCACCTTTGAGAACGTGCAGCTCACCGACAACTTCTGGAACCCCAAGCAGAAGGTCAATGCCGTCAACTCCCTGAACAAGGCCATCTATCAGATTGAGCAGGCCTCCGGCGGTGAGCCCAACTTCGTCAACGCCATTGCCAAGCTCAACGGCGAGCCCTACGACGAGTTCCAGGGCTATGTGTTCCAGGACTCCGACATCTACAAGAGCATTGAGGCCATCTCCTACACCCTGTCCGTCATCCATGACGACACCGACCCCGAGATGGTGGCCCAGCGTGAGAAGCTGGAGGAGAAGCTGGCCTACTGGATCTCCCTGATTGAGCAGGTGCAGTACGCCGACGGCTACATCAACACCCACTTCACCCTGAGAAGCACCGGACACGCCGGCGGCAGCTCCGCTGGCACCCACCGGTGGCACGACTTCTCCAACCACGAGATGTACAACGCCGGCCACTTCCTGGAGGGCGTGGTGGCTTACACCCGCTACCGTGAGGGCATCGGCGATCCCGACTACAGCCTGTATGTGGTGGGCCGTCGGTTTGCCGACGAGATTGTGGACCTGTTTGGCCCCAACGGCACCCGTCACGAGGTACCCGGCCACGAGGAAATCGAGCTGGCTCTGGTGAAGTTTGCCAAGCTGGTGGAGGAGTACGAGGGCGAGGGTACCGGAGACAAGTACATCCAGACGGTGAAGACCCTCATTGACCGCCGCGGTGTGGATAAAGATCAGCGCGAGAGTGGCTACAACGGCGGCGAGTACTCCCAGGACAATGACTCCATCATGACCATCACGGAGGCTGTGGGCCACGCCGTGCGTGCCTGCTACTTCTACACCGGTGTCACCGATGTGGCCACCCTGCTGCCCGAGGATGACCCGGACCGGGCTGCCTACCTGAACACCATGGATGCCATCTGGGACTCCGTGGCCAACACCAAGACCTACATCACCGGCGGCATTGGCGTGCGCTCCCACGGCGAGGACTTCGGCGATCCCTACGAGCTGCCCAATGACGATTCCTACTGTGAGATCTGCGCCACCATCGCCCTGGCCAACTGGAACCAGCGGATGAACCTCATCCACGAGGACGCCAAGTACGCCGACGTGGTGGAGAAGAACCTGTACAACGCCATTCTGGTGGGCACCAACCTCACTGGAGATAAGTTCTACTACAGCACCTATCTGGAGGCCAAGAACGGCGATCCCCGTTCCGACTGGTTCGCCTGCGCTTGCTGCCCCCCCAACCTGATGCGTACCATCGCCAAGCTCAGCGAGTACATGTACACCATCCACGGTGACAAGCTGTTTGTGAACATGTACATCGGCAGCGAGGGCAACCTGAACATCGACGGCACCAACGTGAACCTGACTCAGGAGACCGAGTACCCCTGGGACGGCGCGGTGAAGCTCACCGTCACCCCCGACCAGGCCAAGGAGTTCACCATGAACATCCGTATCCCCGGCTGGACCCAGGAGCAGGCCAACAAGGAAGTGTCCATCTACGTCAACGGCGAGAAGGTCACCGCTGAGGCCGAGAAGGGTTATGTGGCCATCACCCGCACTTGGGAGAAGGGCGACATCGTGCGCATCGACATGCCCATGGAGATCCGCATGACCGAGGCCGACCCCAACGTGGAGGCCAACCAGGGCCGCATCGCCATTGAGCGTGGCCCCATCGTGTACAGCATTGAGATGGCCGGAAACGCCCAGCTCAACAGTGACATTGCAAACTTCAGCCCCCTGAACTTTGTCATTCCCCGGGATGCCCAGCTCACCGCCACCTACAATGAGGACCTCCTCAACGGCGTGGTGGAGATCACCGGAGACGTGAAGTACAACGACAACGGCAACCTCATCGACGCCAAGCTCCAGGCCATTCCCTACTATGCCTGGAACAACCGGGGCAACGACGGGGTGGAAGGCCAGAACAACTGCAGCCAGATGCTCATCTGGACCAACACCACCGGGGCCAGCGTGAAGATCGGCGGCGCCTCTGAGGTGGCCGTGGACGACAGCTTCACCCTGAACGCTGTGGCCGCCGGCCTGGACAATCCCACCTACACCTGGACCGTCAAGGACGGGGACGCCGTGGAGATTGCAGAGGGTGCCGACACCGCCACTGTGACCCTCAACGCCATCAAGGAGGGCACCGCCGTGGTGAGCGTCACTGCCACCAGCGGGGAGGACTCCGTCAGCGCTGAGTGGACCGTCACCGTCACCAAGGGCGGCGAGCCCACCCCCGGCGACGTGGACAAGACCCTGCTGGAGAAGACCATCGCCTACGCCGAGGGCCTGGACACCACCGGTGTCACCGACTCCGCCGTGGCCGCCTTCCAGAAGGCTCTGGACGAGGCCAAGGCTGTGATGGCCGACAGGAATGCCACCCAGGATGAGGTGAACAACGCTTGGAATAACCTGCTGGAGGGCATCTGGGGTCTGGGCCTGGTGCAAGGCGACAAGACCCTGCTGGAGCAGCTGATCACCAAGGCCGACGGCATGATGGCCAACGCCGACCAGTACATGGCCGACCACTGGCAGGAGCTGGTGGACGCCCTGACCAAGGCCAAGGACGTGTACGCGGATGGCGACGCTATGGAGGAGGACGTGCAGCCCGCCGCCGAGGCTCTGCTCAATGCCATCCTGGCCCAGCGCTTCAAGGCGGACAAGTCCATCCTGGAAGACCTCATCGGCAAGGCTGAGGGCATCGACCTCTCCGGCTACACCGCCGAGTCTGTGGCTACCTTCCGCACCGCTCTGGCCAATGCCCAGGCTGTGATGGATGATGCCACGCTGTCTGAGGACGATCAGGCCACGGTGGACGCTGCTGTGGCCGCCCTCAACGACGCCATGAACGGCCTCACCGCCGGTGGCGCTCCCGAGACCACCGATACCCCCGAGGCTTCCCAGAACCCTGAGGCCACAGACAAGCCCCAGGCCACCGAGAAGCCGGAGAACGTGCCTCAGACGGGCGATTCCGCCCAGCTGATGGGCTATGTGGCCGCTCTGGCCGCCGCCGTGATGGTGCTTGGCGCTGTCACCGTGGTGCGCCGCCGCCGCAACGGCTAAAAGCATAAAAAACACGGTCAGCGTTTTGCTGGCCGTGTTTTTTATGCAAATGAATAACGAATAATGATTAATGAATAACTGTGGTGTGCCGCTATGCGGCATGGATTTTTGACACGCCTTCTTGTCATGTTGCCGTAGGGGAGGGGCTTGCCCCTCCCGCTGTTGACCTGGCATTGCTATGGTGTTTCGGTCTGGCCCGGCACCTACGATGGCCTTTCTCGAAAGCCAATGCAGGTCCCAAAAGTCGGAGAGACGTTCAGGACCTGCATTCTTCATTCTGCATTATTCTTTTTTCATTCCTCTGGTGGCCACCACATCCACCCCGGTTCCCAGCAGGTCATGAATCACCACTTGCCCCAGATGCACCGGGGCGGTGAGGCGCACCCCATTGAGGGCGTCCATGGCCTCAAAGATCAATTCCTTGGGGATGGGGGCGGTGGTCTTCACAGGCAGACGGCGGTGGAGCCCGCCCTGGACGCACACGGTACTGGTGAGCACCCGGGTGGGGTGGAGCAGCTCATTTTTGCCGTACTCTGCCCCCCGAGGGCAGCTGTTCCCGGAGACGGCGTAGCCGTGCTCCTCATCCACCTGGAGGCGGCACCCCTTGGGGCAGACGATGCATACCAGTTCTCTCATGTCCCTTCCACCTCCTCAATGGATAGGGTGAGGCCCCCAGTGGCCCGGTCCAGAAGCACACCAGGCAGGGTGATCTGCTCCATCTCCCCTGGGGCCATGTGGGAGCGGGGGAACTGGGCAATGGGATTGCCTGCGTCGTCTTTCACCACAATGCGGCTATTCCCAAACACGCGACTTACCCGGAATAGCACCTGAACATTGCCGCTGCCCCGGCGGATGCGCTGGGGGACGGTGTAGCTGACCCCGGGGCCGTGGGTGAGGGGAAGGGCCTCGGCGGCGGTTGGTTCCCCCTGGACATAGCGGGCAGCGGCAGCCCCGGCCCGCTGGCTTTCGGCGGTGACGTAGTCCACCAGGTCGTGGACGTGGAGCACGTTGCCACAGGCAAAAATGCCGGGCACCTGGGTCTCCATGTTCTCAAACACCACCGCCCCGTGGGTGCGTCCGTCCATGGGAATGTCGGCCTGGCGGGTGAGCTCGTTTTCCGGGATGAGCCCCACACTCAAAAGTAGAGTGTCGCAGTCGAAGACCATTTCCGTGCCGGGAATGGGGCGGCGGTGCTCGTCTACCCGGCTCACCACCACCTGCTCCAGGCGGTTGTGGCCCCGGAGGTCGGTGACGGTGTGGCTGAGGTAGAGGGGAATGGAGTAGTCCTCCAGGCACTGGACGATGTTCCGGGTGAGGCCGCTGGAGTAGGGCATCAGCTCCACGCAGGCCAGTACCTTGGCCCCCTCCAGGGTCATGCGCCGGGCCATGATAAGGCCGATGTCGCCGCTGCCCAGGATGACCACCCGGCGGCCCACCATGTACCCCTCCATATTCAGGTACCGCTGGGCGGCCCCGGCGGTGAAGATGCCCGCCGGACGCTCTCCGGGGATGGCGATGGCCCCCCGGGCCCGCTCCCGGCAGCCCATGGCCAGCACCACCGCCTGAGCCTCCAGCACTTGATAGCCGTGCTGGGCGCTGACGCAGTGGACCTGGTGGGGAGTGCCGGGGAGGAGCTGGAGCGCCATGGTGTCCAGCTGCACTTCCACATCGGTATCCTGTATTTGATGAATAAATCGGGCGGCGTACTCCGGCCCGGTGAGCTCCTCTTTGAAGTGGTGGAGCCCAAAGCCGTTGTGGATGCACTGGTTGAGGATGCCGCCCAGCTCCTGGTCCCGCTCCAAAATCAGCACCTTCCGCAGCCCCTGGTCCCAGGCCTCCCGGGCGGCGGCCAGTCCGGCGGGCCCGCCGCCAATGACAATGAGTTCATACATGAGCGTTCCCTCCTTGGCCCTTGGTCTCTCCGGTGAGCAGGTAGGAGCCCTCCTGGTCCAGCAGCACCTCGCAGGGGTCCAGCCCCAGCTCCCGGGCAATGAGGGCCTGGACCCTGGGGGCGCAGAAACCACCCTGACAGCGGCCCATGCCTGCATTGCACCGCCGCTTCACCCCGTTGATGGTGTAGGGCGGGATGGGGGCGTGGAGGGCGGCCACGATCTCCCCCTCGGTGACCGTCTCGCACCGACAGATTACCCGGCCATACCGGGGGTCCTGGGCGATGAGGGCGTTTTTCTCCTGGGGGGAGAGGTGTTGGAACATCACGTGGGACCGCTGGTCCACAAAGTCCGGTTTGGGTTGCAGGTCCGGCTCCCTCTCCAAAATCCGTTCACAGGCCCACTTGCCAATGGCGGCGCTGGCCGCCAGGCCGGGGGACTTGACCCCCGCCAGGTCGAAGAAGCCGGGATGGTTTTGGCTCTCCTCCAGAATGAAGTCGGAGCGGGTGGAATTGGCCCGCAGTCCAGCAAAGTTGCGGATGTTTTCCCCAAAGTTGAGGCCGGGCACCGAGCGCATGGCCTGTTCCTTGACAAAGGCCAGCCCTTGGGCGGTGTTGCCCAGGTCGTGGCGGTCCTCCACCGGTTGGGCGTTGGGGCCCACAATGAGATTGCCGTGGATGGTGGGGGCCACCAGTACTCCTTTGCCCCGCTCATTGGGACACTGGAATACCACGTGTGAGACTTGCTTTCCCTGGCTCTTGTCCAGCAGGTAGTATTCGCCCCGGTTGGGGGTGATGGCATAGTCCGGCTCTTCTAACAGCCCATGCACCTGGTCGGAGAACACCCCAGTGGCATTGAGGATATATTTCCCCTCAAATACCCCCTTGGGGGTGGTGACGGCGTGGCCCCCCTCTATGGGGGTGATGGCCGTGGCAGGGGCGGAGCGGTGGAGCTCCACGCCGTTGACCACCGCCACCTCTGCCATGGCCAGGGCATACTGCCAGGGGTCCACAATGCCGGCGGTGGGGGCGTAGAGGGCGCCTACCACGTTCTGGCTGAGGTTGGGCTCTGTTTGGCGCACTTGGGCGGCGTCCAGCAGTTCCAGCCCCGGCACGCCGTTTTGTACGCCTCGGTCATAGAGGGTGCGCAGGGCATGAAGGTCTCCCTCATCAAAGGCCAATACCAGGCTGCCCACCCGGGCGAAGGGCACCTGGAGCTTTTCGCAGATGTCCCCGGCCATCCGGTTGCCCTCCACGTTGAGCCGGGCCATGAGGGTGCCTGGCTCCGGGTCGTACCCGGCGTGGATGATGGCGCTGTTGGCCTTGGTGGTGCCATTGGCTACATCGTTTTGAGCCTCCAAGATGGCCACGTTCAGGGGATACTGGGCCAGGTGGTAGGCGGCGGCCGCCCCCACCACCCCACAGCCCAGAATGATGACGTCATACATGAAAAGGACCTCCCTTCCAAAGCAAAACGCAACCCAGATCCACCCACCTGCGTTGCGCTCAACCCCTTGGTCTATCCGTTTGTTGGGGCCATTATATCCGATTTTGTGGGAAAAAGCAAGAGATAGAAATGGAACATCCTTTAGACTGTGCACAGTGACGAAAAACCGGGGGCGGTTTGCGTCGTATCGCTGATTTTTCCCGGGCGGGGAGGGGGAGCCCTTTACAGGGGGGTGAAAATCTGGCATAATGGGTGCAACCCAAGAAAGATGAGGAGCAGGACGGGCGAGAGGCAAGTCGCCAGTTGTGCTCTTTTTTGTTTGATGCGGCAACACCAGACACAGGAGGGGGAAGAGTATGAAACAGTACGTCATCGCCCTGGACCAGGGCACCACCAGCAGCCGCTGCATTGTCTTTGACCGACAGCAGAACATTGTGGCCTTGGAACAGCGGGAGTTTGCCCAGCACTACCCCAAGCCCGGGTGGGTGGAGCATGACCCCATGGAGATTTACTCTACCCAGTACGGGGTGCTCATTGAGTCCCTGGTGGGCAACAGCATCGACCCCACAGACATTGCCGCCATCGGCATCACCAACCAGCGGGAGACCGCCATTGTGTGGGACAAGGACACGGGCAAGCCCATTTATAACGCCATTGTGTGGCAGTGTCGGCGCACGGCGGGGCTGTGCGAGGAGCTGAAGAAGGACGAGGCCTTTACCGGATACGTCAAGGAGCACACGGGGCTGCTCATCGACGCCTACTTCTCCGCCACCAAAATCCAGTGGATTCTGGACCACGTGGAGGGGGCCCGGGAGCGGGCCCAGCAGGGGAAACTTCTGTTCGGCACCGTGGACAGCTGGCTGGTGTGGAAGCTCACCGGGGGTAAGGTCCACGTCACCGACTACACCAACGCCAGCCGCACCATGCTCTACAACATCCGGGACCTGCGGTGGGACGAGACCATCTGTGAAAAGCTGGGCATCCCCATGAGCATGCTGCCACGGGTGTGCAACTCCAGCGAAATCTACGGCTATGTGAACCTCCAGGGGGTGGAAGTGCCCATTGCGGGAATCGCGGGAGACCAACAGGCGGCGCTGTTCGGCCAGACCTGTTTTGCCCCCGGCGAGGCGAAAAACACCTACGGCACCGGGTGCTTTTTGCTCATGAACACGGGAGACCAGCTCTACCGCAGTGAAAACGGCCTCATCAGCACCATTGCCATCGGTCTGAATGGCAAGGTGCAGTACGCCCTGGAGGGCAGCGTGTTTGTGGGTGGTGCCGTCATCCAGTGGGTGCGGGATGAGCTGCGCTTCATCACCGAGTCCCGGGATGCGGAGTACTACGCCCAGAAGGTGCCGGACACCGGAGGGGTGTACCTGGTGCCCGCCTTCACCGGACTGGGTGCCCCCTATTGGGACATGTACGCCCGGGGCTGCCTCATCGGCATCACCCGGGGCACCACCCGGGAGCACATCATCCGGGCGGCCCAGGAGTCCATCGCCTACCAGAGCTATGACCTGGTGGAGGCCATGGAGAAGGACACGGGCATCCACCTCACCGAGCTAAGCGTGGACGGCGGCGCCTCCCGAGACAAGTTCCTCATGCAGTTCCAGGCGGACATTCTGGGCAAGCAGGTGCGCCGCCCCATGATTCGGGAGACCACCGCCCTGGGCGCCGCCTATCTGGCGGGCCTGGCCACCGGGTTCTGGCGGGACCTGGAGGAGATCCGTGCCCAGTGGACCCTGGACAGCCTCTACACCCCCAACATGGACCAGCCCCAGCGGGAGAAGCTGCTGCGGGGTTGGCACAAGGCGGTGGGCCGCAGCTGCGGCTGGGTGGACCCCCAAGAGACATAACGAGAAATCCCCCTGGGCTGTTCACAGCCCAGGGGGATGCTATTTGGATTATTCCTCCCATGCCGGATTTTTCTCCGGGGAGAGGGCGGCGGAAAAATAGGACATGTCCTTTCCGTTGATGATGTAGGAGAAGTCCCCTTCGGGGCCGTCAAACTCCACATACACCCCGCTGGGACGGCGGTCGGACTCAGACAGAGCCACGCTCCACAGTTTCATCACCGCCTCGTCGCCGTAGTACAGCACGGCGTCCGGGGTCTCCTGGGGTGGGGTTCCAGGCAGTTTGCCAGGCCCCAGAGCGGAGATGGCGTTGTAGACCACATAGGCGTTGTCCCCGGTGATGCGCAGGGAGGTGCCGTCCACCTCAGCCCGCAGATTGTCCTGATAATAGCACTGGTAGGTCTGGGTGGACAGGGCGGAGACAAACCGCTTATATCCGTACTGATGGCCCAGAATTCGGGCTACCGGGACGATACACAGCAGCAACAAGATCAGGCCAATGGCCAGCAGCACTAGGAGTTTCCACTGGCCGCTGGGGGCCTTGCGCTGCTGGGGCGGGGTGATTTGCTCGTATAGGTCAGCCATAGGGAACCCCCTTTCTACTGGGCAGATGAGGGAAGGGCGTTAAAACTGCGCGCCGCCGAACTCCAGCAGGGTCAGCTGCTTGTTGCGGTCGGCGGTCCAGTTGATGGACCAGCCGGAGGCGAAGAGGAGCAGCTGGTTGCCCTTGTAGTCCTCCACCAGCATGGCGTCGTTGGGCAGCACCAGGTCGTCGGCCCGGAGGGGCTCGTCTCCGTCGTGCTCAATCCAACGCAGGAACTGGTAGGGCAGGCCCTCCACGTAAAGGTCCACTCCGTACTCATTGCGCAGGCGGTACTCCAGCACGTCAAATTGCAGGGTACCCACCACGCCCACAATGACCTCCTCCATGCCGGAGTAGGGGGTCTTGAAGATCTGGATGGCGCCCTCCTGGGCGATCTGCTCCATGCCCTTGAGGAACTGCTTGCGCTTCATGGTGTCCAGGGGCCGCACCCGCTTGAAGTGCTCGGGGGCAAAGGTGGGGATGGGGTTGAACTGGAACTTGTGAGAGGCGGTGCACAGGGTATCGCCAATGGAGAAGATGCCCGGGTCAAACACGCCGATGATATCTCCGGCGTAGGCCTCTTCAATGATCTCACGCTCGGCGGCCATGAGCTGCTGGGGCCGGGAGAGCTTGATCTTCTTGCCGCCCTGGACGTGGTAGACCTCTTTGTCCGCCTGGAACTTGCCGGAGACGATGCGCATGAAGGCGATGCGGTCCCGGTGGGCCTTGTTCATGTTGGCCTGAATCTTAAAGACGAAGGCGGAGAAGTCGTCGTCGAAGGAGTCGATGAGCTCCTCTCCGGCCATGCGGGGCAGGGGGGCGGTGGTCATGCGCAAGAAATCCTCCAGGAAGGGCTCCACGCCGAAGTTGGTCAGGGCGGAGCCGAAGAACACGGGGGAGAGTTTGCCGTGGCGCACTCGGTCCATGTCGAACTCGCAGGAGGCCCCGTCCAGCAGCTCAATCTCATCCACCAGTTGGCGGTAGTGGCTCTCGCCAATGAGGCCCGCCAGCTCCGGGTCGTCCAGATTCACCTCGGTGGCGATGGCGGCCTTGGCGTTGGTGTTGGAGGTGAAGTGGATGATCTTCTTGCGCTGGCGGTCGTACACGCCCTGGAACTCCTTGCCGCAGCCAATGGGCCAGTTGACGGCATAGGTGTCGATGCCCAGCTCTCGCTCCAGCTCCTGGCACAGGTCAAAGGGGTCCTGGGCCTCCCGGTCCATCTTATTGATAAAGGTGAAGATGGGGATGTCCCGCATGGCGCAGACCTTGAACAGCTTCCGGGTCTGGGCCTCCACGCCCTTGGCGGCGTCGATGACCATGACGGCGGAGTCGGCGGCCATGAGGGTGCGGTAGGTGTCCTCGGAGAAGTCCTGGTGGCCGGGGGTGTCCAGAATGTTGATGCAGAACCCCTCGTACTGGAACTGCATCACGGAAGAGGTGACGGAGATGCCGCGCTGTTTCTCAATCTCCATCCAGTCGGAGGTGGCGGCCCGGGCATTCTTCTTGCCCTTGACCACGCCGGCCTGGGCAATGGCGCCTCCGTAGAGGAGGAATTTCTCGGTGAGGGTGGTTTTACCGGCGTCCGGGTGAGAGATGATGGCGAAGGTTCGCCGCCGGTTGATCTCAGCTTCGTACAGTGACAATGGAACAACCTCCATATGATAAAATTGGGGCAGTCAGGCAAAACCACCCCATTGTGTATGATAGTGGAGCAATTATACCACCAACCGGGGAAAAGGGCAACAGAGAAAGTGGGATAACGGGGGCGGCGTAGAGTCCAGGTCGATTGCGTTTGCATACCAATGGTATAGGGGCTGTGGGGGAGTTCCCAGTCCCTGATTGTGAAAAGGAGGGACTGCCATGACAGGACTGAAAGCTGTACTCAGCGATAAAGCAGTCTGGGTGGCTGTGGTAGGCCTTGTGGCTGGTATTGCGGTGGCCCTGGGCTTCAATGAGAGCATGGTGGCTACCATATCCGGTGGAGTACTTTCGGTGGTGTCTGTGGTTTTGATGGCTCTGATGGGAGTCAAGAAGGCCAAGAGTACGAAACAGACGGCGTCTGACCCAGAGCAACCGGATTCCGACGACCAGGCGTCGGACGGCTTGGGATAAGATTGGAAAAACCGGCGGGAGACCGCCGGTTTTCCTTGTCCACAGCAGGAATTTTCCGGGGAAAGGGCTGGGGATTGCCTTGGCTGGGGAAGAATGATATAATCAGCTGTTAGTATTACCGCAACACCCCACACCAGGGAAGGAGAGCCACACTATGAAGCTCATGGTCATCGACGGAAACTCCATCGTCAACCGGGCCTTTTACGGGGTCAGTCAGAATCTGTCCACCCGGGAGGGCCTGCCCACCAACGCCATTTTCGGCTTTGTCAACATCCTCTTGAAGCTGCTGGAGGAGGAACAGCCGGAGGGGCTGGCGGTGGCCTTCGATTTGAAAGCGCCCACCTTCCGCCACCTGGCCTATGAGGGCTACAAGGCCCAGCGCAAGGGCATGCCCGAGGAGCTGGCGGTGCAGATGCCGGTGCTGAAACGGCTGCTGGACGCCATGAACATCCGCCGCTATGAGCTGGAGGGCTGGGAGGCCGACGACCTGCTGGGCACCATGGCCCGGGTGAACGGGGAGGAGGGCGGCCAGACCGTGGTGGTCACCGGAGACAAGGACTCCTTGCAGCTTATCACCGACTCCACCACCGTCAAGCTGGTGTCCACTCGTATGGGCCGCACCACCACCCGCAACATGACCCCGGAGGTGTTTCGGGAGGAGTACGGCTTCGACCCCATCCACATCATCGACTTGAAGGCCCTCATGGGGGATACCTCGGACAACATCCCCGGGGTCAAGGGCATCGGTGAGAAAACCGCCATGGCTCTGCTGGCCCAGTACCCCTCCATTGACGACTTGTACGCCAACATGGACACGGTGGAGGTCAAGCCCGCCGCCCGGAAAAAGCTGGTGGAGGGGGAGGGGGACGCCCGGATGAGCTACGACCTGGCCACCATCCGCTGCGAGGCCCCCATGGACTTCCATCCACAGGACACCCTGCGCCAGCCCTTCCACAACGATGAGCTGTACCAGCTGCTGCTGGAGCTGGAGTTTTCCAAGCTCATCGACAAGCTGGAGGTGCGTCCCACTTCCACACCGGTAGCCCAAGCTGTGGAAGAAACCCCCGAAATTCGGGTGGAGGGGGTGTACCTCACGGGCGAGGAGCAGCTGGCCCAGGTGCTGCCAAAGTGGCAGTCAGCTCAGTATGTGGTGGTGCTCCCCCTGCCCAATCTGGACGGGGTGACGGTGAGCCTCCATGAGGGAGACAAGGGCTGGCTGTACGACGTGCGTAGCAGTCGTTACCAGGGGGATTACCAGGCCCTCTTGGCTCAGCTCTTTGGCCCTGGGGTGAAGAAAGTGGCCCACGGGGTGAAAGAACTGTGCGAGAAGCTGCTGGACGAGGGCGTTCAGGGCCAGGGCTTTGTCTTTGACACCCAGCTGGCCGCCTATCTCTTGGACCCCACGGCGGGCAGCTATGACCTCTCTAAGCTGTCCATGCAGTACCTCAAAAAGGAGCTGGAGGAGTCCAGAGCCTGGCGGGACGAGGAGGCCTTCGGGGCTCTATCCGACCATTTGAAAGCCCAGACCGAATGGTATGAAGATAACGCCCTTATCGGGGCTCTCCACGAGAAGCTGGCCCCTCAGCTGGACGAGCTGGGGCTGACAAAGCTGCTCCAGGAGATGGAGATTCCCCTGTGCTCCGTGTTGGCCAATATGGAGCGCCGGGGCGTTCTGGTGGACAAGGGAGCCCTGTCCCGATTTGGCGAGATGCTCACCAGGCGCATTGCGGACACCCAGAAGGCCATCTATGAGCAGGCGGGGGAGGAGTTCAACATCCTCTCTCCCAAGCAGCTGGGCCACATTTTGTTTGAAAAGCTGGGGCTGCCCCCCATCAAGAAGACCAAGACCGGGTACTCCACCAACGCCGAGGTACTGGAGAAGCTGCAATATCAGCACCCCATTGTCTCCCTGGTGCTGGAGTACCGGCAGCTGACCAAGCTCAACTCCACCTATGTGGAGGGCTTGAGCAAGGTCATTGCCGGAGACGGGCGCATCCACACCAGCTTCCAGAACACCGTCACCGCCACCGGGCGGCTGTCCTCCACCGAGCCCAACTTGCAGAACATCCCTGTGCGCACCGCCCTGGGGGCGGAGATGCGCACCATGTTTGTGGCCCGGCCCGGGTGGGTGCTGGTGGATGCCGACTACTCCCAGATCGAGCTGCGGCTGCTGGCCCACATGTCCGGGGATGAGGCCATGATCCAGGCCTTCCGGGACGGGGTGGACATCCACACCGTCACCGCCTCCCAGGTCTTTGGGGTGTCCCCGGACCGGGTCACCAGCGACATGCGCCGGGCGGCCAAGGCGGTGAACTTTGGCATCGTCTACGGCATTTCCCCCTTCTCCCTGTCTCAGGATATTCATGTCTCCGTGGCCCAGGCCAAGAGCTATATGGAGAAGTATTTTGCCCACTACGCCGGAGTGCGGGCCTATATGGACGGCGTGGTGGAGCAGGGCAAGAGCCAGGGCTATGTGTCCACCCTATATGGACGCCGCCGCTGGCTGCCCGAGCTGAAAAGCTCCAACTTCAACACCCGCAGCTTCGGGGAGCGGGTGGCCCTGAACATGCCCATCCAGGGCACCGCCGCCGACATCATCAAGCTGGCCATGATTCGGGTGGAGCATCGCCTGGCCCAAGAGGGGCTCCAGGCCCAGCTGGTGCTGCAAGTCCACGACGAACTGATTGTGGAGTGTCCCCAGGCCGAGGCGGACACCGTGGCCCGGCTCCTCACCCAGGAGATGGAGGGGGTGGCCCAGCTGGCCGTGCCCCTCACTGCCGAGGCCAAGGTGGGCCAGACCTGGGCCGAGGCCCACTAAACAGGAGGTAGAACCACGTGAAGTATACACTGACCCCCATGACCGCCGAGCTGATCCCCCAGATTGCAGCCCTGGAGCGGGCCTGCTTCTCCCACCCCTGGACGGAGGAGATGCTGCAACAGGAGCTGTGGAACGAGGCCGCCGTCATCATCGTGGCCCTGCGGGAGGACGGCGTGGTGTTGGGCTATGCCGGCTTGCAGACGGTACTGGATGAGGGGTATATCAATAATGTGGCGGTGGCCGCCAACGTCCGCCGCCAGGGCATTGCCGACGAGCTCATCGCCGCCTTTGTCCGATTTGGTCAGGCCAAGCTGGCCTTCTTGACCTTGGAGGTGCGGGCGTCCAACGCCCCTGCCATTGCCCTCTATATGAAACACGGCTTTGCCCAGGTGGGGCGGCGGAGAGGGTACTACGACGACCCCAAAGAGGACGCCATTTTGATGACACTGGAGTTTGAACATGGAACTGAAAGCGCTCAATGAGAAGGAACTGGCCTCCCTGTACCGGGAGGAGATGGAATATGACTTTCCCCAAAGCGAGCTCAAGCCCCTGGGGGCCATGCTGCGGCTGTTAGAGCTGGGGCAGTACGACCCCTTGGTGGCCACGGAGAACGGGGAGACGGTGGGCTACGCCATGGTGTGGCTGTCCAAGGACCGAAAAGGGGTACTGTTGGACTACCTGGGCGTGCTGCGGGGCAAGCGCAACGGCGGCACGGGGGGAAAGATTCTCGCCCTGCTGTTGGAGCGATACGGTCACATCTTCGGAGAGGCGGAGGCCCCCACCAGCGACGACGAGGAGGAGAACCAGCTGCGCCGCCGCCGAATTGGCTTCTATCAGCGCAACGGTTTCCGGGGGTTGGACTATGAGTGCGCCCTCTTCGGAGTGCATTTCAAGTGCCTGTACGGCGGACCGGAGACGGATGACCGGGTGGTAGAGAAGCTGCACCGCAAGGTCTACGCCGACTATTTCTCCCCCGCCCATATGCAGCAATACATTCAACTGCCCCTTTCCCCCGGCGAGGACATTCACCCTGCCCCGGCCTGGACGGAGGAGCATAATCCCACGGAATATGAGAGAAAGGTGATTTCATGAAAATTTTAGCCTTTGAATCCTCCTGTGACGAGACCGCCGCCGCTGTGATGGAGGATGGCCGCACCATCCTGTCCTCGGTGATTGCCTCCTCGGCGGACATGCACGCCATTTACGGCGGCGTGGTGCCAGAGATTGCCTCCCGCAAGCATGTGGAGGCCATTTCCGGCCTGGCCGACGAGGCTCTGCGCCAGGCGGGAGTGGACAAGTCGGAGATTGACGCCGTGGCGGTGACCCATGCCCCCGGCCTCATCGGGGCTTTGCTGGTGGGGGTATCCTTTGCCAAGTCGGTGGCCTACGGCCTGGGAGTGCCCCTCATCCCTGTGCACCACGTCCGGGGCCACATCGCCGCAAACTACATCGCCCACGCCGATTTGGAGCCGCCCTTTTTGTGCCTGTGCGTCTCCGGCGGCACCACCGCCCTGGTGGATGTGAAGGACTACACCCACTTTGAGGTGCTGGGCGGTACCCGGGACGACGCCGCGGGGGAGTGCTTTGACAAAATCGCCCGGGTGCTTGGGCTGGGCTACCCCGGCGGCGGACCCATGGACAAAATGGCCCAGGGGGGCAACGACAAGGCCTACACTTTCCCCCGGGCCCATGTGGCGGACCACCCCCTGGATATGTCCTTCTCGGGTCTGAAGACGGCGGTGCTCAACACCGTCCACAACGCCCAGCAGAAGGGGGAGAAGTTGGACCTCCACGACCTGGCCGCCTCCTTTGCCGCCGCGGTGTCCGACACCCTGGTGCCCCGCACCATGGAGGCCAACCGGATGTTGGGCTACAACAAGATCGCCGTGGCCGGCGGCGTAGCCGCCAACAGCCGCATCCGGGCGGATTTGCAGCGGGAGTGCGAGAAGGTGGGGGCCAAGCTGTGGCTGCCGCCCCTGTCCCTGTGCGGGGATAACGCCGCTATGATTGGCTGTCAGGGGTATTATGAATATCTGGCTGGTAACACCGCCGGATGGGATTTAAATGCCCGGGCCAGCTTGGACATCTCCAAGGGATGACAGCCCATGGCGGCGTTATCCCCGGGGGCCCCGCACGGCGGGGCGGCGCTTATGCGCCGTACGAGTATTTTCCCATGGGGAAAATCTCGGCGCAGGGGGAATTCACTTTCCCCGAGCATTGAAATCATACAGGGTTCCCACGGAGCTGCGCTCCGTGGGAGAATAACGCCGCGATGATTGGCTGCCAGGGGTATTATGAATATCTGGCTGGCAACACCGCAGGCTGGGACCTGAACGCCAAGGCCAGCCTGGATATCTCCAAGGACCGCTGAGACTTCCACAGAGATTGTGCAAAATGTAGAAAATTTGTCTGGTATTTTTGGGGTGTCCAGAATTTTGACCTCCTTCTCCACCACGTTCCCCAATATCTTGTGGACCTGTCGAATGGGGTCGAAATTCACGAACGGTTTTCCTTGCATTTCCAACGTTCTGCCTTATACTGTCTCTCAGAGAGAGGAAAGGAGAGGAAGGAAAACATTGGAAACCGGCGAGCTATTTTTGGAAACCCTGCGTGTGAGAGATGAGGCAGGGGTGGAGCGTAGCTTTGACTACTACATTTTGCTGGAGCACCTGGAGCTGGAGGGCTACTCCGGCGAGAGCTACGGGGTCAAGATTGAGGAGAAGGAGACCGGAGAGGTGGCGGTAGCCCCCGATGTGACCTGCCGCTCCTCGGTCATCTATCAGCTGGCCCAGACCTTGCTGCTGCACCAGGTGACTCCGTGCACCTTGGTGGACGTCATACAGGACTGGCTTTCATAAAAATTGCGTTCTCCGCGGGGAGAACGCAATTTTTTTATGCCTTGATGGTCACTGGGGCAGGGAGAAAATCTCCTCGGCCACCTGATCGGCCACTTGATACACTCCTTCAAAGTCCACGTGGGGGTTATAGAGAGCCTCCAGATTGTCATGGGCGGCTTTGGCCTGGCGCAGGCCGTCAATGGCTTGATCCACCAGGGCCTGCGCCACCTTCTGGGCAAAGCGCAGCCGGGGACGGCTGGAGCGGTACACCTCCCGGTCCACCATGGCATCCAGGCGCAGGCGGCGGTAGGGGTGGTGGGGCCAGGGCGCAGCGGCGTTGGAGGTGACAAAGGCCAGGGACAGGTCGGGGAAGATGAGATGGGCCAGGCGTTGGGGGGCCATGGGGTCCGGGCAGGCCACCACCTGGTGCCCGGTGGCCAGTCCGGCGGCCAGGATGGGGGCCAGCAGGTCGTGGGCCAGGCCGTAGCTGTCCCACAGCTCATACACCCGTCCGGCTTGGGCCTCCACGGTCTCCCACAGGGTGACGCTGCCCTGATAGGTGACAGCGGAGAGAAACCCTTGGTGTTCCACGCCGGGGGTGGCGGCCAGGGGCTTTAACTCCCGGAGGATGATACCCCGGGCCCGCCGGGCCAGCTTTTGGGTGAGCAGGTCGGAGGTGACCCGGTCGTGGACGTCCTCCAGCAGCTCCCCGGCGGCCCCCAGACAGCGATACACCCGCTTATAGCAGGCAGAGCAGGCCTGCCCGGCGGCGATAATCTCCCCTTTGATGGGCTGTAACCCCTCCCAGGAGTAGAAGCGGCTCAAATCTACATACCGTTCCACCGCTCCCGCGCAGGCGGGCTCCACCACGTGGGGGGCGGTACCGTCCACAACTGCCACCCCCAGCTGTGGAAGAATCACAGCGTCCAGGGAGTCGGGGTCGCCGGAGCAGGGAATTTCGATCACCTCGTGTCCGGCGGCCTGGGCGTGGCGTCCCACCCGTCGCATGAGAGAGGATTTTCCGCACCCCGCTCCGCCCTTTAAGATGTACACCGCCCGGTGAGTCTCCGGGTCAGACAGCTGGTGGTACAGGGAAGAAAAGCCCAAAGGGGTGTTGCCACCCAAAAAATATTGAATATTCGGCATTGGTCAGGCCTCCTCGGCAAAAAAGATACATCCCAACCTATGCCAGAGAAAGGGGAGAGGTGAGAGTGAGGAGGGGCCGACCAACCACTTATGGGGCAAAACCGACCGATGGTAGAAAAACAGTGGAAATATCTTCTGGGATTCCTTATACTAGCCTCAACCAGGGAGGTGGTGGAACATGCAGGTAGAAATCAAACTGGACCCCAACTGTGAACAGACTCGCGTTGTGGTGGTGACAGCCCAGGTGGATGAGCAAATCTATGACCTGGTACAGCAGCTGTCTCAGCAGTCGCCCGCCATTTTGTCCGGCTTTCGCGGAGAGGAGGCGGAGATTTTGGACCCGTCCCAGCTTCTGCGAGTGTATGCCTCGGACGGGAAGGTGATGGCAGTGACCACGAGGGGAGAATACCTGTTGAAAATGCGGCTGTACGAGGTGGAGAAACGGCTGGACAAACGAAGCTTTGTGCGCATCTCCCACTCGGAAATCATCAATCTAAAGCAAGTGAAGAAATTTGATTTGAGCTATACCGGCACCATATGCGTCTGCTTTCTGGATGGGAGCACCTCCTATGTCTCCCGAAGAAATGTGGCAAAAATCAAAGAAGTATTGGGATTGTGAGGGATGAATATGAAACGAATGGCATGGGTTCGCTGCCTGTTGGGGGCGTGTTTGGGGATCAGCATCAGCACGGTAATCGCCATTGTGGTGTCGGCCATGTTGGGGGATGGGACCTATTATGCCGTCCATCCGCAGCTGATTCAGGATATGGGATCGGAGCTGGCTGCCGTGGTGCTCCAAACCGGGGTATCTGTTTTGTATGGGGCCGCCTGGGGAGGGGCCTCCCTGATTTGGGAACGGGAGGACTGGAGCCTCACGCGCCAGACTCTGACCCATTTGGTGATTTGTTCCCTGGCCACCTTCCCTGTGGCGTATGTGATGCGTTGGATGGGTCGGGATGTGATGGGAGTGGTGAGCTACTTCGCCATCTTCCTGGCCGTTTACGCGGGGGTGTGGGGGTTCCAATTTGCCCGCATGAAACGGCGCATTGCCTGCATCAACCGCTGCATGCAGCAGTGGGGGAGCGGGGCAGAATGATACCGGATCTGGATAAAATCTAAAACGGAGATGAAAACAGCGCAGCGCCCCTGGAAAACAGGGGGCTGCGCTGTTGGCGGGAAAGGGTTCAGCGGCGGTCCAGACGAGAGAGAATGATGGCTGTGCAGATACCAACCACCACGCAGATGACAAAGGTGCAGAACAAGATCTCCCCGGCCACCAGTTCATTGGTGAAAAAGGGGAAAAAGTTAAGCATTGCCCCGGCATAAAGTACAACAAACACACCCACAGCCAACCAAAGGACAAACTTTACAGGTTTCTTCACGATGTTACCCTCCTTGTCTTTCTCATGGTAACAGAATTGTATCATAGCGCCCGGGAAATCACAATGGAAGGGGACGGAAGAGACTTGCAAGAAGCGGTTGAAAACAGCTGGAAAATGCGGTATAATCAAAGGACTGTGAAACTTCTCCCCCTTTGGGGAGGTCAGATATTACTCTTGGGAGCCCAGCTCCCGTGGAATGGAAGTGTGGAAGTTGAAGTACGATTTTGCCAACATCGAGCCCAAATGGCAGAAGAAGTGGGAGGACGCCAAGGTCTACGCCGCCCACGACAACAGCGACAAAAAGAAGTTTTATGGCCTGGTGGAGTTCCCCTACCCCTCCGGCCAGGGCCTGCACGTGGGCCATCCCCGGCCCTATACCGCCATGGACATCGTCTGCCGCAAAAAGCGCATGGACGGCTACAATGTCCTGTTCCCCATGGGCTTTGACGCCTTCGGTCTGCCCACCGAGAACTACGCCATCAAAAACCACATTCACCCTGCCAAGGTGACCCATGACAACATTCAGAACTTCACCAGCCAGCTGAAAATGCTGGGCTTTGGCTTTGACTGGGATCGGGTCATCGACACCACCGACCCCAAGTATTACAAGTGGACCCAGTGGATTTTCCTCCAGCTGTACAAGCACGGCCTGGCCTACAAGGCCACCATGCCCGTGAACTGGTGCACCTCCTGTAAGTGCGTGCTGGCCAACGAGGAAGTGGTGGACGGCGTGTGCGAGCGCTGCGGCGCCCCCGTCATCCGCAAGGAGAAGAGCCAGTGGATGCTGAAGATCACCGAGTACGCCCAGCGCCTCATTGACGACCTGGACGAGGTGGACTTCATCGAGCGGGTGAAGACCCAGCAGCGCAACTGGATTGGCCGCTCCACCGGCGCCGAGGTCACCTTCCACTCCACCAACGGTGACCCCATTGTGGTGTTCACCACCCGCCCCGACACCCTGTTCGGCGCCACCTACATGGTGCTGGCTCCTGAGCACGCCCTGGTGGCCGAATGGAAGGAGAAGGGCCTTCTGAAGAACGTGGAGGACGTGGAGGCCTATCAGCGGGCCGCCGCTGCCAAGTCCGACCTGGAGCGCGCCGAGCTCAATAAGGAGAAGACCGGCGTAAAGCTGGACGGCGTGGCTGGCATCAACCCCGTCAACGGCAAGGAAATCCCCATCTTTATTTCCGACTATGTTCTCTCCACCTACGGCACCGGTGCCATCATGGCCGTGCCTGCCCACGACGACCGTGACTGGGCCTTTGCCAAGAAGTTCGGCTGTGAGATTATCGAGGTGGTGTCCGGTGGCGAGGACGTGCAGAAGGCTGCCTTTACCGCCAAGGACGAGACCGGCATCATGGTCAACTCCGACTTCCTCAACGGCCTGACCGTGAAGGACGCGATCCCCGCCATCACCAAGTGGCTGGAGGAGAAGGGCATCGGCGAGGCCAAGGTCAACTACAAGCTCCGTGACTGGGTGTTCTCCCGTCAGCGTTACTGGGGTGAGCCCATCCCCATGGTGTGGTGTGACAAGTGCGGCTGGGAGCCTCTGCCCGAGGATCAGCTGCCTCTGCTGCTGCCCGACGTGGACAGCTACGAGCCCACCGATGACGGCGAGTCCCCTCTGTCCAAGATGACCGATTGGGTCAACACCACCTGTCCCAAGTGCGGTGGTCCTGCCCGTCGGGAAACCGACACCATGCCCCAGTGGGCTGGCTCCAGCTGGTACTACCTGCGCTATATGGACCCCCACAACGACAAGGCCCTGGCCTCCAAGGAGGCTCTGGACTACTGGTCCCCTGTGGACTGGTACAACGGCGGCATGGAGCACACCACTCTGCACCTGCTCTACTCCCGTTTCTGGCACAAGTTCCTCTACGACATCGGCGTGGTGCCCACCAAGGAGCCCTATCAGAAGCGCACCAGCCACGGCATGATCCTGGGCGAGGGCGGCGAGAAGATGTCCAAGTCCCGGGGCAACGTGGTCAACCCCAACGACATCGTGGCCCAGTACGGCGCCGACACCCTGCGCCTGTATATCATGTTCATCGGCGACTTCGAGCAGGCCGCTGTGTGGTCGGACAACGCCGTGAAGGGCTGTAAGCGCTTCCTGGACAAGGTTTGGAACCTGGCTGAGAGCTGCAAGGACGACGAGAACCAGTCCGAGGCCAACGCCGCCTCCCTGCACAAGTGCATCAAGAAGGTGGCCGACGACATCGAGGGCATGAAGTTCAACACTGCCATTGCTGCCATGATGAGCCTGGTCAACGAGTTTGGCCAGAACGGCTGCACCAAGGGCGACATGAAGGCCCTCATCACCATGCTGTCCCCCTTCGCTCCCCACATCGCCGAGGAGCTGTGGGAGATGCTGGGCTACGGTTCTCTGGGCTTTGTCTGCCAGCAGCCCTGGCCTGAGTACGACGAGAGCAAGACCGTGGCCTCTGTCCTGAACCTGGTGGTGCAGGTCAACGGCAAGGTGCGTGCCAACATCCAGGTGCCCGCTGACGCCGACAACGACGCCATTGTGGCTGCCGCCCAGGCCGACGAGAAGGTCCAGAAGTTCACCCAGGGCATGAACCTGGTGAAGTCCATTGTGGTGCCTGGCCGTCTGGTGAACCTCATCGTCAAGCCCTGATTGAAGTGAAGAAACAGAGCGCAATGGTGCTCTGTATGAAAAAGGAGACACTCACGACCTGTGAGTGTCTCCTTTCAGACTGTCAAAAAACCTCATGTGCATGCAAGAAGGATACATTTTCTTGCATCATCAAAAAGCCCTCGGTAGAGTTTTCCCGCCCGGGGGCGGGAAAATAAATTAAAATCTGTTTTTTCCGGGGACATGCGCATCGGAAAAAACACTTCTCAGCCCGCCAGTGTGGAATCGGGTCGCCCTTTGACCCGATTATGCATGCAGCGGGCTGCAACTTTTCGAAAAAATGCTGGCATTTTTGAGAAGCGTGTCGAACTTCGACACGCTGAAAGGCCGGGACAAGTTAGCTTGTCCCGGCCTGGTGTTGTGTAGCGAAATGGAATTAGCCGTTGCGGCGCTTGCGGGCCATGGCCAGTCCGCCCAGAGCGGTGGCGCTGGTGAGCAGAACGCCCACCATAGCGGTCAGCTGGCTGGCGTCCCCAGTCTGGGGCACCTGCTCCGGCTTCTGGGTAGCCTGAGGCTTGTCGGTGGCCTCGGGGGTCTGGCTGGATTCGGGCTTCTCGCTCTCCTGGGGCTGCTGAGCGGTGAGGCCCTCCATGGCGGCGGCCAGGCGGGCGGCAGCGGCGTCCACGGTGTCCTGGTCGTCCACGCTGATGGTCTCGTCTGCCATCAGGGTTTGCACCGCAGCCAGGGCGGCCTGGAACTCTGCCACGCTTTCGGCGGTGTAGCCCTCCAGGTCGATGTTCTCAGCCTTGCCCAGAAGTTCCTCCAGGTTCTCCTTGTTGGCCTTGAGCCGCTGGGCCAGAATGGCATTCAGCAGGTTGTCGGCCACGGGCTGGATGTCCTCGTCCAGAGCGTCCCCGTTGTCCATCATGGCACGGGCTTCCTCTAGGGCGGTCTCCAGCATACCCCAGTACTGGGGCACATACTTGTCTTCCACCATGCTCTCGGCCTTGGTGATGAGCTGCTCCAGGGTGCTCTTATCCCCCTGGGTGATGCCCAGGCCCCAAATGCCCTCCAGCAGAGCGTCCCAAGCGGCGTTGACCTCTTCCTGGGTGAGGTTCTCCTTGGCCAGCACCGCCTGGGCATTGGCCAGCGCCTGCTCAAAGGCCTTTTTGGCAGAGGTGGTGACGCCGTCAGTGGACAGGGTCAGGGCATACGCCACGGTCTTTTCCAGCAGGGTGGTGTTCACCTGGTCCGGCGGGGTGGGAGTCTGGGGGAACTGGTCCATATCCTTGAGGGTCAGGCCGTTGGCGGTGGCATATTGGGCAGCGGCACTGCCTGCCTGGGCGTAGATGGTGACGTCCTTGCTGTGGAACAGGTCCTTGCCCAGCTGGGTCACCGACGGGGGAATGAGAATGTCTTTGAGGGCGGCATTTTCCCGGAACACGCACTCACCCAAGGTGGTCACAGTATCGGGAATCTGGAACTGGGTGCGGGTGGCGGCGGCAGGGTAGACCAAGAGCTCTTTGATATCGTTGTCATAGAGCACCCCGTCCTGAGCGGTGAAGTAGGGGTTGTCCTGGTCCACCGTGATCTGGGTCAGGCTAGTGAAGGAGTCAAAGGCGTAGTCGATGTTGTCAATGTTTTTCAGGGTTTCGGGGAAGGAAATGCTCTGAATTTTGTCGGCGGCCTCATCATTGAACAGCTTGGGTGCCAGGGCGGTGGTGGGGACGTCGTAGAAGGTGTCGGGGATATCCCAGTGGGTCTCGCTGCCCAGGTAGTCGCACACTGCCACGCCGTTGTGATAGGTAAAGGCGTAGTCGCCCACGGTCTGGTACAGGCTGTCACTGAAATAGGGCTTGTGGTCTTTGCTGAAGGTGTCCACATCGTCGTAGATGGCACCCCAGGTGGAGTCCACAAAAATCCACCCATCCTCCACATATGCCATATTCCAGGCGTGGCCGCCATAGGCGGAGTCGCCGTTGACCAGGATGCAGGGGATCTCCAGATAGGAGAGCATGGCCTTGGTCAGGTTGGAATAGGCCTGGCAGATGCCCTCACCTTCAATAAAGGCGGTGTAGGCGTTTTGGTCTTTGACGCTGTTGTCGTAGTCGTAGGCGATGTGCTTGTTGACCCAATCTTTGATGGCCACCACCTTTTCGTAGTCGCTGGATTTGTCCTGGGTGACCTCCACAGCTTTGGCACCGATCTCCTCAAACTGCGGTTGAGTGATGATGATGTCATCGTGGGCCACATAGGTCTCAGGGTTGGTCTGTTCCAGCATGGCCACCAGCTCCTGGTTGGAGCCTTTAATGTGGGCTAAGTCCATTCCTCTGCTCTGGGCAAAGCTGATGCCGGTGCCGCCCAGCCCCAAGGCCAGAACACCGGCCATACAGCCAGCTACAAGTTGTCTTCCGTGCAATTTCATATCAATCTCATTTCCTTTCTCTCAAGGGTGTGTCAATTGTACCATGAAGTGGAAGTGTGCGCAATACACAAGAAAAGCAGGGGGACCAAGGGGTAAATTGGGAAAATGTGAAATGAAGCCAAAAGATACCCAGAGGGGAAGAGAATCCAGAGAAGGGGCACAGAGAGGGACCAAATGTGAGGTGTAGAAGAGGGAAGAAGAGAGAAAAAATTTTTTTATATAAAAATCTAGTTGACAAGGGACGGGATTTTTCATATAATACCACTGTTAAAGCCATACGAAATGGCCCTTAAAGCATCCTGGATGAAGCCGGATGCCTCGGAGGGAGGGAAATATAGATGTCCGAAATTCATGTCCGTGAGGGCGAGTCTCTGGAGAACGCTCTGAAGCGCTTCAAGCGTAGCTGCGCCAAGTCCGGCGTGCTGGCCGAGGTGCGTAAGCGCGAGTTCTATGACAGCCCCAGCGTCAAGCGCCGCAAGAAGAGCGAGGCCGCTCGTAAGAACCGCAAGAAGTACTATTGATAAGCTAAAAGACCGTTGCAGAGTCATCTGCAACGGTCTTTTCCTATGTTGCCAGCACTTGTTCCAGACACCCCTCCACCTCGGGGCCCGGCAGCAGCACCGCCCCCAGGTGCATCTCCCGGGCTAGCTTCACCTTTTCGTGGATGGATTGAGAGGTGTCATAGAGGACAAAGTGGGCCTGTCCTCCGGCGGCCATGTAGGTGTAGTAGTGGGCGCACAGCCCCCGGTCGTAGAACACCGCCGGTTCCAGCCGCCCCATCTGCTGCTCTAGGTGTTGCAGGGAGATGGGGGTGCCCCGGCGCTGGGCGGGGAGAGGAAAATCCTCTCGCACCCACTCCACCGCCAGGGTGGTGCGGGGTGCCCCGTGGCGCTCCACTGCCTCTTGCAGTCGTCGGCGCAGGGTGCCCGCCGTCACCACCGAGGACACCAGCACCCGGCCCCCTGGGGCGAAGGGGGCGAATTGGGGTGGCACGTCCAGGGTCCACCCCTGGGCCTGACAGTTGCGGTCTAAGATATGGACGATGCGCCCAAGACAGCCCACAGGCGCCCCTTCAAAGTCGCAGACAATGCCGGAGTACCCCCGGTGGCGGCACTCCCACAGGATTTGACGACAGCAGGGGATGGGGTCGCCGCTGCCGTCGTGGTCCCGGCAGTCCAGCAGCATCACCCCGCCCCGCAGCTGGGGCGGCAGACGCATTCCTAAAAGTTTCGGGCCCGGCCCGATGCGGTAGGCCATGTGGGCGGGGATGGCCTGGGGATGGGAGAGGTTGGCGGAGGGATGGGCCGCCAAGAGAACTTGGGTCATGGTAGGTTCCCCCTTGTGAGTGAAGTGGATTTGTGATAACATGTCCGAGGGGCGATCTGAAAAGTCGAAATCCTTGACTTTTCCAGCAATCAATGCCAGCTACTGCGTTAAAAATACTCGGAATCCATCCAGGATTCCTGCGTTTTTTGCCTTGTATCTGTCTGTTGCTTGTGGAAAATTCGTCGATTTCTTATTTTTCAGATACGCCCTATTGGAATCCTATGCTCTCGATGAGCAGAATAGAAGGTGAGCTATGCCCTTATTTCGCGCCAGCCACGTGGCTGACAACATATATCAATTGACCGGAGAGGCCCTCCAGCGCCGAGGGATTCGGCTGCTGCTGGCCGACCTGGACAACACCCTGGTGCCCTACGGCGTGCCCCTGCCCGACGAGAAGTTAAAGGCGTGGCGGGACGATCTGGCCGCCCACGGAGTCACCCTCTTTGTGCTGTCCAACAACCGCCATGCCCAACGCCCCTCCACCTTTGCCAATGGGCTGGAGGTGCCCTATATCGGCCACGCCGGGAAACCCAAGACCCCGTCCTTTTTTAAGGCCATGGAGCAGATGGGGGTGACACCCCAGGAGACGGCCATTGTGGGGGACCAGGTGTTTACCGACGTGCTGGGTGGCAACCGGGCGGGGGTGACCACCATTTTGGTCAAGCCCATCCGCCTGGCGGGCAACCCGGGGCGGTATCTGCGCTACGCCGTAGAGGTGCCCTTCCGGCTTCTATCCGCAGGAGGTGAGAGACTGTGAGTGCAACATTCGGACCTGCGGGCAACGCAGAGAGTTTCCCCTACAAGTCCTCGGTGGACGCTCCCCGGTGGCTGAATGAGCTGGGCCTGGACTGCTACGAGTACCAGTGCGGCAAGGGGGTACGGGTGAAGGAGGACACCGCCGTGGCGCTGGGTCGGCAAGCCCAGGAGCACGGTGTGGCCCTGTCTCTCCACGCCCCCTACTTCATCAACCTGGCCAACCCGGACCCGGAGTCCCAGGAGAAAACCATCGGACACATCACTTCCAGCTGCCTGGTGGCCGATCAGATGGGAGCTACCCGGGTGGTCATCCACTCCGGGGCCCTCATGAAGCGCACCCGGGAGGAGGCCATGAACATCGCCCTGCCGTTTCTAAGGAGAATTGTGGCAGTGTGTGAGGACCAGGGCTTTGGACACATCACCCTGTGCCCGGAGACCATGGGTAAGATCAATCAGCTGGGGGATCTGGACGAGGTGTTGCGCCTGTGTCAGGTCCACGAGAGCCTCATCCCCTGCGTGGACTTCGGCCACCTGTACGCCCGCTCTCTGGGCAAGGACGAGGGGGCGGAGGCGGTGGAGCGGATGCTCTCCCGCATGGAGTCCGAGCTGGGTACAGACCGGGCCAGCCGCTTCCACAGCCATTTCTCCCACATTGAATTTACCCCCAACGGGGGCGAGAAGTGTCACCGCACCTTTGACGACGACGGCGGCTACGGCCCCGCTTGGGAGCCCCTGGCCCAGGCCGTGGCAGAGCGGGGGTGGAGCCCCACCTTTATCTGCGAGAGTGCGGGCACCCAGGCGGAGGACGCCTTGACTATGAAACGCATTTATCAGAGTTATCTGTAAAAAGGAGTGTTTATTCCATGAATCACATCAAGAATATTGCCAAGGAACTGCATAACCTGGGCCTGGATGCCATGCTGGTGACTTCTGAGCACGGCGAGTTCTATGCCATGGGCTTCCACGGGGAGGGCGTGGCCTTCATCACTCCCCAGGAGTGCTGGTACTACACCGACTCCCGGTACATTGAGGCCGCCAACCAGGAGATCACCGGGGCCCACGTGGACGTGCTGCGCTCCGGCCAGAGCTACCGCCAGCTGGTGATGTCCCTGGTGGCCACCCACAACGTGAAAAAGCTGGGCTTTGAGGACGAGGGCATGAACGTACACCAGTACAAGCTGTGGCAGGAGGCCCTGCCCGGGGTGGAGCTGGTGCCCGCTTCCGACCTTCTGACCCGTCTGCGTATGGTCAAGGACGAGGAGGAGTTGGCTGTCATGCGGGAGGCTCAGCGCATCACCGACGAGGCCTTTACTGAGATTTTGAACTATGTGAAGCCCGGCGTCACCGAGAGCGAGATCGCCGCCCGCCTGACCTACATCATGGCCAGCAAGGGCGCCCAGCGCAACTCCTTCGACCCCATCGTGGCCAGCGGTGCCAACGGCTCCAAGCCCCACGCCGTGCCCGGCCTGTCGGTCATCGAGAAGGGCCAGTTTGTCACCATGGACTTCGGCTGTGTGGTGGGTGGCTACTGCTCTGACATGACCCGTACCGTGGCCGTGGGCGAGCCCACCAACGAGATGCGCCTGGTGTATGACACCGTTCTGAAGGCCCAGCTGGCTGGTATTGCCGCCGCCCACGGCGGCGTCACCGGCGATGTGGTGCACAACACTGCGGCCAAGGTGATTGCCGACGCCGGATACGGGGAATACTTCGGACATGGCTTCGGCCACTCCCTGGGCATTGAAATCCACGAGAATCCCCGCTTCTCTCCCTTCTGGACCCAGACCATTCCCTCCGGGGCCACCCTGTCCGCCGAGCCCGGCATCTACCTGCCCGGCAAGTTCGGCGTGCGCATTGAGGATGTGCTGTGGCTGACCGACGAGGGCTGCGTGGACATCACCGCTTCCCCCAAGGATTTGATCATTCTGTAAGCAAATCAGACCCACCCGAGAGTTTTCCCATTTCTCTGTGAGAATTGTGGGTGACCCCCTTGCAAAAAAAGAGGAGATAGGGTATAATACAGTGAATTATACTTTGGATTCCCAAACTTTTATATTGGAGGACGAGACCAATGGCAATGATTACCGCAGGTGATTTCCGCAACGGCGTGACCTTTGAGATGGACGGAAAGGTGATGCAGGTTGTCGAGTTCCAGCACGTCAAGCCCGGTAAGGGCGCCGCTTTCGTGCGTACCAAGATGAAGAACGTCATCACCGGTGCTGTCACCGAGACTTCTTTCAACCCCACTGCTAAGTTCGAGCAGGCTTTCGTGGACCGCAAGGAGATGGAGTACAGCTACAACGATGGCGATCTGTACTACTTCATGGACATGGAGACCTACGACATGCTCCCCGTGAACAAGAGTGTCCTGGGCGACAACTTCAAGTTCGTCAAGGAGAACATGTCCTGCAAGATCATGTCCTACAAGGGCAGCGTGTTCGGCGTGGAGCCCCCCAACTTTGTGGACCTGGAGGTCACTGAGACCGAGCCCGGCATCAAGGGCGACACCGCCACCAACGTCACCAAGCCCGCCACCCTGGAGACCGGAGCTGAGATCAAGGTGCCCCTGTTCATCAACGCTGGCGACCGCATTCGTATTGATACTCGTACCGGCGAGTATATGGAGCGTTGCAAGGGCTAATTTGGCTCAAGGGCTAATTGCCCCACTTCATTCCAACCCATTCAATTTGCACTCTGGAAGGAGATATCATCATGACCATTTCTGAGAAGGTTGCGTATATCCAGGGCATGTTTGACGGCATGGGCCTGGACAAGTCCGAGAGCGGCGAGGCCAAGGTGTTGGCCGAGGTGCTGGACGTCCTGCGTGAGGTCGGCGATCAGCTGGACACCGTGGACGCTACCCTGGACGAGTTTGGTGAGGAGATCGACGCCATTTCTGACGACCTGGCCGACGTGGAGGCCATTGTGGGCGAGGACGACGAGGACGATTGCTGCTGCGCTCACGATTTGGGCTGCGACGACGATCTGGACGACGAGGACTTCTTCGAGGTGGACTGCCCCAACTGCGGGGAGAGCCTGGTGATTGACGACGAAGTGCTGGAGGCCGGCGTCATCGACTGCCCCAAGTGTGGCCAGAAGTTCGCTCTGGACTTTGCGGGCGAGGACGACGAGTGCGGCTGCGGCTGTGACTGCGGTTGCGATCACGACCACGAGTAAGTGGAAGGACGCCTGCCCTACCATGTGAGACATCATACCGCCTGTGTCCCCCTGGACACAGGCGGTATGTCTTTATGAGAACGCGCAGAAGGGGGAAGTTCCATGAATGCCACCAAACAGACGCTGTCGGCATCCCTAAAGCGGTGGATGCTGAAAAAGCCGTTGGATAAAATCACGATACAGGACTTGACCAGCGACTGCGGCATGAGCCGTATGGCGTTTTACTACCACTTCAAGGACATCTACGACCTGGTGGAGTGGACCTGTGTGGAGGACGCCACCCGGGCCCTACAGGGGAAAAAGACCTACGACACCTGGCAGGAGGGGCTGACCCAGATCTTTGAAGCGGTGTTGGAGAACCGACCCTTTGTGCTCAACGCCTACCGCTGCATCAGCCGGGAGCGCATGGAGCGCTACCTGTTCCAGCTGACCTATGGCCTGATTCGGGGCGTGGTGGATGAAAAAAGCCAGGGGCTGGGGATTTCCGAAGAGGATAAGACGTTTATCGCGGATTTCTACAAGTATAGCTTTGTGGGGATTATGCTGGACTGGATTCAGAAGGGCATGGGGGAGGACTACCACACCTTGGCCCATCGGATTAGCCTCACGGTGCAGGGGAATGTGGCCCACTCCATCGCCAATTTTGCAGACCCACACCGGGGAGATAATTAACTTTACAGATGAGGGCGAATGATAAAATTTTTATCATTCGCCCTCATCTGTTTATGGTTTTTTCTTGGGTACGGGGGTAGGATAAGACCATCAACAAGATCTACCGCAGGAGCGGTACCGATAGAAAGGTGGTTATCCTCTATGGATCGAAAGCAAATTGCAGCTCTCACCGCTGCCGCAGCCGGACTGGCTGGCACAGGCGCGGCGGTGTTTTTCACCAAGAAAAAGCAGGCGGCCAAGCAGGGCCAGCTCCAGGTCCAGCAGGAGTACCGGAACACCGAGCTGGGAAAGCAGAAGAAAAACAGCAAGGGCATTTACTATACCAAGGGCAACTATGAGGCCTTTGCCCGCCCGGAAAAGCCCCAGGGGGTGGACGAGAAGCACGCCTATCTGGTGGGCAGCGGTTTGGCCAGCCTGGCGGCGGCCTGTTTCCTGGTCCGAGACGGCCAGATGAAGGGGGACCACATCCACATCCTGGAGGCCATGGACGTGGCGGGAGGCGCCTGCGACGGCATTTTTGACCCCAGCCGTGGCTATGTCATGCGGGGTGGCCGGGAGATGGAGGACCACTTTGAGTGCCTGTGGGACCTGTTCCGCTCCATTCCCTCCCTGGAGAAGCCCGGTGCCTCGGTGCTGGACGAGTTTTACTGGCTCAATAAGCACGACCCCAACTACTCTCTGTGCCGTGCCACCGTCAACCGGGGCCAGGACGCCCACACCGACGGGCAGTTCCGGCTCAGCCAGGAGGGATGCATGGAGATCGTCAAGCTGTTTTTGACCCCCGACGAGGACTTGTACGACAAGACCATCGAGGATGTGTTTGACGACGAGGTGTTTGAGTCCACCTTCTGGCTGTATTGGCGCACCATGTTCGCCTTTGAAAACTGGCACAGCGCTCTGGAGATGAAGCTGTATTTCCAGCGGTTCATCCACCACATTGCGGGCCTGCCCGATTTCAGCGCCTTGAAGTTTACCCGCTACAACCAGTATGAATCCCTCATTCTCCCCATGCAGAAGTACCTGGAGGATGCCGGGGTGGACTTCCAGTTCGGCACCGAAGTGACCAACGTGCTCTTTGACATCAAGCAGGGCCGCAAGGTGGCCACCGCCATCGAGTGCAAGGTCAAGGGGGTGGAGAAGGGCATTGTGCTCACCGAGCAGGACCTGGTGTTTGTCACCAACGGCTCCTGCACCGAGGGCACCATCTACGGCGACCAGGACCACGCCCCCAATGGGGACGCCCTGGTGCGCACCAGCGGCTGCTGGAACCTGTGGAAGAACATCGCCCGACAGGACCCCGCCTTTGGCCGCCCGGAGAAGTTCTGCTCTGACGTGTCCAAGACCAATTGGGAGTCCGCCACCATCACCACGTTGGATGACAAGATTCTCCCCTATATCACCAACATCTGCAAGCGGGACCCCCGGACCGGCAATGTGGTCACCGGCGGTATCGTCAGCTGCCAGGACTCCAAGTGGCTGCTGAGCTGGACCATCAACCGCCAGGGCCAGTTCCGGGAGCAGGAGCCGGAGAAGGTGTGCGTTTGGGTGTACGGCCTGTTCACCGACGTGCCCGGCGACTACGTGAAAAAGCCCATGAAGGAGTGTACCGGACAGGAGATCACTCAGGAGTGGCTGTACCACCTGGGGGTGCCGGTGGAGCAGATTGAGGATCTGGCCCGCAACAGCGCCGTGTGTGTGCCCACCATGATGCCCTATATCACCGCCTTCTTCATGCCTCGGGCCAAGGGCGACCGCCCCGACGTCATCCCCGACGGCTGTGTCAACTTCGCCTTCTTGGGCCAGTTTGCAGAGACACCCCGGGACACGGTGTTTACCACCGAGTATTCCGTGCGTACCGCTATGGAGGCCGTGTACGGCCTGCTGGGCGTGGACCGTGGCGTGCCCGAAGTGTGGGGTAGCGTGTACGACGTGCGGGAGCTGCTGGAGAGCTCCGTGCGCCTGATGGACGGCAAGTCTCCTCTGGAGGTGGAGCTGCCCGGTCCCGTGAACCTGCTGAAAAAACCGCTGCTCAAGGCGGTGAAGGGGACAGTGATCGAAAAGGTGCTGCGAGATCACGGTGTCCTGAAAGATGGAATGTAAGACCCAATTGACCCCATAATAAAATAGACTGGACAACCTACTTTCGGCTGTCCAGTCTATTTTTGTTGTGAAATGAGGGGTAAATTATTGCTCACCCATCAACCAGTTCACCGATACACCCAGTACCCGAGAAAATACCATCAACTCGTAGTCTGTGATGAATCGATCTCCCGTCTCGATTTTGCTGATGGCTTCCCGCTCTATGGTGACGCCATTGACCTGCATGCGAGCGGCCAAATCGGCTTGGGAGAGGCGCATGGCAGTTCTGGCCTGATGAATCCGATCTCCGGAAATGTTTTTCTTTCCCCCAAAGTCGTAGATTTTCAAGGCATCACCTCCAAGTTGCCTTGACAATACCACTCTTTTTCGTATATTATGTAATAAAGATTTACAACTTATAAATAAATCTTACAAAAAGAGGGAAAGACTCACATGGAAGCCACAGAAAAACGTAGTAAAACCTGCTGTTTTTCGGGACACAGGGAGCTGCCAGCAGAGAAAGTGCAGCAGTTGGCAGCGGAAATTGAGAAGGCGGTCAGGAAACTGATTACAAAGCATGGTGTCTGTTATTTTGGTGTGGGAGGCGCAATTGGTTTTGATACACTAGTGGCAAAAGTCTTGTTCCGAATGCGAAAGAGCGAATTTCCCCAGATCAAAGTAATTTTAGTGTATCCATTTGACGGCTATACCAGGTGGTGGACACGGGAACAAAAACGAGAGTACCGGATGTTGCTCCCGAAATATGATAAGGTTGTGTGCGTGGTAGACCAAGGTGGGAAAGAGGCGTATCTTTTGAGAAACCGTCACCTGGTAGAAGGGTCAAGCTATTGTATTTACTATTGCACTCGCAAAGAGGGCGGTACTGCCTATACGGTGTCATATGCAAAAGCCAGAGGATTGCATATGGTTGGTTTACGTGTATGAGAGAAAAGAGAATATCCCCGCAGGTGGATTGATCCACCTGCGGGGATATTGTTGTTCTGTGGGAAATTACTCGCTTCTCAGAGCCTCCACCGGGTCCTTCTTGGCGGCCAGACGGGCGGGAATCAGTCCGGCCAGGATGGTGAGGATGGCGCTGATGGCCACCAGGATGGCCCCACCCACCGGGGGCAGAGCGGCGGAGAGCTCGGTGAGCCCAGTGACGGCGTGGATGGCGGCGTTGATGGGGATGTTCAGCAGCAGCGTCACCACAATGCCCAGCACACCGGCCCCCAGACCCACAATGAGGGTCTCAGCATTGAACACCCGGGAGACGTCCTTTTTGGAGGCGCCCACGGCCCGGAGAATGCCGATCTCCTTGGTGCGCTCCAGCACCGAGATATAGGTGATGATGCCGATCATGATGGAGGACACCACCAGAGAGATGGACACAAAGCCGATGAGCAGATAGCTCACCCCGCTGATGATGTCGGTGATGGAGCTCATGAGCAGGGCCACATAGTCGGTGTAGCTGATCTGGTCCTCCTCGGCCACCTGCTGGTTGTAGGCGGTGATGAGGTCAGCAATCTTGTCCTTCTCCTTAAAGGTATCCGCGTAGAGGCTGATGGAGGAGGGGGACTCCAGGTCGATATAGCCCATCAAATCCAGATTGTCCTGGTAGGTGGAGTCGGAGTGGGTGGGGGGCATATAGTTGTCGTAGAGGTAGACAAACTGCTCCAGGCTCAGTCCCTGGTCATTGGGCCCCTGCTCCACCGCCTGGGCCAGCATGGCGGACAGCTGGGCGGCGGGAAGGGCAGAGAGCTGCTCTTTCGCCGCTGCGGCGTACTGCTCCTTGATCTGGGCGGCCATGGCCTCCTCCACCTGGGCAAACAGCTCCTCGTCGCTCATGCCTGCGATATACTCGTCCAGGGTGGCGGCGTCCACCCCCATCTGGGCGGCGTACTCCTGGGAGATCATCTTCTCGATGTCCTCCCGGGTGATGTTGGCCATCTGGGCGTCTACGGTATCGTCCACATACTGCTGGCTGGGCTGGCTCATGCCGTCCACGTAGGCCTCCGCCTGGGACTGGGCGTCCAGGGTGAGCAGGTACTCCCCAATGGCCTGGGCTTTCTCCTGGTCGGTGGGCTCGGTGTCTCCCTCCTGGCGGAAGGGCAGGTTGGTGATGACGTCGGTGTCGGGATTGGCCAGCTGATCTTTCACCAGCTGGGAGTCGGCGGTGTGATCAATGGCGTACTGGGTCAGGGCGTTGGTGTAGCCCAGAGAGCCGGACATCATGCCGCCGTTGCTGCCGGAGCGGGCCACGCCCACCACTTGCAGCGTAATTCCGGTCTGATTGCTGTTGTAGAGCATCTCCAGCCCGGTCTGGGTGGCGGACAGGTCGGTGTAGGTGTTGGTGTTGGCGTCGTACTGGTAGCGCTCGTAGGGCAGCAGCAGCTTGAACTGGGTCTGACACAGCTCCTCGTAGCTCCAGCTCTGGTCCTCCACCTCCACCTCTTCGCCGGCCTGGAGGGCGGCCAGGGTCTCGTTCATCTCGTCCACGGACACCAGGCCCAGGGCGTAGAGCATCAGGTCGGAGACCTGGTTGTTGTCGTCCACAAAGAGGATGACCTGGTTGTACTCCTCGGGCCAGTGGCCGTAGAGCAGCTCGTGTTGGTCCAGCACCTGGGAGGAGACCAGCTGGCCGTCCTCACCGGGCAGCAGCTCCTGCCACACGTCGAAGCTCTCATACATGGAGCCCATGGAGTTGAAGTAGTCGGTGTAGTCGCCGCCGTACAGAGAGCCCATGGCGGTCTCCATGGCGGACATGACATCGCTTTTCACCACTTTGCCGTCGGGGTCTTTGTTGTAGATGTCAAACTTGAAATCATAGCCGTAGTATACCTGGGCCAGGTCGGTGATGCCGCCGCCCCCTTCCTCCAGATACTCCTTGAAGGCTTTCAGGTTGTTGGTGACGGTCTCGGCGTTCATCATGGAGTCCATCATGTCGTACATGACATTGGACACGTACACCCGATCCTCTTCCCGGGGCGCGCCGCTGTCCTCCTCGTCGCTGACCCCCATCAGGGAGGTGAGCATGGAGGTCATATCCACGCTCTCGGCCTCAATGGTGATGGGGTAGCTGGTGAGGGTGTCCTGCTGTACCTTGGTGATATAGGTGTTGATGCCCGAGGACAGGGAGAGGATGAGGGCGATGCCGATGATGCCGATGGACCCGGCAAAGGCGGTGAGGAAGGTGCGCCCCTTCTTGGTCATCAGGTTGTTGAGAGACAGGGACAGGGCGGTGGGGAAGGACATGGAGGTCTTTTTCCCCGCCTTGGCCTCCTTGCCGGTGAGGGCGGGGGCGTCCTCCTGGCTCTCATAGGGGTTGGAATCGGCGATGACCTCGCCGTCTTTCAGCTGGATGATGCGGGTGGAGTAGGCCTGGGCCAGCTCCGGGTTGTGGGTCACCATGATGACCAGGCGGTCCTTGGCCACCTCCCGCAGCAGGTCCATCACCTGCACCGAGGTCTCGCTGTCCAGCGCGCCGGTGGGCTCGTCGGCCAGGAGAATGTCCGGGTTGTTGATGAGGGCTCGGGCAATGGCCACGCGCTGCATCTGGCCGCCGGAGAGCTGGTTGGGCCGCTTGTGCATGTGGTCGGTGAGGCCCACCTGCTCCAGGGCCTCCTTGGCCCGGCGGTGCCGCTCGGCCTTGGACACCCCGGACAGGGTGAGGGCCAGTTCCACGTTGGCCAGGATGGTCTGGTGGGGGATGAGGTTATAGCTTTGGAAGACAAAGCCCACGGAGTGGTTGCGGTAGGTATCCCAATCGCTGTCGGTGTACTCACGGGTGGAGCGGCCATTGATGATGAGGTCGCCGCTGGTGTACCGGTCCAGCCCGCCGATGATGTTCAGCGTGGTGGTCTTGCCGCAGCCGGAGGGGCCGAGGATGGAGACGAATTCATTGTCCCGAAACTCCAGGCTCACCCCCCGCAGGGCGTCCACAGACAGGTCGCCTACGGTGTAGGTTTTGCGGATGTTGGTTAGCTTGAGCATAGAAACCTCCTTTTGTTATCGCTTCTTGCCGCTGGACAGGGCAAATCCAAATACGGTGCCGCACAGGCCGCCGATGATGTGGGTCAGTTGGGAGATGTTGTCCTGGACAAAAATGCCGTTCCAGATCTCGTCCCCCAGGTAGAACACCGCCACCAAAATGAGGGTGGTGGGGATGGTGCCGTTGCGCACCCCGCCGAAGGAGGAGAGGAGGATCATCATAAACACGATGCCCGAGGCACCTAGCAGGGCGGTGCCGGGGAAGAAGAAGAACTGTACCAGCCCGGAAATCACCGCCGTGACCAGAATGGCGCACAGCACATTCCAGCTGCCAAATCGGTCTTCCAGGTTGGGGCCCAGCACCAGAATGAGCACCATATTGCCGATGTAGTGGGCGTAGCCGCTGTGGCCCAGCACGTGGCCGAAGAACCGCACCCAGGCCAGAGGATCAGCCAGGGAGCAGTGGTAGACGGAAAAGAGATGGGCATTGGTCCAGCCGTCGGTGACCCCGTTGAGAATCAGCGCAATCAGGGACAGCAGGGCAAAGGTGATGGTGACCGGGGCGTTGTAGGAAATTTTTAAGGTGGGTCGTTTCATAAAAATACCTCTTGTGTGTTTGGGAGCAGGGCGGCCATGTCCTCCGGCAGGGGCTGAGTGAAGGCCAGGTGCTCTCCTGTGATGGGATGGGTGAAGCTGAGCTGATGGGAGTGGAGGGCGGGCCGGGCAATCTTCTCCGGCTGCTCGGTACCATAGAGAAAATCCCCGGTGAGGGGACAGCCCAGGTGTGCCATATGCACCCGAATCTGGTGGGTGCGCCCGGTGTCCAGTTGTAGCTCCACCAGGCTCCTGCCCTCCCATGATTGTAACACCCGGTAGTGGGTGCGGGCGCTCTGGCCGTCCGGACACACCGCCCGGGCCCGGGAATCTGGGGCCAGACCGATGGGGGCGTCCACCGTGCCCGAGGGGGCGGGGGGCTGGCCGTCGCAGATGGCCAGATAGACCCGGCGGAAGGCCTCGGTGTGGAGCTGCTGCTTTAATTGCTCTTGGGCGTGGGGGTGCTTAGCCACCACCAACAGCCCCGAAGTGCCCTTGTCCAGCCGATGGACGGGGTGGAAGTCGCAGTCCTGCCCGGTTTGCTGGTAGTGGTACATGAGAAAGTTGCCCAGGGTGTCGGCAAAATGGCCGTGGCTGGGGTGTACCAGCAGGCCGGGGGGCTTGTTGACCACCACCATGTCCTCATCCTCCCAAATAAGGTCCAGAGGCCCAGGGGTGGGCACAGTGCCGGAAGTGGGGGCCGGGTCGGTCAGGCGCACCGACAGCATTTCCCCCGCCTGGACACGGTATCGCACCGTGACCCGCTGGCCGTCCACCGTGATGCCGTCGGAGAGCCATTTGATGCGCCGCAGTACCGTTCCGGACAGGTGCAGGTGCCGCCGCAGTATGGTGTTGACCTCCAGGCCCACCAGGTCCCCTTGAATGGGAACGCGCAGATATCTGGCAGCCATGCAATACCTCCCCAGTATAATGTTCAATACAGTAGTATAATCTTCCTGGACCGCTCCGTCAAGAATTGCTGGCTAAAATGCCAGAAAATGGTGAAAATCCGTCATGACCTTGGAAAAACTGTGCAACAATTGCTTCGTTTTTTGGCTGTGTCAACGATATTTCCTTCTTTTATGCAAGTTTGAACATTAGGTATTGCAAAAATGACGGTTGGGGTGTACAATACAGTAGCAAGCTAAATTACACACTTTCAAAATAGAAAGGATGTTGGCAAACATGTCTCTGAATAACGCTTATCTGAAGTCCGTCATGGAGGGCCTGAAGGCCCGCAACGGTCATGAGAAGGAGTTCCTCCAGGCTGTGGAGGAAGTTTTGGAGTCTCTGGAGCCCGTGGTGGAGGCCGATCCCCGCTACGAGCAGCAGAACATTGTGGGCCGTATGGTGGAGCCCGAGCGGGCCATTCTCTTCCGGGTGCCCTGGGTGGACGACAACGGCGTGGTGCAGGTCAACCGCGGCTACCGTGTCCAGTTCAACTCCGCCATTGGCCCCTACAAGGGCGGTCTGCGTCTGCACCCCACCGTCACCCTGTCTGTCATCAAGTTCCTGGGCTTTGAGCAGGTTTTCAAGAACGCTCTGACCACTCTGCCCATGGGCGGCGGCAAGGGCGGCTCTGACTTCGACCCCAAGGGTAAGAGCGACGGGGAGATCATGCGTTTCTGCCAGTCCTTTATGAATGAGCTGTATCGCCACATCGGCCCCGACACCGACGTGCCCGCCGGCGACATCGGCGTGGGCGCCCGTGAGATCGGCTATCTCTTCGGCCAGTACAAGAAGCTGCGCAACGAGTGGACCGGCGTGCTCACCGGCAAGAGCCTGTCCTACGGCGGCTCTCTGGCCCGTACCGAGGCCACCGGCTTCGGTCTGTGCTACTTCGCCGACGCCCAGCTCCACGACAACGGCCAGTCCTTTGAGGGCAAGCGGGTGGTGATCTCCGGCTCCGGCAACGTGGCCATCTACGCCAACCAGAAGTGCACCACCCTGGGCGGTAAGGTCATCGCCATGTCCGACTCCAATGGTTACATTGTAGACGAGAACGGCATTGATTATAAGGTCATCCAGGAGATCAAGGAGGTCAAGCGCGCCCGCATCAAGACCTACCTGGACTACGTCCCCACCGCCAAGTACGTGGAGGGCTGCTCCGGCATCTGGACCGTGCCCTGCGACATCGCTCTGCCCTGCGCCACCCAGAACGAGCTGGACGAGGAGGCCGCCAAGGCCCTCATCGCCAACGGCTGCATCGGTGTGTTTGAGGGCGCCAACATGCCCTGCACCCCCGAGGCCATCACTGCCATCAAGGGCGCTGGCCTGATGTTCTCCCCCGCCAAGGCCTCCAACGCCGGCGGCGTGGCCACCTCCGGTCTGGAGATGAGCCAGAACTCCGGCCGTATCAGCTGGACCTTCGAGGAAGTGGACAGCAAGCTCAAGGGTATCATGGAGGGCATTTACAAGGCCTGCGCCGACGCCGCCGAGAAGTACGGCATGAAGGGCGACATCCAGGCCGGCGCCAACATCGCCGGATTCCTGAAGGTTGCGGATGCAATGCTCTGGCAAGGAATTTGCTAATAGAAAGATAGAACTGTACAGAAGCCCCGTCTGGTGTGTAACGCACCGGGCGGGGCTTGTTTGTTTTCGCTCTCCATGGTACAATATGGTCAACCTGAACAAAGGAGGGAGAGCCATGAGCGAGACCTATTGTGGAAAGAGCTGTCAAACCTGCGGCTATCGGGCGGAGACCAGCTGCCGGGGCTGCCTGGAGGAGGCCAGCCGGGAGTGCAAGCTGGCCCTGTGCTGCCGCCAGAAGGGGCACAAGACCTGTGACAGCTGCACCTACAACACCCAATGCGGCATGTATCGGGGGAGAGACACCGCACCTCAGTACCGCCTGGCCCAAAAGAAGGCGGAATTGGAGTATCAGCAGGAACTCCGGGAGCGGGGAAGCTTCCTGGCCAAGTGGATTTGGGTGTTGTTCTGGCTCTTTATCCCTGCCAACATTGCCAGCGTCATCGTCCAGTGGATGCCCAGCATCCAGGTGGTGGGATACCTGTTGGACTTTGCCTGTGGTGTGGTGTACGGTGTGGTGCTGCTGCGCATTGCCTCCAGGGCAGAGGGGTATCGCTGGGCGGGCATCTTGGTTTTGATTACCGCGCTTCTGGATGGAGGGGCCATCTTCATCAGCAATGAGGCCTTGGCTCTGACGGTTTCCCTGTGCAGTGCTATCCTCTCCTTCTTTAGCTGCTACAATGAGTTTAACGCCCACGCCGACGTGCTGGCCGGGTTGGACAACGAGCTCAGCGACCAGTGGAGAAAGCTGTGGAAGTGGATGCTCATCGCCACCATTGCCATGATTGTGGGTGTGATCTTCACGGTCATCGTCATTGGCGCTTTGGTGTTTTTGGCAGCTATCATTGCCCTTTTGGTCATCGGAATCCTCAAACTGGTGTACCTGTTCCGAACCGCCCAGACCTTCCAGGATGTGGCCGCCCGATAAATAGGTATAAAAATCCCGGTGCAAGAATTTGCACCGGGATTTTTGTATCTCTGGAATTTAGGCCAGCTCGGCGGTATCCAGGGCGATCATCAGCTCCTCGTTGGTGGGGATGAGCAGCACCTTGACGGGGGAGTCGGGGGTGGAGACCACGGTCTCCTTGCCGCGGACGTTGTTGGCCTCGGGGTCCATGTGAATGCCCATGAACTCCAGACCGGAGGCGATGGACATACGCTCGGCAGCGGAGTTCTCACCCACGCCGGCGGTGAAGATCACGGCATCCACGCCACCCATGGCGGCGGCATAAGCGCCGATGTACTTCTTCACGGAGTAGCAGAACATGTCCAGAGCCAGAGCGGCGCGCTTGTTGCCCTGCTCGGCAGCGGCGGTGAGGTCACGGAAGTCGGAGGACACGCCGGACACGCCCAGCACGCCGGACTTCTTGTTGAGCACGTTCATCATCTCTGCCATGCTCATGTTGTGCTTGTTCATCAAGTACTCCAGGATACCGGCGTCCAGATCGCCGGAACGGGTGCCCATGGGAACGCCGGCCAGGGGAGTGAAGCCCATGGTGGTGTCCACGCTCTTGCCGCCGTCGATGGCGGTGATGGAGGAGCCGTTGCCCAGGTGGCAGGAGATGAGCTTCAGCTCTTCCAGGGGCTTGCCCAGCATGGCGGCGGCCCGCTGAGCCACATACTTGTGGCTGGTGCCGTGGAAGCCGTAGCGGCGCACCTTGTCCTGCTCATAGTACTCGTAGGGCAGAGCATAGGTGTAGGCCTTGGCGGGCATGGTCTGGTGGAAGGCGGTGTCGAACACGCCCACCTGGGGCACGTCCTTGCCCATGACGGCCTCGCAGGCCTTGATGCCGGTGATGTTGGCGGGGTTGTGCAGGGGGGCCAGGGGGATGCACTCCTCCAGGGCGGCCATGACCTTCTCGTCGATCTTCACGGAGCAGGCGAAGGTCTCACCGCCGTGCACCACACGGTGGCCCACTGCCTCAATTTCCTTCATGGAGGAGATCACACCGTTTTTCTCGTCCACCAGGGCGTTGAGCACGGCCTGAATGGCCTCAGAGTGGGTGGGCATGGCCACGTCGGCGGCGTCGATGGTCTCCTTGCCGGGGGCCTTGTAGGTGAACTTGCCGTCGATGCCGATGCGCTCGCACAGGCCCTTGGCCAGAACTTCCTGGTTGTCGGTGTCCAGCAGCTGGTACTTCAGGGAAGAGCTGCCGGCGTTGATCACGAGAACTTTCATGATTGACACTCCTTCATATTGTGTAAGATAAAATTGTGTTTGCTTCTCTGGGAGAAGTATAATACAATTACTAGAAAACCGCATTTATTATAATGCGTACAGAACAAAGCCGCAAGGGTGAAATACCAAGACTTGAAAGGTCAGTTGGCTTTGTTCATGTTCACGGGTCTCGGGCAATCCGGCCCGAAACCCGTGAACCTTCCACTGGAACGTCCCAGAGTTCCAGTGGAAATACGCATTGTAACAATGTCCAAATTTCACAAAAAGCACTGCTTTTGTGAAATTGTGCGGCCTTCGCCGCACGAATAAACCGCTCAGCGGTTTATTCAGCAGACATTATTATAATGCCGGAAATAGGAATAAGCAAGGGCTTTTCTGACAGTTTGGTAAGATATGTGTAAAAATACACCCTGGGAGGGGATGAAGCATGGAAATTGTGGGCATCGTGGCAGAGTATAACCCCTTCCACAACGGGCACCGACACCAAATCGCCCAGGCCAGAGCTCTGGCAGGGGCGGGGGCCGTGGTGTGTGCCATGAGCGGGAATTTTGTCCAGCGGGGGGACTGCGCCGTCACCGACAAGTGGACCCGGGCCCGGATGGCCCTGGAGGGTGGGGCGGACCTCATCTTGGAGCTGCCCACGGTGTGGGCCTCCTCCTCCGCTGAGACCTTCGCCCGGGGCAGTGTGGAAATCCTCCACGCTGCCGGGGCCACCGCTTTGTCCTTTGGCAGTGAGACGGGGGACGGGGCAGCCCTGGCGCAGGTGGCCCAGGTCCTGGACGACCCCGCCTTTTCTCAGGCCCTCCAGCCCTTTTTGAGCCGTGGCCTGCCCTTTGCCCAGTGCCGCCATCGGGCGGTCCAGGAGCTGCTGGGGGAGGAGGTGGCCTCCTGCCTTGCAAACGCCAACGACAATCTGGGGGTGGAGTACCTGCGGGCCGCCCGCCGCCTGGGGTGGAGCCCCAAGGTCTATCCCGTCCTCCGGGTGGGGGCGGGCCACGACGGGGGAGACCACCCCCTGTACCCCTCAGCCTCCCATGTGCGGGGAGAAATTCGCGCCGGGGCGGTGGCCATGGACAACCCCGCCTTCCTCTCTTATAACCAGCGGGGCATGTTGGCCCGGCTGCGCTGCCTGGAGCTGGAGGACTGGGAGCGCATCCCCGACTGTGGCGAGGGATTGGCCCAGCGGCTGTACCGGGCGGTGCGCCAGGGCACCAGCTTGGAGGAGATTTACGATCTGGCCAAGACCAAGCGTTACGCCCACGCCCGCATCCGCCGGGCGGTGCTGTGGGGGGCCCTGGGGCTGCGGGAGCAGGACCGTCCTGCCCAGGTGCCCTATCTGCGGGTGCTGGGGGCCAATGAGCGGGGGCTGGGTGTGTTGCGCAACCTGGACGGCTCTGTCCCTGTCATTACCAAGCCCACCCACGGAAAAGGCATCCCCCTCATGGAGCTGGAGGCCAGATGCACCGACTTCTACGCCCTGTGCCGGGAGACCGTCACCCCCTGCGGGGCGGAGTGGAGTACCAGCCCTGTCATCTTGCAAAAGAGCGGCAATCATGTATAATGGGGAGGATGCCAGAGAAAGGGGAGAGAAGATGGACAGCCGAGGAGAGGGGAGAGAACGCTCATTCTTTCTCACATTTATGACGGTGATCTCCTGTGTGGCCGTGGTGATTCTCCACGCCAACGGGGTGTTCTGGAGCTTTTCCTATGAACGGGTGTGGCTCACCGCCAATGCGTTGGAATCCGTGTTCTACTTTGCGGTGCCGGTGTTCTTCATGATCTCCGGGTCCACCCTGTTGGACTACCGGGACCACTACGACACCCGAACCTATGCCATCAAGCGTGTGAAAAAGACAGTCATTCCCTTTCTGGCGTGGAGTCTGGTGGCCCTGGCCTTTCAGCTGATCTTGAAGGGCTATACCTTTGAAAAAGTGACGGCGTACACCGTGGTGGACACCATCCTCAACTCCCGACACTGGGGAGTGTATTGGTTCTTTATGCCCTTGTTTGGGGCCTATCTGGCCATTCCGGTGTTCAGCCTCATCCCCAAGCAGCGGCGTAAAAGCATTTTCCCCTACATCATCGCCGTGGGGTATCTCTTCAATGAGCTGATTCCCTTTGTTAACCGCCTGTTGGGTAACGTCATTCCCGTTAGCGGGGAATTGGGCTTCCCCATCAGCCGCGGATACCTGCTCTACCTCTTTGTGGGCTACTACATTTATCACTACCAAGTGCCCCTTTGGCTGAGACGGCTCACCTATGTGCTGGGGGCAGCGGGATTGGCGGTGCACATGGTGGGGACCTGGTACTGCTCGTACCAGGCGGGGGAGATTGTCACCCTGTTCAAAGGCTATATGAATCTACCCTGCTTTTTCTATTCCACCGCCCTGTTCCTCTTTTTCCGCAACGTGAATTACCAGAAGTGGAACCGTCGGGTGACGGCTGCCCTCAACTACCTCAGCACTGAGACCTTCAACGTCTACCTGATTCACATGTTTGTCATCACCGGCGTGTCGGTGGTGTTCAAGGTCAGCTGGACCAGTTTTGTGAGCCGAACGGTGGGGGCCGTGGCGGTGTTTCTGGTGGTCACCCTCATCTGCAAACAAGTAAAAAAGCTTCCCCTGGTGCGGATCGTGCTCCCGTGAGCAGCCTGCACAGGTGAAACCATAAACCAATGAGAAAGGAAGAATTGCTATGCGTGCCTATGAACGCTTTTTGACCTATGCCAAAATCCATACCCAGTCCAGCGAGGACACCGGGGTCACCCCCTCCACCCCCATCCAGTGGGACCTGGCCCGGGTGCTGGAGCAGGAGCTCCGTGACCTGGGAGTGCAGGACGTGAAACTGGATGAGCAGTGGTGCATTGTCACCGGCCACATCCCCGCCACCCCCGGCCTGGAGCAGGTCCCCGCCCTGGGCTTCCTGGCCCACATGGACACCGCTCCCGCCTTCTCCGGGGAGAACGTCAACCCTGTATTCCATGAAAACTATGACGGCGGCGACGTGGCCCTGCCCCGGGAGGACCGAGTCATCCGGGCCGAGGAGTTCCCCTTCCTGGCGGACCTGAAGGGCAAGACCCTCATCACCGCCGATGGCACCACCCTGCTGGGCGCCGACGACAAGGCGGGCATCGCCGAGATCATGACCCTGTGCCAGCGGCTGCTGGCCGGAGAGATTGCCCACGGCCCTATCTGCGTGGCCTTCACCCCCGACGAGGAGATCGGAGAGGGCCCCAACCACTTTGACGTGGCGGGCTTCGGGGCTCAGTACGCTTACACCGTGGACGGCGGCGCCGCTGGCTCCATCGAGTACGAGAACTTTAACGCCGCCTCCGCCAAAGTGGACATCACCGGCGTGTCCGTCCACCCCGGCTCGGCCAAGGACATCATGGTCAACGCCATTTTGTTGGCCCAGCAGCTCAACGCTCAGCTCCCCGCCCAGGAGACCCCCGCCCACACCGAGGGGTATGAGGGCTTCTACCACCTGGACCGCCTGGAAGGTACCGCCGCCGCCGTGCGCATGGAGTACATCATCCGGGACCATGACCGGGCCAAGTTTGAGCAGCGCAAGGAGACCATGCGCCAGGCCGTGGCCACCATCCAGGCCCAGTATCCCACCGCCCATGTGGAGCTGACCATGCAGGACAGCTACTACAATATGAAGGAGAAGCTCACCGACTGCATGTTCCTCATTGAAAACGCCAAGAAGGCCGCCCAGGCCGCAGGGGTTACCCCGGAGGTGGAGCCCATCCGAGGCGGTACCGACGGAGCCCGCCTGTCCTTTATGGGTCTGCCCTGTCCCAATCTGGGCACCGGCGGCTACAATTTCCACGGCCCCCTGGAGTGCATCACCGTGGAGGACATGGACGCCGTAGTGGACATCCTGGTGCACCTGACGGACATCCACGGGAAAACATTTACAAATTGTTGATGTAATTTTCATTTGATCCGTTAGAATGGAGAGGTGCATCGGGCGCAGCGGCGCCCTAAGAAAAATCCCCTGCGGGGAGGAGGACTTTCGTTGATCTATCGAAATCGTGGCTACGGGCCCATTGATCGGTTCTGTGCCAAGCATCCCAATTTTGGCATTCCCAATCTGATGAAAATCATCGTCTTCGGCCAGATTGCCGTGTACCTGGTGAATATGCTCACCTATGTGATGTTCGCCCAGAACTTTGTGGGTTATTTGCAGTTTGTGCCCGCTTTGATTCTGAATGGTCAGGTGTGGCGTCTGGTGACCTGGGTGGTGGTGCCCAACGCATCCAGCCCGTTTATGCTATTGCTGACCTGCTATTTCTACTACTGGATTGCCGCCATGTTGGAGCGAGAGTGGGGCACCGCCCGGTTTACCCTCTTTTACTTGGGCGGTATGGTGTTGTCTGTGGTGCTGGGTATGGCGCTGGGCTTGGGCCAGATGAACCTGACCCATACCATTGCATCCCTGAACCTGAGCTACTACCTGAACCTGTCCATCTTCCTGGTGCTGGCGGTGCTGTACGGAGAGATGCAGGTGCTGCTCTTCTTTGTGGTTCCAGTGAAGATGAAGTGGATGGCCCTCATTGATGTGGTGCTGGTCATCGTGGATATGGTGGACTTGTTTAAGCTGGGCTATTGGATGTTGGCCTTGGTGCCTCTGGCCAGCTTTATCAACTTCTTCATTTTCACCTGGCCCTTCTGGCAGGCGAAGCTGGGAATTGTGCGCCACAAGACCGACCCCAAGGTCATCCACTTCAAGCAGGCCCAGAAACAGGCCCAGGAGACAAAGGGGTATCACCACAAGTGCGCGGTGTGCGGTATCACCGACGCCGACGACCCGGACATGGAGTTCCGTTACTGCTCCAAGTGCGACGGCTACTACTGCTACTGCGCCAATCACATCAACAACCACGTGCACATTCACAAAAATTGATCGTCTGCATGTCCAGTGGGCGGACGGCGGAGGAGAGACCCTCTGCCGCCCGCCCACTTGTGTTCTGTGCCAAGTTCAGGTATAATAAGGAAAATTAAAATGGATGAGTCAGGAGGAATGTCCCGTGAGACGACTTCTTTGTCTGGTGATGCTGCTGGCGCTGGCTCTGTCTCTCAGCGTGTCCCAGGTGTGGGCCGCCGACGAGACGGCGGAGGAGATCACCATTTTATATACCCACGATATGCACTCCAGTTTCCTGCCCAAGGAGGGGCCGGACGGGCACTCCAGAGGGGGCTATGCCCGGTTGAAAACCCTCATTGATGAGCAGAAGGAGGAGCACCCCAACGCCCTGGTGCTGGACGGAGGCGACTTCTCCATGGGCAGCCTGTTCCAGACGGCCTATTCTACTTCCGCTCTGGAGCTGCGGGCCATGGGCCAGATGGGGTACGATGTCACCACCTTTGGCAACCATGAGTTTGACTACCGCGCCTCCGGCCTGGCCGATATGCTCTACGCCGCCGTGGACAGCGGGGACCCTCTGCCCGCCATTGTGGACGCCAACTATCTCCCGCCTCAGGAGGATGAAGAGACCTGGGACGCTCTGTACACCTACGGGGTGCAGGATTACCGAATCCTGGAGCGGGGCGGCGTGACCTACGTGATCTTTGGCATCACCGGGGTGGACTCCGACGAGTGCGCGCCCATGTCGGGAATGGAACTCCATGACCCGGTGGAGACCGCCAAGCGTGTGGTGAAGGAGGCCACGGAGCAGTGCCAGACCGCCTACGGGGCGGACCCGGTGGTGATCTGCCTGTCCCACTCGGGCACTGAGAACGGGAAAGGGGAGGACTACGAGCTGGCCCGGAAGGTGGACGGCATCGATGTCATCATCTCCGGCCACACCCACACCACCCTGGAGCAGCCCATTGAGGTCAATGATACCTACATCGTCTCCGCTGGAGAGAACAGCAAAAATCTGGGTGTACTCACCCTGACCCGCACCCAGGACGGGGTGGAGCTGAAGGACAGCCGCCTGGTGCCTGTGGACGAGCGCGTGCCCGAGGACCCGGAGATGGCGGCGTGGATTGAAGAGGCCAAGAGCCAAGTGGAGCAGGACTACCTGGCAGACTTTGATCTGGAGTTTGATCAGGTGCTGGTGGACAACCCCTACCAGTTCGACACCGTGGATGAGGTGTACGACACCCAGCACGAGTCCACTCTGGGCAATCTGCTGGCCGACGCCTACTACTGGGCGGGGAACCAGGCCAGCCAGGACCCGGTGGACGTGGCCCTCACTGCCTCCGGCGTCATCCGGGATACCTTCCCCAAGGGGCCCATCACCGTCTCCCAGGTGTTCAACGTGGCTTCTCTGGGCATTGGTGCCGATGGAGTGCCCGGCTATCCCCTGATCTCGGTGTATCTGACGGGTAAGGATTTGAAAAACGCCATTGAGGTGGACGCCTCGGTGCCGCCTCTCATGTCGGCGGCCCAGCTGTTCTACTCCGGGGTTGGATACTCCTTTAACACCAACCGGATGATCTTCGACAAGGTGGACTACGCTGTGCTCATGCGAGAGGGCGGGATCACCGAGCCCATCGTGGATGATCAGCTCTACCACGTGGTCACGGGGCTGTACATCGGGCAGATGCTGGGAGCGGTTGAGAGCTCTACCTTTAACATCCTCACCGTGACCCCCCGGGATGCCCAGGGCAATCCCATTGATATCTCCCAGCTGGAGGACTACATCCTCCACGACGACGAGGGCAACGAGGTCAAGGAGTGGTACGCCATCGCCTCCTATCTGCAATCCATGGGCGGCGAAATGGACCAGAAGTACGGACAGACCGACGGGCGCAAGCTGGTGTACTCCAGCTGGAACCCGGTGAGCCTGCTGAAAAATGCGGGGCTGCCCACCTCCTTGGCCATTCTGGCCCTGGTCATTGTGGTGGCGCTGCTGGTGGTGATGGTGGTGCTGGTGAGAAAATTCATTCTCCGCCGCATGAGAAGAAATTGAGACCCCACAGGGAAAAAGATGAAAAAGAGAAGGCCCCGTGCCCAGAGACAACCTCTGAGCACGGGGCCTTTTTGGTGAACCCTGGGGGTGCGCACCCCATAGGATGGAGTGCCGGATTCCCACCAGGGGAGCCGGGAAAGGAGAGAACTTCGATGGACCGACAATGGAATTTAGCGGCGCTGGCCGAGGGGGAGAGCGGATACGTGCAGTCCGTGTCCACCCACCTGGCCCTCAAGCACCGTCTGGAAGATTTGGGACTCATCCCGGGCACCCGGGTGACTTGTATGGCCCGCAGCCCGGCGGGGGACCCCTGCGCCTACCTCATCCGAGGGGCACTCATCGCCCTGCGTCAGGCGGACGCCCGCCAGATCGCCCTGTGCCCGGCCCACCAGCGGGGGGCGTGAGACATGGGCTCCTGTGTTGCCCTGGTAGGCAACCCCAATGTGGGCAAGTCCACGGTGTTCAACGCCCTCACCGGGCTACACCAACACACGGGAAACTGGGCGGGGAAGACGGTGGATGTGGCCACCGGGACCTTTACATGGCAGGGCAGCGAGGTGACGGTGGTGGACCTGCCCGGCACCTACTCCCTACAGACCTCCTCCCCGGAGGAGGACATCGCCCTGGACTACCTGCTCCACGGTCAGGCTAACGGGGTGGTGGTGGTGTGCGACGCCACCTGTTTGGAACGCAATCTTATTTTAGCCCTCCAGGTGCTGGAGGTGACAGGAAATGTGGTGGTGTGCGTCAACCTCATGGATGAGGCCCAGCGGCTGGGGGTGCAGGTGGACCTCACCGTCCTGGCCGACGCCCTGGGCGTGACCGTGGTGGGGGTGTCTGCGGGCACTGGGGCGGGGCTGGATACCCTGCGGGAGGTGATGGTTCGGCTGGCCGAGGGAGAAATCACCGGACCTGTTCGCCCCGCTCAGCTCCCCATGGAGCGGGTGTGCACCGCCCAGGCCTACGCCCGTCAGGCGGTGGACACCACCCCCACCCCCCAGGCTCGCCGTCAAGCGGTGTGGAACAAGCGGATGGTGAGTGGGTTTACCGCCATCCCTCTGATGCTGGTGCTCCTGGCCGGGGTGATGTGGCTGACGGTGGCGGGGGCCAATCTGCCTTCGTCTCTGCTGTCCCAGGGCTTTGACTGGCTGGGACAGCAGTTGGAGGGGGGGATGGGGGACTGGGACCCCGCCCTTCGGGCCTTCCTCCTGGACGGAGTATACGGGGTGACCACCTGGGTGGTGTCGGTGATGCTGCCCCCCATGGCCATCTTCTTCCCTCTGTTTACCCTGCTGGAGGACCTGGGCTACCTGCCCCGGGTGGCCTTTGTGCTGGACCATGCCTTTCAAAAGGCCAGGGCCTGTGGAAAACAGGCTCTGACCATGTGTATGAGTTTGGGGTGTACCGCCTGTGGTGTGACGGGGTGCCGCATCATTGACAGCCCCCGGGAGCGGCTGGCCGCCATGCTCACCTCGTCCCTGGTGCCCTGCAACGGGAAATTTCCCACCCTGTTGGCCCTCATCACCCTGTTTCTGGTGGGGCAGGGGGGGAGCCTTGTGGGGGCGGCAGCCCTGCTGGGGGTGCTGCTGCTGGGGGTGGCCGCCACCCTGGGCTGTACTCGATTGCTCACCGCCACCGTGCTGAAAGGCACGCCCTCCGCCTTTGCTTTGGAGTTGCCCCCCTTCCGCCGCCCCCGGGTGGGGCAGGTGGTGGTGCGGTCCCTGCTGGACCGCACGGTGTTTGTGCTGGCCCGAGCGGTAATGGTGGCAGCTCCTGCCGGTGGCGTCATCTGGCTGCTGGCCAACATCACCGTGGGAGATACCACCATTCTGGCCCACATCACTGGGTTTCTGGACCCCTTGGGGCAGCTCATGGGCCTGGACGGGGTGATTTTGACCGCTTTCCTCCTGGGCTGGCCCGCCAATGAGATCGTCATGCCGGTGATGCTCATGGCCTACCTGGCCCAGGGCAGTCTGGTGGATATGGGAGAGCTCACCGGGGTGCAGGCTCTGCTGGAGGCCCAGGGCTGGACCATGACCACGGCGGTGTGTACCCTCCTGTTCACGCTGTTTCACTGGCCCTGCTCCACCACCTGCCTCACCATCTGGCGGGAGAGCAAGAGCCTCAAGTGGACCCTGGTGGCGGTGGCGGTGCCCACCCTGCTGGGAGTGGGGCTGTGTGTTCTGGTCAATGCTTTGGGGAGTCTGTTGGGAATCTAGAAGAAAGGGGCTGTTGCAGACATGCGGTTTGCAACAGCCTGTTTCTGTTTTGCAGCGGCTTCTTCATAGCCTCCCAATGTAAGGAGATACGGAACGGGGTGGGTCCAGATTGAGCACCCGCTTGCCCATTTGCTTGGCCAGTGCTGCATATCTGGCTGCATGACCACAGGGATGGGTCACATATGTCACCACATAATCCGACTGTTTTAACATCCAGCGATTTCTCCAGTCCATGGCGAATTGCTTGGGAATGGTGTCAATACCGTCTGGAAGAATCAAATGGGAGTCATCCATGGCGTTCTCTCTCTTCTCTTGCCCATTGATGGGGAGATGCGCCAGAACAACCCCATAGGTGACGCTGGGATATTCCAGGCAAAGCTCACGGAGGACAGAACAAGCCATGCGCTCAAAACCGCCTTGGTTGCCTACATAGAATGTACGAACGCCGTGCTCTTCGATGAAATCCATGAGAACTCGGCGCAGTTGCGGCCTTAAATCAGGGGGACATTGACGATGCCCCAAAAATGTACACGTTGACATATTGCTCCCTCCAAAGAAGTTACCTTTATTCGGGTATATGATAATTGTAAAACAAAATTATTCCACAAGTCAACCCGTATTCGGGTAGATTCTCCCTTGTTTGTTGCTATCATCACATCAACCCGTAAATGGGTAATGATTGCAGAGGGAGAAGCCTATGGAATATTACGAGCTATATATTCAGCGTATCCGGGAGCTTTGCAGACAGCGGGGGATTTCCATCAATAAACTGGCCTCCATGAGCAATGTCAAGCAGTCCACCTTGGACAACATTGTGCGAGGGGTGACCAAAAATCCACGGGTGAAGACGCTGCACAAATTGGCGTTGGCCTTCAACATGACGGTGGCAGAGTTTTTAGATTTTGAATCTCTCAATGAGTATTCCTTTGAGGATGACGAAGAAGAGTGATTTTCCCGGACCAAAAAGACCGTAGCAAACGATAGTGGCTGAGTCCCAACAGAAAGTTGGGACGTGAAAAATGAGTGAGAATCGCCTTTTGGCGGCTCTCACTCATTTTGGTTGATGGGATAGGGATTAGCCCTTGCAGGCGTCCAGCAGAGCCTGGGTCATGTCGGTCTTCTCCCAGGGCAGGTCCAGCTCGGGACGGCCGAAGTGGCCATAAGCGGCGGTCTGGCGGTAGATGGGGCGGCGCAGGTCCAGACGGTTGATGATGGCGGTGGGCCGCAGGTCAAAGACCTGGTTCACGGCCTGCTCCAGCACCTCGTCGGACACCTTGCCGGTGCCGAAGGTGTCCACCAGCACGGACACAGGCCGGGCCACGCCAATGGCGTAAGCCAACTGCACCTGGCAGCGGTCGGCCAGCCCAGCGGCCACCACGTTCTTGGCCACCCAGCGGGCGGCGTAGGCGGCAGAGCGGTCCACCTTGGTGGGGTCCTTGCCGGAGAAGGCGCCGCCGCCGTGGGGGGCGGAGCCGCCGTAGGTGTCCACGATGATCTTGCGGCCGGTGAGGCCGGAGTCGCCCTGGGGACCGCCCACCACGAAGCGGCCGGTGGGGTTGATGTAGATCTTGGTGTTCTTATCCATCAGATTAGCGGGGATGGTGGGACGGATGACGTGCTCCACCATGTCGGCACGAATCTGCTCCAGAGAGGTCTCGGGGCTGTGCTGGGTGGAGATGACCACAGCGTCCACCCGTACGGGGTTCTGGTTCTCGTCGTACTCCACGGTGACCTGAGACTTGCCGTCGGGGCGGAGGTAGTCCAGGGTGCCGTCCTTGCGCACGGCGGTGAGCCGCTGGGCCAGCTTGTGGGACAGGGAGATGGCCAGGGGCATGAGCTCCTCAGTCTCCCGGCAGGCGTAGCCGAACATCATGCCCTGGTCGCCGGCGCCGCCGTCCAGCTCGTCGGTCATCTCGCCCTCCCGGGCCTCCAGGGCCTTGTCCACGCCCATGGCGATGTCGGGGGACTGCTCGTCGATGTTGAGCACCACGCCGCAGGTGTCGCAGTCAAAGCCGTACTTGGCCCGGTCATAGCCGATGTCCCGGATGACCTCCCGGGCCACCTTGGCGATGTCCACGTAGCAGGAGGTGGTGATCTCACCCATGATGTGCACCAGACCGGTGGACACGGTGGTCTCACAGGCCACACGGGCCACAGGGTCCTGAGCCAGAATGGCGTCCAGAACGGCGTCGGAAATCTGGTCGCAGATCTTGTCGGGGTGTCCCTCGGTGACAGACTCCGAGGTAAAGAAACGTCTTGCCATAAGTAATCTTCCTTTCTTTGTACGGTAAAAGCGAAAACAAAAAATCCGCCGGACAGTCCGGCGGATGGAGACAGCGTGTCCTCATCTTGCGCGCGAGTGAAACACTCGTCTCCGCCGGATTTGGCACCTTGCTCAGGTAAGCAGGTTGCCGTGGCTTCATTGGGCCGATCCCTCCGCCACTCTCGATAAGGCAATGTTCAATTGCGGGTAACATTATATCTTTACACCACTGGCTTTGTCAATGGCAGAAACATGGAAAATCACTTCTTGGGCCGGGGTCGAAACAGGAAAGATGCCACAAGACCCAGGGTGATGGCCAGGGCGATACCCCCAGCGGTGGCGGTGAGTCCTCCGGTGAGCACCCCCAGCCAGCCCTCCTCCTCCACGGCTTTGCGCACCCCCTGGGCCAGGGTGTGGCCGAATCCGGTGAGGGGAACCGTGGCCCCGGCCCCCGCCCAGTCCACCAGGGGCTGGTACAGCCCTAAGCCGCTGAGAATGACCCCCGCCACCACGTAAAACACCAGAATCCGGGCGGGGGTGAGGCTGGTGCGGTCCAAGAGCACTTGACCGATGACGCAGAGAATGCCGCCCAGCAAAAAGGCGTTGAAGTATTCCATCAGCTTGCACCTCCTTCCAGCACAATGGCGTGGCAGATGCCGGGGATGGACTCCCCCTGCATGGTGGACACGGGGGAGAGCAGCGCCCCGGTGGGGCAGAAGAGGACCCGCTTCCATCGCCCGGACTGGAGGCCGGGCAGAACCATGGTGGTGAGCACGGCGGCGCTGCACCCGCACCCGGAGCCGCCGCAGTGGACGTCCTGGGCCTCCCGCTCAAAGAGGAGCAGGCCGCAGTCGTTGTAGTTGGACAGGGGACACCCGTCCCGGGAGAAGAAGTCGGAGACGATCTCCCACCCCAGCTGGCCCAGGTCTCCAGTGAGGATGAGGTCGTAGTCGGCGGGACTGCGCCCGGTGTCCCGGAAATGGGCCCGCAGGGTCTCGTAGGCCGCCGGAGCCATGGCCGCCCCCATGTTGGCGGGGTCTTTGATCCCCTTGTCCATCACCTTGCCGATGGTGACGGCGGACACCACCGGGCCTTTCTCCCCTTGGGAGGAGAGCACCACCGCCCCGGCGGCGGTGGCGGTCCACTGGGCGGTGGGGGGCCGCTGGCAGCCGTACTCCAGAGGGGTGCGGTACTGCCGCTCGGCGGAACAGAAGTGGGAGGAGGTCATGGCGGCGGCGTGGTGCCCCCAGCCCCCGGAGAGAAGCAGGGAGGCCAGCGCCAGGCTCTCCCCCATGGTGGAGCAGGCCCCATAGAGGCCCAGGTAGGGCACCCCCGCCCACCGGGCGGCAAAGGCGGAGCTGATGCACTGGTTGAGAAGGTCTCCCGCCAGGAGAAAGTCCAGCTGCTGGGCCTCCAGCTTGGCCCGTTTCAGCGCGGACTCCAGGGCCATCTGCTGCATGGTGGTCTCCGCCATCTCCCAGCTGGACTGCTGGAAGGTGTCGTCTTCACAGGTGTGGTCAAAAAAGCGGCCCAGGGGGCCCTCTTTCTCCTTGCGGCCTCCGGCGCTGCCGTAGCCCACGATGACGGGGGGCCGGGAGAGTTGATAGGTTTGGGACGAGCGGGGCATAGGCAAAGACTCCTTCAAGAAAATGTCTTGCCTCTAGTATGCGCACCGACAAGGAATTTATCACAAAAGCCAGGGAGTGCTAGAAAAATTCACAAAGGGGTGGTATAATGCACTCTGTTGGAAAATTTTTTGAGAAATGTTATGGGAGGAATCCTGTTATGTCGGAACAGACCAGATACATCGGCTATATCTGTCCCGTGTGCGGCAAGGCTGTGGTGGTGGAGCGCACCGCCTTTGCCCTGGCCGCCGGGGACCAGACCATTCCCTGCCCCTGCGGCAAGTCTCAGCTGGAATTTCACCAGCAGGGGGAGCACTGTCAGGTGACGGTGCCCTGTCTCTTCTGCGCCAAGGACCACCACACTGTGTGCTCCACCCGGGCCATGATGGAGGAGAAGCTGCTGGTGCTCTCCTGCTCCGCCTCGGGGCTGGGCTGCTGCTTCATCGGAGAAGAGGAGGCGGTGTTCGGCGAGATGGAGAAGCTGGAGCGGGCTGTGGACAAGCTGCGCATGGATGACCAGGAGGAGACCCGGGGCACCTTCCTGGACGAGATCGTCATGGGCGAGGTGCTGGCGGAACTCAAGGACATTGCAGGCCGTAAGGGCATCTCCTGCGGCTGCGGCTGCGACCAGTACGGTATCAAGGTGGGGTACTCCTCGGTGGATGTGGTGTGCGCTGGATGCGGTGCCACCCTGCGGCTGCCTGCCGCCACCCTGGACGACGTGGACGAAATTTGCGCCCGCTACACCCTCACCATTCCTGGAAAGAAGGAAGAGTAAATGAGTCATCAAATCACTGAAGTCACCTTCCGGGTGGGCTCCTTGGATGTGGACATGTTCAACCAGTGCCGCCCCTCGGCGCTGCTGGGCTATTTGCAGGAGGCCGCCACCCAGGCGGCCATCCAGTTGGGGGCCTCGGGGCCGGAGATTTTTGAGCGGTATCACTGCCTGTGGATGGTGTCCCGCAACTGGGTGGAGCTGTACGCCCCCCTGCGGTGGAACGATGCGTTTACCATTCAGACCTGGCACCGGGGCGGCACCGGTGTGGCCACCTACCGGGACTTTGACATCTTCCGGGACGGGAAGCTCATTGGCCAGGGTGTGGCCCAGTGGGTGATGGTGGACGCCGACACCCACAAGCTGTTCCGGCTGCGGGACGTCACCGAGTTCCAGGGCACCGACGGCGGAGAGCGGAACAAGTCCATCAAGCTTCACCGGGTGCCAATGCCCAAGGAATTTGGTGTGGCAGGGAAGCGGTATCTCGGGTATTCGGATACCGACATCAACGGTCATATCAACAACAGCCACTATGCTGACTATGCCTGTGATGCCCTCCACATGGAGCGAAACGGCAAGGGAAAGTACATCCGGGACATCCAAATCTCCTACATTAGTGAGTGCCGGGCGGGGGAAGAGCTGTCCATGGCCACCGCCGTGGAGGGAGAGCACCTCTTTGCCCGTGGCATCGGCCCAGAGGGTGAGGTCCGGTTTGAATACGCCATGACCTTGGCGGATGAGGAACAATAAGATGATAAAGCGAAACAAGAGACAGAGAGGGGACGGCCAGCTCCGGCAGCCCGTCCCCATGGATCGCTATTTTCCCACCCCGGAACAGGGCCTGACCCAGGTCCAGGCCGCCCAGTTGGCCTCCGCCGGGTGGCACAACCGGGTGGAGGAGACCAATCTGAAATCCACCGGGGAGATCATCCGGGAAAACACCCTGACCTTCTTCAACCTGGTGTTTGTGGTGCTGGCGGCGCTGCTGGTGCTGGCGGGCAGCTTCCGGGACATGTTCTTTCTGCTCATCGCCGCCATCAACTCCCTCATCGGTATCGTCCAGCAGCTGCGCTCCCGAGCCACCCTGAGCAAGCTGGCTCTGGTGGCCCAGGCCCGGGTCAAAGTGGTACGGGGCGGGCAGTTAGGCACCGTGCCTGTGGACCAGCTGGTGCGGGAGGACATTGTGGAGCTAGGTGCCGGAGACCAGATTCCCGCCGACGGCCCGGTTTTAGTGGGCCAGGTGACGGTGAACGAGGCCCTCATCACCGGCGAGGCGGACCCCATTGTGAAGAATCCCGGGGACCCACTGCTCTCCGGCAGCTTTGTGGTGTCCGGCAAGTGCCGGGCCCGGATGGACCAGGTGGGAGCGGCCAGCTACGCTGCCCGTCTGGCCCATGAGGCCAAGGCGGACCAGGGGGCGGGCAAGTCCGAGATGATGAAGTCTCTGGACCGCCTGATTCGGGTCATCGGCTTCGCCCTCATACCCCTGGGTATCGCCCTGTTTTGCAACGAATTTCTGGTGCAGGAGCAGAGCTTCTCCACCTCCATCACCTCCATGGTGGCCGCCCTCATCGGCATGATTCCCGAGGGGCTGTATCTGCTCACCAGCGTGGCTCTGGCCGTCTCGGTGATGCGCCTGGCCCAGCGGAAAACCCTGGTTCACCAGATGAGCGCCATTGAGACCCTGGCCCGGGTGGACGTGCTGTGCGTGGATAAGACGGGCACCGTCACCCAGCCGGACATGTCGGTGCAGGAGCTGGTGTGCCTGGCCCCCCAGACCTCTCCCCAGCAGGTGGAGGGGGTGCTGGGCGCCTACTACCAGGTGATGGACGCCGACAACGACACCGCCAAGGCTCTGGCCCGGCGGTTCCAGCAGGGGAACGGCTGGCAGGCCCAGCAGGTGGTCCCCTTCACCTCCGCCAATAAGTGGTCGGCGGTGGTGTTCCAGGACCACGGCTCCTATGTGCTGGGCGCCCCGGAATTCATTCTCAAAGAGGGCTACCAGGCCATTGTCCACCGGGTGGAGCCCTACCAGCAGGCGGGCTGCCGGGTGCTGCTGCTGGCCCGGTGCGACACGCCTCCCACCCAGGAGGGCGGCTTGCAGGGCGCAGTGGTCCCCGTGGCCCTGGTGGTGGTGGCCAACCCCATCCGCCCTGAGGCCCCTGACACCTTCCGCTACTTCGCCAAGTATGGGGTAGATGTGAAGGTCATCTCCGGCGACAACCCCCAGACCGTGTCCCGGGTGGCCCAGCAGGCGGGCATTGCCGGGGCGGAGCGGTTTGTGGACGCTGCCACCCTCAAGGAGCCAGGCGACTATGACCGGGCCGTGCAGGACTATAACGTCTTTGGCCGGGTGACCCCGGACCAGAAGCGCAAGCTGGTGAAGGCCCTGCAAAAGGCGGGGCACACCGTGGCCATGACCGGCGACGGCGTCAACGACGTGCTGGCCCTGAAAGACGCCGACTGCGGCATCGCCATGGCCTCGGGAGCCGAGGCCGCCTGCCAGGTGGCCGAGCTGGTACTGCTGGACTCCGACTTCTCCGCCATGCCCCGGGTGGTGGAGGAGGGCCGACGGGTCATCAATAACATCCAGCGGGCCGCCGCCCTCTACCTGGTGAAAAACATCATGTCGGTGTTTCTGGCCCTCATCACCCTCATTGCCGGGTTCCCGTACCCCTTTGTCCCCATTCAGCTCACCCTCATCAGCGCCTTGACCATTGGCATTCCCTCCTTTGTGCTGGCCCTGGAGCCCAACCATGAGCTGGTGCGGGGCCGATTCATGCACAATGTGCTCCGCCGGGCTCTGCCGGGAGGCCTGACCAACATCGTGCTCATTGTGGGCTTGGAGCTGTTCACCTACGCCTTTACCTTCCAGCGGGCTACCTTGTCCACCCTGTCCACCGTCACCATCGGGGCGGTGGGACTGCTGGTGATCTACTATGTGGCCCGGCCCTTGGACAAGAAGCGGTGGGCCCTGCTGGGGGCCATGACCGTGGCCATGGTGGTGGCCGTGGTGTGGTTTGGACCCTTCTTCGAGCTCACCGCCCTGGACCTCCAGTCCGCCCTGGTGGTGACGGTGTTCCTGCTGCTCACCCCCTCGGTGATTTACGCCTTTGAGACTGCCTTTGAGTGGGGCAGCCGCATCAAAGGGGAGTGGCTCAAGCGCAGAAAGCAGCGTGTTAAAACCGAACAATAAGAAAAACAGCCTCTGAGTGCACCTCAGAGGCTGTTTTTCAGCCCAAAATCTGGGCCAGTTCTTCAAAGCTGTGGGCGATGTGGGTGGCTCCGGCCTGGGTCAGTTCCTCCTGGCTGCCATAGCCGAAGGTGACGCCGATGGAGTCCAGGCCGTTCTCCTGGGCCCCGTGGATGTCGTGGAGGCGGTCGCCCACCATGACGCACCGGGCCTTGTCCGGGCACTTTTCCCCCAACCGGGTGAATACCTCCTCGATCACTTCGCCCTTTTTAGTGCGGGTGCCGTCCAGGCAGCTGCCCACGATTTCATCAAAGTACCCGTCCATGTGGAAGTGCTCCAGAATTTGACGGGCGAACACCTCCGGCTTGGAGGTGGCCAGACACACGGTCTTTCCCGCCGCTTTCAGCTGGGCCAGCAGGGGCTGGGAGCCGGAAAACACTTTGTTTTCAAAAATACCCTTCTGGGAGAAGTATTCCCGGTATTTCTCCACCGCTTTCTGGGCGGTGGGGCCGTCGAAGTGGTAGAACTCCATAAAGGAGTCGATGAGGGGCGGGCCGATGAAGGGGGTGAGGCGGTCCGGGTCTTCCTGGATGCCGAACGATGCCAGCGCATAGGCCACCGAGTTGGTGATTCCCTCTTTGGGGTCTGTGAGGGTGCCGTCTAAGTCAAAGAAAATGTGGGTGTACATAAGTAGCTTCCTCGTTTGTATGGGATGGGACTATTATAACGGAAGTGGAGGGCAGGGACAAGACCAAGATGGAGTGGTTGAGTTCACCCGGCCCCTGTGCTATCATGGGGGGCAACGACACACAAGGAGGGGCGCCCATGAAGGACCAAAACCCATGGTTCACCGTGGACCAGGTGGACCCGGACACCTATATCATCAGCGAATACCGCCACTGGGAGGAAACTCACTGCTATTTGCTCAACGGCAGGGACCGCACCCTGCTCATTGACACAGGCCTGGGCATCTGTGATATCTCCCCGGTGGTGGCTGCGCTGGCCCGGGGCCCGGTGACGGCGGTGGCCACCCACATCCACTGGGACCACATCGGCGGGCACCGCTACTACCCGGACTTTTACGCCCACGAGGCCGAGCTGTCCTGGCTCCAGGGGGGCTTTCCCCAGCCCATTGAGTTGATACGGGGCTATGTGACCGACCGCTGCCAGCTGCCCGAGGGCTACGACGTGAACACCTACGAATTTTTCCAAGGCACTCCAACCCGAGTGCTCCGGGGCGGGGAGACCATCCATCTGGGAGGCCATCTACGCCGCCATGGGTCAGGCCTTCTTTACCCTGTCTCTGGGCATCGGAGCTCTGGCCATCTTCGGCAGCTACATTGGCAAGGAGCACACCCTTCCCGGCGAGGCCCTGCGTGCTGGGCTTCAACCTGTGGAGCGGCTTCCAGCCTCTGGGGGCTGGCACTTCCATCATGGATTTGGAGGACTTCCTGGTCAGCGACAACATTCTGCCCCTGGGCTCCCTGGTGTATCTGCTGTTCTGCGTCACTCGCAAGGGCTGGGGCTGGGACAACTTCCTGGCCGAGGCCAACACCGGTTCGGGCCTGCGCTTCCCCCGCAATGTGCGTTTCTATGTGACATTCCTGCTGCCCATTATCATGTTCATCATCTTTGTCATGGGCTATTGGAACCGCTTCTTTGCCTAACCAAAAGGGCCGGGACATCCCGGCCCTTTTTCTGTGCAAAAATGATGGCTCGCTAGTGTGCGAAAGTGCTTGAAATTTTTTCGGCCCTGGGTTAAAATGAAAGCTACGAGTACACGCCCGAGGCAAGGGAAAAAGGAGCGATACCCATGAGTAAAATTCAGATGAAGACCCCCCTGGTGGAGATGGACGGGGACGAGATGACCCGCATTCTCTGGCAGCAGATCAAAGAGGAGCTGCTGGAGCCGTATATTGACCTGAAAACCGAGTATTACGACCTGGGCCTGCGCCACCGGGAGGAGACCGGGGACCAGGTGACCGTGGACGCCGCCGAGGCCACCAAGAAGTATGGCGTGGCGGTGAAGTGCGCCACCATCACCCCCAACGCCCAGCGGGTGGAGGAGTATAACCTCTCCCAGATGTGGAAGTCCCCCAACGGCACCATCCGTGCCATTCTGGACGGCACCGTGTTTCGTGCCCCCATCATGGTGGAGGGCATCAACCCGGTGGTGAAGAACTGGGCCAAGCCCATCACCATTGCCCGTCACGCCTTTGGTGATGTGTATAAGGCCACCGAAATGCGCCTGACTGGCCCCGGTAAGGCGGAGCTGGTGTTCACCGCCGCCGACGGCACCGAGCAGCGCCAGACCATCCAGGACTTCAAGGGGCGGGGCGTGGTGCAGGGCCAGTTCAACCTGGACCAGTCCATCACGTCCTTTGCCCACTCCTGCTTCCAGTACGCCCTGGATGTCAAGCAGGACCTGTGGTTCTCCACCAAGGACACCATCTCCAAGCAGTATGACCACACCTTCAAGGATATCTTCCACGATATCTTTGAGGCGGAGTATAAGGAGAAGTTTGAGCAGGCGGGCATCACCTACTTCTACACCCTCATTGACGACGCTGTGGCCCGTGTCATCCGCTCCAAGGGCGGTTTCATCTGGGCCTGCAAGAACTACGACGGCGACGTCATGAGCGACATGGTGTCCACCGCCTTCGGCTCTCTGGCCATGATGACCTCTGTGCTGGTGTCCCCCGAGGGCTACTATGAGTACGAGGCCGCCCACGGCACCGTCACTCAGCACTACTACCGCCACCTGAGAGGGGAGCAGGTGTCCACCAACCCCATGGCCACCATCTTCGCCTGGACGGGCGCCCTGGCCAAGCGGGGCGAGCTGGACAATCTGCCCGAGCTCACCGACTTTGCCCACCGCCTGGAGAAGGCCGCCATTGACACCATCGAGTCCGGTGTCATGACCGGCGACCTGGTGGGCCTGTGGGAGGGGAAAGCCCCCGCCCAGAAGGTGACTGGCCTGGAGTTTATGAAGGCCATTGCAGCGAAACTCTAATGTGATCCGTGGCACAGCAAATGTGCCGGATGCCGAATGAAAAAAGGATGCAGTCCGCCTAGGGCTGCATCCTTTTTTTGAAACCTATGGAAATGGAAGAAGTTATATGGTATGATAGAAAAAATAACAGAAAAATATACGTAAAAAGTACAATATATTGTACTTTGACTGTGATAAAAAGAAAAAGAAGTCCACAAACGTGGACTTCTCGCTCACACACTGTGAGGCCAGTCGAGCTGGCGGGTTTGGCAAAGCCGTATTTGAACCTGTCGTGTTGTCATAGATGGTAGTCTAGACACTTTGTAGTATAGTTCATTCACCTTCGGTTGTCAATCTTTTTAGAAAGAAGTGGGAGAAAATGAAGGAGCAGTATTATGTAGGCCTGGATATTGGCACCGAGTCGGTGGGGTGGGCCGTCACCGACACCCAGTATCAGATCAAGAAAGTACACGGGAAAGCCTTATGGGGAGTGCGGCTGTTTGATGAGGCGCAGAGTGCCCGGGACCGGCGAGGCTTTCGGGTGGCCCGGCGGCGTATCCAGCGGCGGCGTCAGCGTCTGGATTGGCTGCAAGAGCAGTTTGCCCAGGCGGTGGGAGAGGTGGACCCGGGCTTTTTCCAGCGCATGGAGGAGAGCCGATTCTGGGAGGAGGATAAGCGGGGGGAGGTACCTCTGGGGAAATATACCCTGTTTGGGGACAAGTCCTTTACGGATTGGGACTACCACCATACCTATCCCACCATCTACCACCTGAGAAAAGAATTGATCTTGTCCCAGCAGCCCCATGATGTGCGCCTGGTCTACCTGGCCATCCATCATATTCTGAAAAATCGAGGCCATTTTCTCTATGGAGATATGTCTCTGGACGCCATCTCCCTGGACAAGGGGGTGGAACGGCTCAATGGGGCTTTGGAGCGGGAAGAGGCGGATCCTCTGTCTACCCAGCGTTTGGGAGAGGTGCGGGAGATCCTTCTGGATCACAAAATACGTAAGACTGCCAAGAAGGCAAAACTGCTGGAGCTATTCGGGTTGAGCAAAGAGAAAACCACAACCACCTCTGTGGTGGAGTTATTGACGGGCAGCAAGGTGAGTTTATCCGCGCTATATGGGGAGGAGGTGTCCTCGGAGGAACTCCAGAAATTGAGTTTGGAAGATGACTTTGATGGGGTAGAGGGCCCTTTGCTGGCCGCTGTGGGTGATCGCATCGAACTGGTGTTGGCCGCCAAAGAGGTGTATGACTGGGCATTGCTGGAAAAGATGCGGGATGGGGAGCAATACCTCTCGTTTGCCAAGGTGAAAGTCTACGAAAACCACCGGCACCAGCTGGAGCAGCTGAAAGAGGTGGTGAAACGGTACGGCGGAGAGGACTGCTGCCGTGAGATGTTCCATGGGACCAGAGAGGGGAACTACCCCTCGTATGTGGGGAAGGACTGCAAGAGCAGTCGGTGCGATTACGATACCTTCTGCAAGTATGTGTTAGGCAAGATGAAGGGGTGGAAGGACGCCGACGAGACCACCAAGGAGATCTATGCCCGGTTGGAGCGGCGGGACTTTCTGCGCAAACCCACCAGCAAGGACAATGGGGTGATTCCCCATCAGCTTCATCAGATGGAGCTGGAGAAGATTTTGGCCAATGCCCAGGGATATCTGCCTTTTTTGTCCCAGCGAGATGAAAGCGGCCTGACGGTGGCCGAGCGCATTGTGCGTATGTTTGCCTTCCGCATTCCCTACTATGTGGGCCCCCTGCAATCCGGCGGCCCTCACAGCTGGGTGGTGCGCAGCGGGGAGAAGATTTATCCCTGGAACTTTGACCAGGTGGTGGATCTGGAACAGTGCAGGGAACACTTTATTACCCGCATGACCGCCAAGTGCACCTACATTGGGGAGGATGTGCTGCCCAAGGACTCTCTGCTGTATAGCCGCTTTATGGTGCTCAACGAGCTGAATAACCTGCGTATCAACGGAAAACCCATTTCGGTGAAGCTGAAACAGGACATCTATACCAATTTGTTTGGGAAAGGGCGGAAGGTGACCCAGGCGGGGGTGAAAAAATACCTCATGGTCCACCATGGTATGACCCAAGAGGACACCATCAGTGGCCTGGCCGGCGATTTCCAAGCGACTTTAGCCCCCTGGCGGCAATTTGGCTGGTTGCTGAGCCGTGACGGCGGAGCGGAGATGGTGGAAGAGATCATCCGCTATAAAGTGTTGTTTGGGGAGGATAAGAAGCTGCTGCGGGGCTGGCTGGACAAGACATATGGGGACAAACTCACCCCCCAGGAACAAAAGCAGGTGTTGGGTGTGAAATGCTCCGGTTGGGGCAGGTTGTCCCGACAATTTCTCACCCAGCTGTTCCATGTGGACCAGAACACCGGGGAGGCGTTCTCCATCATGGATCTGCTGTGGAACAGCAATGAAAATTTGATGCAGCTGCTCAGCGGGCGGTATACCTTTGCCCAGCAGGTGGAGGAGTACCGCAAGCGCAAGCAGGCGGAACACAGCCAGACCTTGAAGGAGTATCTGGCGGAGTGTTACGCCTCTCCCGGCATCAAGCGGGGCATTTACCAGACCATGGCCATTGTGCGGGAGATCGCCAAAATCATGGGTGGCCCACCCGCCCGGGTGTTTGTGGAGATGGCCCGGGGGGAGGAGAAGGACAAAAAGGGGAAGGTACCCAAGTCGCGAAAGGCGCAGTTGGTGGAACTGTATCAGAAGTGCGGAGAGGAGAGCAGTCCGCTCTTTGAGCAGCTGCAAGGGGAGCCGGAGGGAAATTTACGCCGGGACAAGCTGTATCTGTACTACACCCAGATGGGAAGGTGTATGTACAGCGGGGATGTGATCTCCATTGCGGAGCTGGACTCTCGCTATGACATCGACCACATCTACCCCCAGAGCAAGACCAAGGATGACAGCCTGGAAAACCGGGTGCTGGTGCGCCGGGAGCTCAACAGCAAGAAGGGAGATACCTATCCCATCAGCGGTGAGATACGGGAGTATATGCGGGCCTTTTGGACCATGCTCAAGGGGAAGGGATTGATCAGCGAGAAAAAGTATCAGCGGCTGACACGTGCCACCGGATTTGACGCGCAAGAGCTGTCCGGCTTCATTGCCCGCCAACTGGTGGAGACCCGGCAGTCCAGTAAAATTGTGGCCCAGCTGTTGGAGCAGACCTTTGGGGCGTCCACCGAGGTGGTGTATGTCAAGGCGGGGAACGTCGCCCAGTTCCGCCAGGATCAGCGGATCACCCCGGACGGACAGTCCATCCAGGCGGGGGAATGCAAGGGAAAAGCCTATCCCCAGGATCCCTTGTTTGTCAAGTGCCGGGAGGTCAACAACTTCCACCACGCCAAGGATGCCTACCTCAACATTGTGGTGGGCAACGTCTACCGTGTGAAATTTACCCGCAGCCCTGCCAATTTCCTGCGGGAGAAGGACAACCGGTATAGCCTCAACCGAATGTTTGACTTTGACGTTCAACGGGGAGGAGAGGTGGCCTGGAAGGCGGGGGAGAGCATCCAAACGGTGCGCCGCACGATGGCCAAGAACAATATCCTCTTTACCAGAAGAGCCTCCACTGTGGGCGGCGGTCTGTTTGACCAAATGATTGTCAAACAGGGAAAGGGACAGGCCAGCATCAAGTCCTCCGACCCCAGACTGACGGTGGAAAGATACGGCGGTTACAACAAGCTGACGGGGGCATATTTCTGTCTGGTAGAGCACACAGACAAGAAAAAGCGAGTGCGATCTCTGGAGACGGTTTTGCTCATGTATCAGAAACAGTATGAACAAGACCCCGTGGGGTACTGCACGGATATTTTGAAGCTGCATGAACCACGCATCCTGGTTCCGTGCATCAAGATCAACGCCCTGGTGTCCTTTGACGGGTTCCGTATGCACATCTCCGGCCGAACAGGCAGTCGAATTGTCTATAAGAATGCCAATCAACTGGTCATTGAGCCCATATGGCAGCAGTACATCAAAGGCATTGCCAAATATCTGGAGCGGTGCAAAGTGGCGGGGCGGGAGCTGGAGCTGACCCGCTTTGATGGGATCACCCCGCAACAGAGCGTGCAGCTGTATGCACTGCTGTTGTCCAAATTGGAAAATCCACGCTATGGAGTGAAGTATGAGACGGCAGCCAACACGTTCCGGGAGCAACAAGAGAAATTTTCTACCCTCTCTCAGGCGGACCAGTGCCGCATTCTGATGCAAATGCTCAATCTGTTTGCCAACAACGCCGCCAGCGCAGACCTCAAGCTGCTCAACGGAAAGGCGGGTATTGGCATCGTATTGACTTCCAAGAACCTGAAAAATTATGAGGGACACCGGTTTTTGCTGCACCATCAGTCTGTCACTGGCTTCTATGAGCAGACCGTGGATCTGCTGCGCGTATGAGCTGGCGGGTGGTGGTGGTGTCCAGCAATGCCAAGGTGGACTATAAGTTGGAGTATCTGGTGGTGCGTACGGTGGACGAGGTCAAGCGAGTCCACCTCAGCGAGGTGGGTGTGCTCATGCTGGAGAGCACCGCCATCTCCCTGACCACGTATCTTCTCTGTGAACTGGTGCGGCGTAAAATCAAGGTGATCGTCTGCGACCACCAGCGCAACCCCTGTGGGGAGCTGGTGCCCAGCTGCGGCTGTCACGACGGCAGTGCGAAGATCCGTCAGCAGCTCCAGTGGGACAAGGGCATCCGGGAGAGCGTGTGGACGGAAATCGTGCGGGAGAAGTTGAGCCGCCAGAAAGGGCATCTGGCCCACCGGGGGCTGCCCCAGGCCCGACTGCTAGGGGAGTACATCGGGCAGCTGCAGTACAACGACAGCACCAACCGGGAGGGACACGGAGCAAAGGTATATTTTAACGCCCTCTTTGGCCAGGACTTCACCCGTACCGCCGACATTCCCATCAATGCCATGCTCAACTATGGGTACAGCCTGGTGATGTCGGTCATCAACCGGGAAATCGCCGCCGCAGGCTATCTCAACCAGTTGGGACTGGCGCACAGCAACACCTACAACCCCTTTAATCTGGCCTGTGACTTTATGGAGCCGCTGCGTCCCCTGGTGGATGGTGTGGTGGTGGACACCGCTCCGGACAGGTTTGAAAAGGAAGAAAAAATTGCACTTTTGCAGCTTCTGAACCGGGAAGTACGGGTAGATGGCAAGAGGCAGTATCTGCTCTACGCCCTGCATCTGTACTGCGCCAGCCTGTTTCGGGCGCTGCAGGGTGGCGATGTGTCAGAAATCACATGGGTGGAATATGAGTGGTAGATTTATGCGGGTGATCGTGTTTTTTGACCTGCCTGTGGGCACATCGGCCCAGCGGCGCAGCTACAACCAGTTTCGCAGAATGCTGGTGAAAGAGGGATTTTTGATGATGCAGGAGTCGGTGTATACCAAGTTGGCCCTCAATGCCACGGTGGCCAACGCCATTATGGAGCGTGTGCGGGACAATAAGCCACCCCAGGGGCTGATCCAAATGCTCACCGTCACCGAGCGCCAGTTTGCCAAAATGGAACTGGTGCTGGGCGAGTACCGCACCGAGATCATTGACGATGAGAGAAGGCTGGTGATTTTATGAAGCTGATGCACCCTTTGCTGTCCCGCCCGTTGGAATTGGGACGGAACCGGGTCCCGGTGCTGGCAGTGGAGTCTCCCCAGCTCTTTCGTCAATGGGTGTTGGATTTATCCGGTCAGAGCCAAGGGGAGGAGGGAAACTGGGTGCTCTCTTGCCAGGATGAGGTGTTGGACTGCGGCCAGCACCTGCTGGTGGTCAGCGACCTTCTCCACCTCTCCCTGGAGGACCGGAAGCTGCACCATCGCTTTCAGACACTGGTACACTCTCTGATGTGGGAGGAACTGGAGGTGGAAAGTACACATCTCCAGCAGAGCATTCAGGGCTATCTGGCCCGTTTGGCGTCCCAAATTCCGGTTCCCGTGGAGTATGGAGAGGGGGATGCCGTGTGGCCCCTGCTCAAAGGGTTGAAATTTCAGCCGGTGCTGGATGGTGTGTCTCCGCTGGAGTGCTTGACCCAATACCTGGAGCTGTACCATCAACTGATGCCCCGGCCCTGTGTTCTGTTGGTGGGGATGCACCTGTACTTTTCCCGGCAGGAGCTGGAGCAGCTTTACCAGATGGCCCTTTATGAGAAGTGGAATGTCCTGGTGTTGGAACCACACCAGTGCCCTCCACAGCCCCAGGAGCAGTGGTGCATCATAGATCACGATGGCTGCGAATTAAGGGTTGATTCCCCGGGAGAAATCCCGTAAAATAGAATTGGTCAAGAGAAAACCACCTAAAACAACACAGCGCAATGTCGTGGCGTACACTCTCATTTGAGGTTTGAGAGTCGTGTTGTTTTAGATGGTAGTCAAACAAAGCGTGGGCGTTACAGTACGGCGAGACGGTTTGAGAGTCGTGTTGTTTTAGATGGTAGTCAAACTTGATCTATTGCCAGACGCAAGCGACGATCGTTTGAGAGTCGTGTTGTTTTAGATGGTAGTCAAACAGAATGCCGGGGTTATCGTTGACGGGGCCTGTTTGAGAGTCGTGTTGTTTTAGATGGTAGTCAAACTGCAGAAGTCATCGGCAACATCCACGATGAGTTTGAGAGTCGTGTTGTTTTAGATGGTAGTCAAACTATTGGATTGAGCTGAACCGAACCAATGGGGTTTGAGAGTCGTGTTGTTTTAGATGGTAGTCAAACTCATAGGGCACTGGAATGCTTCTGTGATAAGTTTGAGAGTCGTGTTGTTTTAGATGGTAGTCAAACCGATGCCCAGCCGACAACCTGCCCATTCTCGTTTGAGAGTCGTGTTGTTTTAGATGGTAGTCAAACATGCAACAGGAAATGAAATTGACTTGATCAGTTTGAGAGTCGTGTTGTTTTAGATGGTAGTCAAACCGTCGTCCCGTGCTCTGCCCTGCGCAGCTTGTTTGAGAGTCGTGTTGTTTTAGATGGTAGTCAAACGGCCCCTTGGTGGATGCCACCACCACGACCGTTTGAGAGTCGTGTTGTTTTAGATGGTAGTCAAACAACGATAACACATTTGAGGGGGCTTGACCAGTTTGAGAGTCGTGTTGTTTTAGATGGTAGTCAAACATCTCCTGAAATGTTAAAAAGGTTTTTCCCGTTTGAGAGTCGTGTTGTTTTAGATGGTAGTCAAACATTCTGGCCTATGGCAACCCCACCACGTTCGTTTGAGAGTCGTGTTGTTTTAGATGGTAGTCAAACCCAAGCCGTGATATCCTGCCATGCTTTCCAGTTTGAGAGTCGTGTTGTTTTAGATGGTAGTCAAACAAGTAGAGTGCTGTCAGAACTTTGTAATGGGTTTGAGAGTCGTGTTGTTTTAGATGGTAGTCAAACATGGATTATTAAATCAGTAACACACTTAGAGTTTGAGAGTCGTGTTGTTTTAGATGGTAGTCAAACAGGCCAAAATCACCAAGACCAAGACGGATGGTTTGAGAGTCGTGTTGTTTTAGATGGTAGTCAAACCCGCCTCATTCAGTGAGGCGGCAAAGCTCCGTTTGAGAGTCGTGTTGTTTTAGATGGTAGTCAAACCGGCCCCTGTGCGGTTTAAAGTTCCTCGACGTTTGAGAGTCGTGTTGTTTTAGATGGTAGTCAAACAATGGAGCCGCCGTGGTAGGTGTCGGTATAGTTTGAGAGTCGTGTTGTTTTAGATGGTAGTCAAACATTAAGCTGACCGCCGTACACAGTATCTTCGTTTGAGAGTCGTGTTGTTTTAGATGGTAGTCAAACCACGGTAAAGCGGTATTCTCCAGGCTGCTCGTTTGAGAGTCGTGTTGTTTTAGATGGTAGTCAAACAGATCTTCTCGGCGTCCGTGGCGGTGCACCGTTTGAGAGTCGTGTTGTTTTAGATGGTAGTCAAACCTACCCGCTGCGGAGGAAACGATGGTGCCTGTTTGAGAGTCGTGTTGTTTTAGATGGTAGTCAAACTCCCAGAGTCCTGTCCTGTCCTGACGCTCTGTTTGAGAGTCGTGTTGTTTTAGATGGTAGTCAAACGCATCGTCACTGCTGTCGGTCAGAGCCTGGGTTTGAGAGTCGTGTTGTTTTAGATGGTAGTCAAACTACTATGTCATGCGTGAGTACCACAACCACGTTTGAGAGTCGTGTTGTTTTAGATGGTAGTCAAACGCGGGACATGGAGAAGAGCATGGACTTTGAGTTTGAGAGTCGTGTTGTTTTAGATGGTAGTCAAACTTATTTCGGCCCTCAAGGTATGACCGTCACGTTTGAGAGTCGTGTTGTTTTAGATGGTAGTCAAACGCGGACCAGAAGGACCACCCCAGATTCCGTGTTTGAGAGTCGTGTTGTTTTAGATGGTAGTCAAACGTGATCGGCTCCATGCTGATTGATGACCGGGTTTGAGAGTCGTGTTGTTTTAGATGGTAGTCAAACTTCACCTGCATTGACGGGTTTACATCTCCAGTTTGAGAGTCGTGTTGTTTTAGATGGTAGTCAAACACAGTGGTGTTGCTGCGTGACTGTCCTCTTGTTTGAGAGTCGTGTTGTTTTAGATGGTAGTCAAACGGACGATGCTATACATGTTTTCGGAACAGCGTTTGAGAGTCGTGTTGTTTTGGCGTGTATATGTCAAAAAACTGCGTGCAGCGATTTAGCTGCACGCAGTTTTCATCTTTATTGGAACGTAGGGTTCAACTCCACCTTACCGTCCACACACTTCACATCCAGAGCCACAATGGGCTGGGCGTAGTGGTCGATGAGCAGGGTGGCGATGGCGTCCTCCAAATCCTTCTGAATCTGGCGGCGCAGGTTGCGGGCGCCGTAGACGGGGGAGAAGGAGGTGTCCACCAGGTAGTCCAGCACGCTCTGGTCATAGGTGAAGGTGATGCCCTTGTTGCGCAGCACCTGGCTGAGCTCGCCCAGCATGATCTTGGCGATCTCCTGGAAGTTCTCCTGAGAGAGCTGGTTGAAGCAGATGATCTCGTCCACTCGGTTGATGAACTCGGGGCGCAGGAAGGACTCCAGACCCTTCATGGCCTTGTCCTTGGCCAGCTGGGTGGGGGAGCGGTCAAAGCCCAGAGAGCCGCCCTTGACGTTGCTGCCGGCGTTGGAGGTCATGACGATGACGGTGTTCTCGAAGTTGACGACTTTGCCGTGGGCATCCGAGATGTGGCCGTCGTCCAGGATTTGCAGCAGCACGTTGAGCACGTCGGGGTGGGCCTTCTCGATCTCGTCAAAGAGGATGACCGAGTAGGGCTTGCGGCGGATTTTCTCGGTGAGCTGTCCGGCGTCGTCATAGCCCACATAGCCTGGGGGAGAGCCGATGATACGGCTGACGGCGTGCTTCTCCATAAACTCGGACATGTCCAGGCGGATGAGAGACTCGGGGGAGTCGAACAGGTCGGCGGCCAGCTGTTTCACCAGCTCGGTCTTGCCCACACCCGTGGAGCCCACGAAGATAAAGGACACGGGCTTGCGCTTGGCGGAGATGCCCACACGGCCACGGCGGATGGCCCGGGCCACGGCGGACACCGCCTCGTCCTGGCCCACAATGTGGGTCTTCAGGCGGTCCTCCAGATGGGCCAGACGCTCAAACTCCTGCTCCTGAATCTGGCTGGCGGGGATTTTGGTCCACAGCTCCACCACACGGGCCAGATGAGCCACGGTGAGCATGGGGTCACCCTTGGCTTTCAGCTCCTCCAGCTGGGCATTCAGCTGGGCCTGACGGCTCTTGAGCTCGGCCAGACGGCGGTAGGCCTTCTGGTTGCACTCCTCCTGGAGCTGCTCCTTCTGGGTGGTCACCTGGGACAGCTTGCTCTCCAGGTCCTGGAGCTGGCCCCGGCGCTCTTCCTGGCGGCTCTGGAAGGCGGGGTCCTCCCGGTTGGGGGCCTCGTTGTCGTCCCGGCTGATGGCCATTTCCAGGCTGTCCCGCTGCCGCTGGAGCTTCTGCTCCTGCTGCTGCAGATCTTGGATTTGGGGATTGTCGGCCCCGGTGGCGGCCAGCACCACGTCCACCTCTTTGGCGTAGTCGGCCAGCTCCTTCTCGATCTCTGCCATGCGGGCCAGGTCCTTGTTGTGGAGGTTGACCTCCGAGGCGGCCTCGTCGATGAGGTCGATAGCCTTGTCGGGGAGGTAGCGGTCGGTGATGTACCGCTCACTCATGGACACCGCCAGACGGCAGATGTCCGGGGTGATGACCACGTGGTGGTAGCCCTCATAGTAGGGGGCGATGCCCTGGAGGATTTGGGTGGCCTCCTCCATGGAGGGCTCCTCCACCATCACAGGCTGGAAGCGGCGCTCCAGGGCGGTGTCCTTTTCGATATACTTGCGGTACTCGGTGAGGGTGGTGGCGCCGATGACCTGAATCTCGCCCCGGGACAGGGCGGGCTTGAGGATGTTGGCGGCGTTCATGGAGCCCTCGGCGTCGCCGGCACCCACGATGGAGTGTACCTCGTCGATGACCAGAATGATGTTGCCCAGCTTGCGGATCTCCTCAATGAGGCCCTTCATACGGCTCTCAAACTGGCCCCGGAACTGGGTGCCTGCCACCAGGGCGGTGAGGTCCAGCAGGTACACCTCTTTGCCCAACAGTTTATAGGGCACCTGGCGGTCCTGGATTTTCTGGGCCAGGCCCTCGGCGATGGCGGTTTTACCCACGCCGGGCTCGCCGATGAGACAGGGGTTGTTCTTTTGGCGGCGGTTGAGAATCTGAATGGTGCGCTGAATCTCGTTGTCCCGGCCCACGATGCGGTCCAGCTTGCCCTCCTGGGCTTTGCGGGTCAGGGAGATGCAGTAGTTTTCCAAAAACTTGCGCTTTGGGGGCTTGGGCGGGCCAGAGGGCTTTTCCTCTTTGCCGCCCCGGGGGCCGGAGCCCTCCTGGGGAGGCTGCGCCCCGAAGAGCTTGCTCAGGAAGGGGAAGGTGGCGGTGCGCCCCTCGTCCTCCTCCTCGTCGGGGTTCTCCGGGCGGTCCTGGGCCAGCTGCTCCAGGCCCTCGACGCCGCCGAAGGCGGACATCATCTCATGGGAGAGAGAGTCCAGGTCCTCGTCGGAGATGCCCATTTTCTGCATCATGTCGTCCACAGGCTTGAGCCCCAGTTCCCGGGCGCATTTCAGGCAGAGACCTTCGTTTTTGGTCTCGCCGTTTTCAATTTTCGTGATAAAGATCACTGCCACGTTCTTGTGGCAGCGAGTACAAAGTGTCGGCTGCATGGTTAAACTCCTTTCGGAAGGTATCCTTTTTGGGGTACCCTACCAGAAGAATGTGAACTAGGCATGAAGAATCTGAAATTTCCCTGAAAATCACAGGAGAAGCCGATCCAACAGAGCGCCCAGTCCCTTGGGGGTGAACAGGGAGAGGACCGGGGTGGTGGGGTTGGCGGGGATGATCTCCGCCAGCTGACCCAGCCACACCAGCACAAAGACGATGAGCACTGCCTTCAAAAGCCCTGCCAACAGTCCGCCCACGGTGTTCACCGTGGCCAGGATGGGCAGGTGGAAGGCCAGGTCCAAGATGTGGCTGAGCAAAAACCAGATCAGGAGAATGAGCAGGAAGGACAGGGCGAACAGGGTGGCCTTTGCCACCAGGTTGGCCAGGTAGTCCGCCAGCGCGCTGGCTACCGTGGTGCCGCCTTCACTGGGGATGGACGCTTCGTTCTTGGCCTGGTCCAGGAAGTAGGAGAAACCGGCGAACAGGCCCTGTTCCTTCATGGACTCCAGCAGCTGGTCCAGGGTGTAGTCGGGCTCCGCCTGCTGGGTGATGTTGCCGGGAATGCTCAGGCCGGGGTCACCGGAGTCGGTCTCCTCCCCCTGGGGCTCGGCCCCACGGATGGCCTGGTAGATGGCAGGCTCCATGATGTGGGCCACAGGGCCGTGAAACTGGGTGGAGATGAACTGTGCTCCGAAGAAGGCCACAAACAGGCCCAACAGTCCGCACAGAGTGAGGATGAGGCCCTTTTTGGCGCCACGCCAGGCGAAGAAAGCCAAGATAACGACGATGGCGGCATCGAAAATATAAGCGGTCATGGAATCCTCCTTAACTATACGCCCTCAGGGGCAATCTCATTCGTTTAAGGCACATAGAAGCTGGCACTGTCTGCGGAGATGAGAACGGCGGAGCCGTCCTCCATGAGCAGCACCTGACGGGCGCCTTGGGTGCTGTCCAGGGTGGCGTACAGCTCCAGGTCCTTGGTGTAGATGTTCAGCTGCTTGCCCGTGAGCACGGCGATATACCGCCCGGCAGCGGACAGGGAGAGCACCTGCTGGTCGATCTCCAGGCTCTTGTGGGAGCCGTCGGAGGAGACCACCCACAGCTCGCCCTGACTGCCTGCCCGGTACTTGGCCAGCAGAGCCACGGCGAAGCCGTCCCCGGCCAGGGAGTAGCGCTTGAGGTGCATATCGTTCCAGTCGATGACGGCGTTGTTGCCCTCGTGGTCGGTGAGGGTTAGGTTCTGGTCAGAGATGGACCAGACCTGGGAGACGGTGTGGCGGGTCTCCAGCACCACCGAGGAGCCCAGATCACTGGTGAGGTTGGGCTCAAAGTTCCCCGAGTCCGTGGTGTTCAGGGTGTACAGGGAGAGGGTGGAGTCAAACACGCCGTCGGTTTGCCCCACGTTGAGGATGGACAGGGTTTGGCCGTCGTCGGACAGAGCGGCGTCCATGACATAGGCGGAGGAAAGGTTGACGCTCATCATGGGCTCGTAGTCGGTGCTGTACACCGTCACGGAACCCTTGTAGCCGCTGGTCTGGCTGACCACGGTGAGCTGTCCGTTTTGGTTGAGGTGGGCCGAGAGGATGGAGGTCAGGTCGGTGGCCGACCAGATCACTTCCCGCTGGCCCAGCACGTACAGGGAGGAGCCCCCGGCGTCATAGATCACAGCCAGAGAGCCGTTGGTGTCCACCACGGGGTTATCCATGTCCACGGACAGGTCCACATACTGGGTGCCGCTGCCGGAGTACAGGGAGATGGAGGTGGAGGAGCACACCAACAGGTCTCCGTCCAGCACGGCGAAGGTGTCGTCCAGGCTGCCGTCGTGGGGGAAGGAGTCGGCCTGGCCGCTGTCGTTGAGCACCAGGGAGCGGTAGTGGAGCCACCGCTTGAAGTTGTCCAGGGACAGCCGGTCCCGGAACACCACCACGGCCACCGCCCCCAGGACCACCAGGACGGCCAGGAGAAAGAGCAGAACCCGCACCAAAAACTTGGGCTTTTTGGGTTGGGTGTTGGATTGGTGATTCTTTGTGTCTTCCATAATCGTATACCTCAAAAGGCGGCGGCGCACACAGGCGCCGGAGTATCGTCACAGTACGTCCTCGTCATACCACAGGTTGGTCATATACAGCCCGTCCGGCGGGGCGGTGGGCCCGGCCAAGGTGCGGTTGCGGGAGGAGAGAATGTCCGGGATATCCTCGGGGGCCAGCTTGCCCTCGGCGGCATAGATGCAGGTGCCCACCATGGCCCGGACCATGTTGTACAAAAAGCCGTCGGCGCACACCCGACAGTCGATGATCTGTCCCTTGCGCTCAATGTCGAAGTAGTGGACGGTGCGCACGGTGGTGCGGGTCTCGGTGCCCACCGAGCGCACGGCGGCAAAGTCGTGGGTGCCCACAAACTGGGCGGCAGCCGCCGCCATAATGGACTCGTCCAGATGGCGGGGGTAGAACCACACCCGGTTGACATAGAAGGGGTCCCGGATGCGGGAGTTGTAGATGCGGTAGGTGTATTCTTTTTTCAGACAGGAGCCGATGGCGTTGAAGTCATCGGGCACCAGGGTGGCCTTGGACACCACAATGTCGTCGGGCAGGCGGGTATTCACCGCCAGAGGCAGCCGCTCCAGGGGGATGGCGGAGGTGGTGCGGAAATTGGCCACGTAGGTGCGGGCGTGGACCCCGGCGTCGGTGCGGCCCGCCCCGGTGACTTTCACCGGGTGATTGACCACAAAGGACAGGGCCTTTTCCAGAGTCTCCGCCACGGAAACGGCGTTTTTCTGCACCTGCCAGCCGTGGTAGGCGGTGCCGGTATAGCTCAGGCGCAGGGCAATGTTACGGGATTGCATAGGAACACCTCATAGATAAAATGGGGGGCGCTCACAGACCTACGTGGGCCAGCAGGCCCACCGCCACGGCCACCACCACCAGGCCCAGGAGAAACAGCCAGTCGGCGGGGCGCAGGTGCAGCTCCCGCATCCGGGTGCGGCCTGTCCCGCCGCAGTAGCAGCGGCACTCCATGGCGGTGGCCAGCTCGTCCGCCCGGCGAAAGGCGGAGATGAACAGGGGCACCAGCAGGGGGATGAGGGCCTTGGCCTTGCGGATGAGGCCGCCAGAGTCGAAGTCGGCCCCTCGGGCCCGCTGGGCGGACATGATCTTGTCCGTCTCCTCAATGAGGGTGGGGATGAAGCGCAGGGCGATGGACATAATCATGGCCAGCTCGTGCACCGGCACCTTCACCTTTTTCAGGGGGGAGAGCAGGCTCTCCAGACCGTCGGTGAGGGCCAGGGGGGAGGTGGTGTAGGTGAGCAGGAAGGTGGCACAGATGAGCATGAGAATGCGTACCACCATGAAAAAGGCGTGTAAAATGCCCTCATAGGTGATGGTGAAAATCCAGAAGGACACCAGAGGGGTGCCGGGGGTATAGAACATGTTCAAAACAGCGGTGAAAATCAGCAGGAAAATCACCGGCTTCATGCCCCCCAGCAGGGTTTTGGCCCGGATGTGGGCCACAGCGCAGCCCCACACCAGCAGGGCCAGCATGATGCCGTAGGTGACAAACCAGTTGGCCAGAAACAGGGCCACCACATACACCAGAAGCCCCGCCAGCTTGATGCGGGGGTCTACCCGGTGGAGAAAGGAGTTGCCGGGGAAAAATTGCCCCAGGGTAATGTCCTTGAGGTTCATGCCTGCGCCCCCTTTCGGGCCAGCAGGATGGCGTCCCGGGCCTGTTCCACGGTGTACACCGAGGCGGGCACCTCATAGCCCATGTCCCGCAGCCGGGCGAACACCCGGGTCATCTCGGGCACGCCCAGGCCCATCCGCTCCAGCTCGGCCCCGTGGGAGAACACCTCTTGGGGGGTGCCGGAGTAGGGAATGGTGCCGTCTCGGAACACCACCAGCCGCTGGGCCTCCCGGGCCACCTCGTTCATGGAGTGGGACACCAGAATGATGGCGGCCTTTTTCTCCCGGTGATAGGCCCGGATGTTGCCCAGAATCTGAGCGGCTCCGGCGGGGTCCAGCCCGGCGGTGGGCTCGTCCAGAATGAGCACCTTGGGCTCCATGGCGATGACCCCCGCAATGGCCACCCGGCGCTTTTGGCCGCCGGACAGGTCAAAGGGGGACTTCTCCAGGGTGTGGTCGGACAGGCCCACAAAGCAAGCGGCCTGCCGCACCCGGCGGTCCACCTCGGCCTGGTCCAGCCCCATGTTGGTGGGGCCGAAGGCGATATCCCGGTACACGGTCTCTTCAAAGAGCTGGTACTCGGGGTACTGGAACACCAGGCCCACCTGGAAGCGCACCTGACGGGTGCGCTCCTTGGAGCCCCAGATGTCCTCCCCTTCAAAGAGTACCTGTCCCGAGGTGGGGCGGAGCAGCCCGTTGAGGTGCTGCATCAGGGTGGATTTGCCCGAGCCGGTGCGGCCAATGACCGCCAGATATTCCCCCGGGGCCACCGTCAGGTCCACGTTTTGCAGGGCCACGTGCTCAAAGGGGGTGCCTTGACTATAGATATGGGTGAGTTGTCTGAGTTCAATGATAGGCGTCATAGATACGGGCCTCTCTTATCGGGGTAGAATTTGGGACACCACATTGGCGCAGGCCTCGGGAGTGAGAACGTCCAGGGGCACGTCCAGCCCGGCCTGGCGCAGCTCATAGAGGAGGGACACGGAGTCGGGCACTTCCAGCCCCAGGCGGCGCAGGCCCACCACGTTCTGAAAGACCTGGGCGGGGGGGCCGTCCATGACCACATGGCCATTGTCCATGACCACCAGCCGCTGGGCCCGGGCCGCTTCGTCCATATGGTGGGTGATGAGCACCACCGTCATCCCCAGCTCCCGCTGGAGGCGGCATACTGTGTCCAGCACTTCCCGGCGTCCCACCGGATCCAGCATGGCGGTGGGCTCGTCCAGCACAATGCACCGGGGGCGCATGGCCAGCACGCCAGCGATGGCCACCCGTTGCTTCTGGCCGCCGGAGAGCAGATGGGGAGCGTGGCGGGCATATTCTGTCATGCCCACCGCCTCCAGGGCCTCGTCCACCCGGCGGCGGATTTCCGCCGAGGGCACCCCCAGGTTCTCCGGGGCGAAGGCCACGTCCTCCTCCACCACGCTGGCCACGATCTGGTTGTCCGGGTTTTGAAACACCATGCCTACGGTGCGGCGGATGTCCAGCAGCTTGTCCTCGTCGGTGGTGTCCATGCCGTCCACGTATACCTTCCCGCTAGTGGGCAGGAGAATGGCGTTGAGGTGCTTGGCGAAGGTGGACTTGCCCGAGCCGTTGTGGCCCAGAATGGCCACAAAGGAGCCGGCCTCAATGTCCAGATTGACTTGGTCCAGCACTGTGGGGGCTACCCCCTCGGCGGTGGTGTAGCGAAAGGTCAGGTCTCTGGCCTGGATGATGGGATTAGCCATGGTAGATATGCTCCACGGAAGATGCCACCCAGCGCCCGGTGGCGCCGCAGGGGAGGGCCAGCCCGGTCTGGGTTACTGGCAGGCCCAGCTCGTCGGACACGGTGCGCCCGCCGAACTTGCCGCCGATGACGGTCTGCAAAATATAGGTCAGCACCGACGGGGCCAGGCCCGTGGTGTAGGAATTGAGAATCACAAAGAGGGGGTCATCGCTGAGGACGTTGGACACCAGCTCCACAAAGGGGTACAGGTTCTCCTCCAGCTTCCACACCTCACCGGAGGGGCCCCGGCCATAGGAGGGAGGGTCCATGATGATGGCGTCGTAGCGGCGGCCCCGGCGGATCTCCCGCTCCACAAACTTGGCGCAGTCGTCAATGATCCAGCGGATGGGCTTGTCCTCCAGACCCGAGGACTTGGCGTTCTCCCGGGCCCACTGCACCATGCCACGGGCGGCGTCCACGTGGCACACGCTGGCCCCGGCCGCGGCGCAGGCCACCGTGGCCCCGCCGGTGTAGGCGAACAGGTTCAGTACCGAAATGGGGCGGCCCGCCCGGCGGATGAGGTCCTGGGCAAAGTCCCAGTTGGCCGCCTGCTCGGGGAACACGCCGGTATGTTTAAAGTTCATCAGGCCCACGTTCAGGGTCAGTTCTTTATAGTGAATCTGCCACCGCTCGGGCACCTGCTTGGAGGCCCACTGGCCGCCTCCGGTGTGGGAGCGGGAATAGCGGGCGTGGGCCGTCTTCCAGCCCTTGTTCTGGCGGGGGGTATTCCAAATGGCCTGGGGGTCCGGGCGCACCAGCAGGTGAGAGCCCCAACGCTCCAGTTTTTCTCCACGGCCGCAGTCCAGCAGCTCATAATCTTTCCAATTTTTGGCCAACCACATGAGCACATTCTCCTCATTATATAATCAACGTATTATACTACACAGGTGGGAATTAGTCAAACCCGTGGGGGACGAAAAAACACCCCACGGAAGGGGGAACATTCCGTGGGGTGAGGGGATTAGACTTCGATGGGATAGGTCCCGGTAAAGCACCCGTCGCAGAACCCGCAGTCGGCCTGGGGGGCGATCTGGTGCAGGGCCTCCAGAGACAAGAAGTGGAGGGAATCGGCCCCGATCATCTCCCGCATCTCCTCCTGGGTGTAGTTGCAGGCGATGAGGGCGTCCCGGTCGGGGATGTCGGTGCCGAAGTAGCAGGGGGCGATGAAGGGCGGGGCGGAGGAGTACATGTGTACCTCCGTGGCCCCCGCCTCTCGGAGCAGGGAGACAATCTGCTTGGAGGTGGTGCCCCGGACGATGGAATCGTCCACCATCACCACCCGCTTGCCCGCCACACAGCTGGCCAGAGCCCCCAGCTTGATGCGCACCGCCTGTTCCCGGCTCTCCTGGCCGGGGGTGATGAAGGTGCGGCCAATGTAGCGGTTTTTCACCAGGCCCACCCCGTAGGGAATGCCGGACTCCTCAGCAAAGCCCATGGCGGCGTCCAGCCCGGAGTCGGGCACGCCGATGACCACATCCGCCTCCACGGGGAACTCCCGGGCCAGCAGCCGCCCGGCGTTGCGCCGGGCCAGGTGCACCGACTGGCCGCACAGCACCGAGTCGGGGCGGGCGAAGTAAATATACTCGAAGATGCACATATGGCTGGAGGAACCCTGACAGTTCTCCCGGATGGAGCGCACCTGGGTGCCCTCCACCACCACAATCTCGCCGGGGTCCAGCTCCCGCTCGAACTGGGCGCCCACGGCGTGGAGGGCGCAGCTCTCCGAGGCGAAGATCACCGCATCCCCCCGGCGGCCCATGCACAGGGGGCGGAAGCCCCAGGGGTCCCGGACGGCGATGAGCTTCTGGGGGGACATGACCAGCAGGGAGAAGGCGCCCCGCAGGCCCTTGACCGCCCGGCACACTGCCTCCTCGGCGGAGGCGCAGCGTAGCCGCTCCTGGGCGATGGCGTAGGCGATGAGCTCGGAGTCGGTGGTGGTCTGGAAGATGGCGCCCCGGTACTCAAAGAAGGTGCGCAGCTCGGCGGTGTTCACCAGGTTGCCGTTGTGAGCCACCGCCAGGGTGCCCTTGACGTACTTGAGGGTCAGGGGCTGGGCGTTTTCCCGCTGCCCGCCGCCGGTGGTGGCGTAGCGCACATGGCCCACGGCCATGGTGCCATTGAGACGGTCCAGCACATCGGGGTGGAACACGTCTCCCACCAGGCCCACATCCTTGTGGAAGGAGAGCACCCGCTGGTTGATGGTGGCGATGCCACAGGCCTCCTGCCCCCGGTGCTGGAGGGCGTACAGGCCGTAATAGGTGGTGCGGGCACAGTCCCCGTGGGGGTCGCTGATGCCGAACAGGCCACACTCTTCGTGGATGGACATGGTCATTCCTCCTGAAAATCAAATGGGCGCTGTGACCCAATGGCCACAGCGCCCTTGCTGTCGTCATACCCCACAATTATAGCGGAGCAGACGGGAGCTTGTCAATCTGCGAATTGCCGAAAAATGGCTGTTATCGCAAGGTGGCGCCCAGTTCCGAGGCCAGGGCGGCCAGAATGTGCTGCACCTCGGTCTCCGCCTCCTCGCCGGTGAGGGAGCGGTCGTCGGCCCGGAGGGTGAGGTTGAAGGCCACGGACTTCTTGCCGTCCTCCACGCCCTTGCCCCGGTAGATGTCGAAGAGGGTCACCTGTTTCAGCAGGCCGTGGGCGGCGTTCTGGATGCAGGCCTCCAGGGCGCCCACGGTGACGGCCTCGTCGCACACCACAGCGATGTCACGGGTGACGGCGGGGAACTTAGGCAGGGGGGTGTACACGGGGTCAGCGCCCTTGGCCAGAGCCAGCTCGTCCAGGGCCAGCTGGGCGCAGTACAGCTCGCCGTCCACGCCGTAGTTCTGAGCCACCAGGGGGTGAATCTGGCCGAAGAAGCCCACGCAGTCAGAGCCCACCCACACCTCGGCATAGCGGCCGGGGTGGTAGGACACCAGCTCGGTGAAGCCGGAGCCGGTGCGGAAGGTGACGTCGCTGGCCCGCAGGTCCTTCAAAATGGCCTCAATGCAGCCCTTCATGGTGTAGAAGTCCATGTCGGTGCCGTAGGCACCCAGGGTGAGGGTCTTGGACTCCACCGCCAGGCCATCCTCGCCGCCGGGGGCGTAGGTGCGGCCTACCTCGTAGAGACGCACGTTCTGGTTGCGGTAGTTGTAGTTGCGGGTGAGGATCTCCAGCATGGAGGGGAGGGTGGTGGTGCGCATGATGGAGGTGTCCTCGCCCAGGGGGTTCAAGATCTTCAGAGAGTTGCGGCCCAGGTAGTCCGCGGGCCAGTTGATCTTGTCGTAGCAGGTGGGGGAGATGAAGGAGTAGGTGATGATCTCATCATAGCCCATGGTGCGGCACATGCTGCCCAGCTGACGCTCCAGCAGCTCCTCCTCGGAGTAGCCGCCCAGGGTGGTCTGGCCCCGCATGAGGGTGCAGGGGATGTTGTTGTAGCCGTAGAACCGGGCCACTTCCTCGGCAAGGTCCGCCATGCCGATGACATCGCCACGCCAGGAGGGGACAGTCACCTGGTTGCCTTCCACCTGGAAGTCCAGGCTGCGGAGGATGCGCACCATCTCCTCCTCGGCCACATCGGTGCCCAGCAGGGCGTTGATGCGGTCTGGCTCCAGGGTGAGCACCCGGGGCTGGGGCACGTAGTTGAGAATGTCGATGATGCCGTCCACTACTTCGCCGGCACCCAGCATCTCCACCAGCTCACAGGCCCGCTGCACAGCGGGGAGGGTGTTCATGGGGTCCAGGCCCTTCTCAAACTTGGCGCTGGCCTCGGTGCGCATGCCCAGGGCCAGAGCGCCCTTGCGGATGGTGGCGCCGTCAAAGCAGGCGGACTCGAACACCACGTCCACAGTGTCGTCCACGATCTCGCTGTTCTCGCCGCCCATGATGCCAGCCAGGCCCACGGCCCGGGTCTCGTCGGCGATGACCAGGTGGTTGGCATTGAGGATGTGGCTCTTGCCGTCCAGGGTGGTCAGCTCTTCGCCCTCCTGGGCGCGGCGGACGATGATCTTGCCGCCGTGGACATAGCGGTAGTCAAAGGCGTGCATGGGCTGGCCATACTCCAGCATGACATAGTTGGTGATGTCCACGATGTTGTTGATGGGACGCACGCCCATGGAGCGCAGCCGCTCCCGCATCCACTTGGGGGAGGGGCCGATCTTCACGTTGCGCACC
>ERZ1643251.261-NODE-261-length-88330-cov-11.868060_pt1 | contig 88330 bp, 64 predicted proteins | sample MGYA00579261_ERZ1643251 | MGnify/ENA primary metagenome ERZ1643251 (study PRJEB29033, sample SAMEA4952267) | chicken gut metagenome | biome: Broiler Chicken; feature: Gastrointestinal Tract; material: Caecum | place: Ireland | collected 2018 | study: Broiler... | reverse complement strand
TCGGTCCACGGACAAACGCCACCCTTAACGTAGTTCTCGAAACACTCCGTCTATCTGATGCCAAATGAGTTTATACCGATAGGCTAAGAAATTATCGTTCTCTGATCGAGACAAAGATCTATCGGACATCATTAATACGGGACCAATCATATCGAACGACATAATTTAACGATCCGGACTCATCTGAAACGTTTAGCACGAAAAACCATCTGTTTCAGCAGGAGTGCAGTCATTCTGTCGGCAATCTTGAAGATTTATTTCTGGGGATAAAAGCATAGATGTTATTTACATTATTTATACATATTGTCCGATCCGAACCAAATGCCTGTTGTCTTCTGAGCGTCGGTGCTCGAGTAATCGAATAAAGAGCTAGCCTCTTTTTAGGGCGAGAATAACGCACATGCAATGAGTTGCGCGATCTGTCATAACGATTGATATTGTGCTTGTTGTTGCTAAACGCGTCATTGTCATTGAAATTTCTCCATGCGCTATCAGCTTAGGTCTTAAAAGTATAAGAACAAAGAATAAATTGTTAGCCGATTAAAGATGCTTGTTGCTGTCCGGAAGGAACTCAGATAACAGTTGCATTGGGAAAATGTATTTCAGCGGCTTCATTCCCCGGAAAAAATTCCTCCGGCAATCATCGTTACACGATCCCCTCTGTCTGTTCTGTTTGGAGTCCGGCTGATGTTTGTGGAGCAACGGGAACCGACGGGCAATCTGAAAGTGGAATATTCGGGCAATGAGGGGCTCGAAATGCAATGTGGTTTCAAATTAAAATATGTATAGTTTGATTCAAATACCCTTTATTGTGCAGGTATCTGTTGTTAAAATGCATATATTATAAAATATACCCCTAAAAAATTGCATTGTAAAAACAAAATATATAGTTTTGTGCCGAATGACGTGGTAAACGTATTTCGTATGAAGCCCATTGCTATTACGATTTATTACTCCTTGATCCAGAATCCCCGTTAGGGGATGAACTGAAATGCATCATCGGACGATCCGGAACAGTCTCATCGTATGAGGATACGCAACGGTTGTTTCATTTTAAAATCGGGAGTTATGAAAAAAGTTCTACTATTATTGCCTGCAGTCTCCGTTATGGAGCTGACATCCGGAGTGATTCACGCGCAGCCCCAAACCGATATCTCGATAGGTGGCGATCTCGTCAGTACATACGTCTGGAGGGGAGTTTACCAGAGCGGATTCAGTCTGCAGCCGGAAATCGGCCTTTCCGTAGGAGGGTTCACGGTCGGGGTCTGGGGTTCGACCGATCTCGATAACTTCAAGGAGGTGGACCTCTCGGTGGGGTATTCCGTCGGGGGTTTTTCGGTCGGAGTGACCGATTACTGGTGGGGCGGGCAACGTCTCGGCGATGGACGGTTCGCGCCTTATTTCAAATACGGTGACACCCACTACTTCGAGGGTACGCTCGCTTATGAATTCGGGGAGAAGTTTCCGTTGGGCATTTCGTGGAGCACGATGTTCGCCGGGGCCGATAAAAAAGAAAACGGTGATCGGGCTTGGTCGTCTTACGTGGAGCTTGCCTATCCGTTTTCTGTGGGTTCGGTCGAACTGACTGCTGCGGCTGGTGCGGCGCCATGGGCGGCTCCGGCCTGGTTGCCGGGTGGATACGACGGATTCCAGATATCGAATGTGTCGCTCAAGGCTTCTCGGGCGATCCCCGTATCGGAAAAATACGAAATTCCCCTTTTCGTCCAGCTTGCGGTCAACCCGCAGCTCAACTACATGAACCTTGTCATCGGCCTCTCGTTCTGAAGACCGTAACAGGCATGCGAACGAACATTATGGGCACAATGCTTACGGACCGGCGACCGGAGAGCTCACGGCGGCCGGAGAAAGCGGTGCGGAACTTCTAAAAATTTATTCGTCATGAAAAAAATCGAAGCGATTATCCGCAAAAGCAAATTCGAGGATGTGAAGGAGGCCCTCCTTGAAGCGGATATAGAATGGTTCTCTTTCTATGGTGTGCGGGGAATCGGGAAGTCGAGGGAAGCCCGCGTATACCGAGGTGTCATGTATGACACCAGCTCGATCGAGCGCATGCTGATTTCCGTCGTTGTGCGTGAGAAGAATGTGGAAAAAACCGTGCAGGCCATCCTGAAGTCGGCCTATACGGGCGAAATCGGGGACGGGCGCATTTTCGTCATACCGATCGAGGACGCGGTCCGTATCCGTACCGGAGAGAGGGGCGACATAGCCCTTTACAATGCGGAAAAGGAAAAATAATTTCGATAATCACATGCAATTTAAATGAAAAATCATGACAAGTTATATTGTATCTGCTTTTTCTAAGATCGGCATGATGGCAGCCGTCGTTGCGGCCAGCCTGTTTCCCACGAGCCTGAGCGCGCAGGATGTCGCGGGTGCGGCCGATGCAGCGGAACTCGCGCTGGCCGGGGAAACTCCCGTGCTGGATTCGGGCAACACGGCATGGCTGATCGTGGCCACCGTTCTCGTGCTGCTGATGAGCATTCCCGGAATCGCGTTGTTCTACGGCGGGCTGGTGCGCCAGAAAAACGTACTGAGCGTCATCATGCAGACGATGTTCATCGTCGGAGTGGTCAGTATTCTGTGGGTAGCTTTCGGGTATAGCTGGGCGTTCGGCACCGGATTCATGGAGTCGGGCAATCCGTTGGGAGCCGTTATCGGCGGTTTCGACAAAGCCTTTCTGTACGGTATCACGATCGATACGATGATGCCCAGTGGCATTCCCGAACTGACGTTCGTCATGTTCCAGTGCATGTTCGCTCTGATTACTCCCGCTCTTATTCTGGGGGCGTTCGCCGAGCGGATCAAGTTTTCGGGCTACACGGTGTTTATCGTGCTGTGGGTCATTCTGGCCTATTTCCCGATGGCGCACTGGGTGTGGGGAGGCGGCTTCCTGCAGCGGATGGGTGCGATCGATTTCGCCGGCGGAACGGTGGTTCATATCAATGCCGGTATCTCGGCCTTGGTTATGGCGATCATGCTGGGAAAAAGGGAAGATTACCGGATCGGACATCCCGTTATTCCGCATAACGTAGCGTTCGTTTTCATGGGAACTTCTTTCCTGTGGCTGGGCTGGTTCGGTTTCAATGCCGGCAGCGGCTTGGCCGCCGACGGTCTGGCTGCCAACGCTTTCCTCGTGACTCATGTCGCAACGGCCGTCGCGGCGGTTACTTGGATGGCGATGGACTGGATATGCAACAAGAAGCCGACTACCGTAGGCGCGTGCACGGGAGCCGTGGCCGGACTGGTGGCGATCACTCCGGCCGCCGGCACGGTAGATCTGCTGGGCGCATTCTGTATCGGGCTGATTACGCCGGTCGTCTGCTTTTTCATGGTGGCCGTCATCAAACCGAAGTTCAAGTATGACGACGCACTGGACGCATTCGGCGTGCACGGTATGGGCGGTATCGTCGGCTCTGTTCTGACCGGCATTTTCGCTACGCGCTATATCACGGGCGAGGACGGCGTGCAGGGCGCGCTGTACGGCGACTGGCACCAGTTGTGGGTTCAGATCTTCACGACGCTGGTATCTATCGTGTTCAGTGCCGTCGTTACCTATGTGCTTTACAAGGCGGTAGACAAGCTGATCGGCATCCGGGTCGACAAGCGCGTCGAAGAAGAAGGGCTCGACATATACGAACACGGCGAGACGGCTTATAATTAACGGCGTCGTACAGGGAGGAAGGTTTCAAGTTAGTTTAGGTTTTCAAACGAGGATTCTCCGGCAGCGGGCAGTCTGACGCCCGCTGCCGGAAGATCTCAAACAAGAAGGTCAAAATCATGTCACTGTATATTCCGAAAAAATATCGGGCTACATTAATGCCCGAAATGATGGAACAAGCCATCAAACAGATCAAAGATTCGTTCCAGACGATGCTCGCCGAAGAGCTCGACCTGCGTCGGGTGACGGCACCCCTTTTCGTCCGCTCGGGGACGGGCATCAACGACGACCTGAACGGGACCGAACGGGCCGTAAGATTTGCGGTGCCTGCCTTGGGCGGAGCCGACGTAGAGATCGTACACTCGCTGGCCAAGTGGAAAAGGATACAGCTCGGGGCTTACGGCATTCCGGCCGGCTTCGGCCTTTACACCGACATGAATGCGGTTCGGGCCGACGAGGAGCTGGACAACATCCATTCGATTTATGTCGATCAATGGGATTGGGAACGGACAATCCGCGCAGAAGACCGCAATCTCGAATTCCTCAAGGGGATCGTTCGCAGAATTTACAGTGTGATCCGCAGTCAGGAACGGCGGGTATACGAAACATACCGCCACATTACGCCTGTCCTGCCAGAGGAGATCGTTTTCGTCCAGTCCGAAGAGCTGCTCCGGGAGTTCCCGCATCGGACACCGGCCGAGCGCGAGACCGAGGCGGCTCGACGATACGGTGCCATTTTCGTCATAGGGATCGGCGGCAGACTCTCGGACGGCAAGAAACATGACGGCCGTGCCCCGGACTACGACGACTGGACCACCCCGACACCCGGCGGATATTGCGGGTTGAACGGCGATATCGTGGTGTGGAATCCCGTGCTCGAACGGGCCTACGAGATTTCGAGTATGGGCATCCGAGTGGATCGCGAAGCCCTGCTGCGTCAGCTCGATCTGGAAGGGTGCCCCGAGCGGGCCGGACTGGAGTTTCACCGGGCGCTGCTCGAAGAGCGCATCCCGCTCTCTGTGGGTGGCGGCATAGGCCAGTCGCGTCTGTGCATGTTCCTGCTACGCTGTGCCCATATCGGGGAAGTACAGGCGAGCCTGTGGCCCGACCAGATGAAGACCGAATGCATGAAATACGGCATTTTCCTCAAATAAAATGACCAAAAAATCAATTTAAAAACAGATAAGCTATGTCTACATTGAGATTTCAAATGGTGGGGGAGGCGATTCGCAGAAAAGTCCTCGACGTGAAAGCGCCCGCAAACCACGTATCCGAATACTACGGCATAAACGTATTCAGCGGGGATAAGATGCGAAAATACCTCTCGTCCAAGGTGTGCGAAGCTCTGGAAGAGACAATGCGGGACGGTAAGCCGTTAAGCCGCGAGATAGCTGACAGCGTAGCAGCAGGCATGAAGCAGTGGGCTATGGACATGGGGGCCACACACTACACGCATTGGTTTCAGCCTCTCACGGGCGGGACGGCCGAGAAACACGATGCCTTTGTCGAGTACGACGGCAGGGGAGGCATGATCGAGGAATTCAGCGGTAAGCTGCTGATCCAGCAGGAACCCGATGCCTCGTCGTTTCCGAGCGGCGGTATCCGCAACACGTTCGAAGCGCGCGGGTACAGTGCGTGGGACGCTACTTCGCCGGCTTTCGTCGTCGACACGACGCTCTGCATACCGACCATTTTCATCTCCTATACAGGAGAGTCGCTCGACTACAAGGTTCCGCTGCTCAAGGCTCTGGAGGCCGTGAACAAAGCCGCGGTGGAGGTTTGCCGCCTGTTCGATCCGAAAGTGAACAAAGTGCACTCCTATCTGGGTTGGGAACAGGAGTATTTTCTCGTGGACGAAGGACTGTGGGCCGCACGTCCCGACCTGATGCTGACCGGACGTACGCTGATGGGCCACGAGAGCGCCAAGAACCAGCAGCTCGAAGACCATTACTTCGGGACGATTCCCACGCGGGTGATGGCCTTTATGAAGGATCTCGAATACGAGTGCTACAAGTTGGGCATTCCGGTCAAGACGCGACACAACGAAGTGGCTCCGAACCAGTTCGAGGTGGCTCCGATTTTCGAAGAAACCAATCTGGCCAATGACCACAACCTGCTGCTGATGTCCGTGATGCGTAAGGTAGCGCGCCGTCACTCGTTCCGCGTGTTGCTGCACGAGAAGCCTTTCAAGGGAATCAATGGCAGCGGCAAGCATAACAACTGGTCGTTGGGGACCGATACGGGCATCAATCTGCTCGCTCCGGGTAAGACAGCCGGGGAAAACCTGCAATTCATCGCATTCGTGGTCAACGTGATGATGGCCGTTCACAAACACAACGGACTGCTCAAAGCGGCGATTTCCAGCGCGACGAACGCCCACCGGCTGGGCGCGAACGAAGCGCCCCCCGCAATCATCTCGATCTTTTTGGGCAGCCAGCTCTCGGAGATACTCGATCGGATCGAGCAGACGGATTGTGAAAAGGCGATAGAGGTAGGCAGTAAGACCGGCTACAAGATGAACGGTATCAATCATATTCCCGAGTTGTTCATCGACAATACGGACCGTAACCGCACCTCGCCGTTCGCCTTTACGGGTAATCGCTTCGAGTTCCGCGCCGTGGGGTCGTCGGCCAACTGTGCCGGGGCGATGATCGTGCTCAACACGGCGGTTGCCGACCAGCTCACCGAATTTCGTAGAAGTGTGGACAAGCTGATGGCCGGAGGGGCAACGAAAGAGCAGGCGGTCTTCGCCGTAATCAAAGAGTACATCCGCGAGAGCCGTCCGATCCACTTCGACGGTAATGGGTACAGCGACGAGTGGAAGGCCGAAGCGGCGAGCCGCGGACTGGACAGCGAAACCTCCGTACCGCTGATCTTCGACAGGCTGTTGGACGACGAGACGGTGTGGATGTTCTCCCGCACGGGCGTGCTCGACGCCGTTGAACTGCATGCGCGGGCCGAGGTCTATTGGGAGACTTATACGAAAAAGATACAGATCGAGGCGCGCGTATTGGGCGATCTGGCCATCAACCATATCGTGCCGGTGGCCGCGCGCTACCAGAGCATGCTGCTCGACAAGGCGGCCAAAATCGGTTCGCTCGACCTGCCGGCGGCGTCAAAAGCATTGGCGGCCAACGATATGGAGGTGATCGATAAGATATCGAACCACATTCTGGTTATTCAGGAGAGCGTGAGGAGAATGACCGAAGCGCGCAAAGAGGCCAACCGTATCGAGAGCGAACGTGAGAAAGCCGTAGCCTATCACGACACGGTACTGCCGCATTTCGACACGATCCGTTACCATATCGACAAGCTCGAACTGATGGTAGACAACGAGATGTGGGCGCTTCCCAAATATCGGGAACTGCTCTTCATCCGATAAGGCAAACGTAACGCGAAAAACGCATGGATATGAATCAAAATAGACAGAGGCAGGCGAAGCAAGGATTGTATCGGCCGGCCTATGAGCATGACGCGTGCGGTGTGGGACTGGTGGTCAACGTGGGGGGAGGAAAGTCGCACGAGATCGTCGAAAACGGACTGCAGGTTTTGGAACACATGGCCCATCGCGGGGCCGAGGGTGCCGATAGCAAAACAGGCGATGGAGCCGGAATGATGGTTCAGATCCCGCATGAGTTCATCCTCCTGCAGGGAATTCCGGTACCCGAGAAGGGCAAATACGGTGTGGGGGTCCTCTTTCTGCCCAAAGACCAGGCGGCTTGTGCCGCTTGTCTCGATTTGGCCGCATCGGTGATCGGTCGCGAGGGGCTCGACCTGCTGGCGGTACGCGATGTACCCGTCAACAGCGAGATTCTGAGTGACGAGGCGCGGTGTAGTGAACCGGTCATCAAACAGCTTTTCATTACGGGAAGCGAAGATCAGGCAGCGCTCGATACCGAGCTCTACATCGCGGGCAAGAAGATCGGCCGAGCGGCCCGCGAGGCAGGCATGGCTTGCTACATCGCCAGCCTCTCCACGCGCACGATGGTTTATAAGGGGTTGCTCACCTCGCACCAGTTGCGCTGTTACTTTCCCGATCTGGTGAACCCCTATTTCACAAGCGGGATGGCGCTGGTCCATTCACGTTTCAGCACCAACACCTTTCCGACATGGGAGTTAGCCCAACCTTTCCGGATGATTGGTCACAACGGCGAGATCAATACCATACAGGGTAACCGGGCGTGGATGCAGACACGCGAGCCACTACTGCGCTCCGAGGTGCTGGGAACCGTAGAAGGGATCAGTCCGATCGTCGAAGAGGGAATGAGCGACAGCGCGTCGTTCGATAACGTACTGGAATTTTTCGTCCGTTCGGGCATGTCGTTGCCACATGCGCTGGCCATGCTCGTACCTGAGAGTTACAACGACAAGAATCCGCTTCCCGCCGAGTTGAAAAGTTTTTATGAATACCACAGTATTTGGATGGAGCCATGGGATGGCCCGGCGACCGTCATTTTTTCGGACGGCCGCTACGCGGGCGGTATGCTCGATCGAAACGGCCTGCGTCCGGCACGATACCTGATCACCAAAAGCGAGACCATGGTCATCGCCTCCGAGACCGGCGTAATGGGATTCGATGCCTCGCAGATTCGAGAGAAGGGACGTCTGCGCCCTGGCAAGATACTGATGGTGGATACCGAGCAGGGACGTATTCTGCAGGATGCCGAAATCAAAGCGGCGCTCGCAGCGGAGCACCCTTATTTGGAATGGCTCGAGAAGAACCGGGTAATCCTCGGTACGATCGCTTCGGGACGGCACGTAACGCACGCCGTGGAGGGATTCGATCGCATGCTACGCGTATTCGGATATAGCGCGGAGGATATCGAACGGATCATTAAGCCGATGAGCTTGCACGGCACGGAACCGACGGCCTCGATGGGCAGCGATACGCCAATCGCTGTGCTCTCGGAGAAACCCCAACGATTGTTCAACTACTTTCGCCAGCAGTTCGCGCAGGTGACTAATCCTCCGATCGATCCGCTGCGCGAGGAATTGGTCATGTCATTGGCCAGTTATATCGGAGCTGTAAACGGCAATATCCTCGAGCCAGGCCCCGGCATGTGCAAAGTGGTCAAGCTGCCCAGTCCCATCATCACCAACACCGAGCTCGATATCCTACGAAACCTGCGCTATAAACGGTTCCGAACCGTAACCCTACCGATGCTTTTCGAGGCCGGCGCGGGCAGCCGCGGCATGGAGCAGGCCGTGGATGAGTTGTGTCTTCGGGCCGGGCGGGCCGTGGACGAGGGGTACAACTACGTGATCATAAGCGACCGGGGCGTAAACGAGCGTCTGGCTCCGATCCCGTCGCTGCTGGCTCTTTCGGCTGTGCATCATTACCTGATCGGAGTACGCAAACGGTCGCAGATCGCACTGATCGTCGAGAGCGGCGAGGTATGCGAGACAATGCACGTGGCCCTGCTCATCGGCTACGGGGCGAGTGCAGTCAACCCCTACATGGCCTTCGGTGTGTTGGACGATTTGGTACGCCGGGGCGAGATACAACTCGACTACCCGACGGCCGAGAAGTATTATGTCAAGGCGATCAACAAGGGAATGCTCAAGATCATGTCGAAGATGGGTATCTCCACGATCCGCAGCTATCGCGGGGCCAAACTATTCAATACATTGGGCCTGGCACAGGAAGTGCTTGACCGCTATTTCGGGGGCGGAGTGTCTCCGATCGCGGGAATTGGCATCGAAGACATCACTGCCGAGGCGCTGGCCGCCCATGCGCGGGGTTTCGGCGCAGAGACGATGGAGGGTGCGCCGCTTGAAAACACCGGTATCTACAAATACCGCAAAGGAGGCGAATACCATGCATGGTTCCCCCAGACCATCTCCCGGCTCCAACAATCCACCCGTACGGGAGACTACGCCAAGTTCAAGGAGTACACGCATATCGCCGACAATGAGCACCCGCCCGTTTTTCTGCGCGACATGCTCGATTTCAGACGTAATCCGATCGACATAGAGCGGGTCGAGCCGGAGGAGGCAATTATGCGACGTTTCGTGTCGGGGGCTATATCGTACGGCTCGATCAGTCGCGAGGCACACGAGGCGATCGCCGTAGCGATGAATCGCATCGGCGGACGCAGCAATACGGGTGAAGGGGGGGAGGACCCGGAACGTTACAAGACGCGTCCCGACGGGACTTCGGCCCGCAGTGCGATCAAGCAGGTGGCCTCGGGACGATTCGGAGTCAACGCGGAATATTTGGTAAACGCCGACGAGATACAGATCAAAGTGGCGCAAGGGGCTAAACCCGGCGAGGGCGGACAGCTGCCCGGCTTCAAAGTCGACAAGATGATCGCCCGCACTCGTCATTCGATTCCCGGCATCTCGCTTATATCGCCACCGCCACATCATGACATTTACTCGATCGAGGATCTCGCACAGCTAATTTTCGACCTGAAGAACGTCAATCCTTCGGCACGTATCAGCGTCAAGCTCGTTTCCGAATTGGGCGTAGGGACGGTGGCCGCCGGCGTGGCCAAGGCCAAGGCCGACATGATCCTCATCAGCGGTAGCGAAGGCGGTACGGGCGCCAGTCCGGCCAGTTCGATTCGCCATGCCGGGATGCCTCCCGAACTGGGGCTTGCCGAGGTACAGCAGACGCTTGTATTCAACAACCTGCGCGGTCTTGTTTCCCTGCAGGTAGACGGACAGCTCAAAACGGGACGCGACGTGATCCTCAGTGCGTTGCTCGGAGCCGAGGAGTTCGGTTTTGCCACCAGCGTAATGATCGTGCTGGGATGTGTGATGAAGCGCGAGTGCCATCTCAACACCTGCCCGATGGGTGTGGCTACGCAGGATGCGAAACTGCGCGAGCGATTCCGCGGCCATGCGGACTATCTGGTCAACTTCTTTACCTTTCTTGCTCGCGAAGTGCGTGAATATTTGGCCGAGATGGGCTTCGAGAAGATCGACGATATCGTGGGGCGTACCGATCTGCTCGTTGAACGCTCCCGGTCCGAGGGATCGAAAGCGGTCCGGGTAGATCTTGCACGACTGATGGTTGCGCCGGGGACAGATGACGATCGGGCATTACGCCGTACTGCCGTACAGGACCATGGGCTCGAAAGAGTCGCGGACCTGTCTCTGATCTCGCTGACCCGTCCGGCCCTTACGGCAGCCATGCCGGTACATCTCGACATGCCGATTCGTAACACGGACCGTTCGGTAGGAGCGATGCTTTCGGGCGAGATCGCCCGGCGTTACGGAGCCGCAGGGCTCTCTGACGAGACGATACGGATCGCATTCCACGGCTCGGCCGGACAGAGTTTCGGTGCTTTCCTCGAAAAAGGCGTAACCTTCGCGCTCGAAGGCGATGCGAACGACTACCTCGGCAAGGGGCTCTCGGGCGGAAAGATCGTCGTGCGCCCCCCGCAGGGTTCCACATTCGCCCCGGAAGAGAACATCATCGCCGGCAATACGTTGCTTTACGGGGCTACGGCTGGCGAAGTGTACATCAACGGTCAGGTGGGCGAGCGGTTTTGTGTCCGTAACAGCGGTGCGGTAGCTGTCGTCGAGGGGGTCGGTGACCACGGGTGCGAGTATATGACCGGCGGCCGCGCTGTAATCCTCGGGCCGACAGGCCGCAACTTCGCGGCCGGGATGAGTGGAGGAATAGCTTATGTGTGGGACCGCGACGGTAATTTCGACTTTTTCTGTAACATGGAGATGGTCGAACTGACACTCGCGGGCGAAGAAGCGGCCGACATACACGAACTGCACAGCCTCATCACGGCACATCTTCGCCATACCGGAAGCCCGTTGGCGCAGCGCATACTCGACAATTGGAGCATATACGCGGACCAGTTCATCAAGGTCATGCCGATCGAATACAAAAAAGTATTGCACGACGAGCGGATCGAGCAACTCAATTCCAAAATCGCCCGTGTCGAACGGGATTATTAGTTTAACGGCAGAAGGACTGATCGTACGAGTACGGTATAACTCTCCTGAGGCTGTTCTGCCGTACGTTTGCTACATGAAAGGAAAAAAGAGGGTACAGCCCTTACAGACTTGATGAGATACATATTTCGCTGAAGAGAAGCAGCATCAACACGGGCAAGATAGGGGCGGAAATCAGCCCTGTCAAGCTCCGGCCATGGTTCTGCAACGCCGATATCGACCGTGAGCAATCGAATACGACGGTTTCGATCCGGAGTGTCCGGCCGTATTCGCGCCCACGCCTGTTGTGTGTTGGCGGCCGATCCGCTGGAGAGTGATGCGGTGCGATAGAGGTGTAAGGTGCCGTTTGGCAGTGAGGTCTGCCTCGGATCCCTGCGCTATGGAACTTTCGGACGAAGGTATATCGATCTAACGCTTCAAAGCGGGAAAGGACGATCCTCAAATAGTTCTTAATTAGCTCTTATGCCTATTTTCATTTGTCTGAAATGCTGAAAAACGGCATAAAAAGCTGGGTTGGGAAGAATTGGAATTACCTCATCGTCACCTTCGTTCTGGAGCGTATTATTGTGTTGTTTTTCAGTATTTCTGTATTGATCTGTACCGCAATAAATAACTCTATTGGGAACCTCTGCTCACGTCGTGAACTCACCGTCATGCCGCAGTTTTTTTCGATCTTGCGGCTTCACCTGAGATGACCAATACACCTTTGGGCGCGGTCGGTCTTTCATTGAAATGCAATGTAGTCGATGAGGAGATGATTATCGACCACGAACGTTTTGACCGACAAATTAATAAATGCTTCACTGGCACTGAAGTTAATATTGGCGACAAAATAATGCGTTACGCCTCATTTCGATATTCCAACTGGAATGAAACTAAAAATATTGTCATCAGTGTATGATAAACATCCCGGACGATTGCTTGGGCGACGAAGAACTCGAACATATAAAAGTTGCCAATGAAATATTAATCGTTGATGATCGTCGTAAATATTTGTCTGTCATTATGAACAGAATCGGCAAAAGTCGGGAGACTGGATTGGAAATCATCGTTTGGATATTATCAAAAGCGGATGAATGGGGATAGTACTATGTCTCGGATTCGATCTCTTTTGGAAACAAAAAGAGAAATATCCATTTATAATATCACTCACCGAACATATTTTCCTGATAAGATGCCGATGTTTTGGCTTTCGGATGTATTATGTTCATCGCGTTAGCCCGCATTCTTCCGGCTATGAAGTCCTCATAAATTGGATAATAACGTGATGACCTCTGGATCAATGTGCGCATTGATCCAAACTTATTTTTCTGTCGTCTGCTTAGACCGGCACAACAAGATTCAGTTGTATGATAAGAGTAACCTCGATAACGGGATGTAGCACTTTAACGGGCAATTGAGCCGTGTTCTTTTTGCACGGTTCTTCTGCTATCTGGTTTCTGTCTGAAACATAAAATTAGAAATCGGATCATGAATTCGCAATTAAATATCTTTCCCGTAATTTTATTGTGCCACGCTCGGTATCCGAATCGTTGCCTGGCACGAGAAAAAATATGGCAAGTACCCGATTACAGGATATTTCGGGGAGTTTGGTTGATTTTTCGTTCTCTCTGTTTTTTTGAGGGATGTTGGTTGCCGGTGTTTGGCGAGGCGATATTCGGCTTCGCTTCTTTAGAAGCGAAGCCGAATATCGTTTTTTGCATATGACTTTTCATGTCGGCAGGAATTTCTGCGGTTTTCGTTTGGGGAGCCGAGGCCGTTTCCCGAATCCTGCTTGTTTTTCTCCCGGGGGAAGAATATTTCGGGCAGGAATGGCTAACTTTATGGCGGACGATAAAAACGATCCGAGATGAATCTGAAAAAAATAGGTATTCTTTGTTTGGGACTGATGGCGGGCGGTTTGCTGCAGGCCAAAGTCCGGCTGGCTTCCGTTTTCGGCAGCGACATGGTTTTGCAGCGGCAGTGCGAGGCGCCTCTTTGGGGCTGGGCCGAACCGGGGGCCGAGGTGGCGGCGACCGGGTCGTGGGACGGATCGACCGTCCGAACCCGTTGCGGAGCGGACGGAAAATGGCTGTTGAAGCTGAGAACTCCCGATGCGGGAGGACCTTATACGGTTACCGTTTCGGACGGGGAGGCCGTTACGTTGGAGAACGTGCTGATCGGCGAGGTGTGGATCTGCTCGGGGCAGTCCAATATGGAGATGCCGGTAGGAGGATGGGGCCGCGTGCGCGATTATGCCCGCGAGATCGAAAGCGCCGACTGGCCTCGGATACGTCTGTTCGGCGTCAAGCGGGTTTCCAGTTTGGCTCCGAGGGAAGATGTACAGGTCGTAGGCGGAGGCTGGCAGCCCTGCTCGCCGCGGACGGTTCCCGACTTCTCCGCCGCCGGTTACTTTTTCGCCCGCGAGTTGCATAAGGCGCTCGGGGTCCCTGTCGGAGTGATCAATACTTCGTGGGGAGGTACGGTGGCCGAGTCGTGGATGAGTCCCGAGGCGCTGGCCACGCATCCCGATTTTGCGGAGCGCGTCGAGCAGGTTCGCACGGCCGGGGCCGATGAGAATAGGTTATGGGCTGGGTTCCGCGATGACTCGGCTCGCTGGGAGCAGGTTGTCGCGCAGCGCGATCCGGCGTATCGGGACGGAAAGTGTCTGTGGAAGGAACGATCCTTCGACGACAGCGACTGGGATACGATCGCTCTGCCCGCCTATTTCGATGCGGAGTGTCTGCCGGGCCACGACGGGATCGTCTGGCTGCGCCGGCGGATCGAGATACCGGCCCGCTGGCGAGGGCGCGACCTGACCCTTCGCCTTAGCTATGTAGACGACAGGGACGTGACTTATTTCAACGGAGTGCAGGTCGGCGCGACCCATGCGTTGGAGCAGGAGCGCGTCTATCGGGTGCCGGGCAGGCTGGTCGAGGGGGGCGAGGCGGTCATCGCGATCCGTGTGCTCGACACCGGAGGCGACGGCGGGCTCAATTACGACGGTCCGTCGCTTCGCCTGAGTCTGTCCGACGACCGGTATATACCGCTGTCCGGCCCGTGGAGATACCGGGTCGGGAGCGAGTTGGCCGATTTGCCGGCCCCGCCCGTTCAGCCCGATTTCGATCCGCACCGGCCGACCGCGCTTTATCATTCGATGCTTCGTCCGCTCGTTCCGCTGGCCTTCCGGGGCGCAGTATGGTATCAGGGCGAATCGAACGCATGGCGGGCCGAGCAGTACGGGACGCTTTTCCCGTTGCTCGTCGAGGATTGGCGCTCGTGCTGGGGGCGCGATTTCCCGTTCCTGTTCGTGCAGTTGGCTAATTTCGGAGCGCGGCACGACGAGCCTGCCGCTTCGCAATGGGCCGAGCTGAGGGAGGCTCAGTCCGAGGCGCTGCATCTCGACGGAACCGCTATGGCCGTGGCGATCGATATCGGCGAGGACGACAATATTCATCCGAAGAATAAGCAGGAGCTGGGCCGCCGTTTGGCCCTGATTGCCCGTGCCCGGGTGTACGGCGAGTCGGTGGCATGCAGCGGTCCCGTGTACCGGACCTATCGGATCGAAGGCGATAAGATCCGGATCCGGTTCGACGAGGCCGAAGGGCTGGCGGTGCGGGACGGCCGTGTCCTCCGCGGGTTCGCTGTCGCAGGGGCCGATCGCCGGTTCCGTTGGGCCGAGGCTGCGATCGACGGATGCGACGTGGTGGTCGGCTCGCCCGAGGTCCCGTATCCTTTGGCCGTTCGCTACGGCTGGGACGACAATCCGGACTGCAATCTGATCAATGCTTCCGGACTGCCGGCCTCGCCGTTCCGGACCGACCGCTGGCCGGGAATCACGACCGGGAAGAAATAATCCGGATTTTGTCGGCGAACGAGCACCGCGTTTCATCCTGCCGGCGGAGCCGTTCGCATGTCTTGCCGGGTACTGTCTTTGCGGATGACGGGCAGCTCGTGCGAGCCGGCATATGGGCGATTCCGTCCCGGCCGGTTGTAGGTTTCGGGCAAAACAGCTATTTTTAGCCGGGCAACCGACGGGAGACTATGAGAAAATTCGGAAATACGGGCGGCAGCGAGTCGAACATGCGGATCAAGGTGGCCGTAGGCTATCTGTTGGTCGCCGTGGCGGCGGTTTTCGCCGTTTGGTACATTTACATGCGGATTGCGCCGTTGGCCGTTCGCGAGGACGCTACGCAGGGGGCGGCGTACCGGAAAGTGCTGGTTACGGGCACGACGATCTCGTCGCTGTACGAGGCGAGCTACCGGGCGAATATCTATCTGCAGGACCCTTCGGTCGACAATCTGGAAGCTTACGACCGGGCGATCGACACGGTCTACGGCCATATCGACTCGCTTTGTCGATTGCAGATACCTCCCGAGCAGATCGGCATTCTGGAGGAGATTACCGAGCTGCTGAAGTGGAAAAAATCGAACCTGATCGGTCTGGCCGCCACGATGAGCCGTCTTCGGGAAAGAGAGGTGCTTCGTCACGACAGCCTGTTGCGGGCGCTTGAACGAAAGGACACGCTTTCGCCGGTGGTCGTAGTGATCGAGAAGCCCGTTCATAAGGATACGATTCGTTTGGTTCCTTCCGAGCGGGACCGGTTTTGGCGGCGTTTCGCGGGGCCTCTCATGACGGCGAGAGACACGCTCAAAGAGATGCCGAGGAGCAGCGAGATTCCTGTCGATACGCTCGCTCCCGTTGTTTCGCAAAAGATGCCGTCAGATGTAGGCGGCGCTCGATTGCAGGCGAAGCCGGCGTTACCTTCCAGACGGCGCGACCGGACTGCGGAGGCTATCCGGCAGCAGCAGCATACGCTGATGCTGATCGATCAGACGATCAACGATCGGGCTACGCTGCTTTTGCAGAAGATGAACGACGAAAACATCCGGGCAGCGCTCGACGAGATCGGTACTCGCGACCGGACGCTCAAGCGTGCGGGAGAGTCCGTGCTGGGGATCGCGTTGGGTGCGTTGTGCATAGTGCTTCTTTTCGTTGCTCTGATATTCAGCGATATAAATAAAAGCAAACGTTATAAACAGGCCCTTGAGGAGGCCCGGCGCAAGGCGGAGGACCTGATGGAGAACCGGCAGCGGCTGCTGCTGTCGATCTCCCACGATATTCGTTCTCCGCTCAATTCGATCATGGGTTACGTCGAGCTGCTGTCGTCGAATCCTTCTCCCGATAAGGTGGCGCGTTACACGGCCAGCATGAGATACAGTTCGGCTCATCTGATGGAGCTGCTGACCAATCTGCTCGAATATTCCCGGATCGAAACGGGCAAAATGACCCTCGACGCGGCTCCTTTCGAGGTATTCCCGCTATTCGATCAGACCCTCGGCATGTTCGTGCCCTCGGCGGAGAGAAAGGGCGTGTCGCTCGTAAGCGACAACCGCGCGGAGAAGGGCATGTACGTCAAGGCCGATGCGGCCCGAATCAGGCAGATACTGATCAATCTGCTCTCCAACGCCGTGAAGTTCACCGACCGGGGGTCGGTAACGCTTTCGGCAGTCGTTCGGTCCGGAGACGGGAACGGTGCGCCGCTACGGTTGGAATTCGCCGTGAGCGACACGGGGTGCGGCATTGCGCCGGAAGAGCAGAAGAGGATATTCGACGAGTTTTCGAGGGCCGATACGGCCGGCAAGGAGGGCAGCGGATTCGGGCTGGCCGTCGTGTCGCGTCTGGTCGAGCTGCTGGGAGGAACGTTGGAGCTCGACAGTCGGATCGGCGAGGGGAGCGTTTTCCGGGTCTCGATACCCGTGCTGTCCGTCTCCGTTTCCGAAATTCCGAAGCCTGTCCCGGCCGAGGCTCCCCCTCGGGTCACTCCTCGTTCGATACTCGTTGTCGAGGACGATCCCTCGCAACGAGCCATGTTGGGCGAAATACTGAAATCGGCCGGTCACAGGGTTTGCTTCTGTGATCGGTTGGAGCAGTGCGTGGATAAGCTGGCCGATGTCGATATGGTGCTGACCGATATTCAGCTGGGCGGATTTTCCGGCTATCAGCTGCTCTCGGCGATCCGTTCCGCTTCGGAGGACTGGGCGCGGAGGTTGCCCGTGATTGCCGTTTCGGCTTCCGACCGTCTGGAGAAAGAGAGCGACGGGTTCGACGCCGTGTTGCGCAAACCATTCACGCAGAGCGAGCTTCTGAGGACGATCGCCGGTATGCCGTCTCCCGATCCGGGATACGATTTGGGCGAACTCCGGGAGATGATGAACGGTGATGAGGAGGCGGTCCGGACGGTCGTGGAGACTTTCGTGTCTTCTACGCGCGACAGCCTGAAACTGCTCGAAGAATACAGTGCCTCCCGCGACTGGCCGTCGCTCGCCAAGCTGGCTCACCGGATGCTGCCGATGTTTCGTCAGCTGCATGCCGACCGAACGGCGGCCGATCTGGAAGAATTGGAAAAGAGCGGTTCCTCGGCGGAACCGGCGCGAATATCTTTTCTGGTCGAACGCGCGATCGGCTCGGCGAAGCGAATCCTCGGAAGAATGTCCGGCTCGCTATAGCTCGATACCGTACAGCTTGAGCTTGTTGTACAGGGTTTTCCGGTCGATCTCCAGCAGACGGGCCGCCTCGCTCTTGTTGTTCCTCGCGCGACGCAGCGCATCCAGAATCTGCTCTTTCTCGTTGACCTTGCGCAACAGGGGCGAAGCGGGCGGCTCCGGCATACTCTCCGCGTCGGCCGTCAATTCTTCCGGCAGGTCGGCTATCGTGACGATGCGCCCCTTGCAGAAGAGAACGGCCCGCTTGATCGCATTGCGCATCTGGCGCAGGTTGCCGGGCCATTTGTAGCGGTTCATCCATGCGGCGGTCTCGGCATCGAATCCTTCGACCTGCTTTTCCAGCTCGCGGTTGGCGTCCTGCAGGAACGACTCGGCGAAAGCGGGTATGTCCTCCCGCCGCTCCCGAAGCGGGGGAATCTGCACGGTGAATTCGTCGAGACGGTGGAACAGGTCCCCGCGAAACTTGTTCTCGCGGATCGCTTCGAGCAGGTTCTCGTTCGTCGCGGCGATGATCCGTACGTCGACGGCCGTTTCCCTCACGCTGCCGACGGGACGGATCACGCGTTCCTGAATCGCGCGGAGCAGTTGTACCTGTACGTCGTAAGGCAGATTGCCGATCTCGTCGAGGAAAACGGTTCCGCCTTCCGCCGTCTCGAAGACGCCCTTTTTGTCCGAAACGGCCGACGTAAAGGCTCCTTTGGCATGTCCGAACAGCTCGCTGGCGGCCAGCTCGCGCGAGAGCACGCCGCAGTCGACGGCGACGAACGGATGTGTTTTCCGCTTGCTGTTGGCGTGGATGAAGCGGGCCGCGTATTCCTTGCCCGTACCGCTTTCGCCCGTGATCAGGACCGACATGTTGGTCGGTGCGACGAGCAACAGGTGGTCCCGGAGCTTGGCGGACGCCTCGCTATGTCCCCATACGATAGCCGTTCCGGGCTCCGAAGCGGACTGCGTTTCCGGCCGTGAGCGGCGCTGTTCGTGCCGCATGACCGCAGCGGTCATTTTCTCGCGCAGTATTTCGGGGTTGACCGGTTTCTCGAGATAATCGAAAGCTCCCAGTTTGATAGCCGCCACCGCCGTGCTGACGTTCGCGTAGCCGGTCATGATGATCACTTCGCTGTGAGGCGATTTGTGCCGTATCCATTCGAGAAGCGTGATGCCGTCGCGGTCGGGCAGGCGCAGGTCCGACAGCACGACGTCGAACACGCACTCCCCCATCCGCTTGACCGCCTGCTCCGCACTGACGACGCTCTCCGCCTCGTATCCGTTCTTGGACAACCATGTCCGCAGCATGAGGGCGAAGGCGACGTCATCCTCTACAATCAGCACCTTTGTCATCGGATTCTTTTCGTAATGTTTTTCGCTTGCAAAGATAGCAATAATCGTATAAAGAAAAGGCCTGTTCGCAAACAGGCCTTCGGCAGGCGGTCCGGTTTCGCCGGGCGACCGTCGGGCTTTCCCCTGCGGTCGGGGCGGGGATTTTCTTTTATGGGACGGACGGGCCGGCACTTCGTTCGACCATATCCATAACCGTTCCCTGAGCGTCGAGAAGGAGAGTGATTTCGGTCCCTTTCGGGTTCGGTACGGTAATTTTGTACAGCCTGATCCCGGCGTTGGCGTAGGCTTTCTCGATCGATGAGCTTGCGTACCGCGAGGCGATTGCGTACCGCACGGCCTGAGGCAGCTCGCTCGGGTCGATCTCGACGAATCCCGTTCGGACGGCCGTTGCTTGCGTCGACGCGTTTCCTGCAAGGGCGTATGCGGAGACGGGGGCCGTCCCTGCGGCGGTAATCAGTGCGGCCACGGTAAGCAATAGCTTGTTCATGAGTTCTTGTCGTAAGGGTTAACGGATGAGATCCTGCGTATTTCGGCTTTCTATGCGCGGGGCGGCTTGGTGCGCGGCTCCTTAGGCTGCCGGCGTTTCGGATGCCTGCCGTATGAAGCCTTCCTTGTCGAGGATGACCGTGGCCGACCAGCCGTCGCTTTTCTTCACGATTACCTTGTAAAGGCTTGCGGCAGCATCGTGGTAGGCTTCCTCGACGAAGCTGCCCGGATATTTTTTGTCCAGCGCGTCGCGGACGGCCTGCGGCAGGTCGCTCGGCGCGATGCGGATAAAGCCCTCTTGTGCGGTGATCGGGAAAACGGACGACGAAACGGCTGAAGCGGTTCCGGTTGCTGAAACGATGGCTGCGAGTACGGCAGCCGCGAATACGACCTTTTTCATGGCTTTGGCGTTTGAAAAATTCTTTCTACTTGTTCTTTGCTTTCGACAAAAACAAGGAAGAAAAACCGTACCGGAGCATGATGTTTTTGTTGGTTTCGTTTTTATTGTGTTGATTTATAGCTTGTTGGTTTGGCGTTGCGGCGAAAGGGAGGCTTGCCTCGGGTTGGGGAGATTTGTGGAAAGATGTGGAGGAATTCCACGCTTCGCGGGGAGAAAAAGCGCAGAATCGTTAGCGATCGCTTGCAAGAGCGCATGCCGGCGGCGTCTATTTCGTTTGCAGGATCTGGCCGCGTTCGCTGTGGGAGATTACGAGCAGCTTGTCGCCGAGACAGAGCTTGCTGCGACCGTTCGGAATGAAAAAGGCGCCGTCGCGCTTGACCGTGACGACCAGTTCGTCGTCGGGAAGCGGAAGGTCCATCAGCCGGTCGCCCGAGGCCAGCATGTCGGCGGTCACTTCCGTTTCCGACAGCGTCGACTTGATTTCGTCGGGCAGTTCCTCGAAACTGAAGCTCAGGGCGGCAGGCTCCGAATCGTCGACCATTCTCAGCTTTCCGGCCATATAGCCTACGGTGGTCCCCTGAATGACGAGCGACATGATCGTGATGAAGAACACGATGTTGAAAATCAGGTTGGCATTGTTGATTCCGGCGATGAGCGGATAGGTGGCGAAGATGATCGGCACGGCTCCCCGCAGTCCGACCCATGACACGTAGGCTTTGGCCCGGCCGGAGATTTTGCGGAAAGGCAGCAGGCATAGGTAGACCGTAGCCGGACGGGCGATCAGGATCATCGCGACGGCGATCAGCAGTCCGATGCCTGCGACGGGCAGCAGCTCGGTCGGATTGACGAGCAGGCCGAGCGTCAGAAACATGACCAGCTGGGCGAGCCAGGCGATACCGTCGAAAAAGGTCGTCGTGCTGCGGTGATGCGGCATCTTGCTGTTGCCGATCACCAGACCGGCGAGATAGACGGCCAGATAGCCGTTGCCGCCGATCAGGTCGGTGAACGAAAAGATGAAGAATACCAGCGCGAGCAGCAGGATCGGGTATTGCGACTGGTTGTCGACGTCGAGCCGGTTGACGAAGAAGAGCGATATGCGGCCGAGCACGTAGCCGGCGACCGCGCCGACGCCGATCTGCATCAGCAGCACGCCGGCCGAGTGTCCGAAACTCATGTGGCCGACTTGAATGACCTGAATGAACAGGATCGTCAGGATGTTGGCCATCGGGTCGTTGCTTCCGCTCTCGAATTCGAGCATCGGACGGAGATTCTCCTTCAGCCTCAGACCCTTGCTTCTCAGAATCGAGAAGACCGAGGCGGAGTCCGTCGACGAAATGACGGCTGCCAGCAGCAGCGACTCGTAGAGCGTCAGCGTGATCGATCCGAAAAAGTAGCGCGTGACAAGAAAGATGATTCCTCCGGTAATGGCCGTGGTGATCATCACGCCCAGCGTGGCCAGTATGATGCCCGGACCCAGCACGGGGCGGATTTCCTTGAACTTCGTGTCCATGCCGCCCGAAAAAAGGATGACGCTCAGCGCGATCATGCCGATGAACTGGGCGATCGTCGGGCTGTTGAACTGAATGCCCAGCCCGTCGCTGCCGAACACCATGCCGACGCCCAGAAACAGCAGCAGGACGGGAACGCCGAACTTGGAGCCAGCTTTCCCCGCGAGAATGCTCACGAACAGCAAGACCGCTCCGACCAATAAGATATTTCCGGCGTTCAGCACCATAAGGCTACGGGATGAATGGGACGAACGGCTCCGGTTTCCGGATATGCGTCCGGGGCGAGCCGTACCAAATATACTTCATTTTACGTTTGCGTGCAAAGCGGCTCGCGCGAAAAGTCTTTTCGGATTATAAAAAGGAAGGATCGGCCAGAACGGAGAAGGCCGTCGCTTGCGACGGGGCACCCGGAAAGCCTTTTCCTGCAAGTTGCCGTGCAGCCGGGCGAAAGTCCGGCCGTCGGAGTTCGAGAGCAGGGAACGAAAGGCTCGCATGCGGTTCGCCCGGCCGTTTGCCGCCTCGGATAGGTGTCGGATCAGGGCCGTGCTAACGGGCTCATTGTGAAACGACAGCCCGGCGAATTGTGGAACGGATTTTGAAAGGTAGTCCGTAACGTACCGCGAAATACCTATTTAAAAACTTTTAATAAAAAGAGTATGAAAAAATTAGTCTACATTCTATTGGCCGTTTTCGCTCTGACCTCCTGCAGGGAAGAGCCCGATCTGTCGGAGCTGAGCAGCGATTTTCTCGTATTTACCAACTACGACAAGAGCACGGAGTTCAGCAACATGAAAAACTATTACATGCCCGACAGCGTGTTGGTGATCGGCAACGAGGACAAGGCTGAATACTGGACGGGGGATCAAGCCGCTCCCTACCTGGAAGCCTATGAGGAGAACATGCAGAGTTTCGGCTATACCCGTGTCGCTACCAAGGCGGAGGCGGCTCTCGGACTGCAGATCAGCTATGTTCAGAGCACGCAGTATTTCGTGGGGTACAGCTATCCCTACTGGTGGGACAGCTATCCCGGCTACTGGGGCCCGGGTTATTGGGGCAACTGGGGCTACTGGTATTACCCCTATAATATCGTGTACAGCTACCACGTCGGATCGCTGCTGACCGAAATGGTCGACCTGCGCGTTCCTCAGGGACAGGAGAAGAAACTTACTGTCGTGTGGAACTCCTTCATGAGCGGACTGCTGACCGGCTCGAACACGATCAACACGGCGCTGGCCGTTCAGGCGATCGACCAGTCGTTCGTGCAGTCGCCCTATCTGAATATTACCTCTTTAGCCCAATAAGCCAATTCATTAACAGACGATAAAACGCAATATTATCATGAAAAACATAAAAAGCAAACTGTTCGGGTTCGTCGCCGCTGTCGTCGTGGCGCTTTCTCTGCCTGCCACGGGGCATTCGCAGATACTTTACAACGGCTATTTCAATATCGACTGGCAGTACAACTGGCCGCTGGGCGACAGCTATGCCGACAAGTCGAGCGGCTGGGGCATGAATTTCGAGGGCGGCTATTACTTCCCGTCGAACGTCGGTCTGGGCGCTTTCATCGCGTTCCATACCAATAACAAGTACATTCCCCGCCAGACTTTTCCCATCGGCGGAACCGGAGCTATCACGACCGACCAGCAGCATTCGGTGTTCCAGTTGCCGTTCGGCGTTACGGGCCGCTATCGCTTTACGCAGGGGCGCGTGCTGGAACCCTACGTGGCGGTGAAGGTGGGTGCCAACTATGCCCGGGTCTCTTCCTATTTTTACGTGCTTGAGGCCTATGAGAAGACTTGGGGATTCTATGTTTCCCCGGAGTTGGGCCTGAACGTCTGCCCGTTCAGCCAGAACCGGATCGGAGTCCATGTGGCCGCGTATTACAGTTATGCGACCAACAAGTGCACGACGCTCAATTTCAAAATGGACCAACTGAGTAATTTCGGTCTCCGGGTGGGTTTGTCATTCTGACACTTACCGCATATTCTTCACGAAAAATTCCCGGAGAGAGAGTCTCCGGGAATTTTTTTGTTCCGCTCGTTTCCGTCCGCCTTCCTGCCGGAAAGGCTATCCTCCGATGCAGTGGTATTCGATCCGCGTGCCGGCGAATTCTTTCTTGTCGTAAATGTTGCGTCCGTCGAAAAGCACCGGGGTGCGCATGACGCGCTCGACGACCTGCCATGCCGGAAGCCGGAATTCCTTCCATTCGGTCACCAGAATCAGCGCATCGGCGTCTACGGCGGCTTCGTACATCTCCTTGGCATAGCGGATACGGTCGCCGATGCGCGTCCGGCATGTCTCCATAGCCACCGGATCGTAGGCGGTTACGGTTCCTCCCGCCGAGAGAATTCGGTCGATCAGCACGAGCGACGTGGCTTCCCGCATATCGTCCGTTTCGGGTTTGAAAGCCAGCCCCCACAAGGCGATCTTCCGCCCCGTCAGATCGCTGCCGAAACGCTTGGTCAGCTTGTCGAAAAGCACCCGTTTCTGCCGCTCGTTAACCCGCTCGACCGCCGAGAGGACCTCCATCGGATAGCCGTGCTTCTCGGCCGTTCGGATCAGCGCCTTGACGTCTTTCGGGAAGCAGGAACCGCCGTAGCCGCAGCCCGGGTAAAGAAACTTGCTTCCGATGCGTGCGTCGCTGCCGATTCCCTTGCGGACCATGTTCACGTCCGCTCCGACGATTTCGCACAGGTTGGCGATGTCGTTCATGAAGCTGATGCGGGTGGCGAGCATGCTGTTCGCGGCGTATTTGGTCATCTCGGCCGAGGTGACGTCCATGAAGATTACCCGGAAATTGTTCAGCAGGAAGGGGCGGTACAGCCGACTCATCAGCTCTTTCGCGCGCGCGCTCTCGACTCCGACCACTACGCGGTCGGGGCTCATGAAGTCTTTGATGGCGCTGCCTTCTTTCAGAAACTCGGGATTGGAAGCCACGTCGAATTCGACTTCGGCTCCCCGGCGGGCGAGCTCCTGCCGCACGACCTGCTGAATCCGGCGCGACGTGCCTACCGGAACGGTGCTCTTGGTGACCAGCAGCGCATATTCCTTGACTGCCGAGCCGAACGTCCGCGCCACTTCGAACACGTAGCGCAGGTCGGCGTCGCCGTTCTCGTCCGGAGGGGTTCCTACGGCGATGAATACGATCTCGATGCCGTCCATGCAGGAGGCCAGATCGGTCTCGAAGCTCAGCCGTCCCGACTGCATGTTCTTCTGCACGATCGCGTCGAGTCCGGGCTCGTAGATCGGAATCCGCCCGTTCTTGAGCTGCTCGATTTTCGAGGCGTCCGTGTCGATGCAGACCACCTCGGCGCCCATTTCCGAAAAACAGGCGCCCGAGACGAGTCCGACATACCCGCTTCCTACCACTGCTATTCTCATTTTCTGAACGGTTTTTGATGTTCTTGTTCTCGGCCGGGCTCTCTTTGGGGTATCCGTCGGCCGCGAACGGTGAACAAATATAGTCAAATGTTCCGAATCGGCCGTGTCGTGCGTCGGGGTATTTCCCGGGTTCGGACGGCGCGGTGCGTGAGGGGCGGGGCGTGAAATTTATCGCCCGGCGCAAGGCGGTATTCTGAAACTATTTTTATATTTTTGCAAGGCGTATTACAAACCGGTCAATGGAACTGAAAATTTTCGTCATCCTGACTTTCGTCATTTCGGCCTTGGCCGGGTGGCTGACCATACCCAAGATTATCCTGATCTCGAAAAAGAAAAAGCTTTTCGACGAGCTTTCCGCGCGCAAGTCCCATCATGGAAACGTTCCCCGTTTGGGAGGAGTCTCGTTCTTCCCGTCGTTTCTTTTTTCGGTAACTCTGTTGCTGGGCATGTGCTACTATCAGGGGCTGACCGTAGCCGCATCGCCTGTCGAGGCGGCGGCGTTCAAAGAACTGTTTTTCGTCATAGCGGGCGGGACGCTGCTTTTCTTCGTCGGTCTGGCCGACGATCTGAGCGGCCTCTCCTACAAGCCGAAGTTCGTGGCGCAGATACTGGTCGGCGTGCTGCTGATTTACGGCGGCGTGGGAATCGAGAATCTGGGCGGACTGTTCGGTCTGTACCACATTCCGTCGTCCGTCGGGTGGGTGCTGACCGTGCTGGTGACCGTCCTGCTGGTCAACGCTTATAACCTGATCGACGGCATCGACGGGCTCTGCTCGGGGCTGGCCCTGCTGGCGTTGGGGGCTTTCGGCGGCTGGTTCTGCTGGAATCATCTGTATGTGTACGGGATGATGGCGATGGGCATCGCGGGCGTGGTGAGCGTTTTTTTCTTTTACAACGTGCTGGGACGCCGAATGAAAATCTTCATGGGAGATACCGGCTCGCTGACGCTCGGCTTTCTGATAGCCTTTTTCGGTCTGAAATTCTACAATCTGAATATCAATACGGATATGTTCGGCATACAGGCGACGCCGGCTGTTTTTTTGGGTATCGTCTTCATTCCGGCTTTCGATACGCTACGCGTGTTCTGTGTCCGGATCGCGTCCGGCCTTTCGCCGTTCTATCCCGACAAAAGGCACATCCATCACAAGATGCTCCGTCTCGGCCTCACCCATTTCCAAAGCGCCATGCTGATCATCGTGATGCAGACTTGCTTCATCCTGATGAACGTGCTGATGAAGAACGTCAATATCAACTTGCTTTTCGGGATCGACCTGCTGTTGGGGGTGCTGCTGGTCTGGCAGCTCGACCGGATGGGCGATCGGCGCGAGCGTAAAGGAAAGGCGTAGCGGTCCGCCGCTTGCCTTTTTTCAAAAAAATGAGAATAATATGCTTATGAACCGGATAGTCAAACTCATGCGATGCGTCGTTTTCGCGGCGGCGCTGTACGCGGGCAGCCTGTCGGCGCAGCAGGTCACGCCTGCCATGATCCAGCGGGCCAAAGCCATGGGGGCCACCCAAGAGCAGATCGATGCCGCGCTGGCCGAACGGAACGAACGAAGCGGCCGGCCTTCGTCGACGAAGGCGCAGGGGCAGGGCGGCGAGGTGGTCCGTTCGGACCCGGACCGGCAGACGAAGGATACGAGGCAAGGCGGCGATCCTGACGGCCGTCCCTATGGCGGAATGGAGCGTGGCGGTTATGCTGCGGGCCGTCCCGGCTTTTCGGAGCAGGGGCAGGGGAGATACGCGATGCGCTCGGACACCGATTCGGTGACGCGCCTCGGAATCATGTCCGTCGACCCGCGCGCGTCGGTGTTCGGCCGGGAGATTTTCTCCGCCCGGAACCTGACGTTCGCCCCGAGCTATAATATTCCGACGCCGCCCAACTACGTGCTGGGCGCCGGCGACGAAGTGGTCGTCGAGGTATGGGGAGACGCCGAGTCGACGATGAAGCACCGGGTTTCGCCCGAGGGCAGCATCAGCATTTCCGGCGTCGGTCCGGTCTCCGTGGCCGGTCTGACGATCGAGCAGGCTCAGCAGCGCATCCAGTCGAAAGTCGACCGGATCATGAGCGGACAGGTCCGGGTTTCGCTGGGCGAGATACGGAGCATCAAGGTGAATATTTCGGGCGAGGTCGCCGTGCCGGGGACCTATACGCTGCCGTCGCTGGCTACGGTGTTCAATGCAATCTATTCGGCCGGAGGTGTCAACGACATCGGATCGCTGCGTCGCATTCAGGTTTATCGCAACAGCCGGAAGGTCGCCGATCTGGACGTGTACGACTACCTGATCGACGGAAAGTACGAAACCAATATCCTGCTCGAGGACAACGACATGATTATCGTTCCTCCGTACGACAGCTACGTCGCCATAGGGGGAAAGGTGAAGCGCGAGCGTATCTATGAGCTGAAGAAGGGCGAGACGCTGGGCAAGCTGATCGAGTATGCCGGAGGGTTTACCGGGGACGCCTATGCCGAGCGGCTGACGGTCTACCGCAAGAGCGGCCGCCAACGCAGTCTGGTCACGGTGGAGAAGGCCGATCTGGACGCTTTCCCGATGATGGACGGTGACTCGCTTCATGTGGACGTCGTGTTGCCGACCTATTCCAATATGCTGACCATCCGGGGAGCCGTATGGCGTCCGGGGGACTATGAGCTCGGGCCGGACGTTCGGACGCTCTCGCAGCTGATCGCCAAGGCCGAGGGATTGCGCGGAAGCGAGTTCGCCTCGCGGGGACAGATTTCGCGGTTCGACAGCACGACCAGTATCTATACCGTTATTCCGTTCGTCGTGAGCGACGTGGCGTCGGGTCGGACCGACGTGGAGCTGCGCAACCGCGATGAAGTATACATTCCGAACGTTTTCGACCTGAGGGAGGATTATTCCGTGACGGTCCGGGGCGAGGTGAACGCGCCTCAGACGCTCGATTACCGCGACGGCATGACCGTCGAGGACGTGATCGTGCTGTGCGGCGGGCTGCGCGAGTCAGCTTCCCGGGCGAGAGTCGAGGTGGCGCGGCGGATCAAGGACCCGACTTCCACGTCCTATTCGCCCCGGCGGGCCGAAACTTTCCTGTTCGACATTTCGGAGGATCTGGCGATCGCTCCGGCCGACAAGAGGTTCGTGTTGCAGCCGTTCGACGAGGTGTATGTCCGGCGCTCGCCCGGCTATTCCGAGCAGAAGAACGCGGAAGCCGACGGAGAGGTGCTTTTCCCCGGACAGTACGTGCTGGCCGAGGCATCGCAGCGGTTGTCCGATCTGGTGCGTCAGGCCGGCGGATTCACCGAGGAGGCTTATGTGCGCGGAGCCAGCGTGCAGCGCAAGCTCACGCCCGACGAGATGGCGAAAGTGAAGGCTACGCTCGAAATTGCGCAGACGAACAAAGGGCGTGATTCGGTCGCGGAGCAAACCGTCGAGATTCCCGAGTATTATTCGATCGGAGTCGACGTGGAGCAGGCCGTGAAGAAGCCCGGAAGCAGCGAGGACATCGTCCTGCGGGAAGGCGACCGTCTGTTCGTGCCGAAATATAACGGGACTGTGCGCATATCGGGCGCCGTGCTGTATCAGAACTCGGTCGCGTACGAGGGGAAAAAACTGAAAAACTATGTGGCTCAAGCCGGCGGTTTCAAGCAGAGGGCCCGTCGTCGTCCGTTTATCGTGTACATGAACGGGAAAGTGGCTTCGACGCGCGGAGGGTTCCTCTGGAAACGGTATCCTGCGGTGGAGCCCGGGTGCCAGATCGTCGTTCCGATGAAGCAGGAGCCTAAAGGCAACGGATTGGCGAACGCGATAGGCATGATGTCTTCGACCGCTTCGCTGGCCGCCATGGTCGCTTCGATCATTAATCTGAGCAAGTAGGCCGGTTGCGGCGATGCAACGTTTGTCGGGCCGCAGGGAAGCACCCTGCGGCCCGATCTTTTGCCGGCGGTCGTTTCCCGTGAAAAATCGCTTCCGCGAGCCCGCCGGACCGAATCCGTTTTCTCCGTCCGGAACCGGATGCAGCGGGCCATGCCGGATTCCGGGCGGCGCATGGGTCGATCTCCTGCGGCGGTTATTCGTCGCTGCGGGTTCGTTCCTGCCGACGGCGGCATCGATCCGACTTTGTCGAGAGAATAGAATCCGGTCGGTTGGGTTGTCTTTTTGTGTCCGGTTTCCCGTTCGTACGCTCCCAAGGAGTCCCGATATGCTTTTATGTGTAGTCGCATTATTGCGTACAACTGATCCGGATGATATTTTCCGTCCGGACCTTTCCTCGGTCTCGGGTTTGCGGCAGAGTACGAAAAAGCGGCGGTTCTCGATCGAGAACCGCCGCAGATAAGGAAACCGGAACGGGTGCTACTTGCGGATAGCCGCCACGCCCGGGAGCTCGATGCCTTCCATGTATTCGAGCAGCGCGCCGCCGCCCGTCGAGACGTAGCTGACGTCGCCGGCCAGGCCGAACTTGTTGATGGCCGCCACCGAGTCGCCGCCGCCGATCAGCGAGAAGGCGCCCTTCTTCGTGGCTTCGACGATCGCCTCGGCCAGCGCACGCGAGCCTTTGGCGAAATTGTCCATCTCGAATACGCCTACCGGGCCGTTCCACAGAATGGTTTTCGATTCGGCGATCACTTTCGAGAACGCTTCGATCGCTTTCGGGCCGATGTCGAGACCTTCCCAGCCGTCGGGAATGTCGTTCGACGGGCAGATCTTCGTCTCGGTGTCGTTCTTGAACTCTTTGCCGCAAACGGCGTCCTCGGCCAGATAGATCTTCACGTTCAGCTCCTCGGCTTTCTTCAGGATGTCGAGGGCCGTCTGGAACTGGTCGGGTTCGCAGATACTCGTGCCGACCTTGCCGCCCTGAGCGGCCTTGAACGTATAGGTCATGCCGCCGCCCAGAATCAGGTTGTCCACGCGCTTCATCAGGTTCTCGATCACGCTGATCTTCGTCGAGACCTTCGAACCGCCCAGAATGGCCGTGAACGGGCGGGCCGGATTGTCGAGCACCTTGTCGATCGCTTTCAGCTCGCCTTCCATCACGTAGCCGAACATCTTGTCATTGGGGAAATACTCGGCGATCAGCGCCGTCGACGCATGCGCGCGGTGAGCCGTGCCGAACGCGTCGTTAATATAGCAGTCGGCATATGAAGCCAGCCTCTTGACGAACTCCTTCTGGCTGGCCTTCACTGCCTTCTTCGCGGCGGCTTTCTCCTCGTCGCTGGCGTCGTCGGCCAGTCCGCGGGGCTTGCCCTCCTCCTCGGCGTAGAAGCGCAGGTTCTCGAGCAGCAGCACCTGTCCGGGCTTCAGCGCAGCGGCCTTTTTCGCGGCCTCGTCGCCCATGCAGTCGTCGGCGAAGTCGACTTTCACGCCCAGACGGGCTTCGATGCCGGGAATGATGTTCCTCAGCGAGAACTTGGCCTCGGGGCCCTTTTTCGGACGTCCCAAATGCGACATCAGAACGACGGAGCCGCCCTTTTCGAGCACTTTCTTGATCGTCGGGATAGCGGCGCGGATGCGCGTGTCGTCGGTAATTTCCAGCTTCTCGTTCAGGGGCACGTTGAAGTCGACGCGGATAATCGCGCGCTTGCCCTTGAAATCGTACGTGTCGATTGATTGCATAATCGGTCTGTATTTACGGGTTAAACTTTTTAAATATATTTAAGAACTCTCCAAAGTTACGCAATCTATTCATATTTTTCGCATTCCGCTATAAGATTTTGCCGGAAAAATGTAACTTTGCTTATAATTTAACTTCTTGGAGGCATGTACGGGAAAATGAAACAGCATCTGCGCGCCGAGCTCGACTCGCTCGGCGAGGCCGGGCTGTACAAGCGCGAGCGGGTGATCGTCTCGCCCCAGCGCGCGGCGATCGGGGTGGCCGGAGGAAAAGAGGTGATCAATTTCTGCGCCAACAACTATTTGGGGCTTTCGGACCATCCCCGTCTGATCGAGGCGGCCAAGCGGGCCATGGACAGCAGGGGCTACGGCATGTCGTCGGTGCGTTTCATCTGCGGCACGCAGGATATCCATAAGCAATTGGAGGGCGCGATCGCCGACTATTTCGGCACGGAAGACACGATTCTCTATGCCGCGTGTTTCGACGCGAACGGCGGCGTGTTCGAGCCGCTGCTCGACGAGAGGGACGCGATCATCTCCGATGCGCTGAACCATGCGTCGATCATCGACGGAGTCCGGCTGTGCAAGGCCGTGCGCTACCGCTATGCGAACGCCGACATGGACGAGTTGGAGCATTGCCTGAAGCTGGCTCAGGCCCAGCGGTTCCGGGTAATCGTTACCGACGGAGTCTTCTCGATGGACGGCAATGTCGCTCCGATGGACCGCATCTGCGCGCTGGCCGAGCGCTACGACGCGCTGGTCATGGTCGACGAGTGCCACTCGGCGGGTGTCGTAGGGCCTACGGGCCGGGGAGTAACCGAGTTGTTCGGTCTCCGGGGCCGGGTCGATATCATTACCGGCACGCTCGGCAAGGCGTTCGGAGGCGCGATCGGCGGATTCACGACCGGTCGCCGGGAGATCGTCGAGATGCTGCGCCAGCGTTCGCGGCCGTACCTTTTCTCGAACTCGTTGCCGCCGGCTGTCGTCGGGGCGGGGATCGAGGTGTTCCGGATGCTCTCCGAGAGCGACGCGCTGCACGACCGCTTGACGGCCAACGTCGAGCGCTTCCGGGGGCGGATGCTCGCGGCCGGGTTCGACATCAAGCCGACGCAGTCGGCGATCTGCGCCGTAATGCTCTACGACGCGAAGCTGTCGCAGGACTTTGCGGCACGCCTGTTGGACGAGGGCATTTACGTGACGGGTTTCTACTACCCGGTCGTTCCGAAGGATCAGGCGCGGATTCGCGTGCAGGTGTCGGCCGGGCATACCGAGCAGGAGCTGGACCGCTGCGTCGACGCTTTCGTGAAAGTAGGACGCGAGCTGGGCGTACTGCGTTAGCTCCGCGGAGCGGAAGCGGGCGGAAGTCCCGGCTCGGCGGTCGGGGAGTATACTAAACTTAACGAACGGAATATTTATGGCAAAGATTTCATTGGATGCGATCGATCGCAAAATACTGGGGTATCTGATCAAGAACGCGCGGATGCCGTTTCTGGAAATCGCGCGCGAGTGCGGTATTTCGGGCGCGGCGATCCACCAGCGCGTCAAGAAGCTCGAGGATGCCGGCGTGATCCGGGGTTCGAGACTCGAGGTCAATCCGAAAGCGCTCGGCTACGATGTCTGCGCCATTATCGGCATCCGGGTTTCGGACCCGACCAAGAACATGCTGACGGTCGAGAAGCTGCGTCAGGTGCCCGAGATTACCGAATGCCACTTCATTACCGGCAAGTACAACATTCTGGTCAAGCTCTACTGCACGGACAACGAGCACCTGATGCACACGATATTCGACCATATCCTGCAACTGCCCGAGGTGTCGCAGACCGAGACGTTCATCTCGCTCAGCGAGTCGTTCGGTCGTCAGGTCGAGATACCTAACTTGGGAGACGAGTAAGTCATGGTGATCATCCGGCTGACAAAGGAATTTTCGTTCGAGATGGCGCACACGCTCGACGGTTACGACGGTCCGTGCCGCGAGATACACGGTCACTCGTACCGCCTGTTCGTGACGGTCAAAGGCCGTCCGAAAGACGATCCGTCGGATCCGAAGTGCGGCATGGTAATCGATTTCGGCGACTTGAAGCGGATCGTCGCGGAGCAGATCGTCGGACGTTACGATCACGCGCTGGTCATGCGGCGCACCGAGTCGAACGCCGGGCTCGTCGAGGCTCTCCGCTCCCGCTACTCGAAACTGGAGGTAACCGATTACCAGCCTACCTGCGAGAATATGGTGGCCGACTTCGCTGCCCGGATCGCGGCGCGTCTGCCCGAGGGCGTGACGCTGCACAGCGTCCGGCTGCACGAGACGGCCACGTCGTTCGCCGAGTGGTTCGCGGGCGATAATCCGTGAGAAGCGGAGATGAAATTTCCCGTGCGGAATATTGACGGGCTCTCCGGTAGGAGGACGGGCCCGTTCTGACTGAGTTTTTTGAAAGAGGACCGAGTTCTGGCGGAGACATTCGCGCAGCGGTCTTATGCGGGCGCCGCGCGGCATGAGTGCTCGGCACGGATCGGAGCGGGGGACGTCCTCCCGGCGGGGAAATCTCCGCGAAAACAGCGCTCACCGAACGCATAATCGAGTGGCAGATACGTTCTCGCCGCGTTCATACCGGAGGGTTTATGGAGAAAGTTTTTCTGGTCGATGCCTACGCATTGATTTTTCGTTTCTACTATGCTTTTATCGGACGGCCGATGCGCAATGCGGCCGGCGTGAATACGTCGGCCGTGTTCGGGTTCGTCAAGTTCCTCAAGGACCTGATCCTGCGCGAGCGGCCGCATTACCTCGGCGTGGCGTTCGATCCGCCGGGAGGCAATTTCCGTCACGAGCTCTACGCCGACTACAAGGCCAACCGCAGCGAGACGCCCGAAGACATCGTCGCGTCGGTTCCGTATATCAAGCAGGTGCTCGAGGCGATGCGCATTCCGGTGCTCGAGATTCCCGGCTACGAAGCCGACGACGTGATCGGCACGCTGTCGCAGAAAGCGGCCGCCGCAGGTTACGAGGTGTTCATGGTAACGCCCGACAAGGACTACGGGCAACTGATCCGGCCCGCGGTCCGGATTTACAAACAGCGCAAGGGCGGGGCCGACGGCATCGAGATCATCGGCTGCGAGCAGATACGCGAGCATTACGGCATCGACGATCCGTGTCGCGTGATCGACGTGCTTGCGCTGTGGGGCGACGCGTCGGACAATATTCCGGGTGTACAGGGCATCGGCGAGAAGAGCGCGATCAAGCTCGTCTGCCAGTTCGGCACCGTCGAGAACCTGCTGGCCCATACGGAGCTTCTCTCGGGCAAGCAGCGGGTCAACATCGAGGCCGCCCGCGACCAGATCATGCTGGCCAAGCGGCTGGCTACGATCCGGCTCGACGTGCCCGTCGAGTTCGAGCCCGAGAAGCTGAGGCTGGAGGCTCCCGATACGGAGCGACTGGCCGAGGCGTACCGCGAGCTGGGCTTCCGCTCTTTCCTCGCCGAGCTGCGGCCGGGCGCCGCGGAGACCGCGGAGAAGTCCGAGCCGGCTTCCCCGCAGCAAAGCAAATCGAAGACTGCCGTTCCGGCCCGCGACCTGTTCTCGGCACTGGAGACTCCGGCCGCGCCGGCGGAGGGATCGCTTTTCGATGCGCCGGCCTATCAGACGATCGACACCGTGCCGCATGTCTACCATACGGTCACGGACGAGAAGGCTCTGCGCGAGCTGGCCGGCAGGCTGGAGGCTTCGTCCGAATTCTGCTTCGACACGGAGACGACCGGATTCGACGTGTTCGGCGACCGGCTCGTGGGCCTGTCGTTCGCCGTGGAGCCGTTCGAGGCGTGGTACGTCCCGTGCGATCCGGCGAACCTCGGACAGGTGTTGTCGATCCTGCGCCCCGTGTTCGAGAACGAGCGGATCGCCAAGATCGGCCAGAACGTCAAGTTCGATCTGATGATGCTCCGCAGCGCCGGAATCGACGTGCGGGGTACGCTCTACGATACGATGATCGTCCACTATCTGCTCGATCCCGAATCGCGTCACGGCATGGATCATCTGGCGCGCATCTGTCTGAACTATTCGCCCGTGCCGATCGAGGAGCTGATCGGCAAGGGGGCGCGCCAGATCACGATGGACCGCGTTCCGGTCGAGCGTTGCGCCCGGTACGCGGCCGAGGACGCCGACGTGACGCTGCGGCTGAAGCGGCACTTGTGGCCGAGGCTCGAGGAAGCGGGACTGACGGAGCTTTATCTCCGCATCGAGGAACCGCTGATCCGCGTGCTGGCCGACATCGAGATGACCGGCGTGAAGATCGATTCCGAGGCGCTGGCCGCCTCGGGGCGCGAGCTGACCTCCGAGCTGGCCGGTCTGGAGGACCGTATCCGCGAAATGACCGGAGACCCGTCGCTGAACGTCAATTCGGCCAAGCAGCTCGGCGACGCGCTGTTCGGCCGCATGAAGATCGATCCGAAGCCGCGCATGACCAAAACGAAGCAATATCGCACGGACGAGGAGTACCTGCAGATGCTTGCCGACCGGCATCCCGTCATCGGGCTGATCCTCGAGTACCGGGGGCTGCGCAAGTTGCTTTCGACCTACGTCGAGGCGCTGCCGCAGTTGGTCAATCCTCGCACGGGGCGTATCCACACCTCGTTCAATCAGGCCGTCACGGCCACGGGGCGGCTCAGTTCGACGAATCCGAATCTGCAGAACATTCCGGTCCGCGACGAGCGGGGCCGCGAGATTCGCAAGGCGTTCGTCCCCTCGGACGGCGACCGTCTGCTGCTGTCGGCCGACTACTCTCAGGTCGAGCTGCGCCTGATGGCCCATCTGAGCGGCGACGAAGACATGATCGCGGCTTTCTCGCACGGCGAGGACATTCATACGGCGACGGCCGCCAAGCTGTTCGGCGTACCGCCCGAGCAGGTCACGCGCGAGCAGAGACGCCGGGCCAAGACGGCCAATTTCGGCATCATCTACGGTATATCGGCTTTCGGGCTTGCCCAGCGGCTGAACATTCCGCGGGCCGAGGCCAAGGAGATCATCGACGGCTATTTCGCAACCTATCCGGGCGTACGCCGCTACATCGACCGGGTGATCGCCGATGCCCGCGAGAAGGGTTACGTGGCGACTCTGTTCGGCCGCAAGCGGATGCTGCCCGACATCCGCTCGGGCAATGCGGTCGTGCGCGCGCTGGCCGAGCGGAATGCGGTGAACGCGCCGATACAGGGCGGGGCGGCCGACATCATGAAGCTGGCGATGATCGCCGTCCACCGCGAGCTCGGCCGGCGGGGCCTGAAGTCCAAGATCATCCTGCAGGTGCACGACGAGTTGGTGATCGACATGCTGCGCAGCGAGGAGGAACAGGTGCGCGAGTTGGTCGTGCGCTGTATGGAAGACGCGGCCGAGCTGCGCGTGCGGCTGATCGCCGAGTGCGGCGTCGGAGCGAATTGGGTCGAGGCGCATTAGCCCGTTTCCTTGGCGGCAGGGCTTTTCGCCTCTCGATTCGCAGGTGAGAATTGTGTTACGGAGGCCGGAATTATTCTGCCCAGGCGCGAAAATCGTTGACAGTTACAATTTTTTATTATAGCTTTGTGTTGAAATATCGACAAACGCTATTTCAAACTTTAAAAATTACCGCAAATGAAGAAAATGATTTTGGCTGCTGCGGCCCTGATGATGGCTGCGGGCGCATCGGCTCAGATGCCCAGCTTCGAATGGGGTGTCAAGGCCGGTCTGAACGTTTCGGGAGTCTCCAACATCGACGATTCTAAAATGAAAGCCAGCATCTACGTCGGCGCATTCGCCGAATTCCACGTGAACGACTGGCTCGGCATTCAGCCGGAGGTGATCTATTCCCGTCAGGGATTCGCTGTTGATGATAACAGTGTCGATTACGCCCGTGCTCGTCTGAACTATCTGAACATTCCGATCATGGGTAAGTTCTATGTGCTCGACAATCTGAATTTCGAGACCGGTCCGCAGTTCGGTTTCCTTCTCAACGCACGGGAAAAAGTTAAAGCCGAAGGCACTACCGTCAAAGCCGATATCGACGGCGCGAAAAATTTCGACGTATCGTGGGGCGTGGGCGTGTCGTACCGCATTTTCGATCCGCTGGACGTGACGTTCCGCTACAACATCGGCCTGACGAAAATTTGGGATACCCAGGACAATACGCCTAAGAACGGCGTGATCCAGATCGGTGTCGGCTATCGTTTCTAACGGTCCGCGATTTGATATAACGGTCTGGCACAGGAAAATCCCATTCCAAAGGGACGTTTGTGTGGGCCATGAAAAGAAAGGCTTTCTGAATCTCGATTCAGAAAGCCTTTCTTTTTTCGTGCCGGAACGATCCATGTGTTTTTCTGCTTGATAAAACCCGTCCGGCATGTTTAGCGAGAGCAGATCGCGTCAGCCGATCTGCTCCGAGATGAAGTCGATCTCCTCGCACGAGCGGTCCGCGCCGATATAGTCCGTTCCCAAATAGTACTGCATCATGGCGGCCGAGCTGAGTACGAGCGCGCGGGTTTGATGCAGGGCGGCCAGTCCATTGAGCATGCCCCAGTCGTGGATCACTCCGTTGTATCGGACCGTCGTCGCATCGACGCCCGCCTCGGACAGTCTGCGTCCAAGCGCCTCGCCCTCGTCGCGCAAGATGTCGTTTTCGGCTACCTGAATGTAAGTCGGCGGCAGGCCGCGAAGCTCGTCGTCCGTGGCGCGCAACGGGGAGACATAGACCTCGCGCCGTTGCTGCGGGTCGGTCGTGTATTGGTCGAACATCCATTTCATCAGCGAATCGGTCAGGAATCGCTGCTTGGCATACCGGACGTAGGAGGCCGTGTCGAACGACGAGTCGGCGACGGGCCACATCGGAAGCAGCAGCTTGATCTGCGGTCCCTGTTCCCGTTTGGCGCGAAGAGCCGTAGCGATCGCCATGTTGCCGCCGACGCTGTTTCCTGCCAGCGCCATGCGCGAACCGTCGACTCCGATTCGGGCGCCGTTGCGCGCGATCCAACGTACGGCCGCGTATATTTCGTCCAGCGCCTGCGGGTATTTCGCCTCGGGCGAGGGCGTATAGTGTATGAAAACGGCCGGGAATCCCGATGCGACGACCAGATCGCGCACGAGTCTCCGGTGGGTCGGGTAGTCGCCCAGAATCCATCCTCCGCCGTGAATGAAGACGAAGCACGGAGGCGAGCCGGCCGAGCCTTGAGGGCGCACGACCGTGAGCGGAACGGAAAGTCCGTTTTCGGTGATCGTCTGTTCCGACTCCACGATACCCGACAAATCTACCTGTACGGACGATTGGGCATCGGAGAGCACTTGCCGTGCGGCCTCCTTGGAAAGCGATTCGACCGGCTTCCCGGCATTGATTCCTTTTAAAAATTCTTTGACCGGCGGGTCGAGGTGCCGGTCTTCGGTGAAATCCGGCGCCTGTTGTACGTCCTTATTCATAGTCGCAAAGTTTATGGCGTTTGTGGCGGTATTCCGCACTCTCGGGCGGGATATCTGTGGGAAGCGTCATAAACTGTGCCATGCGATTCGAACGGCTGGCGGCGGACAAGATCGCGGGGGACGTTTCGGCAATGCGAAAGACCTCGCGGACGGGAAACGGAAGGAATAATAAGGGAGTGGACGGAAAGAGAGACCGAGTCCCGGTGCGTTCTCTGCCGTCGCTGAGAAACGACGGCTCCGAAACATGGGAAGGGACCGAACGGCCGGTCTGCATCCGTATCCTATCCTGCCGGGCGAGCTATTCTTTCGTGCGGATGTAGTTTCTGAATGCGAACGGCCGGTCGTACCTCTCTCCCCGTTCGTGTCGCTCTTCGGACAGCAAGGTCCATTCTTCCCGCTTCCATTCCGGGAAACGGGTATCGCCCTCGTAGTCGGAGTCGATCTCGGTCAGGTAGAGGCGGTCGGCCATCGGCATCGCCTGCGCGTAGATTTGCGCTCCTCCGATGATGAAGATTTCCTCGGACGGGTCGAACAGGCCGACAGCCTGTTCGAGCGATCCCGCGACGAGGCAGCCTTCGGGACGATAGTTCTTGCGGCGCGTGACGACGACGTTGGTCCGGTTCGGGAGCGGGCGTCCGATCGACTCGTAAGTCTTGCGGCCCATGATGACGGGATGACCGGTCGTCAGCGCCTTGAACCGGCGCAGGTCTTCGGCGATGCGCCAGATCAGCGCGTTGCCGTTGCCGATCACGCCGTTGCGGGCTATGGCGACGATAATCGAGATCATACGGCTACCGGCGCTTTGATGGAAGGGTAGGGATCGTATCCGTCCAGCGAGAAGTCCTCGTAGCGGAAACCGAAGATCGACCGTACGTCGGGATTGATCCGCATGACGGGCAGCGGGCGGGGCGTTCGGGTCAGTTGCAGGGCGACCTGCTCGCGGTGATTCAGATAGATGTGCGCATCGCCGAGCGTGTGGACGAACTCGCCGGGAACGAGCCCGGTCACTTGCGCGATCATCATCGTGAGCAGCGCATAGGATGCGATGTTGAACGGAACGCCCAGAAAGACGTCGGCGCTGCGCTGGTAGAGCTGGCACGACAGCCGTCCGTCGGCGACGTAGAACTGGAACAGCGCGTGGCACGGCGGAAGCGCCATGCGGTCGATCTCGGCGACGTTCCATGCGCTGACGATCAGCCGGCGCGAGTCCGGATTGCGCTCGATCTGGTCCACGACCTGCGCGATCTGGTCGATATGCCTGCCGTCGGGCGCCGGCCAGCTGCGCCACTGGCTTCCGTATACGGGGCCCAGATTGCCGTCGGCGTCGGCCCATTCGTCCCAAATCGTCACGCCGTTCTCGCGCAGGTAGGCGATGTTCGTATCGCCGCGCAGGAACCACAGCAGCTCGTGGATGATCGACCGCAGGTGCAGCCGCTTGGTCGTCAGCACGGGGAAGCCCTCGCTCAGGTCGAAGCGCATCTGGTAGCCGAACGTGCTGATCGTGCCCGTGCCGGTCCGGTCGTTTTTCACCGTACCGTGCGCTTGGATATGTCGGAGCAGGTCGAGGTATGCTTTCATGGATGTCAGATTTTATCCGGATAAGAGTGCAGCGCAAATCCTTCGGGACCGAGCGTGCCGTAGGTCGGCGAATCGATCCATTCGCCGAGGAAAGCGATCCGGCGGCCGTCGCCGAGCGGAAATATTTCCGCGCAGTGAATGTGCCCGCAGACGAACAGGTCGACCTCCGGATGGGCGGCCGAATAGTCGGCTGCGAAGCGGACGATCGGCTCCTGCTCGCCCCGGAACGTGTGGGCGATCGGCTTGGAGAGACGGTTCGAACCGCTCCACCATTGCCCGAAGCGCATAGCGAAGTTCGGGTGCAGCCAGGCCGAGAACAGCCTTTGCAGCGTTCGACAACGGAACAGCGCGCTCAGGAAGCGCCCGCCCCGTCCGCGCGGACCGAGCACGTCGCCGTGTCCTACGAGCACCTTCTGTCCATACAGGTCGAACAGCTCGAAAGGACCTCTGTGCAGCGTGACGCCGCATTCGGAACGGAGGTAGTCGTATGCCCACAGATCGTGATTGCCGGCGAAAAAATGGACGGGAATACCCCGGTCGGTCAGTCCCGACAGTCTGCCCAGCAGGCGCGTGAATCCGCGCGGAACGACCCGCTTGTACTCGTACCAGAAATCGAAGATGTCGCCGACCAGAAAAATTCCCTCGGCGTCGGCCGACACTTCGTCTAACCAGCGGACGAACAGCCGCTCCCTGTCGTCGGCCGTGCGGCCGACGCGAAGTCCGAGATGGGTGTCCGACGCGAAATAGTACATTACTTGGCGAGTTCCGAGATTTTGGAGCTCAACCGCTCTCCGTACAGGTTCTTGCCGGCGATCCGTCCCGAGCGGTCGATCAGCACGTTGGTGGGGACTGATTGCACGTTGTAGCTCATCGCGGCGATTCCGGCCGTTCCGCGCGGGTCGAATACGCAGGTCCACGGAAGCTGCTGCTTCTGCACCGCGTCGATCCATTCGGCCTTTACCTCGTCGAGCGATACCTGATAGATGGCCAGAGTTTGCTTGCCGAACCGTTCGTAAAGCTCTTTGAGCTCGGCGTTGCGTATGGCGCTTTGCGGGTCCCGGCTCGACCAGAAGTCGACGAGGATCACGCGGCCGTTCTTCTCGGTCAGCTTCTGCGTTTTGCCGAACAGGTCTTCCAGCTCGATTTCGGGATAGCTCTGCGGGCTCTCGGCCTTGCGGTTGATCTCCTCGACCATGTTCAGCGCCGTCTGCTGCCGCTCGATGTCTTTGTTCAGCGCCGCTACGTGCGGGGAATCGGGATAGCGCCGTCCGAGCGAGTCGGCGACGATACGGTAGTAGACGATGTCGCTCTGCGGGTTGAACAGCGAGGGGTCGTTCGGCAATCTTTGATAAAGCGCGTAGATGGAGGCCATCGAGGAGGCGTTCGAGACGATGAAATTGATGTGCTCGCGCTTGATCCGGAGATAATCCTGCGTATACCGATCGAGAATCTCCTTCCGGCGCACTTCGTGCGCCGCATCGGCCGGCGTGGCGGCGTACAGTCTCGACAGCGAGTCGAGCGTGGCGACGCTCCGGTCGTAGAACCGGTTGAATTCCATGAGGATTTCCGAGTCGGGCGAGCCTTCGATCGTATAGTTGTGCGACAGGTCGCAGAGCGAGTTGACGGCGATTTTCTCCCCGGGCGAGACGATCAGCGGGATCACGCTGCCGTTGCACAGCAGGTTGAAGAACGTGGGCGCGGCGACGGGCAGTTCGACCCGGAAACTGAAATCCCCTTGGCGCGACGTGACGGTCGAATCGACTACGGTCCGTTGCTGCGTAGTCACCATTTCCAGCAGAACCGTGTCGTGGGACAAACCGGAGAACGTGCCGTCGATCCGGGCTTTCTTGCCCTGATCGCACGACCAGAGAAGCGCGGAGGCGGAGAGGAGCAAAAGAATTTTTTTCATTCCTTGAGCCATGTGTTTGAATGCGTGCGGCGGGCGCCGGATTTCCCGGACGGCTGTTTGCCGAGTGGCGGGCCGCGCCGGTTTCGCTTTGAGCAACAAAAATATAACAATTTTCCGATATATAAAACGTCCCGACGGCCATTTATCGTATACGCCGAACGGGCGGAGCGGCCCGAAGCCGCCCCGCCCGTTCGCCCGCGCGCCGGCGCCTCAGGCCGGAACGGCCCGGATCGCTTCGCCGTATTTCTTGTCTACCTCGATCTCGAAGTCGCTCAGAACGTTCATATAGTTGATGAACGCCTCGTAAGGCGAGTCGTACGGATTGAAATAGCTGTGCACGTCGCCGTCGGAAAACCATTTGGTGGCCATGTAATAGAAATGATCCGAACCCTGCAGGAAATTCCAGACATAGGTGAAATCCGGATGGTCGATCGCGCGGATCTTGTCGCGGAGCCTGTACAGCTTGTCGAACGCCTCGTTCTGAAGCTCGTTGCCGATCCATGCCGTCACGTCGCGCTCTTCGTCGGCCCACGAGATCGGGTAAGGCGAGTGCAGCACTCCGACGGGCTGGAATTTTTTCGACACTTCGCTCGGCGTGGCGAATTTCAGCGATTTGGTCGCCAGCACCTTGGCGGGCAGGGCGGCCATGAAGTCGAAAATGCCCGTCTCGGCCCACTGGTGCTCGCCGAAGGTCTCGTAGTCCATGAACAGATTGACGGTCTCGCCCGGCATGTCGGGGCTGGCGAGCCAGCCGACGTATTTGTCGGCCGTCAGCGGCCACTCGCTCCAGTTGCGGTCCGAGAAACGGAACGCGATGTCGTCGCTGAGCTTGAAGTTGCGCAGCAGCAAGTGCAGCTTCGGGTTGATCGCGTTGGCATAGACGAAGTTCGGACTTTTCCAACCCAGAATGTGCTTCGCCCCCTCGGTGAGCATCGTGCGGAAGCCCAGCGAGGCGACGATCTCCCCGATACGGTCCGAATAGATCAGCTCGGTGTTGCGGAAAGCCTTCGGCTTGACGCCGAACTCCTGTTCGATTGTCCGGCAGTGTTGGCGAATCTGGTCGACGAATTCCTCCTCGCTGACCAGCGAGGCCAGCGAGTGGGCGTACGTTTCGGCCAAAAACTCGACGCATCCGGTGCGGGCCAGCGCCTGAAAGCTGTCGAGCACTTCGGGCGCATACATCCGGAACTGCTCGATCGCAATGCCCGAGATCGAGAAAGCGACTTTGAATTTCTTGCCGTTTTCGCGGATCAGCTTCAGCAGCAGCTCGTTCATCGGCAGATAGCACCGACGGGCCACTTTCTGCATGATCGTCCGGTTCGCGTAGTCGTCCAGGTAGAGATGGTCCTTGCCCATGTTGAAGAAGCGGTATTTCTTCAGTCGCAGCGGCTGGTGGACCTGAAAATAGAAGCAGATGGTTTTCATATGGCGTATTCCTTTTTTGTATTTCCGATCCGTTTTACAGCAGGCTGCGGTAGACGTTGGCGACTTCGCCGGCGGCGTTTTCCCACTTGAGATTGGTCACCTCTCCCAAGCCTTTCTCCGTTGCCATTTCCGCCAGAGCGGGATATTCCACCAGACCGTAGATGGCGTCGGCCAGCGCGTCGACATCCCAGTAATCGACCTTGATCGCGTAGTCGAGCACTTCGGCTACACCCGACTGCTTGGAGATGATGACCGGCACGTTCGACCGCATCGCCTCGAGCGGCGAGATGCCGAACGGCTCGGATACCGACGGCATGACGTATACGTCGCTGAGCGCGAACATTCGCTGCACCTCGTCTCCCTTGAGAAATCCGGTGAAATGGAACCGGTCGGCGATGCCGAGCTTGGCCACGCGGCGGACGATGTGCTTGAGCATGTCGCCGCTGCCGGCCATCACGAAGCGGACGTTGCGGGTCTTTCGGAGTACCTTGGCCGCCGCCTCGACGAAGTAGTCCGGTCCCTTCTGGTAGGTGATCCTGCCGAGGAAGGTGACGATCTTGTCGTTTACGCCTCGCTCCTGAGATTGCGCTTGCTTGGCCGAAAAGCGGACGGCGTTGTGCACCGTGACGACCTTCGAGGCGGGGATTCCGTATTTCTCGATCACGATGTTGCGCGTAAGGTTGCTCACCGCGATCACCCGGTCGGCTTCGGTCATGCCTGCCCGCTCGATGTCGTAAACCTGAGGGTTGACGTGTTCGCCGCTGCGGTCGAATTCGGTCGCGTGCATGTGTACGACCAGCGGCTTGCCCGATACGCGCTTGGCCGCGATGCCGGCGTAGTAGGTCAGCCAGTCGTGGGCATGGATCAGATCGAACTGCCCGGCCAGATCGCGGGCTACTTGGGCCGCGACCATCGCGTAGCGGGCGACTTCCTCCATCAGATTGGCCCCGTATTTGCCCGAGAAACTGTACCGTTCGGTCCATCCCTCCTTATCGAGGATCGTTCTGCCGGTACGGCGGTACTCCTCGGCATAGGAGTCGAACTCCTCGGGAGCGACGTACGGCACCATGTTCGAATCGATATGGATAAAGGTCAGTTTCTCCCACACGTCTTGCTCCCTCGTGTCGCCGAAAGGCGTCTCGATCTCGCTGGCGTTCACGACCCGCACGAAACGCTGATCTTCGTCTCCGTAGGCTTTCGGAACGACGAAAATCACTTCGATGCCGTGCTTGGCGAGCCCGCGAGTCAGCCCGTAGGAAGCGGTTCCCAGTCCTCCTGCTATATGGGGCGGGAACTCCCAACCGAACATCAGTACTCTCATGGTTATTGTCTTTTTTCTTTCGTTTCGTTGTTTGCTCGCGACCGTTTCAGGTCGCATGGACTTTCGCTTCGGAGGCTTCCGCAAAGCGACGGCCCGTCTCCTTGTCCGTCGGCTCCGTGGCCGAGCTCCGGGGAGACGGAGCCAAAGGCTGCCGGAGCCCGGCAGCCGGAAATCCGTCCCGGCGCATAACCGGTATGCCTGCACGCTTCATTCCAAAGAGGGGCGTCCCCGTCATTTTTTTATTTCGTAAGCTTCGATCATCTGCGCTATGCGCAGAATAGCACCCACGCTCCACGCTTGGGAGACGGCCCCTCGAGGATTATGCGGAGGATCTCCGTCGTAGATCTCGTTGATCGACGCGATACCGCTCACGCTGATATCCTCCTCGAAATTCTTCAGCATGTCCCTTGCTTCGGGGAGAAACGCCTTCCCGTGCATGTCGAAGCAGGCTTTCACGTAATGTTCCAGCAGCCACGGCCATACGGTTCCCTGATGGTAGGCCCGGTCGCGGGTCGGCTGGTCGCCTACGCAGCGTCCTTCGTAGAGCGGATTGCGGGGCGAGAGCGTGCGGAGCCCCTTGGGGGTCAGCAGGTGGCGGCGGACCGTGTCGATCACGCTGCGCTTCATGCCCTCGCCGAGCATGCCGTAGGGCAGCGAGCAGGCGATGATCTGGTTGGGACGGATGAACGTGTTTTGTCCGTGTTCGTCGACATAGTCGGCCAAAAACTCTTCGCGCTCGTACCAGAACAGTTCGAGGAACGACTTCCTGATTCGTTCGGGCATCGGTTCCCACCGTTCGACGAACGCCGTGTCCTTGCTTTTCCGTGCCAGCTCGAGCGCATAACGCACGGCGTTATACCATAGCGCATTGACTTCTACCTGATAGCCTTCCCGTCCGGTGACGGGCTTCCCGTCTACGACGGCGTCCATCCACGTCATCGCGTACCGGGGATGGGCGGCCCATACCAACGCGTTGTCGTCGACGCGCACGTAGGGGTTCGCGCCGTCGCGGTAGGCCTCGAGAATCGCCTTCATGGGGCTGCCGTATTTCTTCCACAGCTTTCTCGGTCCGCCCGCGAAAGGCTCGTAAGCCTGCAGCGTCCAGAAGAACCACAGCGGCGCGTCGACCGAGTTGTACGCGTTGCCCATGTTCGGGAACAGGCCCCCCTGCATTTGCGAGACCATCGTGTCGAGCACCTCGCGGCACGAGCGGTCGTCGCCTTGGGTCAGCGTGATGCCGGGCAGCGCGATGAACGTGTCGCGGCCCCAGCGCCCGAACCACGGGTAGCCGGCCACGACCTCGGTCCGGTCGCCGTTGCGGACGATGAACTGGCGGGCCGAGTGGCGCAGGCACGACAGAAAGTCGATTTTATTGGAGCGTCGCGAGAGCTCTTCCTCGAAGACCTGGTCGAGCGTCGACGGATCGACCGGCTCGGTCGAGCACGAGAAGATGACGCTCTGCCCCTTGGCGATGTCGAGCTCGAAATAGCCGGTCGTGAGCAGGTCCTCGTGGCCCGGATAGCCCCGGGCGATCTCCTCGCCGTACTCGAAGTTGTAGTACCAGTCCGGCGCCGCGACGAACTCGCTGGGCGCGTCGATCTGCATGTGCAGCCACGGAAAGCCTTCGTAAAGCCGGTTGCGGACTCCTCCCTCGATCGGATAGCTCCGGCCGTCGGCCTCCATGTTGGCGCGGCCGACCGTATGCCGGTCGCGGAACGCCAGAAACGGTCGGAGCCGGAGCTGGGTCTGCGAGCGGGCGTCGAGCAGCGTGTAGCGGATCAGCAGTTGCGTCCGCGAGTGGATCCACAGCAGCTCCTTCTTGAGAATTACGCCGCCGACCCGGTAGGTGATGGCCGGCGCGGGCGTGTAGGTGAAATCGGTGATGTATTTGTGCCCCCGGGGATCGTAGACTCCGGGAAACCGGTGAATCGCCAGATTGAACGACTGCTCGTGCTGGACGACGGTTTCGTCGACCGACGACAGAAGGACGTAGTTGTTCTCGTCCCGGTCGTCCTTCGGGCAGACCATCAGTCCGTGGTACTTGCGCGTGTTGCAGCAGACGATCGTCGTGCTCATGTACCCGCCGGCCCGGTTCGTACTGAGCATCTCGCGCTGGAGCGAATACTCCAGATTGCCCAGTTCGTTCTTGTCGAAATGTAAGACAGCCATACTTCCGTTCCTTTCTTGTTTGCTACCCGTAAATCTAATAAAATTTTGTGCCATTTTCAAGTAAAAAACGTCTTTATTCGCCCGTCTATTATCCGCCGGACCGGGAATTTCCGAGAGGAAGGAATAGACGTGGCCGACGGCCGGTTTCCTGCTTGGCTGTTACCGTATTATCCCGGATGTCAGGCCCATTTTACGAGCGCGAAGTCCATCCGGTGCGGCAGCTTGTCGTTTTTCGGAAACACGCGGATCGCCATGTCGAACGATCCGGTCGACTCGGGGGTCGAGCGGACCGAGTAGAAGGCGCGCGACCCGTCCTGACGGACGAAAGTCAGCTCCCGTTTGGCGATGACGCGCACGTTCTTGTTGTCGGTGATCTGGTCGGCGAGGATCATCTCGACGCCGATATCCTCGGGCCGCAGCCCGTCGATGTCGACGACGACCTCGACGTCGTACCCGTGGCCGATCAGGATGGCTTCCTTGTCCATGTTGAACTGCTCGGTGTTCACGACGTGCACCTTGTCCCATGCGCTGCTGACGCGGCGCTTCCATGCCGCGATCTCGCGCGCCATCCGGAAATCCTCGGCGACCATCCGTTCGTGACGTTCGTGCAGCTTGCGGTAGAAGCGTTCCTCGTAGTCGTTGAGCATCCGGTTCGTCGTGAAGTTGGCCGCGATATCGGCCACGCAGACCTTGATCGATTCGATCCAGTCGTGCGGAACGTTGTTCTCGTCGCGCCGGTAGTACAGGGGGGCGATCTCCTCCTCGATCGTATTGTAAATCAGTTCGGCGTCCATTTCGTTCTGGAAATCCTGATTCTCGAACGTGCGCTCCATCGGAAGCATCCATCCGCCGCCTTTCTTGTAACCTTCGACCCACCAGCCGTCGAGCACGCTGAATTGCAGTACGCCGTTCATCACGGCCTTTTCGCCGCTGGTTCCGGAGGCTTCGAGCGGGCGCGTGGGCGTGTTGAGCCATACGTCGACGCCCTGCACCATGCGTCGGGCCAGTTCCATGTCGTAATTCTGCAGGAAGATGATCTTGCCCGTAAACTGAGGCATGGCGGCCACCTCGACGATCCGCTTGATGAGGTCCTGACCCGGCTTGTCGTTCGGGTGAGCCTTGCCGGCGAAAATGAACTGCACGGGCCGCTCGGGATTGTTCACGATGCTGTCGAGCCGGTCGAGGTTCGTGAACAGCAGGTTGGCCCGCTTGTAGGTCGCGAAGCGGCGAGCGAAGCCGATCGTCAGCACGTCGGGCCGCAGCGCCTCCTGAATCCGGATCATCTGCCGGGGCGAGTCGAAGCGGAACTGCTTGGGATCGCTCACGCGCTTGCGGATATGGTCGATCAGCTTGTTCTTCAGCACGAGCCGGGCGTCCCACAGTTCGCGATCGGTGATGTCGTGCACCTTCTGCCATGCCGCGATCCGGTAGTCCTTATTGCGGAATCCTTCGCCGAAGTATTTAGCGTACAGTCGCTTGAGATTCGCCGCGCACCAAGTCGGGAAATGCACGCCGTTGGTCACGTAGCCGATATGGAGCTCGTCCTTGAAATAGCCGGGCCACATGCCGCCGAGTATTTCCTTGCTCACCTCGCCGTGCAGCCAGCTGACGCCGTTGACCTCCTGCGACAGGTTGCATGCCAGAAAGCTCATCGAAAACTTCTCGTTCGGGTCGTTCGGATTCGTTTTGCCCAGGTTGATGAACTGGTCCCATGTGATTTCGAGCCGGTCGGGGTAGTGCGACATGTATTGGCGGATCATCGATTCGGGGAAGGCGTCGTGCCCTGCGGGCACGGGCGTATGCGTCGTGAACAGCGACGACGAGCGCACGACCTCGAGCGCTTCGCTGAACGAGAGCTTGTCGTTGTGGATCAGGTTGCGGATCCGCTCGATGCCGGTAAAGGCCGCATGCCCTTCGTTGCAGTGGTAGACGTCCTGCCGGATACCCATCGCGTTGAGCGCCCGGATGCCGCCGATGCCGAGCAGCATCTCCTGCTTGAGCCGATTCTCCCAGTCGCCTCCGTAGAGGTGGTACGTGATCGAGCGGTCCTCGCTTTGGTTCAGGTCGTGATCCGTATCGAGCAGGTAGAGCTCCGTGCGTCCCACGTCGCAGCGCCAGATGCGCGCCGTGACGACCCGGCCCGGAAAGGCGATCTGTATGCTCTGCCAGTTGCCCTGCGCGTCGCGGACCGGACTGATCGGCAGTTTCGCGAAGTTCTGGGCCTCGTAGCTGACCTCCTGCTCGCCGGAGGCCGACAGCTTCTGCGTGAAATAGCCGTATCGGTACAGCAGTCCGACGGCGACCATCGGCACGTTCTTGTCGCTGGCCTCCTTGAGGTAGTCGCCGGCCAGGATGCCCAGCCCGCCGGAGTATATCTTCAGCGAACTGTGCAGTCCGTATTCCATGCTGAAATAGGCGATCCGGGGTCCTTTCGCATGAGACTTTTCCTTCATGTAATCCTTGAACTGCGCATGCACGGCGTCCATTTTCCCGAGGAAAATCTCGTCTTTCTCGAGCGCCAGAAGCCGGGGGTATTTCAGCTTGTCGAGGAAGTTGATCGGGTTTTTCTCGCACCGGATCCACAGATCGTTGTCGATATACTCGAACAGCTCGTGGGCGCCCATCGTCCACGACCACCAAAGGTTCTTGGAGAGCTCCTCGAGCGGATGCAGCCGCTCGGGCAGCTTGCGCTCGACCATCAGCCGGCGCCAGGTCGGCGTGTTGGGAACCAGTTGCTGCTTGACGAAGTTGATCTGTTCGTTGAAAGCGCCGCCTCCGTCGTATACGGCGCGGTGTGTCCGCGTGTTCATCCGGTCGAGCGCCTGATCGTAGGCCCGGTAGTAGAACTCGATCAGATTTTCCCACAGCGCGATTTTCGATATTTCGAGCGCCGAGGCGCGGTAGGTGTCGTATTCCGCCGCGTTCATCATGCTGAAACGCGCCAGCACGGCCGAGATCTTCTCGACTACCTCCGAGTCGTTCGTATCGTTGCGCGAGATGACGTCGACCCCTTTGTGTTCGTCGAGTTTCTCGGCCACCCACTGTCCGAATCCCGTCAGCGACGTGGTGATCGTCGGCACGGAGAATGCGATGCTCTCCAGCGGCGTATAGCCCCAAGGTTCGTAATACGATGCGAACACCGTCACGTCCATGCCGCACAGCAGCTCGTAGTAATGCTTGTCGAAAATGCCGTCGTTGCCGTTCAGGTACGACGGGACGAAGATCAGCTGCACGGGACAGGAGGGGTCCTGCAGCCGGGAGTTCTTGATCCGGCCGATGATCGGGTCCCACTCGGGAGCCGACAGATAGTGCGTCAGGTTGCGGATTACCGTCGGATCGATCGGCGAGCCGGGGTCTTTCAGATGCGCCTGAAGATCCTTGCGCGGGCCGAGGTTGCCGGCCGGAACGGTCACGTAGGCCAGTACGGGCCTCGGCAGCGAGGCCGATTCGGAGAGTTTCAGCAGCGAGTCGACGAACACGTCGAGTCCCTTGTTCTTGAATTCGTACCGGCCGCTGGTGCCGACGATCAGAGGCTCCGTGTCGTAATGGATGCCGAGACAGATTTCGGCTATTTCGATCATCTGTTTGCGCGAGGCGGCCCGCTTGGCGTCGAGCTCGGGCTGCGGCCAGACGAAATCGTCCTCGAAACCGTTCGGCGTGACCAGATCGACCTCCTTGCCGAGCAGGTACTTGCACTCTTTGGCCGTCAGATTGCTGACCGTCGTGAAGCAGTCGTAGTTCGCTGCGGCCGTCTTTTCGAGCGAGTGCTTCGCGACTACGCCGAACCGACGGGCCAGGTCGTCGGCGTTCAGTCGGGGCATGTCGCCGTACAGGGGCATGCCGTTGCCGGCTATGCTGCGACCCATGACCGTCGCGTGCGTCGTGAAGACCGACGCGACATAAGGCGAATGCTTCTGCAGGTACAGACCTCCGCTCGAAGTCATCCACTCGTGGAAGTGGGCGGTCACCCGGTCGGTCGCCTTACAGAAGAAGTTGACATAGCTTTCGATTACCTTGCCCGCCGCCGAGCCGAACAGCACGGGCTCGATGTAGTCCCATTGCCCGCTGATCGAGTCGACCCGGTACGATTCCCACAGAAATTTCAGCACGTCGTCCTTGCTCGAGAAAAACTGGCTGAAATCGACCAGAATCGCGATCGGGCTTCCCTTGACTTTCCAGTGTCCGATCTTTACGCGGATATTGTCGTTCGTGAAAAGCGCCTGCTTCCAGTCTTTCAGCAGCTCGGAATCTTCTTCGAATTCCAGATTGACGTCCTCGCGGTGGACATCGGGACCGATCAGTATGTAGCGGTCGCCCAACTGCTCGGTGATCGTGAGCGCCTTGGTTGCGATGACGGTGTGTATTCCGCCGACTTTGTTGCACACTTCCCAGCTGACCTCGAACAGGTAGTCCGGCGTCATTCTGACTTCGTTACTTCTTTTTTGCATCTTACGGCATTTTAGTATTTCTTCGTAATGTATCTTGTGCATAGCGTTGCGGGCACAGGACTCCGGCCGGCGTCATTCCACGTCGAACAGATCGGAAATGATGCTGTCCGAAATCAGGTAGCGTTCGGCAGGAATGTAATATACGGACTTTCTCTGCACGATATTTCCCTGTGCGACGAATTTTTCGGCTTGGGCGACAAAATATTGCAATTTGCGTGCCCCGAATCGCGCCGACAGTTCCCGCGAGTCGATTCCTTCGTCGGTCCGCAAACCGGTCATAACGAACTCGTTGTATGCGTCCTTCGGGGTGATCTCCTCGGTTTCGTACTGCGTTCCCTCGGGTTCCTTGCGCAAATATTCCCGCACGTCGGAAACGTTCCAGCGCCGTCTGTTGCCGTCGAACGAATGGGCCGCCGGACCGACGCCCAGGTAGCGGACGCCTTTCCAATAGCTGCTGTTGTGGCGCGACTCGAAGCCGGGGCGGGCGAAGCTCGATATTTCGTAGTGCCGGTATCCTGCGCCGGTCAGCACGGCGTGCAGCAGCGCGTAGTGCGCTTCGCTCAGGCGCTCGCCGGCCGGGTGGAACGCGCCGCGCTCGAAGCGTTTCCCGAGTGCCGTGCGGGGCTCGACGGAGAGGTGGTAGGCCGACAGGTGCGGCACGTCGAGCGACAGAAAGTCGTCCAGCGTCCGCCTCCATTGCTCGACGGACAGTTGCGGCAGACCGTAGATCAGGTCGAGCGACAGATTGGCGAAACCGGCCGCCTGCGCGTCGCGCACCGCTCGGAGCGCTTGCCGCGCGTCGTGCCGGCGGTTCATCCATCTCAGGTCGCGGTCCAACAGCGACTGTACTCCGATGCTCAGCCGGTTGGTCCCGGTTCCGCGCAGCGCTTCCAGATAACCGGGGGTCAGGTCGTCCGGATTCGCTTCGACGGTGATCTCTTCGATCTGCGTGTCGAACGTGTCGCGGACCGTGCGTATCAGCCCCTCCAGTTCGCGGGGCGTGCAGATCGTCGGCGTCCCTCCTCCGATGTAGAGCGTTCGCACCGTCTCCCCTTGCAGCTCGTGCGCCCGCGAAACCAGTTCGTGCGACACGGCGGCCAGCACGGCGTCTTTTTTGGCAAGCGTTGTGCAGCTGTAGAAGTCGCAGTAGCAGCATTTGCTTTTGCAGAACGGTATGTGAACGTAGATGCCTGCCATAGTTTCGTATTGAATATTGGCCGTGTCGCCGGGAAAGCGTACTTTTGCGGGAAAGTCCTTGCCGGAGGACGGTCCCGGACCCATGCAAAAATATGAATAAAAACAGATACGGTTTCGTTGTCGGAGGACTTTTTGTAGTCTGGACGGCGGTGATTTTGCTTCTGTCGCTCGTTCCGGGCGACGAGCTGCCTCCGGCGGGCTGGCTCGCCCGGATACCGCATTTCGACAAGATCGTCCATTGCGGCTTTTATCTGATCGAGACGGGCTTGCTCGTCCTGTGGTTCCGTCCTTCGCCGCGGGGAAAGTTTTGGATCGTAGCGGGAGTCGTCGCGTTTTCCGGCGTGATCGAACTTGTCCAAAGCGTTTGCGGCCGCAGCGCGGACTGGCTCGATTGGGCTGCCAACGCGTTCGGCGCGATGGCCGGCGTTCCGGCGGCCATTTGGTTCGGGAAGCGGATCGGCCAAGGTACGCGGGCTTCCCGCAAGTGATGCCGTGTTTGCGGTAAGTCATTGCTGCACTGTGTAATATGGTGAATCGGGGCAATAATAATTTTTTTTAATATTTTAACTGTTATTCATGTAACAATACGCAAATAATTTTTAACTTTGCGGCGTCTCAGGGCCCGTTACGGGAGTAAGGCAAATAATTCAAAAAGACGGATTAGGAGTAGTATTCACTAAAATAGAGAAAGTTATGTCAAAGATCGATTTGAGCAAGTACGGCATCACGGGCGTGACCGAGATCGTACACAATCCTTCTTACGAGCAGTTGTTCGAGGAGGAGACCAAACCGGGACTTCAGGGTTTCGAAAAAGGTCAGCTGACCGATATGGGAGCGGTGAACGTGATGACCGGCGTTTACACCGGCCGTTCGCCCAAAGACAAGTTCTTCGTGATGGACGATACGACCAAGGACACGATCTGGTGGACGTCCGACGAGTACAAGAACGATAACAAGCCTCTGTCGCAGCAGAGCTGGAAAGTGCTGAAGGAAATCGCCGACAAGCAGCTTTCTAACAAGCGTCTGTTCGTCGTCGACACGTTCTGCGGCGCTAACGAGAACAGTCGCCTGAAGATCCGCTTCATCATGGAAGTGGCATGGCAGGCTCATTTCGTGACCAATATGTTCATCCGCCCGACGGCCGAGGAGCTGGCGGCTTACGGCGAGCCCGACTTCGTCGTGCTGAACGCGTCGAAAGCCAAGGTCGAAAATTACAAGGAGCTGGGACTTAACTCGGAGACGGCCGTCGTCTTCAACCTGACCGAGAAGATGCAGGTGATCATCAACACCTGGTACGGCGGCGAGATGAAGAAGGGCATGTTCTCTTATATGAACTACCTGCTGCCGCTCAAGGGCATGGCGTCGATGCACTGCTCGGCCAACACCAACCTCGAAGGTAAGAACACGGCTATTTTCTTCGGCCTCTCGGGAACGGGCAAGACGACGCTGTCGACCGATCCGAAGCGTCTGCTTATCGGCGACGACGAGCACGGCTGGGACGACGAGGGCGTCTTCAACTTCGAGGGCGGCTGCTATGCCAAGGTAATCAATCTGGATAAGAACAGCGAGCCCGATATCTGGAATGCGATCAAGCGCGACGCGCTGCTCGAGAACGTAACGGTCCGCGCGGACGGCTCGATCGATTTCGCCGACAAGTCGGTGACCGAGAACACCCGCGTGTCGTACCCGATCTATCATATCAAGAACATCGTGAAACCGGTTTCTAAGGGCCCGGCCGCCGAGAAGGTGATTTTCCTGTCGGCCGACGCGTTCGGCGTGCTGCCTCCGGTTTCGATTCTGACTCCCGAGCAGACCAAGTATTACTTCCTGTCGGGCTTTACGGCCAAGCTGGCCGGTACCGAGCGCGGCATCACCGAGCCGACCCCGACCTTCTCGGCTTGCTTCGGCGCGGCTTTCCTGTCGCTGCATCCGACCAAGTACGGCGAGGAACTCGTCAAGAAGATGCAGAAGTCGGGCGCCAAGGCCTATCTGGTGAACACCGGGTGGAACGGTACGGGCAAGCGTATTTCGATCAAGGACACGAGGGGTATCATCGACGCGATCCTCGACGGCTCGATCGACAAGGCTCCGACCAAGAAGATCCCTTATTTCGATTTCGAGGTTCCGACCGCGCTGCCGGGCGTCGATCCGAATATTCTCGATCCGCGCGATACTTACGCCGATGCGAAGCAGTGGGACGAGAAAGCCAAGGATCTGGCCGAGCGCTTCATCAAGAACTTCAAGAAGTTCGAGGGCAACGAGGCCGGCAAGAAGCTGGTAGCCGCCGGTCCGAAGCTGTAATCTCGGCCGGTTCGTAAAACGGGCGATTCTCGGGGAAAAGAACGCCTTTAGATCGATGTAACAGCCTAAGGAATTGGGCTGTTACATTTTTTATAATAAGATGAGACAACGAAAAGGCAACGGTTCCGTTTCCCGTATTTTGCGTTTGGATTCATCGTTTCAAATAACCGCTTGCAAGACGGTCGGATCCGTTGGGAGAGTCGGATTCCCTATGGTTCCTCAAGACCGTCGGTCCGTGCCGGTACGTCGCTACGGAGTCGGCCGAGTTTCCGGATTCCGGACCGACTTCAAACCATTGACAAAAGGGACCGTATAAACTCGTTATACAGTCCCTTTACTTATTCTGCGCGGAAAATATTCCGACGCTATGTCCCGGTTAAGACTATTCGGGTATTACTTGCCAAGCCTGCTGTCCGTTGTAGGTGGTCTGTACCGACTTGTAGCCCGGAGCGACAAACGTATCGTCCGCTTCGCCCGTGTTGTCGCCCGTTGCGGGGTTGTAGTTAACGAAAATACCTCCGTAAATTTCAACCGTGGCACGACCGGCTTTCCGGTCGGCATCCTGAATGTTGATGACCGGATACCAACCGTTGATGGGATTGCCTTGCGTTTCGAATACACCGCCATAAATCTTCAGGTGAGCCTTTTGAGTGGGGCGTGCCGTTGCTACCAAAATACACGAGTTGGCAATTCCGGAAGCATCCGTACCGACGGTGAAGTATCCGTCCTTGATCGTCGTAGTGCCCTCCGCAATACGGATCGCCGCATTGGTCCCTTTGCTGCCGCTGCCGCCGTCAACGGTAATGGCGCCGTCGATAACCAGATCGGGGCAACCGCTGTAGATGCCCGCAACGTTTGTGGCTGTACTGTTTTTCGGTCCGACGATGGAGCCTTTTCCGCTAATAACCATCTTTTTGCACGATTTGCTCACTTGGATGCACTGTTGCAATGCGGAGCCTTCCTGCGCTGCCAATACCGCACCCTCTTTCAGAGACAAGGTGGCGGAAGCTACCGAGGAGATATAGGGAGAATCATCGATAGTCATACTGCTCGAAACGATGACGATATCGCCGCTTTTCAAGGCTGATTCCAGATCCGCAGGCGCTGTTACCTCCGTACCCTTCACCACCGTGTAAGTTCCGTTAGGAGCCGGCTCGGCAGAGGTCTTGATCGCCGTGTAGCCCTCCGCAACGAAGTTTTTCACCGGATTTTCCGTCATCGAGCTCGACGGATCGTAATTGATGAACGTACCGCCGTATACGTTGATGGCGGCACCCGAGCCGTCTTTCAGGTTCAGCACCCAATAACCGCGGTTGTTGGCGCTCTTCGACTCGAACGTACCGCCGTAGATGTTGATAACGGCCTGCTGATCCGCGTAGATAAGGTCGAGCTGTGCGTTATGGTCATTATAGTCCTGATCGTTGACAAAATTACCGCCGTAGATGTTCACCTTCGCATCGCCGTAAGCATATACGGCCATGCGGTAGCCGTCTTCGTTGGGCTTGGTTCCGATAGCCTTAATGTCGCCGTCGCCTTTGATATTCAGGGTAGCGCCGCCTTTCACTTCGAATACGGTGGTGTTGCCATAGCGTGGATCTGTATCAGGAAGCGAGGTCGTGTTGATGATGTCCTTACCGTTCAGGTCGATCTCGACCGTCTTGCCGGTTTCCACGACCAGCGGGGCTTCGACCGTCACGTCTTCCGACAGGGTGACACTGCCGCCGTTGGCGAACGCTGCGTGCAGTTCCTCCGCCGTAGTGACAACAGAGATGTCGGGCTTGTAGAACTCCGGATCGATCTCGACGGTGATATCGCCCTGCTTGGTCAGCAGGTTACCCGATACCATGGTGCGGTAGTTGCGGCGGATGGGAATGCTCTTGAAGTCGCTGTTGGCCGAGATCTCTTTACCTGCTGCATCGAGGAACGTCATCTTGAAGTCGGCCAGCGTAGCCTGTTCGACCGGAGCCCAGATGTAGTCCACCGTCAGCTCGCCGGTGGCGTTGAGCACGTCGGCCGTGTATTCCACGGCAGCCTCGCCGCTTTCCTCGCCCGTCAGTGCGTTGAACGTGTTCGGAAGAGACGTGAAATTCACTTTCACCTTCGCGGGTTTCAGGTCGGCCGCGTTGTCGGGAATCGCCGCGAGGTCGAGCGTCTTCACGTTCAGCTGGCCGAAGGGACGGCGGAGCGTGAACGTCTCCGAGAAGGACTCGGTAACCGTGTAGTCTTTCTTGCAGAGGAAGAAGGCGTCGAACTTGTCGTCGTTGCCGGTGTAGTCTGCATCCGATCCCAGCTTGATTGTGCTCAGGTCATCGGTCTCGTAACCGGCCTCCGAGCAGTCGGCCCAGAATACGAAGTCATACTTCTGCTGGGCCACCAGCCGCAGGTTGAACGTTGCGGTGTTGCCCGTTACCGTTGCGGTCTGCTGCTCCCCGTAGGGCTGGCCGTTTCGGTAGATTTGGAGCAGGCAGCGGTCGATCTGCGAGCCGTCGCCGAAATCCGCCGCTGCGGCACGGGTCTGTACTCCTTGCGGAATAGAGACGGTAATCGTCTGAGAGGTCGCTCCTGCGGATGGAGAGACCTCGTCCTTCTGACATGCGGTCAGGGTCATCGCAAGGCCCGCCGCCAATAGGAATAATTTTCTCATAACTAATTGGTTTTTAGGGAATTACCCCCCCCCGAAGAGGCCCCGAAGAAGTTGTAACTCAGCGGTTTGTAAAAAAATGTTATTAAAAGAACTTGTTTTCTTTTTTCCCTTGTACCCGCAGGAGCGGTCAGGCTCCTGCGGATTGTTTATGTTTTATCGAAAGGCGTTCCGACACCTTTCGTTCGTTTTATATCTGAGATCAGCTATCGGGAGGCAGGGACAACGGCCCATTTCAAATTGTCGCCGTCTGTTATTGCTTGCCATTGATATCCGGCAGCCGGATCATAAACGGTATTGGTTACGTGATTGTAAGCCTTGCCGCTGAATTTGCCGCCTTTGAGGATTACGCTTCCGCTTGGCCGTCCGGCGTCGTTGTCGCCCGATACGACCGCACTGGTGCCTTCGATCTGCAATCCCGTCCTGACGTTGGGAGCGAAAAACTCTCCGCCCGTGATCGTGACTTCGGCGTTGCTGCTTACATATAGCGCGTAAAAGGCATCCTGCTGTCCAGAGGTATTGACCGTATAGAACTTACCGCTGCGAATCTCGGCCTTGGCATTCTCTTCGATGGAAACAGCGCCCTGAATACCCTTGACCTCGCAATTCTCGATCAATACCTCGGAGCCGAACAGACGCATCGCGTAAGCCCAGTGCTGGCCATTATCCAGATTCGAAGAAGTGGACTCGAAATAGCTGTCAATCAAGGTAACAGTTGCGGTGTTCGCACTGTTACGCCCCATACCGCAGAGGGTGAACTCGCCCGAGATGATCCGGGCATTCCGGATAGTTATGTTCGCGTCGTTCCAATAGGCGATCGCTGCAGTGTTGTAGGAACTTCCGTGCCAATGGTGTTCGGGGTCGTTGATCAGCGTGACGCCTTCGATCAGCAGATCGCCTCCCGTAACATGAATCAACGATTTGTGTTCGTGTACATCGGAAGCGGCGGCAGCTACGGCCGTAGAGGCAGCCGCACTGTTGTCGATCGTACCTTTGCCGGTCAGCGTGAGACCCTTTTCGGCCGTCAGAAAATTCGCGCTGCTGAGTTGGATGGTCGCCCCTTCCTCGATGTCGATGGTTTTGTGCTCGGTGAAAGTAAGTTCATCGGAATTCTTGTCCGAAAGGTCGATGTCGGCAGTAACCTCGATGTTGGCTATTTCGGGATCGGCCAAAGCTCCGATCAGTTCATCCGCATTCTCCACTTTTGCATTTTTAACAACCTGGAACGTGCCGTTCGGCGCCGGGGTCTCTGCAATTTTGACTGCTTTGTAACCCTCGTCCACAAAGTTTGTACCGGCTCCTTCGGCCGCATTGTCGGCAGGATTGAAATTCTCGAAGGTACCGCCCGTCACCACGATGGAAGCCTTGCCAGCCTGACGGTTGGGGTCATAACAATTGAGCAGGAAGCGGTAGGGGTCTCCGCCGTCTGAAGTCTGGACAATGCTGAACGTACCGCCCTTGATTTCGGCCTTGCCTTCATGAACATAAACCGCCGAAATATTTCCGACGAAAATACCGTCTTCGATAATCAGGGTTCCTCCGTACTGCACGTCGCACGCGTAACAATCGTTATCCTTACCCTTTACCGTACCGTTCTTGACGGTAAGCGATCCTCCACGGACGGAGAACAGCGACCAGTCGTTTCCGGCCCACACATCTGTTTCGTTCATAATCGTATGCCCGTTCAGGTCGATCTCGACCGTCTTGCCGGTTTCCACGACCAGCGGGGCTTCGATCGTCACGTCTTCCGACAGGGTGACGCTGCCGCCGTTGGCCAGTGCGGCACGCAGTTCGGGATAGTCGTTGATGTCGGGCTTGTAGAACTCCGGATTGATCGTCACGTTGAACGTACCCTGTTTGGTCAGCAGGTTGCCGGATACATTGGTGCGGTAGTTGCGGCGGATCGGAATATTCTTGAAGTCGCCGTTGGTCGAAATTTCGGTCGTGCCGTTGAGGAACGTCATCGAAAAATCGGCCAGCGTAGCCTCCTCGACGGGCGCCCAGATGTAGTCCACCGTCAGCTCGCCGGTGGCGTTGAGCACGTCGGCCGTATATTCTGCCGCTGCCGTCGTCGTACCTACCTCGCTTTTCCTGGCATCGAACGAAGTCGGAACGGCCGTGAAAGCCACTTTCACTTTCGTCGGCTTCAACGCGGGATCGGGAATTGCCGCGAGGTCGAGCGTCTTGACGTTCAACTGGCCGAAAGGACGACGCAAGGTAATGTTTTCCGAAAAAGCTCCCGTTACCTGGTAGTCGAGCAATGCGCCGGTAAAGGCGTCGAATTCGTCATTGTTACCCGCATAGTCGCCTTTCACCGTGATATTGGTCAAATCGTCCGTATTATAATGATCTCCGGTCGAGCAGTCGGCCCAGAAGACAAAATCGTAGGTCTGCGAAGCCACCAGACGCAGGTTGAATGTTGCGGTCAGCTTACCATCGGTGCCTTTCTGCACGGTGGCTGACTGTTGTTCGCCATACTTCGCCGGAGTCGTACCCGAGCGGTAGATCTGAAGCAGGCAACGGTCGACTTTCGCCCCGTTGCCGAAATCCGCCGCCGTGGCACGGGTCTGCATCCCTTGCGGGATGGTAACGGTAATGGTCTGGGAGGTCGCTCCGTCGGATACGAGCCCCTCGTCCTTCTGACACGCGGTAAATGCTGCCAGCATTCCCGCCAATAGTAGAACTTTATTCATAAAATGTTGAGTGTTAGCGAATTACCCCCCCCCGTTCGGGTTTTCCGGAAGGGAGGCAGTAACTCAACGGTTTACAATTGATTTTTAAGAACTTGTTTTCTTTTTTCTCTTGTACCCGCAGGAGCGGTCAGGCTCCTGCGGATTGAAAGTGTTATTGAGCCACGACCTTGAACGGATAATTCGGGTCGTCGTTACCGGCAAAGACATAACCGGCTGCGGGTGCTATATCTCCGCTTATATTGGCGTCGTATCCCTTGTTCTGGAATTCGCCGCCCGTAAGGTCCAGCGTATTGTTTTTGCCCACATACACGCATTTGTTCGGTGCCGAGGTGCTCGTGCTGCGGAATTTGCCGCCTGAGACATGGGCGGTGACGCCGGTCCCGTATGCCCCGACAAAGAGCGCATAGTATTGTCCATTGCAGATGAACTCTCCGCCCGAAATCGTTGCGGATGTCCCCTCATGCAGGCGCACGCAGCCGAAGTTGCCGGTAAGTGTACCGCTCGTAACGGTCAGAACGCCGGAACCATGCATCAGCAGGCAATAATCGTTGCCGCCTTTCGATGTAATGGAGCCTCCGTTGATCGTAACGCTTTTTCCGTAATTGTTCTGGATGGCGTAATGGCCGTTGGATTCCAGTGCACCTCCGTTGATTACCACGTCGCCCGTGTTGAATACGATCGCGGCGTCGCCCGTGCCGGTCGCCTGGAAGTTGCCGCCGTCGATGGTGACTTTGCCCTCGTTGGTGATGATATTGGCGGTTGCCGTCATCGTGCCCTCGCCCCGGATGGTCAGCTGGCTCTTGTTGATGATCTGCGATTTGCCGACAGTCAGCGTAACAGCTTTCTTAAAGTCGATGACGGTAGGTTTCTCGATCGCAATCTCGCCGCTCGTTTCCGGAATTTTCGTCAAATCATAATGATACCATACATTGACGTTGCCACCGTCTTTCAAGAGGGCAACGAAGCGTTTCAGTTCGGTCCAGCGATCCTTAACAACGCCATCCACGATCAATTTGGCCGTGCTTATGTATCCTGCAGTGAAATTGGAAGCCCACCAGCCCATATATTCATCGGTGAAATAGCCGGTTGCTACTTCGTCTGCCTGTTTATCCACCTTGTTGTTGCGGAGTTCCACGGTGTACTTGTCGTAAGTGTCGGCTTTTTTCGACACATTTACCATATTGCCGATAAATGCGTGGGAGAAACTTTGCTCCATAGCATAGAACAAATCGCCGTCGCTATAGGAATCCGCATCCTCACCTTTATAAGTATTGTTGAGAGTAATGCCGCTGACCGAGCAGCCCTCAATAAGCACGTTGCGCTCGAAAGTCTGGAAATAACCGATAAGGCCGGCAGCTTGCGAACAGCAGGTGAACGTTTCGGGATTAAATACGTCGATAGAGCAAGCGGTTACCGAGCAGTTGCGGACCGTGACATCTTTCGAGCTTGTGCTGACGAAACCGATCAGGCCGCCGATTTTCTGAACGCTCTTAATGGCTGTATTCTTCATATGACAGTTTTCCACCGTACCGTAGTCCATGCGGCCGACCAATGTACCGCCGCGATAGCAGGTCACTTCGGCGCCGTCGATCGTGAGGTCTTTCACGTTGCCCTGAAGCACATAGAAGAAACCGCCGTAGTAAGTGCCTTTACCATTAGGTTGACCTGTGGCGTTGTCAACGTAGAGGTTCTTGATCGTATGGCCGGCGCCGTCGAATTCCACGAAGCCTTTGCCTTCCGTATCGATCGGAGTCCAAGGGCTATCGGCAGTGCCTTTAAGGTCGATATCGGCCGTCAGCACGATTCGGGCACACTTGCTTTGGGCAATCAGGTCGATCGCTTTTTTCAGCGTAGCGACATCGCCTGCAGCATAAGTCGTAACAGTTCCGGCTCCTTTCTCGAATGTAATTTCCGCAACCGTACCGTAGATCTCTACGTTGCCTTTTACGACATTCAGTTTCGCTACTTCAACGCCTTCGGGCACGATCAGCGTATTGTCGGCCGTCGTGGCGTCTATTTCCCCGAAGGAGCCGTTCAGGATAACCGTCGATTCCGGGGTGTCGATGGTCAGTTTTCCGGTGGTATTGGCCGTGATGGTAATATTGGCGGGAGCTTCCGTGTTACCTTCCGTTCCACTGGCCTGATCGTCGTATTTTACGGTAACGGGGTTGCTCGTTTCGGGCAGCGTAAGCGAAATTTTCACGTCATTGTCCGTAGCATAGATCTGCGGTATCACGATCTCGTTGCCCGCTGTATTCGCCAGATTCTTGACGATGATATCGGTCGCACCGCTTTCGAGGGCCGCCTTGACATCAGCCGCGCTTTCTACTTCCGCAATCACTTTCTCAATGGGGCCTTCCGGATCGAAAGTCGGATCGATCGTCACGCTGATCGTGCCTTTCTTGGTCAGCAGGTTGCCCGACACATTGGTGCGGTAGTTGCGGCGGATCGGAATATTGGTGAAGGCGTCGTTGGTGCAGATCTCCGTGCCGTTGTTGAGGAACGTCATCGAGAAATCGGAGAGCGCGGCCTCGGATTCCGTGGCCCAGAGGAAGTCCATCGAGATCGTGCCGTCGTTTTTGGCCAGTTCTTCCGACGTATAGGTCACGTCGGCCGATCCGCTCACTTCGCCCGTCAGGGCGTTGAACGTCGTGGGCAGTCCCTTGAAAGCGACCTCGTATCCCGTGGGCTTCAGCGCCTCGTCCTTGATTTCGTTCAGGTCGTTGGTCTTTACCACCAGCAGGCCGAAAGGACGCTTCAGGGTGATGTTGTCTCTCGTGAAGGAACCATTGACGGAAATAGTCTCGTGGTAGAAGAACGCGTCGCGCTCGTCGCTGTTGCCCACGAACTCGCCTTTCTCCGTGATGGCTTTCAGACCGCCCGTTACAGTGTTGTATACTTTATCGTCGAAACCTTCCTCACTGCTTGAATTTGCCGTAGCGCAGTCGGCCCAGAACACGAAGTCATACTCCTGCGAGGATACCAGCCGCAGATTGTCGAACGTAACCTGCTTGTTGCTTACCGGTTTTACGATACGGTTGTAAAGCTGGTCGCCGTGGTAGATTTCCAGAATACAGCGGTTGGCCGAGGTACCGGTGCCGAAGGCATCGGTCACGGCACGGCTTTGCACTCCGCTCTGCGGAATGGTCACCGTAAACGAGGATGCAGCTGTCGTATCGGATACGAGCCCCTCGTCCTTCTGACACGCGGTAAATGCTGCCAGCATTCCCGCCAATAGTAGAACTTTATTCATAAAATGTTGAGTGTTAGCGAATTACCCCCCCCCGTTCGGGTTTTCCGGAAGGGAGGCAGTAACTCAACGGTTTGTATTATTGTTTATATATCGGTTTTCCGTTCATCGTGTCTTATATCGTCTTAATTCCCTGTGGCTTCCTCGAACGTGGCCGTTACGCTGGTCGCGTAGTTCCGCTGCAGCTGCAGCACGTCGATACCCTTGGTTACGTCGCCCACCGTGATCGAGAGGCCGACGGACTGTCCCGCGTTGGAGGGAACGAAGAGGAAGTCTTCGCCGACTGTTGCCGAGTTTACGGTCGTATTCGGGAATGCGACCGTTACGGTCTGCGGCCCGGACGTCTTTTCGGTCAGTACGTCGTACCGCGTCGGAACGTTCCGGTAGGTAACCGAAACCGCTTTATCGCCCGTGTTGAACGCCTCCTTGTTCCGCATCGTCAGTTTGGCCAACGGACGTTTCAGCGTGGCCGATACGCCGTTGCCGCCGTTCCACTGCACGTCGGGCAGGACGCAGGCGAAAGCGTCGCGTTCGCTGCCCGGGGCATAGGTCGCGGGCGTGCTGCCGGAGGTCATGGCAATCTTTATCTGCCGCAGATCGGCGGTCGCATAGGCTCCCGTGCCGTAGTCGGCCCAGAAGAGGAAGTCATACGTTCCGGGCACCAGCGCGATCTCGATGGCGGCTTCGTCAAACGTTCCGTTTGCTGTCTTATGCAGTACGCATCGGGGATTGGCGTCCTTTGTCCATGCCTCGAAGGTGTAGGTCAGCCGTTGTCCTGCAGCCGTCTCGCTGTGAGTCGCCGCTTTGGCCGCAGGTTCGTTTTTCAGTACGCTCTCGGAGCGCAGGGAAATCACACCGCCTACGGGCGCTAACCCGGGCGTGGGTTCCGTCTCTTCGCTGCAGCCGGTAAGGACGGTCAGTGCGAGGAACAGGGGAAATATCTTTTTCATTTGAATGTCGTATTAGTCAGGGATCACAATGTCGATTTCTCCGTCGAACCCGGGATTGATACCGATGCCGGGGGCATAATCGCGCGTGAGGAATTCGTCGCGGATCGTCGTCAGCTTGCCCCGCACGATCGGAACATCGATGTCTCCGATCTCGTTGAGCAGGTTGCCCTCGCCGTCACGGATCGTCAGATTGACCTTCACGGCCGATTCGGAGCCGTTGACGAAGATGTAGTCGCTGGCCAGATGCGCCTCCTTATCCGAAAGCGGTCTCATGGAACAACCGAACGACATGCCCGTTCGGGCGTCGTTGGGTTTGTTCGTGTAGGCGTTGAAGCCCGACGGGAAGTACCCCGCGTAGTCCACCTGCACCCGTATCGTCGAAAGGTCGGGATTCTTGGTAAGCAGATTCTCGGCTATGTTGCCTGCTTTCGTCCGCCGTGCGGCCAGCTCGTCGAGGAACTTATCGATGTCGGTGGTGATGAACTCGATCTTGGCCATCGGGCGCTGGAGCGTCACGGTCGCATCCACGGTTTCGTTCCAGCGGTCTCGGTAGGCTCTGAGATCGATCTCCTGCTGCGCGACGTAGGTATCCTTGTGGTCTTCGTCGCCGATGTAGCTTCCGGCCTCGGGCACGCTGATGGCCGAGAGCGAAGGAACCGTATAGTATTTGTCGGCCACGGAGCCGTCGTCCACATAGTCCATCCATGCTACGACGTGGTATCGGGCGGCATGCAGCGCCAGCGAGGTGCGGATCGTATGGTGTCCGTCCGCCGCCTGCTCGCAGCCGAGCACCCGCCGCTCCACGGGTTCGCCGCCGATCTCGTCGCGGAACACTTCGACGATCCAGCGTACGTCGTGCAGGTCGGCCTCCGATGCTTTGGAACGTCCCGTCGGCTTGTAGGGTTCTATCTTGGGGTCGATCGCGAGGGTCAGATTCGCGTTGACCAGCGTGGGATCGACGCCTCCGTTTTCCGGAAATTCCAGTACGGTCTTGTCGCAGCCCGTCGATACGAGGACGAGCAAACAGGCGATATATATCGTTACTCTTTTCATCTTCTGCTCCTTGCCTTATTTTCCGAATCGGTAAACCAGACTGATCCCCGCTTTGGTCAGGCCCCAATAGTTGTAAGGTACTCCCTTCTCGAAGCGGGCGCCGTTGGGGATATTATAATAGACGTCGTATTTCGTGCGGACGTATCCCGCTCCGATGGTGAACTCTGCCGCCCAATGGCGGGCGAAGGGCAGCACGTAGCCGTAGCTCAGACCCGCGCCGTAGAAGCCGTCGGGCGACTGGTAGCGGTTCCTGTCGTCCACGGCGATATTGAAGGCGCCGACATGGAGATGCACGCCGAAAAAGTGGCCTTCCATCGGTTTTTTCAGCCAGTAACGGAATTCCGGTTGAACGGCCAGAAAACACAGACGGTAATCGCGTGCTACGGTGTAAGGACTGTAAATGATCGGCAGATCGACCGAGTAGCGGTCGCCGAAGCTGTACTCCACGCCGAGGTTGGCAACCGTGGCAGCCAGATAGGCAACGTTGGTCTTGACCGCCCAGCGGTAAGAGGGACGTACGGGATCGGACAGCATTCCTGCCAGAGCCTCGGCGACCGGCTGCGCCGGTTGCGGTTCCGGCTCGACAGGTGTCTCCGTGTCAGGCGTATCGGGTTCGGCAGAGGATTCCGGAGTCTCCGATTCCGGCCGACTTTCGGGTTTTTCGTTCCCGGACGGCGAATCGGACGGCACGACGTCTCTCTCGGGCAGGATGTCGGGAGTCGTATCCGCTTTCGCATTCGGAAACATATAGGCTACGGCGATCACATCGGTCATTCCGCGCCACCGTTGCGTGGAATTCGTCGTCCTGAAATGATCTTCTTTCAATCCCTCGTGAACGATAAAATAGGATTTGACCTGGTTGCTTCGATTCTTTGCGGCCGCCAGGTTCTCCTTGAAAGAGTCGTACGAGGAGCAGAAACCCAGTACGCGCACTTTCATGTCGCCCGATTCGATCGACAATCTGTGTTGTCGGATGGATCGGGTAAGCGACTTGATAGCGGCTGCGTTTCCCTTGTAATCAGCCCAGAACATACGTCGTTGCGGGGCGAATCGGAAAACAACCGTATCCTGCTTCCCCTCCGAGAGCGAGCTTGTCTTCTGCCGAAGACTCTCGCTGGTGCCGGCGGATACGTCGCGGCCCGTCTCCTGTGCCGTAACGGTCAGGCCATACAGCAGGAAGCCGAGCAAAAAGACCGCGCGGAGCGATCTCGAACAACGTCCGCGGACAGAAATACTTTCGTCAAAACAAGTCATTCGTTGCTATGTATTACCGTCAAAAACAGACTGAATTTTATACTTCGTCTGTTTAATCGTTGATTAAAACGTTGGTTTTCAAAGGTAAAGATACGAAAATATAGATATTATTTCCAATGAAATCGTTAATATTTTATGTGTCAGTTTTTTATGATCTATGTAAGTGTCTGTTATTCAGATTTATGGGAGGATTTCTTCTGCTCACCCGTTTGAATGAACATATAATCTGCAGGCTAATTAGTCTGATTGTCTTTCGTTTGCAGGGCGTTGTCCGATTTCTTCCTTTCGCAATGCTGTTTTTGAAGCAATTCCTGCGTCGAGGCGCACAATTGTTATTCGGAGGCGAAGACAGAGCGGAGACTTCACCGTCGGCGGCCTTCGTGCCAACAGACATTTTTCCTGTCGCGCCCTCGGAAACGTTGTATGTCCGCTGCCGGCTTCGCGTCCCGACGCCGTCGTCGGACGGTCTTGCCGCCGCTGCGAAAAACTCTGTGTCCGCACGGATCCGCCGGACTTTACCGCATCACGACGGAGCGCATCCGCACCTTAAATTCGATCGCCGGATTCCGCGTCGCACGACCGAGGGCGTTTATTGGTGATTCGCTGGCACATAGGTGCTTTTCGGTGCGGATATGATCCTTGGTACAACCCGTGGCTTACATGAAAAGGTTCCCCTGCAAATGCCACTGTCGGGGTTTGCAACGGGTTGTTTTTTCAGTGGATTTTGAAAATGGTCGTGTCGCCCGAGTCCGTATTTCCCGGTAAGCGGAAATGCTGAAAAAACTTGTCGAAAGAAGGTTATTATCCGTTTTTGCCTATCTTTAACGGCGGAATGGAATTTCTGAAATAAAATCAGGCTATGACAAAAGCTGATATCGTTGCCCAAATTGCCGAAAAGCGGGGATTGGGAAAAGCGGTTGTTCTCGACGTCGTGGAAACGTTCATGGAATGTGTGAAGGAGTCGATGACCGGCGGAGAGAATGTTTATCTGCGCGGTTTCGGCAGTTTTGTCATCAAACAGAGAGCGGAGAAAGTAGCCCGCAATATCTCGAAGAATACGACGGTGGTCATTCCTGCGCACTCCATCCCGGCGTTCAAATCTGCCCAAACGTTCATGCAGGCTGTTAGGAGACGGATGCAAAATAACCGGATTTGCGGCCATCGTCAAAAAACGAATGGTCCCTCCCTGCAGCGGCGGCGTACCTTGTGGACCTGCTGCCGTCGGTAAGCCGTGCCGAAGCAAGCGGCCCTCATTCTGAGACGGAGTTTTTGTTTCGCTGACGTTGGAAGGCCCTTGACTTCGATATCACGGATTTTATCCTCGCGACGGAACGTTATGACGAAACATGCAGGCACGAACCGAAAACGAAATCGACAAATAATCAACCGAATATTCAAAAATCATGAAAATTGCAATTCCTACGAGAGACGGCCGCATCGACGACCATTTCGGTCATTGCGACCATTATACGATTTACACGATCGAAAATAAAACCGTCATTTCCCGCGAAGAACTGCCTTCGCCGCAGGGTTGCGGATGCAAGTCGGGCATTGCCGCCGACCTGCAACGCCTCGGTGTAACGGTGATGCTGGCAGGGAATATGGGCGAAGGGGCCAAAAACAAACTCGAAGCCCATGGCATCGCAGTAGTGCGAGGATGCAGCGGTGACATAGAAACGGTGGTCAAGAACTATTTGGCAGGGTTCATTCTCGATTCGGGAAAGGGGTGTGCAGGACACGACGGGGCGCATCAATGTGGAAATCATGGCCATGAGCATGTGCACGAGGCCGGACACTGATTCTGGAGACCATGAAAAACCGGCTGAAAACGAATATCCTGATCGACATCGGCCTGTTGCTTGCCATGACAACGGTCAGTTTCAGCGGTTTCGTGATGAACGTTATCGTTCCTTCGCGTCATGCCATCCGTCATTCCGGAGTTCATGCTTATGCATCGCGACTTTTCGGCATGGGCGGCATGACTGGGGGACGATCCACACATGGGCAGGCGTGATATTGCTACCGGGGTTATTATTATAAGGGAGAAGCCGATATCGGATCAAAATATGAGGGGCGTGAAAACAGTGTCACGCCTCTTTTTTGTACAGGCCATTTCCGGTTACGAGGACAACCTTCTCTCCGGAGAATGTGATTTCGGCGGCGTCATCGGCGGCGAGGCTTCTCTCTTCGCTCCTTCCGTTTTATGATGACTTCGACAGCTTTACGGTGGTAGTCTTCGTTTTTCCCGGTTCCGTGATTGTACGGCGGGGCGATGATATCCTTCGAGAACTCGGTATACGTGAAAAATAAGAAATATCAGTTTGACGAGGTTTAGGTAAACTTTTGCCCGTGATACATATAGACTACACTTAAGCATAAACATCCGGTTTGTTGTCCCGATGTACTGAATTTTCAGGATTCCGATCGCAGAAAATAAGTTATGTTGGTCGATTTCAACCTATAGCCACGGGGCATTTGTTTATCTGGATCGTTTCCCGTACCTTCGTTTTACCTTAACTTTAAATTGTTTTTATTATGCAATTAAAAACGTATTTCATGATGCTTGCATTAGGAATATGTGGAGCAGTCATGCAAAGTTGCGATGACGATGATGACAATTTGAACGTTCCCGAAGAGTTGCGGTCTGCGTTTTCTCAAAAATATCCGGGATCCGTTCCGGAATGGAAAACCCGGAGTAATTATTATATTGCTGATTTCCGGGACCAAAGTTACGAAGCCGAAGCTTGGTTTACTTCCGATGCTATTTGGTTGATGACCGAAACGGATATTCCTTATGCGGCTTTGCCCGAAGCCGTGAAAAACGCTCTTCAGAACAGCGAGTACGCAACATGGAACCGGGATGATGCAGATATGTTAGAACGCAAAGGCTTGGAACCTGTCTATGTTTTGGAGGTGGAGCAGGGCTCTCGGGAAATGGATCTTTATTACAATGCGGAGGGGATTTTGATCAAGGCGATGGAAGATTACGAGAACGATTCCGAGAGTTACCTGCCGATTGAACTTCCCGAAGGGGTGAAAAATTTCTTGCAGGAAAAATATGCGGAATCCAAAATCGTAGAAACGGACCGAGAGCACGGACGACTTGAAGTGGATATCATTCACCATGGAGTTGTCAAAGAGGTCGTTTTCGACGACAGTGGAAATTGGCTTTCTACATCTCGGGAGATCGGTTGGAATAGTCTTCCGGAAGTTGTCAAGATTGCTATTCAACGGGAAATTAGCAATAATTATGTCGGTTATGAAGCCGATGATGAGCCCGAACAGGTGGAAACGCCGGACGGAAATTATTATCGAATCGAGTTGGAAGCAGAGCAAGCCAAAGATTTGATTCTCAAGATTCGGGAAGACGGAACTTTATTGCAATAGATTCGTGCGCATAAGCATACCGACAGACGAACGAGATATCCGTTTGCCGGCATGTTTGTTATGGCATATATTTTAACTCGGCTATTTACTCATGAGAAAAATCGGTTTGTTGATATTTTTTGCAGTCTTTGCTTGTTCCTTGTCTGCACAAAACAGGCTTTCTGTTTTTATCGGAAATGCCAATCGGTATGCTTCGGTCGACTTGTCGGATTTTTGTCGGCGTCTCTGCGTGGAATACGATATTTCGGCGGAATCGCTCAATGATTATTATCGACGCTGCGGTAGAGACTGGGGGCATGTGGGTCTTGCTTTGGAGATTGCCCGGACATCCGGAAGAAGTATGCGCGATGTCTGCGATCATTACAGACGTTATAGGAGCGAGGGGTGGAGCCGTATCCTGATCGAATTGGGAATCGGTCCGGAATCGTCGTACCGAACCCCTTTCTATGATCGGGTACATAGTCATAGTGATTATTGGTACGAGCATTATAATTCCTATTGCCAGCGGCATGGAAAATATCATCCGCACAGACATCCGCATAAATATAAGAAGTATCCCAAACACGGATATCGAAAATACGGAAGGTATCACGACGACGACGACGACGATGACGACGACGATTGAATTTCGGGTGATTATCGCCGGGGGATCGTTGTTCGTATGAATTGTTTATGAAAAAGATTTTGTTGGTTCAGGTCTGTTGCTTGGCAGCATTCGAGACGGTTTCGGCCCAAGAGAAAATGCCGTGTAAGATTACGTTTGGGTGGTGGTGCGAATTCCTTTATCAACGCAATCTTTCATCTCGGGGGCAATTTACGTTGACAAATTCCCTGTTTGGGAGAGAACTTCCGTAACAGAAATTTACAATTGCTGCTGCCGGATTACGATCCGACGAAATATTGATCCAACTTATAAATTTAAACATTATGAAACGGTTTTTACTTTGTACTGCAACTGTGTTGGCCATGTTCGGCAGCATTTCCCATGCTGACGCCAAAGATCCGGAAGATCAGGAATTCCGGCACGTAGTCGTAACTCTCAAGTCCGGGGAAAAAGTCGAAGGCTATCTCCATCGGGGATGGCATGCGGAGGGTGCTCTGCTGAAACAGGAGAACTATTCGTTCAAAATCACCAAGACGCCCGATGACAAAGAGCCCGTCAAATATACGGCCGATGACGTAGAGAGTGTCGAATATACCGAGACGACGGAGGAAAATCCGGACGGCATTCGCTGGGAGGCCCTCGATATTGCTGCTCCAGGACTCACGAATTGGCACCGCACTTATCACAGACTGGTTTGTGTGAACAAGGCCGGAGAACATGCGACAACCTATTGGTGGAAGACGTGGACGACGGAACGAGTGGGTAACAGAGACCGCAGGGTGCTGACAACCATATACGGCATACGTTTCCACAATGATCCCGGCCGAATCGTCTATCCGTATATGTATGTCGGTACGATGTTGATGGACAAACTGCATCCCGGGCTGAAGGCATTTTATAAGAAATGGTTTAAAGGTGCCGAAGGCAAAGTACGTAAAAAAGAGGCCGAAGAGAACGATGCATGGATACTCGATATGTACGATGCGTATCTGGCAAGCCGGCCCAATGAATGATGACCGATATTCAAATATGCTGAAAACATGAAAAAATTACTGGTAGTTTGGGCGCTTTTACTGGCAGCCGTTTCCGCGAATGCCGCAGATAAGAAGTGTCCCGGAACCGTCCATTTTCTGGACGGCCGAACGCTGGAATGTACCAGCATTACGATCCCCGGATGGATCGACGCCGAAGTGTCTGTCGAGGTATTTTCCGACGGAAAGAATCAACACAGGACGTTGGCGGCCGCGGAAATCGCTTATCTTGAACTTTGGCCGGAAAAGAATCCCGAAGCCAAAAACGAACTTTATTGCGTCCCGTTCATCAAGGAAAAAGGGAAAAAGAAGATCCCGGCAGCCCGATGGCTGGTCCCGGAATCTTCGGGCAAGCATGTCGCCTTCTTTACCCGTTATCAGACTTACAAAATGTCTAATAAAGGGCTGGTCGGGATTGTAAACCATAAATTGAACGTAACCGAACCGAGTGCCTATTTTTGGAAATCGGGCGAAAAGAGTCCCGTATTCCTCGGCCAGTATCTTTTCTTTCAGAATTCGAACAGGAAAATGATTGCGCTGGTAGAACGCTATTTTGAGGATGATCCTGCCATGTTGGAGCAAATTCGTCAGCAACGTTGGCTCGGCAAAGGAGGCGGGGTTGCGGCGCTGTTTGCTTTCGTTGCGGAACATTACGTCCCGCAACAGGAACAGAAATAGCGGTCGAATAGCATTGAATTGCCATGAATAGGTTTCCGATACTCCTCCTTTTCGTCTTCATGGTGACGGCATGCAGTCCGGAAGGAGAACATGTTCCGTCGCCATCGGAACCGGATGCCATAACCCTTGCACCCGGTACGCCGTCCGTTAAGGAATTTCCGGCAATGGGCGGTTTGTGGGAGTTGCGATTCTCCGCGACAAAAGCATGGAGTGTTGTGCCGGCCGATCCGGTCCATGCGGAATGGTATCGGATCGAACCGGCGGAGGGAGACGACGGTAATGGGACGGTAAAGGTAACCGTATTGCCGAATATTACCACGGAAAAACGAAGCGCAGAAATAATCATCCGCTCGGGGCGGGCGGAGCAAAGATTGTCTTTTGCGCAGCAAGCTTCGGATATGGAGCCGTGCGGTGAAGAAGAGGTGCGCCGTTTCCTCGAAAAGCTTTATCAGGATACCGGCGGTGACAATTGGCGCTTCCCGGAAAACTGGTGCACGGACAAACCTTTGTCCGAATGGGGATCGTCTGTCAAATACGAAGACGGGAAACTCTCGCTGATTCTCGGCGAAAACAACCTGCACGGAAAAATCGACTTGTCGGGATGTACGGCGTTGGTGTCGCTTCGCTGCGCGAAAAATTCGCTGACGGAGATTGACGTTTCCGGTTGTCCGCTGTTGGAGGAACTGGACTGTACGAACTGCGGAATTTCCGGTCTGGACGTTTCCGGCTGTTATTCTCTCCGGCGGCTGCTCTGCGGTTACAATGGTCTCACGGAACTCGGTCTGTCGTCCTGTCCTTACCTGACGGAACTGAATGTTCCTTATAACGGGTTGGGGGCATTGGACATTTCGTCATGTCCGGCTCTGACGGACTTGAACTGTGCCGAAAACCGGTTGGAAAAGTTGGACATGGCAGGACGGGAAGACCTTCGGATGCTTTTCTGTTATGGCAACCGGCTCTCCGTACTGGATTTGTCGAAATGCTCCTCGCTGACGCTTGTGAACTGCGGGGCGAACGGAATGACCCGACTCGATCTCTCCGGCTGCGAAAAACTCGGCCGACTCTATTGTTACGACAATCGGCTCGAAACTTTGAACTTGTCTGATTTTGCGCCGCTACTCAGTGAATTATACTGTTATGGGAATCGGCTGACCGAATTGGATCTGTCCGGGACCGATCGGCTTTCGCAATTCGAATGCTCCTACAACAATCTGCAACGCCTCGACTTGACGGGCTGTAAATCGTTGCGCATCGCGGGGTGTGCGCGAAACGCATTGCGCTCGATAACCCTTTTCGGTTGTGAAATGCTCGGACAATTGGATTGTTCGGGCAACTTGCTGGAGAATATCGATATTTCAGCTTGCCCGTATCTGACCGAATTGATCTGTACCGATAACCTGATTTTGTCGGAGATACCGGAGTCGTTCGATCGATTGACGCTTTTCGAACATGATATTCGATACGAATACAGTGTGGAAAAAGATGCTGTCACGGGGCAAGAAAAAATCGTTTATACGGATCGGGGTAAGGGATGGTGGTACTCCGGAGAGCCGGATAAAGGGTGCCACGGTCGTTGATATTACACATCTGTATTCTGCCGCTAACCTGCCTTCCGATCATAAAACTTTCGTAACAGATTGTTATCGAACGGGAGGGAGTATGCGCTTACGTTGCAGCTGCGTACGACTCCGCGCTACGATCTGAAACGAAAGCCGTATCGGGGGGATGCAGAAAATTTCAATTTCGCATCTTGGTGTCGGCCGATCGACATGATTCTCGTCAAGCAAGTGTCGCGGACCGTCTATTTTTTCATCCGCACTTCGTATAAGTCGTTGCGACGGTCTTTGAGATTGCGGACGCTGCCGTAAGTGTGCAGTTCGTTCAACAGGTTCAGGTTGACATCCGAAATAAGGATCATCTCCGTATTGGGCGTCGCTTCGGCGCGCCGTCCGTCCGTAGGAAAAGCGAAGTCGCAAGGGGTGAAGACCCCGGAACGTGCGTACTGAATGTCCATGTTATGCACTTTGGGCAGGTTGCCCACACTGCCGGCGATCACTACGAAGCATTCGTTTTCAATGGCGCGGGCGTGGGCACAGACTTGTACGCGCGAATAGGCGTTCTGCGTATCCGTGAGGAACGGTACGAAAAGAATCTGCATTCCTTCGGAGGCCATAATGCGCGAGAGTTCCGGAAACTCTACGTCGTAGCAGATCAATACGCCGACCTTCGCGCAATCCGTCTCGAATGTGCGAATCGTCTTGCCGCCGCTCAGTCCCCAACATTTCATCTCGTCGGGCGTGACGTGTAATTTCTCGTACATTTCGTAGGTCCCGTCGCGGCGGCAGAGGAAGCCTACGTTGTAAAGCTGTCCGTCTTCCTTGATCTGAGGCATGCTGCCCGTGATGATATTGATGTTGTACTTGATGGCCAATGCAATGAACCGTTCCCGGATCTCATCCGTATATTGCGCCAGTCCGCGGATGGCCTCCGATTCGCTCACATCGTTGAACCGTGCCATGAGCGGGGCATTGAAATATTCGGGAAAGAGGACGAAATCGCTCTGATAGCCGCTTACGGAATCGACGAAAAACTCCACCTGTTCGAACAGGTCGTCGAGGGTTTTGTAACTGCGCATTTGCCACTGTACGATGCCTACGCGTACCGTAGTTTTGGGCAGGATGTACTCTTCGGTCGGAGCTTGGTAATAGATGTTGTCCCACTGGAGCAGACAGGCGTAGTGGAGCGACTCCTCGTCATTGGGCAGATAGTTGCGCATTACCTTGCGGACATGGAAGTCGTTCGAGAGCTGGAACAGCAGTACGGGATCGACGATTTCCCGCTGGCGTACCTTGTCGATATACTCCTTGGGACGCATTTGGTCGGCATACTTGTGATAGTTGGGCAGGCGGCCTCCGAACATGATGGCTTTCAGGTTGAGTTTTTCGCATAGTTCCTTGCGGTACTCATACATGCGCCGCGCCAGCCGCAGTCCCCGGTAGTCGGGATGGATGAAGACCTCGATACCGTAGAGGATATTGCCTTTGCGGGTGTGGGTGTCGAAGGTTTCGTTTCCCGTGACTTGAGCGTAGGTGTGGTCGTTCTTCACATCATCGTAGTGCACGATGATCGAAAGAGCACAGCCTACGATCTTATCGTCTATGACTACGACGATCTGCCCCTCGGGGAAAATGCGTATCAGTTTGTCGATCTGCTCCGGCGTCCAAAAGACGTCGCTTCCGTCGGCATAGACTCGGGTGAACGAGGCGGCCAGCTGGTCGTAATCTTCACGTTGCAGGTTGCGTATCTCTACTTTGTTGATCTCTAACGGGTCCATTGAATTCGTTTTTGACGGTGCAAAGATACCCAATTTTGCATCTGGATATTCTTGAAAACGCACAAAAGTAAATCGTTGTAATACGCCTGAATCCGTCGTGTTTTTACAGCGTTGAACTGAAAATATCCGGTATTCTCGCCCCGGCGGATGCCCGGCGAAAGCAAATCTCGGTATCGATGGGCGCTGTCGGAGACAGAAAGGCTAAGAAGTTGGGACGGAACACGGAGCCGCTTGTCTGGCAAGAGAAGCAGATGCGTGCAATGTCGCAGGAGAAGATAACAGGAAACATAAATGACTTTTTGCCCGAAAATTCACGAGGGACGCAGACGAATATTCGGGATATTACCTGCATACGTCGACGGACTCATTGTTCGGCCGAACCGGATTGACGTCGATTTTTAGAAATCTATGGCCGATCCCGTATGAAGTATCTTTGCGGCGGACATGTTCGGAAACCGGTGTCTTGGAAACCGGATCGTCTGGGCAATGACCCGTGTCGTTTCAGATTCTCCTGCGACCGTGCGATCAACCTGTGCGGTATTGCAATAGCCGAGGGAATGAAGTCCGGTTATCTGTTTTATATGCTATCGGAATTTAGTTTGCCGTGTGGAGATAACAGACATTTGTATTTGGTTTTCATTGTGATTTTGAAAAATGCCATGAGAAAATGATGTATTTATTTCCGGTCGCTTTGCTGACGGCGTGCGACCGGGTTGCCGAGGAACAATACCGGCATGTCGTGTCGAAAGCCGGAACGGCGAGTATCTCGAATCACTCCGACAAGTATAGGTGTCTCATGCGGATACGACAGGTGCACGGTGAATATTCAGTCGAACATTCGATGGAGCGTTACGTCGTCGGTGTCGTGGATTTTTCCTTTGACTATGGGCGGGACAGGCGACGGGACCACCGAGCTGAGTATCATGGAGAATTTCGAGCAACAGCGCAGCGGCGTGGTCACGATTTCGGGAACGACCTCTTCCGGTGAGGAGATCGTTCGGCGGATCGATGTAACTCAGGCATGGTGCAAGCGTCGGACGACGCGGGTTTATATAGGAAAAAAAGGAGACCGCCTGATTGCTTGTTCGGGGGCGTGGCCTGCGACGAGCAGACTGACAGTAGACTTTTATTTCACATATTATATGAAACGTTACAAGTATGCTCTTCATATAGAGAAAGGCTCGTTCTGGACGGAAGATTCCGAGGGTATTCCGTGGAGTTATGCGTTTCCGGACGAGTCGGTCATCGAGTCTGTCTTGCCGGATCACGATGAAAGCACTATTTTTGAGATCAGGGAAGATCGGCGTCCCCAGTAAAACAGACGGCTCGGAAGTTCGTCCGGGCCGGACGAAACAGAGCGCCGGTCTGCCCATGTTGGCAGACCGGCGCTCTGAATTTTAGCCTTTCGGCGAAACCGGTATGCGAAAAGGAGACGGCGCCGTATCCGAACAGGTTGTCTCTTTTCGTCTGTGCGCTAATCCCTCCGCGCGAATCCGAGGTAGTAGATCAGCGTGGCGATAGCCGACAGCGCGGCGACCAGATAGGTCCGGGCCGCCCATGAGAGCGCTTCCTCGGCCTGAGCGGCCTGCTCTCCGCGCAGCGTATAACTGCCCGTGAGCCACTGCATCGCGCGCGCCGAGGCGTTGTACTCGACCGGCAACGTCACGATGCTGAACAGGGCCGAGGCGGCGATCATTGCGATACCGACCCAAAACAGCGCGGGAAACGTCTTCATCATCAGGATTCCGGCTATTACGACCCATACGGCCCATTGAGACGAGAAGCTGACGACCGGCACGAGCGCCGAGCGGAGTTTCAGCGGGGCGTATTCCTTGGCGTGCTGTACCGCATGCCCGCACTCGTGAGCCGCTACGGCCGCCGCGGCTACGCTGTTGCTCGCGTAGACCGACTCGCTCAGGTTGACCGTTTTCGTGGCCGGATTGTAGTGGTCGGTCAGATGGCCGGGCGTCGAGACGACCTTCACGTCGTAGATGCCGTTGTCGTGCAGCATGCGTTCGGCTACGTCGCGTCCGGTCAGGCCGCCGGAGAACATGACTTTCGAGTATTTCTTAAAAACAGACTGGAGTTTGGCTTGCACGATAAAGCCGACGATGCCGATGGCGATAATCAGCAGAAACTCCGCATTCATGGGTCCGATCATGGTTTTTCGATGTTTTTTGGGAAAGACGAAACCGCTCGTCGTTCCGTTTCATTTATTCAGTTTTTTTATAAACGCTGCGAGGCCGTCTCTTATTGCTTTGCCGCGACGGGTTTGCGGCAGGTCAGGTAAGCGTTGGCCTGCCGGGCCGGCATGACTTCGATGTCGTTGATGTTGACATGGGCCGGGAGCGAGACGATCCACGCGACGATCCGCGCGATGTCGTCGCCCGTGAGCGGTTCGATGCCCCGATAGACTTCGCGGGCCCGCTCGCGGTCGCCGTGGAATCGGACGGTCGAGAACTCGGTGTCGACCATGCCGGGCCGTATCTCGGTCACTTTGATCCCGTGGCTCAGCAGGTCCATCCGCATGCCTTGAGAGAGCGCATGCACGGCATGTTTCGACGCGCAGTAGACGGCTCCGTTCTCATAGGGCTGCGTGCCGGCGATCGAGCCGATGTTGACGATATGGCCCCCTTGCCCGTTCTCGATCATCATCCGCGAGACGGCGCGCGTGACGTAGAGCAGACCCTTGACGTTCGTGTCGATCATCTTGTCCCAGTCCATCGGGTCGCCCTCGTCGATGTGCTCGAACCCGGAAGCCAGTCCGGCATTGTTGACCAGTACGTCGATCGTGCGGAAATGGCCGGGCAGCGCGTCGATCGCGCTCTCGGTCTGGAAACGGTCGCGCACGTCGAATCCGAGGACCAGCGCCTTGACGCCGAATTCCTTTTCCAAGCGGTCGTTGAGGGCTTGCAGCCGGTCCGTCCGACGACCGGTGATGACCAGATCGTAACCCAGTTCGGCCAGCGCCCGTGCGGTGGCGGCTCCTATGCCCGAGGAAGCTCCCGTGATAAATGCCGTTTTGCTCATGTGCCTGTGCGTTTCGTTCTCCGTCCGGGGGCATCGGCGCCCCGAGCCGCCGATGCGGGGGAAACCTCGACGGTTCGAGTGCAAAAATAGGAAATTTTGCGTAATTCTGGAAAACTTTCGTTTGTGCCTTATACAAAGGACTTTGGAAGAATTACCCGATTTTGAGGTAATGACTTGGCAACTGTGCCGTATGCTGCGTTCTGCCTTGAATTGCTTTCAAGTAACTCGTTTCTGTGTACAAAAATAATAGAATAGTCCGATGCACACAAGGTACATCAAAGAAAAAGTTCGACTATTTGTTTAGTTTGTTTAATCGCATTACAATCGAAGTTTGACTTCTACCCATTTTGTTTGCAATATATTTGACACTCTTACCTTCATTGTGCAGTTTCAATAAAAATTGGTCTGCACTTCTTGTCCATCTTTTATTGGCGTTAGGGTGCTTTACATAGCTTTCTTCTGACACCTTTTCGGGGTGCAAGAATTCATCCACAAATACAGACGGGAAACGCTTATCGTATAATACAAGCGTTTTTACCTTAGCCCTTGTTATTGCAACATAGAATAATCTTCTTTCTTCTCCGTATGGGAATTGGTCGCTCTTAGTGAGCACATAGTTAAGCACAGGGTCGTCACTCACCTGTGATGGGAAACCGTATGTATCTTTATTGCATTGTAAGAGTATTACATAATCCGCTTCAAGACCTTTTGACTTATGTACGGTTAAAAACTCTATTTTTCGTCCTCCTATCACATAGTAGAATCTATTACCCTCTTTAATTGATTGGTACATAAAAGAGAGGTAGTAATCATCAAAAGAGTAACGCCCCAATAGGAATATTGATTTATCCGATGGAATAGAAGCCACAAGTTGCCCTATCGTATTGCAGTAATCTCGTCTATCATAAGCATAGAATTCCAACTCGGTTCTCATTTCTGAGCTGAACGAATGGATATTCTTTTGTATTTGGGCTTTATTGCGTTGTATAAAGTTCGACGACAAAGAAACCAAAGGCTCTCCAAACCTGTATGTAGTTTCAATCTTGTTTATCTCCGTTGCTCCAAAATATTCGGGGAATTGATTGAATAGAGCCATATCACTTCCCGAAAAACGATAAATAGACTGCCAATCATCACCCACACAATACAACTTTGCAGGAGGATTACCCTCTCGCAATACTTTCAAGAAGTTGTAACGGTCAACAGAAATATCTTGAAACTCATCCACTATGATATAATCATATTCAACAGGGTGTGAAGTACGACATATCTCAGTGGCTTGAAGAATAGCATCGGTAAAATCAATTTGGTTACTATCGCTTAACGCATTTATGTAGCGTTCATATACAGGTTGAAATATATTCTTGATGATAAACACACTTCGTTCATCATCTGCATTTTTGGCTTGTTTCAAAACCTCTTTAACTGATTTACAACTTGATTTTACCAATGTAACGAAAGTAACAACAAGTCGTATAAACGCCTTTTCCTGCTTGCTGCCTTTGGGTAGTACTAAATCGTATAACTCCTCATCGGTCTTTTCTTGAATTGGCACACCTGCTTCAGCTAATAGTTTACGGAGTTTATCCCTAATATCAGAATAATGGAAATCTGCACTTGATGTCACTAAAAGTTGTGTACCAAATTTCTCGTGAGCCGCTTTTTTCCAAGTTATACCATCATTGTATTTCTGATTGGCTTCTTCGTAGGTTATACCCTTATCTTTTGCGAACCAAGCAGGAACAAGCCCGTGTTCATCAACTCCGAAATGTTCAAGATAGATGCGTTTGGTTACTCCTCCTTGCTTAAAATATATTGAGAAGTCGGGACGATATTGTGAGTGCATCTCATCTGCTAATTGATGTTCGTATGGTTCTTCATATCTGAATTTCACTCCCAGCGAGGACAAAGCAAAACATATTTTTTGTTCTTGTTCACTTCTCACATATATGGCTCTGCCGTCCATATCGGGGAACATCGCCTTTAGCTGCACATTCTTTTGCTCTGATAATTGCTCTCGTCTTTCATTCTTGCGTTGTTCCCAATCGGCTTCATTCGTTTGGTAATCAATAAAGTATTCCACTATATTTTTCTTGAAAGACGATTTATCTAATAATTTGTGATATATATCAACAAACAATGAATCTGTATTGTCGCAAATCGATGGTTTTGTGCCTGTTGTTTTGCCTATAATATCAATGGCTAACTTATGGAATGTGTAACCTTTCAATCCATTGGTCGCCATTCTTTCGGTTAGTTCGGCTGCTGCTTTGTTGGTATAACTGATAAGTAAAATTCTTTCAGGTGCTATACCCTTGATTTCGGTGAGATATTTAACCTTACCGACAATTGAAGAGGTTTTACCACTACCTGCACTGCTGACTACTAAACAATTATCCTCTTCTGAAACAATTGAGCGTCTTTGTTGCTTGTCTAATGGGTATTTTAGGCAATGGTCGAAAAAGTCCCTGTGCGTGTCAAGTAGAAAGGTTATAACACCATCATTATGTTGTTTTACAAGTTTGTTGATTCTTCCAAAGTCGTTAATGAATTTGGATATGGTTTCTGATGGAGTGATGTTAAAGGCTTCAAGTTTCTTCAGAAGTGAATATGCCTCTTGGAAATGTACCTTATAATGATTGATGAAATCTTTTTCTTGCGTTGCGGAGATTACCCTGCCATAAAAGCCATTATTCAAGTCTGAGGGAATATCTATAAACGCCCCCTCATTAAGAGCCGATAATCTCTCTCTTGCTTGCTCATAATTTGATTTCTCGCTATATGCAGATATATGGTTTAGCTTTTCTGCAAGCTCTTTGGATTTGTTTTTTAGGCGTGTTCGTACCATCGCTATTACAATAACCGAAATAGCAATTATACAAATAACCAAAATAAACGCCCATTGCATATTAAAAAAATAGCAGTTGATAATATTTGATTTGCATAAAAATTAGCGTACTACGGAAATACGGAATTTATAGCAAAAAATTATTTTCTTTAAAATAATCTATTACATCTTCATCCGAAGTTGCTTCATCTACTGCGTTTAAAATTTTTACGAAGTCCTCAAACTTATCTGTTTCATAACCCCCACAAGTTGTAAATTCTTCATCGCAAAAGAAAATCATTTCTCCCGGAATGGTCATTGAGCCTGCTCCATTAAGACTCCTAAATCTATGGCTTACTGCCCAACCTGTAAACTCTCCTTTGTGATATTTAGCGACATTTTCTTTTAGAAAAGCAAGTTGTTCTGAAAGTTTCTTGGTGTATTTGTTCAAATCAGATTTGGCTTCTTCCTTTTCTTTTTTTGCTCGTGAATACTCTCCACGAGAGTATTGAGAAGAATAACCATTGGGGGCAAAAATATCCATAGAAGATTCTGCTGATTCAATTTTTCTCTCACAGCGATTTATTTTAGATATCAAATTCTTGATTTCATCGCTAATTTTCATAATAGGCTCGATAGTAGTTACATCAATAAACATACTATCAACTCTTGTTGATATTGGCTCATAAGAATCAGGGTGATAGAGATAGTCTTTAAGCGTCTCTTTAACCAATTTCTCAGCTTTTTCCTCGTTAGAGAGTGTACAAGAAGTTATAACTAAAGCGGATAATACTAAAAACTTTTTCATAATCTGTCGTATTATTGGGTTATTTCTCAGGGAATAAACTTGTTAAGGCTCTTCTAATGGCTTGACGGATATCATCAGCTTCTGTTTCGCCTTGTCCTTCTGCTGTACAAGAACATATCATTTCATTGGTTTTTGCAGAGCTAAACTGTATAGTTACTTCTATTGTGTAACCTAAACCTCTATTACGCCTGCCACTCTCACCATAATTGACGATTAGAGTTTCATTAGATAATTCGGGTTTAAGTTCGGGTAATATGATATATCCTTCTTTTATTAGTATTCCTGCTATTACATCACTTGGATTAACACTTTTGGTGGTTGAAGAACCATAGATACCATATTGCCCACCATATGTACCTCCTGTGCTTGATGTCAATTCCTTTGTTGGGGAAATGTATGCGTATTTATACATTTCAATAGGAGCATTCCTTACTATTACAGGCATTCGAAGTGGTGCACATCCATTCATTAATATAATGGCACAAATAACTAATAACCATTTTTTTATTACGCTCATACACTACATTTTTTAATCTCCAGTTCCCAAAGGAATTTAACCTATTAAAGAAGCGTGGAACTGTATGCCACATTCTTTACTTGAAGGTCGTAGGAAACCATAGATGCAGATGTAACAATAGCAGCCCACGCTATATGCGTGAGAACCACTATGCTATCCTTGCATCTAATTGAAAATTTCCTACATTTATAAAGCATCGGTGTCAAGAGCGAACAAGGACCAATTAAATGCAAATAAATATGCTATATAACAGTGTATTATATCACATCTGTATTTTTATTTGTTCTCCTTCTTTTCAGTTGATTGGTTCTTTTTAGGTCTGTTTTTGTTTCTTATTTGTTCCTCTATTCCGATTATTCTTGCTACATTTGCGGCAGGAATAACGAGTAATCCCGAATCACTATGCCCCGAGTAAAGAAACCCGCCAAAGTCAAGGAGCCGATCCGTCTTCGGATGAAGGAATTGGCCGACGGCAGCAAGAGCCTGTATCTCGACATATACCGTAATGGCAGACGGTCGTATGAATATCTGAAGATGTACATCATCCCCGAAACGGACGATAATGCCCGCAACCGGAATGCTGCGACCATGACGGCGGCCAATACGATCAAGTCCCGGCGTATTATCGAGCTGACCAACGGCGAAGCGGGAATCAAACGTGCCGACGACAAGGAAACGGTGTTACTGCTGGACTGGATGAACACTTACATGGAGAACCAGCAGAAACGCGGCAAGAAGGACGGTCACCAAATTAAAGTTGCTATCCAAATACTGAAAGAATATGCCGGCGAACGGGTAACGATAGATGAGGTGGACAAAACCTTTTGTCAGGGATATATCGACTATCTTCTGACGGAATACCGTCCGCAAGGAAAGCCTGTTTCGAAATTCACGGCACAGAACTACTATCGGGTGCTGAACGGAGCATTGAACGCTGCTGTCCGTGCTGACGTAATAAAGTTGAATCCGTTTACGAAAATCGGCAATTCGGACAAGATACACCGCCCCGAAAGCAAGCGGGAGTACATGACCATTGAGGAGCTTCGGGCATTAATCGCCACTCCGATGAAGAACGAGGCGGTAAAACAGGCTTATCTGTTCTCCTGCTTCTGCGGACTGCGGATAAGCGATATCATCGGGTTAAAATGGGGAAACGTCTATGTGGACAACGGACAGTATCGGTTAGAGGTCGTGATGCAGAAGACCAAAGAACCGATTTACCTGCCGCTCTCGCCCGAAGCGCTGCGGTGGATGCCCGAACGGGGCGACAAGTCGGCGGAGGATGCGGTGTTCAATCTGCCCTCTACGACGCATATCAACATTCTGCTCAAGTCGTGGGCGAAGGCAGCGGGTATCGACAAGCGATTCTCATTTCACACGAGCCGGCACACGTTTGCGACGATGATGCTCACGCTCGGGGCCGACCTATACACGACTTCGAAACTGCTCGGGCATACGGACGTGAAGATGACGCAGGTCTATGCCAAGATCATCAATCGGAAGAAAGACGAGGCGGTCAATCTCGTGAATGGATTGTTCGATTAAAACAGTTTTCGATTTTGCGTGTTTCCCGATGCTTTTTCAATGGTGCGGTTTGTCTGCCGCGTGTGCATATATAATTCAGTTTACTTTGGTATTTATATATAAGGGAGAAAAACTAAACTAAACCGTTTTCGTGAAAACAACTGAAAAGAAATTAGGGTACGATTAAGTGGGCGAAACTACGCTTAAAACAGTGATGTCGCAGCTCGGATAATACGGCACGGAGCTTCCTTTAAGTTCAACGAAAGATAAGCGAAACACAGCCTATCAAACGACCTTTTCTTTCCCTGTATGACAACCGTTATAAGTGGTAAATTCTTTTTTCTCCCTCTTGTCGGGATGCCTACTCGATACGAACAGGCATCGGCAAAATTCCCCGATGTACTCAAAGCAATCTGTCTGTTCGTTTACCACTTCGTAATCTGCCCAACACTGGACAATTTCACCGCCACTGCTTGCAGATTGCATGGCAACTCTCCCAACGGCGCAAGGCGGTTGGGGTATTAGGCTCCCCCGAAAGATATTTCGTGGCACACGGGCAAGCCCGAATTAAAAGGGCTTTGGCAAATGCTTAACATGGAAAAAGAGGACATACATAAAGAACTGCTCAGTAAAAATGTCACAAAAGGATGTCACGATAAAAGTATAAAATATCTCAACGACCGATAAAATCACTATCAAAGATTTTAATGATTGAATAATTTTCAATATCTTTGTTTGCAATCTGTTTTGAGAATAGTGATGAAAGAGATAAACCGATTGAAAATCATTCTTGCGGAGAAGCATAAAACGGGCAAATGGCTGGCGGAGCAGTTGGGCAAAGACCCTTCGACCGTATCGAAGTGGTGTTCCAATTCGTCGCAGCCGCAACTGGATACGGTGATTCGTATCGCCGAGCTACTGGAAGTGGATATTGAGGAATTGATAAATAGATAATATATGGCAAGAGAACAGGAACGCGCGGAACTCCATCGCACGATCTGGCAGATAGCCAACGACCTGCGTGGCAGTGTCGACGGCTGGGATTTCAAAAACTACGTCTTGGGAATGTTGTTCTACCGTTTCATTTCCGAGAACATCACCGCATTTATCAATGCGGAGGAACGGCGCGCTGGAAATACCGACTTTGACTATGCCGCATGTTCCGACGAGCAGGCTGAATTCGGACGCGAGGTAACCGTGCAGGAACGGGGATTCTATATCCTTCCGTCGCAACTGTTCGGCAATGTACGGAAGGGTGCGGCGGCAGACCCCAACCTGAACGAAACGTTGAGCAATATTTTCCATGCGATCGAGAGTTCGGCCAAAGGCGCGGCGAGCGAAGATGACATGAAAGGCTTGTTTGCCGATATCGACGTGAACAGCAACAAGCTGGGAGCGACGGTGCAGAAACGCAACGAGACGCTGGTGAAGATTCTCGATAAAATCGGCGATATGAAGCTCGGCAACCTCGCCGACAACCAAATCGATACGTTCGGCGACGCCTACGAATTTCTGATGACGATGTATGCCAGCAATGCAGGCAAGTCAGGCGGCGAGTTCTTCACGCCGCAAGAGGTGTCCGAACTGCTCGCCCGGATTACGCTCGTAGGCAAGAAGCAGGTGAACAAGGTATACGACCCAGCTTGCGGCAGCGGCTCGCTGTTGCTGAAATTCGCGAAAGTCTTAGGCAAGGAGAACGTGCGGCAGGGGTTTTACGGGCAGGAGATCAATATCACGACCTACAACCTATGCCGCATCAATATGTTCCTGCACGATATCAACTACGAGAAGTTCGATATCGCACTGGGCGATACGTTGCTCGCGCCGAAACATTGGGACGACGAGCCGTTCGAGTGCATCGTTTCCAACCCGCCCTACTCAATCAAGTGGGTGGGCGATGAGAATCCGCTCCTGATCAACGATCCCCGGTTCTCGCCGGCCGGCATCCTTGCGCCGAAGAGCAAAGCCGATCTCGCCTTTACGATGCACATGCTTTCTTGGCTGGCGACGAACGGCACGGCAGCCATCGTCGAGTTCCCCGGCGTACTCTACCGCGGCGGCGCGGAACAGAAAATCCGCAAATACCTCATCGACAACAACTACATCGACACCGTCATCCAACTGCCCGCCAACCTCTTTTTCGGGGTCGGCATCGCCACCTGCATCATTGTTTTGAAAAAGAGCAAGAAGGATAACGCGACGCTCTTTATCGACGCCTCGAACGAGTTTGTCCACGAGGGCAACAAAAACAAGCTCTCCGATGCGAACATCGCGCGTATTCTCGATGCGTTCGTCGCCCGCAAGGACGATGCGCATTTCGCCCGATTGGTGGAGAACGGCAAAATTGCGGAGAACGACTACAATATCTCCGTCTCGTCGTATGTCGAACAGCCCGATACACGCGAGGCTGTGGATATCGACGAGCTGAACAAGCGCATCAGCGAGATTGTCGCCCGCCAGCATGTCTTGCGCACGGCAATCGATGCGATTGTAACTACTTTGTAAAAACGAATGATTATGGAGGAGAACAAGAATAACGATATCGTCATCTACCAAACCGAAGATGGAATAACCCAAATCGAGGTCCGTTTGGAGAATGAAAATGTGTGGCTGACGCAACAGCAGATGGCTGACTTGTATCAGACCTCCCGAACGAATGTAGTAGAGCATATAAAGCATATCTACGAAGAGCAAGAGCTGGACGAAATTTCAACCTGTCGGAATTTCCGACAGGTTCGCACAGAGGGTAACCGACAGGTCGAACGTGAAATCCCGTTTTATAATCTCGATATGATCATATCGTTGGGATACAGGGTAAAATCCCGTATTGCCACGAATTTTCGCCGCTGGGCGACCGAGCGGCTGAAGGAGTATATGATCAAGGGGTTCACGATGGACGACGAGCGGTTGAAGCAGATGGGCGGCGGCGGGTATTGGCGCGAACTGCTTGCCCGCATCCGCGACATCCGTTCGTCGGAGAAGGTGATGTATCGGCAGGTGCTGGATTTGTATGCTACAAGTGTCGATTATGACCCGAAGGCGGAACAGTCCATCAAGTTCTTCAAGATCGTACAGAACAAACTGCACTATGCGGCGCACGGACATACGGCGGCCGAAGTCATCTACGAGCGTGCCGATGCCGACAAACCGTTCATGGGTCTGACCACTTTCGCGGGCGAACAACCCACCAAGACGGATGTTACGGTCGCTAAAAACTATTTGAGCGAAGAAGAGTTGAAGGTATTGAACAATCTCGTATCGGGATATTTCGACTTTGCCGAGATACAGGCGATCCGACACAAGCCCATGTATATGGCCGACTACATCGAACAACTGGATAATATCCTGACCTCGACGGGCGAAAAGCTGTTGTCCGGAGCGGGTCGCGTATCCCACAGGCAGGCCGAAGAGAAGGCGATTGCCGAATATCGGAAATATCAGGTCAGAACGCTCTCTCCGGTAGAGCAGGCATATATGGATTCCATCAAAACGCTGACCGCTAAAACCTCAAAGAAGAAAGGAGGCAAGCAATGAGCCGTATCGAGGAGATGATTCGGGAGCTGTGCCCGGAAGGGGTGGAATATAAACAGCTATGGGAGGTAACAGTATGGGATAAAAAATTCAATGCCGTTGAACGAAATAAGCAAAAGAAAGTCTATTCTTATAAGTATTTATTAGCAAGTGAATTATTTGATTTAGAACAAGAAAATGGCGATGTTCGCTTGCTATCTACAGGAGAATATATTGGTTGGACGACAGAAGAACTTGCAGGAGAATATTTATACGAAGGAGAAATTGTTACCATCCCATGGGGAAAGTCTATTGGGGCAAAGAATCCTATAAAATACTATAAAGGGAAATTTGTAACAGCAGATAACAGAATAGCCACATCTCTAAATACCAGTATTTTATCGAATAAATATTTGTATTATTGGATGATGAGCCAAAGTGATGCTATTGATAAATTTTATAGGGGAGCAGGAATCAAGCATCCGAATATGAAAGATGTTTTAGATATGGAGATTCCCGTTCCGCCTCTTGCTATTCAGCACGAAATCGTAAACATCCTCGATAAGTTCACGGAACTGGAGGCGGAACTGGAGGCGGAACTGGAGGCGGAACTGGAGGCTCGGCGGAAGCAATACGAATATTATCGTAATAAGTTGCTGTCATTCAACGGAATTACCCCCCCCCC
>ERZ1643251.260-NODE-260-length-88334-cov-17.352156_pt1 | contig 88334 bp, 86 predicted proteins | sample MGYA00579261_ERZ1643251 | MGnify/ENA primary metagenome ERZ1643251 (study PRJEB29033, sample SAMEA4952267) | chicken gut metagenome | biome: Broiler Chicken; feature: Gastrointestinal Tract; material: Caecum | place: Ireland | collected 2018 | study: Broiler... | reverse complement strand
TGCTCTGGCCGCTGTAGCCGCTTTGGTTGCCGGTTATGGTTAGCGTGCCCGTGCCTTGTTTATAGAAATTTCCGCTGCCGGAGAGGGTACAGGGGAGGGTATCGGCTACAGAGGTGTTGTAATAGAGGTTTGCGCCGGAAGATATTGTGGTTGTGCCGCCGATATATGAATCTGTGGCTGCTGTTTTGTTAAAGCTAATGCTGCCGCCCTGAAGAGCGACATTTACGTCTCCGTATCCGATGTTGTTTCCGTAAAGGTAGAGGGTTCCTGAATCTTGTTTGTAAATGGAACCATAATACGAGTACAAACCGCCATTCAAATAGGTATTTTTGCCGCCTTTGAAATATATTGAGCCGTAAGAATTGTAAATATCACTGGGAACATTTGTGTTAGCATCTTTGTTGCCGGAAAAGGTCACGTCTGAGCCGGAGGCTGTAATTGTTACTGTTCCGGTGTTCCTTATTGCAGCACCACGTTGTGCTGCTGACGTATTATTTGTGAAGTTTGTGTCGGTAATATTTACGGTACCGGAGTTAAATACAACAGCTACACTGCAACTATTATTTGTAAAGTTTGAGCTTGTGATGTTCAAAGTTCCGGCGTTGTCGATTACGCTGCCATTGCTATTATTTGTAAAATTTGAGCTTGTGATGTTCAAGGTGCCGCCATTGTTGATTGCGGTGCCACTAAAGCCATTCCAGCTGGAAACATTGTTTATATTCAGAGTTTGCCCCGTTGCAAGGCTTAATCCGCCGTAGCCGTTGCCATTTACTGCGTATCCATTGCCATTTACTGTTACAACCGAGCCGGCTCCGCCCATGCCGCCTATTCCCTCATCGACTTCTTCATTTTCTGCCATGTCGTAGATTCGGGTGAGCGGAGTAGTATCGTTGATTGTTGTTTTTAAGTTTCCGCCGTCACTTGTGAAAGTTAATATGCCCGTGGAATTGTCGTAGGTGATTAAATAGGTGTTTTCAACGCTAGAAGCGTAAGTTATGTTAATATTACCGGAAAGCGCAATATACGGCGCGAAAACAGAGCTCGTTAAAGCTGTAGTTGTTATTTTTTCGGTTCCGTCAGACAAAATTTCGATACCGGCAAGGAGGATTGGATCGCTGTTACCTTGTTTTGATGCTATGTTAAGAAAATCGCTCTTCTTATTAGCCAAATCAGCGTCAATATACAAAGCTGTACCAGTACCGGAAACCGGAACACCTGTTGAGATATTTAAGGTATCAATCCCCCCATTTTGCAAGTGCAAGGCACCACCATCAAAATTCATAGTGAGAATGTCAATCGTCTTGGGGGTTTCAAAATATAAATTACCACCATCAATCATAATGGCTGTTTTATCATACGAATTATGGCCACTGGGGTCAAAAATACGTAGAATTCCATCAGTATTGACATATAAATAAGAATTAACGTCGGGGTTATTTTTATAACCACCATGCAACTCAACATTACCATAAATATGGATTGTCCCGGCATTATATATATCGTTTTCTCCCTGAATATCCCTGTTATTAGTAAAAACAACTCCATTCAGTATAAGACTGTTATTGTTGGCAATTGCCCCACCACGACCAGCAGAAACATTATTGCCTTCAAATCTCGAATCCTTAATCATCGCGGACATATTCAAATACAAGGCCCCGCCATTTCCAAAAGATGTGTTCGATTCAAATATACAATTTTGAATATTCAAAGAACCAGCAGCGCCATTGGCATAAATAGCGCCGCCATTGGCTACAGAGCCATACGCAGAATTATACCTGAATTCGCTGTCTGATATCGTAGAAGCATATGAAGAATTTTCCAGCATAATAGCGCCGCCATGGGCCGTTCCGGCCTCTGCAACGGCCGCATTATAATAAAACGAACAATTATCAAGGGTCAATGTATCCAATAAATGTATAGCTCCGCCTCTCGCGTTATAACTGGAGCGCGTGGTGGCCTGATTTTGATAAAAAGTTGAATTAGAAATATTAACAACACCATCATCATTGGAAATAGCCCCGCCCTGAGCGTTATAAGTCGAGGAATATGTGGTATTAGCTCTAAAAAAACATTCACTCAAGTCTATAGTTGAAGATTCGACAGCATATATAGCACCACCTCGCGCGGCACTGGTTCCAGAGCCGGTATAAACAGCTTTATTCCCAATAAACGATGAATAATTAGTAGAAAAAGAACCTCTGTTAGCCACAAAAACAGCACCACCGCCCGCACTGCGTGAACCCTGGTTCTCTTTCACTGACGAATTGTCGACAAAAGTCAAATTACTCGCAGTAAGGGTAGAGCCGAGTACAGCGACGGCACCACCATAGGGGGTCCCGGTTGGGGATTGAACAGTATTGCCGACAAAAGAAATATTCGACGTATAGGTGTAATCTTTAAGACATAACGCAGCACCCGCAGCAATAGAAACACCGCCATATGTATAATTTGCATTACTAGATGAATAAAACAAGTCATAATAGTCGTATCCATTGGTATGGCTTGAATTATTTTTAGAAGAAGTAGTATTTTTCAGACCTACAATAAAATTAAAACTAGAACCGGATTCCACCACAGTAGGGCCATAATCATTAGACTGGTAAACATACCATAGACTTCGGCTATTTCCATCCCCATAAGTAGTCCTATTCATTTTTGTGTCATAACCGAGATCACCGGCAGTTGTGGTGTATAAAAGAGAAACACCGTAAGAGGAATCCAATGCACTATATGTCGCAGCAGCCACAGGGCTTGCAGAAGCAAGCGAATATGTGCTTAAAACCTGCTGCTGATTTATGGTACTTGCAGATTCTTCCGAATTTTCGGCTTGAACAGCCTCTTCTTTCGTTTCAGAGGAGATTTGTGTCGGATTTGCGGACAAATCCGACACCGAATTAGCAGCTAATTCGCCCAGAGTTTGGTTTTTGCCGTCAGTGTTTGTTGGGACGGGCGGTTTTCCGGGTTCTTCAGAGTTTTTTGTAACTAATTCTGAAGAAGTGTCTTCATCAACCTCAAAAACGCCAGTATTGTTCAAGTTTATATCTGTTATTTCGGGGGGGATTGAGCCGGTTTCGGTATTTGCGCAGGCCGGAGCTGCCCCCATTAGAATCGAGGCAATAAAAAATATTAGTGTTTTTTTGTCGCTTGACTTCATAAAGATTAAGCTCTCAACACCAGATTTTGTATACTTCACCTATATTTAATATACCCGATTTTCAGATTTTTAAACGTCATTTATTCGTATGATTTTATTTTGTTACAAATCGTTACATCGATTATTGTTCAAATAATAAGCATATCCCCGAAAACGCGCTGGAATAAGCTTTTCAATGTCAAACAAAATCTCTAAAAATAACATTATGTCAATAGCTCAATTTACAAATTTACAATTTTAACAATTAACCGAGATTGAACCTTTTTTCAATCATTTTTATGCGATTTTTATCCGGAGTTGAAAGCGAATTTGTATTCTCACATTTATTTTTTAGCCAGAGCAGCTCAAACTCCGCTGCTTTCAGTATTCCGGCCTCAATATCCGGCAATGCCAGAGCTTCAGGCGCGGAAAAGATGATTTTTCTTGTTTCAAACCCGCTCAGGTGGGTTGTTTGGAGTTTTTTAAAGAAAGGAAGCGAAAGCGCTGTGACATTTCCGCCCGCAATCAGTTCTTTGCCCGTTGCAAGGGCTTTTCGGGCAACTTTTTCCGCCGCCTCAAACACAAAATCCGAATCTGTGCCGGATTTTGCAGAAATTGAAGCTGCATAATCGCTCCGCCCGAAAACCACGCCGCTCAGCGCCTCAAAAAGCGGTGATGAAGCGATTTCATCGAAATTTTGGACGCCGGTAACGGTTTCAAGGTTTATATAAAGCTTTTTTCGGGAAAAATCGGAGGGCGGAAAGATTGATTTTGCGGTATTTACGAATTTTTCCATAGCATATCGGGATTCAATCATCGGAGCGACAATATTATCAATTCCGAGTTTTTGGGCCTCGGAAAAATCCCTGACAGGCGCACATCCGCCCAATTTCAGGGTAAACTCCAATCCTGCACTATGCGCAAGCTCCTTGAGCGAGGAGATTTGTGCAAAAGAAAGCTCCTCAGACTCAAATTCAGCCTTGACAGCCTTTACGCAGTAGTTTTTTTTCAAATCGGCAAGCAAATCTGCCATGTTTTTTTCGAGTTTGTTCATTGAATTACCTTTTTTCGCCGCTATGGCGCTTTTTTGGGGGCGCGCCGGCTTGATTTTTCGTTACCTTGAACTTGATTCAGGGCCGCAAGGGCGCTGCTTGTCGACTTTGACCTTGCGATTCCGAAATAAATTCGGAATGACGGCTTTTTTCTTTAACAATTCTACAACAAAACTTTCACAACCGCTTTTTTGACATAAGCCGGCGTATCCACTGCAATACAGGGCATATGAGCGTCAGAGGGCGCAAATATCAAAAAATCCCCCTCACGAGCCGTTGCAAAATCGCCCCCTCCGTCCAAAAACACGATATCTTTTTGCTCATCGTAGTCCGTAACCGGCTGAAAATCCTGCGTTTTGCCGAACCCGAGCCGTTCGGAGCCTTTTATCAAAAACTGGATATCAAGATATTTTCTATGTGCCTCAAACTTGCCCTGCTCAAGGGGTTTTGTTTCATAATCCTGCACCGAAACAAAAAGTTCATCACCCTCAATCTCGTATTTTCCGTTTTCAAATTGTGAAAGGTCGTTTTCTTCAAGAAATTTCAGTCCTTTGGCAATTCTTTCGCCGAGCGCGTAGTAAAATTTTGCATTTTTCAGGCTGTCGATAATCATTCCGTTCCTCCATAAACTAATTTTCTCAAATCCTCGTTCTTCTCCAGAATTTCGCCCGCCATATAAAGCGAACCGGCAATGATTTTCAGCTTTTTCGATGAACCGGCAAGCTCTGAAACCTTTTTTGGAGAAATTCTCTTGACCAAAACGGGCGAAACTGCGGAGATTTGCGCAAAATCAGCGTGGTTTGCATGCGAAAATTCACACACAAAAACTTCATCGCCCTTTTTGAAAAGTGTTTTTGCCATTTTTTCGTAATCTTTATTTTTGAGCGCACCAAAAATCCACAATTTTTCTTCATTTCCAAAATACAAATCCAGCGTTTCGCGCAGGCGTTTTGCGCCGTCAGGATTGTGCGCGCCGTCGATTATGAGCTTTTTTTCGCTCAAATACTGGATTCTGCAGGGATGAAAAACCTTTTCCAGTCCGGAAGCGAGCGCTTTTTCGCTGATTTTAAGCCCGCTCTGCCTGATTGCCTCCAGCGCAAGCCTCAAATTCCCCTCCTGATACTGCCCGACGAGGCCGAATTCATAGGTTTTGCCGTCAATTCCGGCAAAATTTCGTCCGCCGGTAAATTCTACGCTTACATCGCTTGAGGGCGTAAAAAGCTGCGCGTTTCGGCTTTGTGCGGCATTTTTTATTACTTCAAAACCGGCATTTTCGCTTTCGCAGACGACTTTTGAGTTTTGTTTTATGATTCCGGCTTTTTCAAACGCAATTTGGTCAATTGTATTGCCCAGCCGCTCCGTGTGGTCTTTTGAAATTGAGGTTATTATTGAGCAAACGGGATTTTCAAGGACATTTGTCGCGTCAAAACGCCCGCCCAGTCCGGTTTCCACAATACATATTTCAGCGCCCTCATCGTGGAAATATTTAAACATTGCAGCCGTCAAAACCTCGAATTCCGTGGGTTCAATGTTATTTTTTTGCGCAATATCGCAAATTTCGCACACGAGCTGCGCGAATTTTTCCTCGTCAACGGGTTTGTTATTGATTTTTATGCGTTCAGTGTAGCTGACAAGATGCGGGCTTGTGTAAAGCCCCGTTTTGTAGCCAGCAGCCGCAAAAACAGAGGACAAAATCGCACAAACCGAGCCTTTTCCGTTTGTGCCGGCAACATGAATGACGTTCAGGTTTTTGTGAGGGCTACCGAGCAGTGCCAGCAGGGCGTTTATCCTCTCAAGCCCGAGTTTAATCCTGAACTTTTGAGCCGAAGTCAAAAGCCCAAGAGCCTTTTTGTAGTTCTCCATAATCCTCTCCTCAGCAAATCAGGCAGTTTAGAGCAAAGAGCCGCCGGATTTTTTAAGATAGAAGCCAAAACCGACCTCTTTGTACTGCGAAAGCTCGTTTTTGAGGTTGTAATTTTCTTTGTTCAGTTCATTGAGCTTGTAGCGCAGGGTTTCGTTTTCTGTTTTGCAGCGTACGAGCTCAACAACGACTTCATCCATTCCGTCGAGCTTTTCGTCGATGATTTTTGTTAATTTTTGGGTCAAATTGTCCTCAAGTCTGTCGATTGAGGTCAAAATTCTTTCGGTATTTGCGGAGGGTTTGGGCATGGGCGGGAACATGGGGGAATTTTCCGCAAGTTTTTCGATTTTTTTCACAACAGCCTCCTGAAGCGCAGGAAGTTTTTGCGCAAGCTGCGGCTGTTTTGGCTCTTTTGTTACTTTTGAGGGGGCTGCCGGCTTTACAGGTACAGAAACCTTGCTTGCAGCGGCTTTCTGGTGGAGCGAGTGCATTCTTTTCAGCACATCCACGTCATCTTTTGAGAAATATGTGCGTCCGTGGCGGTCTTTTTTCGGCATAAGCGAAACTTCCGCACAGAGTTTTGCGATTCCTTTGTTATCAAGTTTCAAAAAATTTCTTACTGTTTCTACGGAAAAATTCTGGGGTAGTTTTTCCTGTTCATTTACTGCGTTAGCCAACATCATTCCCTTTTTTTACCATTATTGCATAAAATGATTTATATTTGATATACATTATATTTTAAAAAGCAATTAATTTAAACAAATTAAGAAATTTTCGTTACATTTTTAAATTTTTTCGCATGCCGGACGAAAATAGGGGTAATCAGCGGGAATTCGGGTTAAAAACTACAGTTTCAGCCTATATATTCTCCATTGTAAAAAATCTGTCGCTTGTTCGGGTTATATAATCCTCAAGTTCACGCGCAGCATTGCCGGATTTCAAATATTCAAGAAGTTCACCGCGCCCGCCCTCTTTGAGGATTTTTGAGGTTTCATATTTGCCGGTTTCATCGGTTACAAAAGCTTCCAAAATGCGGTTTTTGCATTTTGTAGAAGAATTTTCGGGAGAAAGCGTCAGCTTTACTGTTCCAACGTAGCGCAAAGGGTTGTCATTCACGAATTCCGAGCTAATCGCACGAAAATAGCCCACATCAGAAAGCTCAAACTCTGCGCGGTTAATAAAATTGCTTAAAAATTCCTGAATTTTTTCCACAGGTTCTCCTTTCGGGGCTGATTTAAAGCCTGTTTGTGAAACATTGGCGGGGTTTTGTGTTTTGTTTATTTCCATAGATTAGTTTTACCTCTTTTTCTTAATATTAACAAGTTATTTTAACTTACCAAGCTCTTTGTGGATACGGATAATGTTGTCCATGTCGAGCGAGGGGTCGATTCCCGCTGGAAGAACAGGTTTTTGGGCGGGTTCATTGAGTTCGGATTTTCTTGCGTATTCGTAACATTGTGTCAGGTATGCGGAGTAGGCTTTTTGCTTGTTTTCATTGCCTGCTTTGTAGATATCGGCAACTGCTTTTTCTACATCGCCCAGAAGTTTTGATTTTTCGGGGTTTTCGCCAATCAAATCCTTGCCTTCTTTAAAATCATAGATAATATGTTCGCTTTCAGCGAGTTCATTTATGGCTTTTCCGCGTATTTGAAGCTCGCTTATTGCGCCGTTTTTATGTTTTATATTCAGCTGTGCGGTTGTATAACCGGAGGGTTTCAGCGCGTCTTTTGAGTTAAAAACAGCCTCATAGTCCATTTTTGCGGTCGTCGACCTGTTGACGACCGAGGTTATGACAGGGTCATAACCCTTTGCGCGGCAATGCATTCTGATTTTTTTGATTTGTGTACTCGAAAAATAAGGTTTGAGCCCGTCACCGCAATAGTTTTCAAGTGACAAAACCTCAATTTTGCCCTCATCAATTGCATTTATAAGGTCATAAACGACTTTGTCCGTGGCGAGCTCCGAACAATCGTCCATTACGATTCTTGCACCGATGGTATCTTGAATATCATCACGGATTTTTTGCAAATCGTTCAAAGCTTCCTCTTTTAAGGCCCGCAAACGCGCTATTTCAGCATTTATTTGTTCGGAAGTACGCGGTTTTTTGCCCGCTGCGATTTCTTCGGACGTAAGTTCGCCGGATTTTATTACTTTTTTGATTTGTTTATCAAAGGATTCAAGGCGCCTGTAATGTTTTTCGAAAACCTTGTCCATATCCTTAACTCTGGACATAAATTTTGCGTCCTGAACAGAGGTGAAGATTTCTGAATAATCCTTTTTAACACCGTCGATTGAATTTACGGCTTCTACGTACATATTTCGGGCGCTGGCTGAGATTCTCGCATTCTGGAGGTCGTTGTATTTTTTAGAATACTCAGGATGTGAATAAATCTGGGTTTTTGTGCCGATATTCTGTTTGTTTTGCATTTTAAGAACCCATTGCGGCATTCCCAGTTTGACGAGAACATCTTTGAATTCATCAGAATATACAGAATAATCGCCCTCGGCCGCAACAGCAAGAAATTCTTTACGATTTGTGTAGGCATAATCTGCATGAGCAGGATTTATGTCATTTGCCGCAAGTCCGTATTGAATTTCATCGTAGTATTTTTTATTCTTGATAATATATTCAGAATTCACCCTGTTCCATACGCCAAAATCAAAATCTATATAAGAATCATTTTCGTGCATCATTTCATGACGCAATGCAAACAAAATCTCATCAGATTCGCTCGATGAAAACGAAAGTTTTTTACCATCATGCTGGTGATAAGCAACAGAAGTGCTATTCACATACAATTCATCAATTTTTGTACAATCAATAACTTTAGGGAATTTAACATCCTGTTTTCCGGCTTTTTTCCATTCCAGAAGTTCGTTGTAGATAAGCTGGAGGGATTCGGGGTTGTTTGTATCGCTCATAAAGACTTTTGTGCCGAAATCTTTATCGATTTTTGCAGCAATTTCACGCGCTGCGGGCGAAAGGCGGCTGAGGTATTTTGTTTCGTACATACGGGCAGCGGCTTTCGGGTCAGAACAGTTGGCTATCCATTCTTTTATAGGCGCAAATTCCTTATCGAATTTCAAATCCCTCATTTCTACGTCGGAAATTTCCAAATCTTCTAAATTCTGAGTTTTGGTGCCAAAAAGTTTTTCTTTAATTTTTTGAAAGCGGCTTTTGTGTTGAGGGGCGGAATTTTCTAACAAATTAAGCATTTTTTGTGCTTTTTGAGGGTTATTTTGCCGTAATTTTTCAAAATACTCCTCGACAGTGCCATCCGCAGGTCTTTTTCCGCTCAAAATCTCATCCAGTTTTATCATCTCATTGATTTCTGTGAGATTGGCGCCGAAATCCTTGCCGGAATTCAGCAAAATCCCGTCAATTGCTGCGTCAAAGTTTCTTCTGGCAGAAATTTTCAATGTCGGGTCGGAAATTTGGTCTATACCTGTAAGATAATCGTGTATTTCTACAGAACTAATTCTTTTATTGACAGCTTCATCGTTAAAATACGTATTGAGCTTGCTTTTGAGCTTTTTGTCGGGTGCAATGCGCAAAACATCTTCTTCAATAGCCTCAATGGCAAGTTTTTCGAGTTTTTTTACATCAAAATCATCAGAATTCGCAGAATTCAGCTCTTTTATGAACTTTGAATCTTTCGGGCACACTTCAATTGCGGTACAAATCTCTTCAGTGGCAAGGTGCCTGCAAAGCAAGAAATCTTTCGTTTCCTCGGAAAGTTTGTCCGAACCGTATATTTTGTAATTTTGTTTACAAAAATAAGGAATATCAGAGATGAAAAGCTTGTAATTTCCATCGGGAGATTTTGCTTCAAGCGCCTTTTTCAGCGCCGGAAAATTTTCTTTATTTACCCAATCCGCAGCCTGCATAATTCTGTAAATTTCACTGTCATTCCCGCGTTTTTTTACCGCGTCGACAATGGTTTCATAATATTCAACATTTTTTTCATTTATACTTGCAAAAAGCCTTTTAAACTCTCCGGCAGACGCATTTTCATCATTCACATTCAAAATATCTTCAAGAAGTTTCAGATTTTTAGATTTGGCAATCGCTGGATTTGAAATAGCTTCATTAAAAACCTCAATATTGCCGGTTTTTTCCATTATTTTTTCATAAATCCGGGGGATTTTGTCCAAATTTTTTTCACCATAGGTTTTCGCCATTTGTTTCAGGGCAAAATCGCTGAAAACAGGCTTTCCGGAAGAATCCGTAAATTTTGACATTCGGGAAATATAAGCTGTTTTTCGCGGAGAAATGGCCGAAGAAGCAAAATTCATTGCAGAATGAGCGCCTTTTCGCACATATTTCACAATTTTATTTTTATGACCGGCAATAAGCGCCATAGCCTGTGAAAAACCCTCGCCCTCAAGGCTTATCTGTCCTGTCAAAGCTAAATCACCCACCAGACTAATCGCAATATCCACACCGTAATCTGCAACGGTTGCAGCGCTTATAGCAAGCATTGAGGAATTAGCTGCTCTTGCAAATATAGCCTGACCGACCTTGCTTGCGCCCATACCAACGCCCATAAGGAGCCCGTTGGTAAACATTTCTTTTTTCAATTCATCTATTTTTTCTGAATCCGGACGTTTTTTTGTGGATTCGTCTAAAAGTTCGATTCCGGCCCCGCCAAATGTAGAAATTCCGCCACCGACGAGCGCCGCCGGAGGAAATACAAGCATTCCGCCGACCATAAGCCCCGCACCCAGATATTCCACGCCCGAACGAATGCTCTGGACGGCTTCCTGCTGGTCATTTATATATGCTCTGGCAAGTTTTGAGGCGTTGTTTTTTCCGTACGCCTCTGCGTAGCTCCGGGCATATTCTTCAGCGTATTGTTCGCGGGATTTGCCGTTTAGCAGGGCATTGTAGTTTTTGTCGAGGCTTTTTATTACATTTTCGGCTGCCTGTGCATAAGGAACGGGCATATTTTCGCCAAAAAGCGGGTTCGGGGATTTTACTTTGTTTTTCAGGCGTCCGTTTTCAAAAACAAGCCCCTCAAATCCCGACAAATCCTGCAACCCTTTATTCAAAGCCTTTTCATCATCACCGTACAATGAAGCTAAAGAGCTGTAGAGGGCGGTTTCCAGCTGTTGATTTGAACGCTCAATAACTTCCGGAGGAACTGCGGATTGGGAATTGCCCTTAACAAGCGCCAGCGGCGATTTTAGGGCAGATTTTATCTCATCGAGCTCCCTGCCCTTGGATTCCACAAGCTGGTAAATCATACTTTTTTCGCTAAATTCGGTAACTTTCTCCTGCGAAAACTCAATTCCGCGCTCAAGCCTGTAAGCCTGTTCAAAAGTCAAAATTTCATCGCCTGTGCCGGATTTTAGCTCATACTGTGGCTTTGGTAGGCGTTTTGTTTCGTTCAGCAGGGTTTGACCGTCGCCGTTTTTGACGATTTTTGTTTCCTCATCGGTAGTTTCCATTTCAAAAAGGTTTTCAAATTCCCTAACAGCGTCAGCATAGCGCTCCGTACCCTCTCTGGGCAAGCGAAGAACATTGTCCTGCCAGCGTTTTAGCTTTGACGGGCTCAAAGTGCCTATTTTTTCTGCTAATTCTTGTTTTTCTTCATCAGATTTTGACTCAACACTCGGATATATTTCCAGAAGAGTTCCTTTAAGCATTTCATAGTAGGAATTTTTTGTGAGCCGGCCGGCTCTGGCTTCTTCTAAGATTAAATTTGATTTTTCCTGCAAATGTATAGCCCTGACAGTCGACGGCAGAGAAAGAAAAGAGCCCTCACACTGTTTCCAGGATTCATATAGTTTGCTTACAGCTCCGTTATCCGTGTTTGTCAGCAGTTTCATGCCGGTTTCGGTATCTTGAAAAAGCGAATTTAGCGCCAAATCTTTTGATTCTTCATAACTCAGCGGTTGAAGCAGCCCGAAATCCTTTTCAGGCAAAGATTTTTTACCCTCGACCTCCACTCCGAGGTAATCCCAGCCATCAGATTCCAATTCCTCAGATTTCTGCGCGCTGCCGTTCAAAGTCGATTGGAGCTTTTCATTCAGGGCTTTTTCGCTCAAGCTTTCAAGGGTTTTTGCGCGGCTTTCCAGAGCTGCACCCGAAAGTCCTTCTGCTGAAGCTATTTGCCTTGCTATTTCCGATTTATTAACAAAAGTCATTACTTTTCTTCCGCCTTCATTAGTTTTATCGGCAAGTTGCAGCAAAAAATTTAGAGAAAACAGCAGCAAAGTAACAATTCGTTACAAAATTATTCTTCAAAACGGTATTTCTGATTCAGAACAGATGGCGTTTTGTAGCACCTGAGAAGCGTTTTGGGGGAAATAATGCCCGATTCGTATAAAAGCGTAACCTGTGCTTTGTTATACTCAATCGTTGAATTAATCAGCTGCACACGCGCCTGCGTTTTTGTTGCTTGAGAATCCAAAACATCAAGAAAATCGTTATTTCCGACCTCAAATCCCACCAGTGCAAACCTTACACCCTCATCTGCCGCCTCTACTTCTTTTTTATTTGCTTCAATTTTTTCAAGAGCCGACATTGAGTCATAATAAGAGGTCAAAATATACTGTTTTACGTCGCCTTTCAGCTTGCGAAGCTCGTATTGTGCGGCTTTTAGCTTTGCGGCATCGGCTTTTTCCTGCGTCATAGTTCCGACACCCAGCCTTTTGCCCAGCGGAATTACCGCAGCAAGCCCCCATGTCGTACTGGGGCGCAAAGTACCTAGCTGCAACGTTCCCTGGCGTGCATAATCATACGTAAGGGCAACCTGAGGTGCAAAATCAGCGTAATTCTTCTTTCTCAGGTAATTTAGCGACATTATTTCACGCTCTTTTGCTTTGACATCCTGCCTCAAAGAAAGCGCAACTTTGTAGAGGTTTTCTATATCATACTTTTTTTCAACCAGCTCAACAGGCTGAACAGCGCCCTCCATCGGATAAACAGCAATCATTACATCAAGCCCCATTGCATCTGCCAGAGAAGCCTGTTTCAAACGCAGTGAATTAAGGGAGTTTATGAGCTCCATTTTTGACTTTGCAAGCTCTGCCTGCGCCCTCAAGACGTCATATTTTGTGCCAACGCCTATCTGGTGGCGCGCCTGCATTAAACGGAGCTGCTCCTGTCTGTCGCGCAGGTTTATAATCAACACTTCAATATTTAATTTTGCCTGCAAAAGTTCATAATAGCTGGTTGCAACATTCTTTAGCAGCTCTTCGCGGGTTCTGTTAAGCCTGTGTTCCGCTGCTTTGTAGAGGCTGCGGCTGCTTGCTGCCTGAAAAAACTGCCCCCAGTCGCTCAAAATCGGATATGTCACACTAAAACCGCTGTAAACCGGATTTACATGCAATCTCACGGGTAATACGCTGCCTACAAGGATTTCGCCCCTTACATCCTGAATCTGGTAGCGATAGTAAAAGTCAGGAAGCAGAAAAGTCATTGAATTTGCGTAAGTCCATTTTGCCTCTTCCTTGTTTTCCTTGGCGATTTTTAGGGTGGAGCTGTTTTTTAGCATTATGGTAATGCAATCCTCAAGGTTCACGGGCAGCAGGTTTACGTTTAATGCCCGCCTGATTTCATCATCCAGTTTTTTTTGACGCTCGATTAGCTTTTTTTCATCATCATTTTTCAAATAATCAAGAAAATCGTCATTTTTATAATTCCAGATAAGCCCGTCATCGGCTTTTGCCGGCTGCGGGAGAACAATGCATGCAAATATGCTCACAAGTATTGCTATCATGAAACGTTTCATATTTGAAAGCATATTTGAAACTAATAGATTAAAGATTGCCCCTGACGGTTAGCCATACATGACAAAAAGCGAAGACAGGCTGCCTTCGCTTTCGTTTTCCTCTCTTGATGAATGCTTATAAAACCAGATTTATAGCCGATGTAGCGGCCGAACGGAAAGAATCATTCAAAAAATAAGCCTGCGCAACTTTGTTCGTGAGATTCAGCGCTGTATTTTTCAGACCGACGTCATTTTTCAAATCCTTGTAAGCAGATTTAAAAATATCGCCCAGATTTGAGTCCGAATCCACCTCTTTTTTGGAAATAGAAGCGTCATGGTTTGCGTCGAGGTTTGAGATTATGCTTTCAATGTTTTTGTTTTGAAGAATTTTTTGGATAGCCGGATTCTGGTTCTCCTTGCTTACGGCAGTAGTAATTTCCTGCTTTGAAAGCAAACTGTCCTTATTTTCATCAATTGTGTCAAAATTATCCTTTAAAAAATCAGCAAACGCTTTATCATCCTCGTTTTGCATTTTGGAAATATACTTTTGCGCGCTCGAGGCGAGTTTGTCCAATAAATTTTCAGAGCCTGTTTGAATCGTATTCATTTATACTTCTCCCCAATTTAGTTTTATTATAAAGTTTTGTTAAGTTTTGCGAATCCATTGTATAGACCAGATTATTAAAAAAATTACCCCCAAAGACATACAAACGGAGGATATTTTTGCCGCACAAAGGGGCTAATATGCCGAAAAAGGAGGTTCAAATGGACGAAAACGGAGAAAAAAAATTCATAAGTTGTGATTGCGGAAAACAGGACTGGCTAAAATTCGCACTTTTGCTGCTGGCTGTGTTTCTGGGCTGTTATCTGGCAAGCTACTATCTTTTAGACCGCGCACATCACAAATATTACACGCCTGTACGCCCTATTCACAATATTGACAATGTTTTGAGGGAACAGGACAAAATGTTCGACGAAATGGAGGCAATTGACCTTTCAACGCTGCTTCCCCCAAACACGCCCGTCGTCCAAACATTCAAAAAAGATGATACTTACAAGATAGTTGTTGACCTAAAACCCTTTAACGGCGAGCCCTCGAACATAAAAACCGATATTACGCCCGACAGGATAAGCATTTATGGTGAAAAAATGTCCAAAAAACGCAATTCTGAAACAGATTACGCATTTTCACAAAGTTTCATGCTTCCCGAAAAAATCAATCCCAAAGCTGTGACCAAAGAAAAAGTCAAAGGCAAATACATAATAACACTTCCTATTGAAGATTAAAAAATCCAAAAAGGCTTCCCGCGGGAAGCCTTTTTCTCAAATCCGGCCGCTTTTAGCCGAATCTTGCCTTTCACAAAATGATACTCAATCATTTACGCCGCCGAAAATAGCCGGACAGGCGGCAAAATGCCGCTTATCACGAACTTTTCCGGACAAAATAAGCAAATAATTCATTTGTTAAATAAGAGTTTCTGCGCCACCACCCCCGTAACCTGTTTTGTAACCAATCCTATCCTGTTTTCCACGTTATAGCTTTTATAAATTTCTTTTAAACGGCGTTTTACGCTCGCAGGGCTGTATCCCATATGTGCAGAAATTTCCACATTCGTGTAACCTTTCAGAATCATCTCAATAATTCTTTTTTTCTCCTTTTCGTCAATCTTCATTCCCCTGATTCCCCCTTAATTTTTCCAAAAGTCCCTCATATATCAAATCCGCACAAAAATTGCCGCTTTTGCAGCGATAATCACGGTTGTGAAATATTTTGCAGCCCGTGCAGATTTCATTTTCTACCAGAATCCCGATACTCTCGCCCGCTATCCATTCAAGCTGGCGGATTTTCTCTTTATCTGTCATACTTTCTGCCCTTAATCCGGTTCAACCGGTCAAGGCGTCCGCTTTTCTTGGCGTTCCAAAAATCCTGAATGGCAAGATAACGCGGATTGAAGTCAACATCGCCGTTTTGCACCGCAATATAGTACGCTTCCATCCTGTCAATGATTTCCATTTTATTCCTAAAAGCAATTCTGGCTTCTGTTTCACGTTTTTCGTCAATAAATTTCCTTATGTACCCCAACATACATTCTTTCCCTTCTTGGTATTGAAAAATCCGCACACAATGCGGTTTTAGATGTTACACCATGATTAATTTGTAAGTATTTTGTCCTGTTTTTTGTAAACTTTAGAAAAATTTTCGCAAAGATTTTTTACATTTTGACGCACAAATGTAAAACTAATCAAAGCTCATGATATTATTGTTTACAAAGTATTTATATAAATATCATCTTACATAATGATGTAATTTAAGTCAAGAAATTTTACTATATCATGTAACATTTATTAACAAAGAGGCATATATGACTACCGGACAAAGGTTGAAGGAAATCAAGAAAGAACTTAATCTTACTGTAACAGAATTGGGGGAAAAACTGGAAATTCCGGCCAGAACTATCGGAGGCTACGAAAGAGATGAAGCACCCCCGAACCAGAAATTTTTAAATGCGCTTGTACAAAAGTTACATATAAACGTAAATTGGTTTCTTACAGGTGTTGGGACGAAATTTTTGAACCAGCTTGAAGTTTCTGATGAAGATTGCCTTGCTATACCCGTTCGCGGCGAAGTTACGGCAAGTTTGGGCTACGGGGTGACAGTTTATAATGAGACACAAACCGCAACTTACTCAATAAGCAAAAAACTTGCAAGGGATTTGGGCGTAAACACAAGCAAAACCGAGATGATTTTTGCGCAGGGCGACAGCATGCTGCCCACGATTGAGGGTGGCGACAGTTTGCTTGTGGATTTGTCAAAAAAAGAGGTTCATGATGGAAAAATCTACTGCGTACGAATTGACGGGCAGCTTTACGCAAAAAGGCTCCAAAAAATCCCCCCGAGCACGATTCGTGTAGTATCCGACAATGAAAAATACCGCAGTTTTGAAATCAATCTTTCAAAGGATTTGGAATTTGATTTCGGAATCATTGGCGAAGTCTGCTGGTGGGGCAGGGTAGCAAGATAAATTTTCTGAAAAAATTCTAAGCGGACGCCCAAAATGGCTGCTCCGCTTTATTTTTGCACATTTTGTTAAGATTTGTTAATAAAATATATACAAAACAAATAAAAAATGGCAATTTTTTATATCAAATTTACTTTATATAAATACGAGAGAAAACAAAACCCGAAACGGTTAAACTTACCACCTGAGAGAATTAGAGAAACAATAAACCACGAGGAAATTACTTACTACTTCTTACATACTTCATTTACTTTCATACTTTCACTTCACACATCGAGGAATGCAAAGAAATTTCATTCCAGGCTTAACCCCAAAAGGTTAAGCTTTTTTTTGGGGCAAAATTAAGGCCGCTAATCCAGAAACAACACAAAATAGTGCAGAATAACAGGTAATGCCTTTGCAGTGACTATGGAGGAGGGCTCATTAACATAGAAAAAACTGCTCACAGCGGTGCAATGCCCGGGGGAATCGGAACGGAAAAGGCATTACCTGTTATTCTGCACAAAAAGAGCCAAGTAGGGGATTAAACCTCGTAATTTACATTCATGCTTACAATCTTGCTGTTGCGATAACCAGCAACCATGGTCAAATCCGGAATATTGTCGCGGCCTTTTTGGGTAACAGTATCAAGATTGCCCATAAACTCTTCATAAGCCTGCGATTTGAGCTCCTCAGGCAAATCAGTTTTTTCAATCGAGCTTTTGTAAAGCTCGGCAACATCTTCACCGCTTTCTGTGAAGTAGCTTCCGTCTTCAAATTTCAGATTATTCAAATTTTCGCCTGTAGCGTTTTTGATTTCGCGTGCAGCCTCAAATTTAGCCATTACATCTTCCGGCACAGGGAAACCTGAATGCAAAAGGTAATAGAAAAGCTCTTCCGCGTTGTTCTCAAAATTCAATGCGTCAATGAGCATTGAAACTTTCGGCGGATTTTCCAGGCCTGTAGCGCTGAGTTTGAAATCTATCGGCTCAATACTGAAAAGAACGAACTCATTTTTGTCAAGATTTACGCCGTTAAACTTCAAAACGTTGTCAATTTGCTTGCTGACGGAGTCTTTGCTGTGTTCTTTCTGTGCGGTAACCACAGCATCGTCAACTGCGGCTTCGTCTTTTAAAACAGGGTCTTCAAACGACGCATCATAGCGGAGCGAGCCATAAAGCGTCATATTTTTTTCATTGTTGTACATGGCGACGATTTCTTCTTTTGAATAATCAGCGCCTGCGTACTCTTCGGAACTTTCGTTGAAGTATTTATTGTATAAATGATTGTATAATTCTGTGTTATTGCTGTATTTTGCTCTGTTGGAGGCTGCTGTGGAGGCGTAATAAGTTTCCAGTTTTTCTACATCAGAATATGTGCCCGTGTCAATAGATGTGAGCTTGGAATACTTGTTTATGGCAAGCTTTTCATCTCTGCGCAGGTTAATATCTACAACTTTTGATGTTGCATACCCTGAGGAAACTTTATAAGTATTGTTGTTTACAATATCATTCATACAGCAAAGCTCCTACCTATATTATTTAACATGTTCGGACAAAATGTAACATTTTTTCATGAATCTTTACAATTTTTCATAAAATTTTAATATTATTCATAAAATTTTTCCGGACAGATTATTTCTTCGGGCGAAAAAGTAAAGTAAGTATTCAAATTCAATACTTTGTATTTTTTTATCTCGGAAAGCGCCTCTGTCATTGCAGAATTGTGGATTTTTGAGGGCGGATTTAAACCGCAAATTTTCTCAAAACAATATGCAATTGCAGTGGAGGCGTTTACGGCAGAAAGCTCGTTTGAGGGCTTTTGAGGGGTTGCGGAGGGCTCATTTTCCGGCTGAACAACCTCTTCCAGCCAGACAACGGACTTTTCTTCCAGCAGCTCGAGCGAATAATCATCATTAAGCGCCACCTGCACAACGTTTTCTTCCTTTTCCGGCTGTATAGCAGGCGCAGCAGGCAAAAAGATAGAAGAATTTCTCAACTGGAGCTCAAACATCTTTATATCCGGCTCAAATTTAACAAATTTGAACGCATTGGGCGGAACAATCACAGCAACGGTCACTTTTGGGGACGTTTCGGGGTTTTCAGCGATTCCGGCTTTATTTACCGCCACTTCTTCTTTTTCTGAGGCGATTTTTCGCCCGATTTCGTCGCACTGTTCTTCAATTTCAAGCAGTTTGGCGGCCAGCTCGTCTTTTTGCATTGCGAGTTTTTTGCGTTCTTCTCTTTTAACAAAAATTTCCTCCTGAAGCTGCGTAATATAGGCATTCAGGGTGTTTATCTGGGTTTCTGATTCCAGTTTATAGAGGCTGAGCGCCTCTTCAAGCATAGTTTTTTGCTCCTCTGTTAATTTTCCGGCCGGATTTTTCATACAGCTGCCCAGAACTTCTGCGTTTTCAGCGGAAAGCGCGGAAGAAAACATTTCTGCAAAAAGCTGTTCTTCTTCATCAGAAAGCGTTTTAATTCCAAAGTTTTTCACAGCATTATCAAGTTTTTTGAGATTTTTGGAGCGCGCAGATATAATAGATTGGCTATTTTGGATTTCCGCGCTGTTTACGAGAATCGCAGAATCAGCCTCCTGCATTTGTTTGCCGGTATTTTCAATTTGCGTTTTTAATTTTATACGATTTTCGTTGTATTTTTTTGCAATTTTTTCTGTTCTGGTCAATTTGGGCTTTTTCTGGAGCTGAAAGCAATGCGCGCAGCTGAAAAAGCCGAGCCCGATAAAAATTAATAACAAAGCCAAAAAATTTTTTGATTTCATAAGCGCTCTCCCTCAAATTTATTATAATCTAAAATAGCGCCTTTGTCCTGTACAACTGTTTATACGATTATGCAAAAATTCGGGTTAAACCTGAAATATGCAGAATGCAATCAAAGAGTTTATCGTGAAACACAGGATATTCCTGCTCATAGCGCTTTTCGGGGCTGTATTTTTCATGGTTTTTACGACCGTGAGATGTCATCTGCTTCCGCATATAACCGTGAAATTCACAGATTTACGCCCTTTTCACAGGCATATCAATGTTTATTACAAAGGCTATAAAATCGGAAAAACCTGTAAAATCAAGCCCTCCGATGATTATCAGAGCACGCTGGTGAAGGTTATAATCTACCCGAAAAACCTCAAACTACCCTCAAATACCACAGCAATCTTAAAAAAAGAAAAACATTTACGCACAAAAATCGATTATCTCGAACTGGTCGCCCCAAAGGAGCCTGCTGACACATATTTACAAAACAATGACGTGATAGAGGGCACCTCGACAGTAGATGCGGAGTCTTTCTTTGCAAGTCTGGACAAAAACAGCCTCGAAAATGTTAAAAAAGAAATTGAGCAGACCGTAAAAAATTTAAACGGTATGATAGAAGCGCTGAGCGGAATTTTCGTGACGGTTCAGGAGATTTTGAATGAAAATCGCGCGAATATAAACACAACTTTAAGAAATCTGAGTTTAAGCAGTGCAAATCTGCGCAGCACAACCGCAAGCCTGAATTCCGCGCTCTCCGAACAAAGGCTGAACAGCACATTTTCCAGTCTTGATTCAACAACAGCCAATTTCAGCAGCGGAACCACGAATTTGCAGGCAATAACCACAAATATTGAGCAGCTTTCACAAGCCCTGAACTCCGCCATGCCTCAGGTTGAAACAGCCATTACAGAAACGGGCTGCCTGATGAAAAATCTGAACGAAATTACCTGCGGGATAAAAAACAAGCTCAAAACCAGATTCGGAGGCTTGCGAATATTTTTCGGAAAGGTGATAGAAAATGACTGCCCCTGCAAATCCGCCTGCAAAAAGGGCTGCCGGTAATCCGGAAGCCCTACCCGTAAATTACTCTGCTGAGTTCGATATGTATGGTCGTTTTTAAAAGTTCGGGGTGCTGGGAGAATTTTATGAAATTACTCAATGTGTTTTTTGCTTTCATTCCGCAAAACAGCTCGGAATTTTCATAAATATTCCCGACCACGGCGAGTGTATCGCTATAAGTCGATTTGCAGCCGATATTGAACGGTTTTCCCAGATGTTGTATTGGTTTAAAAAAGAGTATGTGCTCATCGTTAGAAACCTCGCACACCGGGGTCAAAAAATTGTAGTATTTATCAACAAGAATATCGCCAAAGTGGATTACCCTGCCGAATTTATCTTTCAGCCCGAGAAACTGCATAAGTTCGATTTTATTAATATTATCCAGCACCTCTCTTTCAGCCTCATCACAGCCCAGGGTAATAGTTCCCAGCAATCTTTCCAGATTGATTTCCATTTGAAAAGTTTCTTTCACTTTTCTTCCCATTTTTGCTTTACACGTCCAATTATTCATTCCAGTCCTTTCTTGCTTCATCAGCAATAAAATTAAAAAAATAACACGATAACAATTTATTATTACCGTTATAGCAATTACATAGCAGGACTAATATAGTTTGTAAAACAATGTAAAAGTTAAACAAAACGGAAAATACGTGCGCAAATTTTTATTTTTCTTGATATAAGCGGGTTTTGCCCCATAGAAAACAGCCTGAAAAAGGGCTAAAAAGGGCTTTTTAGCTCATATTGTTACATAAGTTCAATTATGATAACAAATTTTTACAAGAAGAAGAATACATATAAATGTAACAAGCAAACAATAAAAGTTTTTTGCAACGGACAGACATTCCATGAGTTTTGACCGGCGGGAAAAACTCACCGGTGCGAAGCTTTTTGCTTTGGGCTTGAAAAAAACAGAAAAAAACGGAGAACCAAGGTTTGACAGCTGAAATCTTTAAAATCAATTTGCTGTTTTTCCGGATTTTTCTACGAATTTGTATATATTTGCAGCGAATTTTATATTTTATGTATGACTTAACCTTGTATCCCAAGCCCCTTAGCTAAAATTCCTGTTTTTTAAAAACAGAAGTTTTGCAGAGAAATAAATCATGAATGTTTATTTTACCTTGGGTATCTTTTTTGCAAGATATCTGGATACCTTATTGACAAGGTATCCAAAATTTGCTATTATTAAAAAGTTATTTACTTCAAAATAGGATTTTCTTTATGAATAATGAAATCTTAAATAAGATTATTAGTGAATTTGGCTCAATTAATGTTCAAGTACCCTTGAAATTACCTGAGCGCCTAAATGCGCTTATTCAAGAAAAGTCACCTAATGGTAGAGCTGAATATATTAGAAATCTTATTTACAAAGATTGTATGCCTGAAATTTTAATGTCCAGACTTAAAGCTAATGCTCTTGACTGGATTAGCAAAGAGGACCAGGGCAAGCCTATTGTTTTTGATTGTAATGAACGGATTAAAAATCTTAAAGAAATTATTGAACTAGCCGAGTTTACAATATCTCAAACTATTGAGCTCAAAAAAAACATACAAACTGCACAAGATGATTATTTAAACAAAATCCGACAGCGTATTGAAAAATAGGAGATTAATTATTAGTTAAAGTTTTTTGCAAAATAAGTATTCTCTTGTACATTTATGTGCTTTTTTATATTGCTTAAATTTTTGATGTATTTATTTACAGAAAAATTTATTCGGGGATTTTTTCATGAAAAAGATTTTAAACTTACCACTAATACCTGATTATGGTAATAAAGTTACACATAGTAAACCTATAAAAAGGCTTTCTTTCGGCAAAAGAAAAATTCTTTTGTCAGATGAAGAGTTTGAAAAATTAGAAACGCTTTACAATAAATATGTAAGTATGTATGGTGTTGAATTGGGATTTATACATTATTTAATAAATAATTTAGGGGGAATTGTATGAAATTTATGTTCAATTTCCCGATAGAACAGTTGATTCCTGCAGAATACAATCCGAGAAAAATCAACAAAAAACAGTTTAAAAAACTTAAAGAGAGCATATTAAAGTTTGGTGTTGTAAAACCTCTTATTATAAATGGTGATAATGGAATTTTAACTGCAGGACATCAAAGAGTAAAAGCGATAAAAGAACTTTGTTTAAGTAGTGTTCCTGTTATTAGATTAGATGAAATTGCTAAATCTGATGAAATAATGTTTAACCTTTTTCATAATTCGATAGAAACAAATCTTTCAAAGGCAAATATCGTCGACGTGCAGAGTTTACCACAGGGTTACAATTTTATTGATCCTGCAAAGATAATTTTTGAAAAAAACTTAAATCCGGCCATAGTAAAAGAAATTGGGAAATTACTTATCAAATATGGTGAATGGGGTAGTGTTGTTTGTGATGAAACAGGCAACATTTTATGCAATTCAGATTATGCTGTTGCCTGTAAAATTCTTAACAAGCAATTATTAATCTATAAAATGAGTAATTCAAAGATTCCTGAGTTTCTTAGATATATTACATTGGACTATGGTAAATATTATTTTGATGCATTGAAAATAAAAGATTATAATCAGACCTATTGTCAAATGAACAGGTTGAATGGCACTAAAAATTTGAAATCAACGACTTATACTAAATATGTTATACCTATTTTAAATAAAAGCCATAGAATACTGGATTTTGGTTCAGGTAAGTGTGCTTATGCAAATATGTTACGTAATAACGGATATAAAATTTTAATGTATGAACCATTCATCAGAAAAGAGGGAGAAAATAGTTTTGATATTACAAAAATTATTGAATGCATTGACAATATTAATGTAGATATTTTAAAAAATGGATTATTTGACATAGTAGTGTTGGATAGCGTTTTGAATTCTATCACAAGCAAGAAGATGCAACACAATGTTCTTCTGACATGTAATTCTCTTTTAAAAGAAGACGGACTGTTGATTCTGGGAACAAGGTGTCTTGGTAAAACTACACTTGTTCTAAATCAGAAAGTATCAACAAACTCAAAAAGAGAATTGGAATTTCTTGATGACAATAATTTTAGTGTTACTTTCAGAAATGGTGTGTGGACAAAACAGCGTTTTAATACTAAAGAAAATCTTAAAAAAGAGCTACTGCCATATTTTCGCGACGTTGAGGTATTGGGCAGCGAAACACGATCAAATATTTATGCAATATGCAAAAAACCAATAAGATGGTCAAGTTCAGATTATAAAAAGGCTTTGAATACTGAATTTAATATGACGTATCCTAATGGCTTTAAGCATAACAAACATAAAAATTTAGTTAAAACTATTCTAAATAATATTGTTTAGTAATACGGATTTCTTCCGCAAGGGCAGCAGGATTTTCCGTTTTTCTTGTCTTCACGCATTTGCTGAAGTTTAACTTTTTGCTCATCAGTTAGGTAAGATTCAAAAATGTCGTTATGTTTTGCTTTGATTTCTGACTTTTTTTGCTTCAAATCAGCGATTTTTTTCATATTTTTTTCTGATTGCTTTTTGTTTCTTAGCTTTTTAATTTTTTTATTAACAGCTTTTATTTCTTTTTTCTCATCGGCTCTGTTTTTATCAGCAAGTTTAATTTGTTCCGGTGTTAAGCCAAGCGTTTTTTCAAAAATTTTCTTACAAGGGCAGCGTTTTACTTTTTGTTTTTCAATCGCTGTTTTGTTTTGTACAGCATTTTCTGTTGAGTTAGATTCTGCGGCAAATGTTGCGTTTACGCCCAAAAACATAAGGCAAAGAATTAGAGTTAAAATCTTTTTCATATAAATACTCCTTTGATAACAGATTTATCATATCATGATGTTTTACATTTGTGTAATGCAACTTTTTTTTATTTTAAAGCTATAATAAACATATTAACAAATATCAGAAAGTTTTTATATGCAAGGTTGCGGTTGTCTATTTCTATTAATACTATTTTTTATTTGTTGTGCATATCCAAAATTATTTTGGTTGTTTATTCCTTTTCTGATATGGAGTTTAGCTTCTGCAGATTCAGAAAAAAATAATGAACATAATAATATTAGAAAAAATAACATTGAACCCGACTCTTATTCTGCCCCTATATCAAATCTATCAAAAAAGCAAAACATGCAGTTTATTAATAATGATGATATTGAGTTGTATGGTTATAAAATAACAAATCCAATGATTTACATAAGCAATTATTCTGACTATCAAATTCCCTTTATGGTTTCGAATAATACAAAAGTTGAATTTGGTAGTACAAATAATAATGAAAAGTTGAACTATTGGCCCAGTTTTACTGGTTTAACATCATTGCAAAAAGGCATTTTTATAAAATGGCTTGCATCTGGAAAAAAAGATCCTGATATAGATATTGGGTATGTTTTTATTTATTACTATGGGCTTGAATATAGAGCATTAAAAGAGCAACAAAACCTTGAAGAAATATTATTTGAGCTTATTCGTTTAGCCCAAATTTATCATAATCATTCTTTTCAAAACTATTCATTGAGCTTGATTTCATATTTAATATATAAGATAAAATACTTTTCTGAAGAAAAAAAATCTTCAATACTTAACTTTATAAAAAATATACCATACGGTTATTATTTTGATAAAGAAAGCCTTATTCTAAATTTAACTGGAAATATTTCCTTTGATTATGATAGTGCTGTAAAAAAACTTATTTATAATGATAATCGTTTCAATATTCAAGGAAGAAAAAAAAGAGATATTTGTTTATTATTTATCTAAAATAATAGATGGTTTTAAAGATACAAATCTTTTTTATAAGAAATCTGTACAGTTTAATTATTATCAAGCATCTTCTATGAGATTTAATTTTTCACCTGTTGAATACTATGAAATAGTTCCTTCTGATGCTTTTATTTCAATATATCGTTCTTGCAAAAAGAAATGGAATAGCTGTCGTTTTCCAAACAGCATAAGAAAATTTGACGGTACAACGGAAAAGCTTTGTGAAATTGAGAAATACATTCTTTTGCCTGAAAAACTCAAAAAAGAAATTGACCATCCGTTGCAGAAACTTTTCGATACTTATATGGAAAATCAGAATACATTTACTATTAAAAAATTGATTGAGTTAACAGGTATAAAATTCCCGGAAAAACACACTATTACACATTCAAAATTCCTTGTTGATTGCTATGAAAGCGCCGGATATGCTATTGAACCTGATGCACGAGTTTTGAATAAGCCTTATAATTTTGAACAAAAAGTAAAAGTATTTAAACCTGAAAAAATCGAGTCACAAGCTTCTCTTAATTATTTAATTCCTGCAATATATCTTGATTGCGGTTTCCAAATAGCTTTAGAAGATACAAAACTGCTTGATATTGAAAAAAATTATATAATACAATATGTTTTCAATAATTTTGCTTTAACTTCTTCTGCTAAAGAACGTTTGAAATGTAAGGCTGAACTAATTGAGGAAACGCAAGATATAACAACATCTGATATTACAAAGAAACTACTTTCCAGAATCAATGACATAAACCTTGAAAAATTTTGTAAGTATTTAATTTCGGTTGCCGCATCAGATAATATGGTACAACCCGAAGAATATAAATTGTTAAAAAAGTATTTTAAGAAACTGGGTTTAGCTGATGATTATTTAGACAGGTTGTTAAATGAAATAACCTCAGAAGATAATATAATAGTAAAAAGTCCTTCTTCAAAAACAAGAAAAGGTTCTAAAATACCAATAAAACCAACTGAGTCTAAAATTCAAATTTCATTAAATAAAGAAAAAATTTCAGATTTAATGGTTGATACAAAAGAAATACAAAATGTTTTAAATACTATTTTTGAAGAAGAATCACAAACTGAGGCAATAGAAATAACATCTACAAAGCAAAATGTCGAAAATAATGATACAATAGATGAGAGATATTTGGAATTCGCAAAAATTATTTTGGAAAAAGAAGAATGGGAAACAATTGAACTAAAAAATATCTGTAAAAATTTAAAGCTTATGTTAAATAATGCTATCGATAAAATAAATGAATGGACAGATAATGAATTTGGAGATTTTTTAATAGAAAATAATGGCAATAAAATCAACTTAAATTCAGAAATCATGCAAGCAGTGCAATCAAATTTGGAAAGGTAATAAGATATGGCTAAAGAAGCAGCTGTTAAAATAAAAAATCGTGAAAGAACTGCAATTATAAATTCTTTAAAAGCAGGTATTGTTCCTAAGATAGGGTTGCAGCATATCCAGGTAGGCAGAGCAAAAGAAATTAAGGAAATGCTTAACGATTTCGAGTTAATTTCAGACGGTGCTTCAAAGACAAGATTTATTATAGGTGAATTTGGCAGTGGAAAAACTTTCTTTCTCACGTTAGCAAAATTGATTGCACATGAGAAAAACTTTGTTGTTCTATCTGCTGACATTACAACAGAAAAAGTTCTTTGTTCTTCTGATGGAAAGACAAGAGCCTTGTTTTCTGAACTCATTTCTAATATGTCAACAAAGACAAGCCCGGATGGCAATGCTTTAAAATCCGTAATTGAAAATTGGGCAGCTAAAATAATTTCAGATGAAAACTTAACAGAGGAAAAAATTCATAAACTTCTCTCTCCTTTAGAAAAATATGTATCTTGTTATGATTTTAGTAAGGTTCTGCACGCATATATAGATGCTTATAAACAATGTGATGATATAAAAATGTCACAAGCTTTAAGATGGTTAAAGGCAGAATACACAACAAAAACAGAAGCAAAAAGTGATTTAGGCGTGAGAACAATAATTGATGATGAAAACTTTTATGATTATTTAAAACTATATGCCGGCTTTGTTAAGTTAGCAGGATATGCCGGTCTTATAGTCAATATTGATGAACTGGCAATATTGTCTCGTTTGAAATCAACTGTAAGAAATAAAAATTTTGAAAGGATGCTCACAATTATCAATGATTCTCTTCAAGGCACAACAGAAAATTTAGGATTTATTTTTGGCGGTACACCTGAATTTCTGGAAGATAAATACAAGGGGATGTATAGTTATGGTGCATTAGAAACAAGACTTGCTGAAAATCCTTTTTCAAAAGAAGGTATGGAAGATTTATCCGGACCTGTGATTAGACTAAAAAATCTTACACAAGAAGAATTATATATTCTTTTTATAAATATAAGGAATGTTTTTGCTTCAGGATGTGAAGATAATTTTCTTGTTACAGATCAGCAAATAGAATATTTTTTAAATTGGATAGTTCAACGTTTAGGTGCAAAAGCATTTCTTACCCCCCGGGAATCTATTAAAAGTTTTGTAGGGCTATTAACTCAGTTAGAAAATTATCCTGATACTAAAATAGAAGATTATCTTGGTCAGTGCACAATTCAAACAGAAGAGAATATTGATAACGAACTGGTAAATTTAAGAATTTAGGTTTAAATGACAACAACTTTTGATTTATTGCATCCTAAAATACAAAAAGCTATCTGGAATTTAGGTTGGTCAGAATTCAGGCCAATCCAGGATGATGCTGTATCTTCTTTATTAACAAACAAATCTGATATGCTAATATGTGCACCTACAGCAAGCGGGAAAACAGAAGCTGCATTTCTACCTGTTATTTCTGATATTATTGATAAAAATCCTGAAAAATCAGTTAAGGTTTTATATATATCACCATTAAAAGCTCTTATAAATGATCAGTTTAAAAGAGTAGAACAATTGTGTGAAAAAATTGACTTTCCAATAACCAAGTGGCATGGAGATGCTAATTCAAGTGCAAAAGCGAAATTATTAAAAAAGCCGGGCGGGATTTTATTAATTACTCCGGAATCCCTGGAAGCTTTATTTTTAAATCGTTTTGATAAACTTGTTATGATGTTTAGAGAACTTGATTATATAATAATTGATGAAATACATTATTTTATTGAAAATCCAAGAGGAACACATCTTCGGAGTCTGTTAGCAAGGTTGGAAAATAATATAAAAAAACATCCAACAAAAATTGGGCTTAGTGCCACCGTTTATAATCCTGAAAGTATTTCAGAATGGCTTAATCCTCAAGAACCATCAAGTGTTAAAATTATTTGTGATAATGATATATCTAAGGGTATATCAGGATTAATAAAGATGTGCAACGGTGAGGAAATTGAAAATGAACTTTTTAATGCAGTCAAAAAAGACAAAAATTTAATTTTTGCTAATAATAAAATGTCTCTTGAGTTTTATTGCGACTCAATGAAAGTAATAGCAAAGAAAAATGCGTATCCTGATATTTATAAAATCCACCATGGTTCTCTATCTAAAAATATCAGAGAAGAAACAGAAGCCTTGCTGAAAAAAGAAAAGAATTTGTCAGTTTTTTGCACGAACACACTGGAATTGGGAATAGATATTGGAAACATAAAAAGAGTAGTATTTTTATCTCCGCCCTTTAGTGTATCGTCATTTATCCAAAGGCTTGGAAGAAGCGGCCGGAAAGAAGATGCAGTTAAAGAATTTCGATTTCTGTTACCATATGATTCAGAAAACGATACTTTATATGAAAAACTTAAATTTGAACTGATTCAAAGCATTGCGATTGTTGAATTAATGCTTGAAGGCTGGTGTGAACCATTAGACGCCAATATCTATGATTATTCAACATTTGTGCATCAAATTCTATCATATCTAGGTCAAACCGGTGGTGATACAGCACTGAATATATATGAAAATATTGGAATAAAGTCATTTAACTCAAAGTTTTCTTCCGGTGATTTTATTGAAATATTAAAAAATTTGAAAGATGAACAGATTATATATCAAACAGAGAGTAATTCTATAACGCTTGACAGACTCGGTGAAAAAATTGTTGAAAATTATAAGTTTTATGCTTCATTCGATACACCTGTTGAATGGCGTATTTTCAATAATGGAAAAGAATTAGGAAAAATTCATGAAATTAATTTATTATCTCTTAAACCCGGTAAAAATTTTATATTTGCCGCTAAAAGGTGGGAAATCACAGAAGTTAATGAAGATACGAGAACAATACAGGTAAAACGTTCATTTGATAAAGGAAAAATTAGCTTTGACGGGGATGCACAATTAATACACCCGAAAATACATGAAAAAATGAAATTCATATATGAAAGTAATTTTATTCCATCTTATTTAGCAAAAAATTCTATTCATATTCTAAAAAATATTTTTTACGAATATTCAACGAATATTCAAGCAAAAGACAGTCTGGTTTTACCTGTATTTGGTGGCAGCAGAATCCAAAATACACTGTGTGTTTTATTTGATTACATGGAGATGAATGTAGAAAAGTTACCAATTGGTTTTAAAGCATCTGAAGGAAAAATATTTTTGATTAATGCATTAAAGTCAATCGATTTCAGTACATTAAGTATACAAGATTTGCTATCAAAGTATGAAAGAACCAAAAAGATGAAAAATAAATTTGATTATCTTTTACCGGATAATATTTTAAACAAATCATATGCTGATTCAAATTTAGACTTTTTCGGCACTATTGAATTTATAAAAGGGTTATAAGGCACAAGGTTTATTACTAAAAACTTTAATCCTAATAGAAAATACCCCATTTTATGATAATATTAAAACAAAACGAGGTGTAAGTTGGCATTAAAAGGTGGTTCTGCAGATAAAGCCGGGAATAATTACGAGAATTATTGGACAACCAATGTCCTTTGTCATTTTTTGCTGAATTATCCAGATTGTTCATCTATATATTTTGAAAAACCTGATGAAGTAAATGATGGTTTTGAATTTTCAATATATACTTCAGGCAAAACAGAACATTACCAAGTAAAAAATTATCAGAAGAATTGGACTTGTGCCTCTCTTTGCACAAACAAAATCATAAGCAACTTTTTTAACAAAATAAAGAAAGATAAGAATGCAAAGTGCATATTTTTATCCTGTTCAAATTCTAGCATTCAAGAGCTTATTGACAGAGCAAAGCGAGCAACATCTTTTGATGTTTATTTTACTTCTATGCTAAGTAATGACTTAAGGGCAGACATCGAGTTAATATTGCGAGAAGTATGTAATATTGAATTTCCGGAGTTTGATTTTTTACAATTTGATAACACTAAAAATGAAGACATAAAACTACAAATACAAAAATTAACATATAATTTACTAAGAAAAACAGAATATAGAGTAATTGATGAAATTTCGTTAAATGAACTTAATACTGAATTAATTGCCTCAATATTTAAATCACCAACTGCAGATAATATTTCAGATGGTTTATTTCGTTTTTCTCAAGAAAATTACAACAAAAAATATACTAAATCAGAATTAATTAACTATCTGCAATCTGTTAAAAATTACACCTTTAGCAATTATGCCCTTGATAAGTCTCTTGTAATGCGAATTAATGAACATGTAAAACATTTTATTAGTTCTGATGATTATTTTTATAAAAATTATTTAATTGTAAGACATGAAACTGAACAAATTATCGATTCTATTAAAAATGAAAAAAAGTTCATTTTTTTAACTGGTAATGCCGGTTGTGGAAAATCAATTATTTTAAAAGAAGTTTGCAAATACTGTATTGATAATAGCATTAATGTATTGCCAATCAATATCCGTGATTATGATAACATAAATAACTGCCAGGATTTAGGAGAGTGTATTTACAATAAAAAAGAATCGCCACTAAATATTTTGGTCAATATTTCACAAGGTCGAAGTGCATTGATTGTAATTGACCAATTAGACGCATTAAGTACTGTTTCAGGTAGAAATATTAATAAATGGCAGATTATAAATAAAATTCTTAATGCTGCTAAAGCATACTCAAATATAAAAGTTGTAGTTGCTTGTAGAAGTTTTGATTTGGAAAGAGACAGCAGGTTTAGCAATTTTCGAAAGCTAAACAACGATTTAATTAAAATTGTTGATTCAAATGTTTTACCAGAAAAACAAGTAAAGGAACTTTTATTAAAATTAGGAATGGAAGAAAAAAATATTTGTTCAAAAACAATTTCACTTTTTTCATTGCCATTACACTTGAAGCTTTTATCAGAAATATTAACATCTACATCTGATACAGAATTAAAATATTTAAGTAAAGTAGATTTATTTGACGCATTCTGGAATGCTAAAAGAATAAATGTTGGTTCATTAAGTTGGGTTAATATAATAAAAACCATGGTTAATTATCTCAATAAAAATAAAACTTTGATTGCGCCTTCTCATATTTTTGATAATTTTCAAGATGATTTTGAAAAGATGATATCAAATCACGTTTTTTACAATATAGCTAAGAATAAAGTTGCTTTTTTCCATGAAACATTTTTTGATTACTGCTTTGCAAGAATAATGACCGGTGATTCTAATAATACGTTAGAACAATTCATTATTAATTCAGATCAAAGCCTGTTTATACGTTCGAATGTAAGACAAACTCTAGAATTTTTGAGGATTAATGATTTTAATATTTATCTAGACCAAGTTAGCAAAGTTTTAAACAATGAAAATATACGAATTCATTTAAAACTTCTTGTATTGGACTTATTATGCAATTTTGCTTCTATACATGATGATGAAATTCAAATCTTAGCAAGTATTAACTCAAGATTAAACGAGATTATTTATAAAAAACCTGAATATTATTATTTGATATTTTTGACCTTATTCAAAAACGGAGAGTTGCTTCAAATTTTGAAATCCTCTGATGATAAAAAAATCAATTTTTGTTATGAACTTGTTCGTTCTTCAATTTATAAGGCAAGAAAAGAGGTTCTAAGCCTATTCGAAGAGTTGACTGATGATGAAATTGTAAAGTTAATTTCAAATGATAAAAATTATATGAGATTAACTACAGACAAAATGTTTTTTGAAAATGAAAGATTATATAAAATTATTTTAAAAGCCTTAACAGATGGCATTTTGCATTCAAAAAACTATCTAAACTTATTTATTTATAATCTAAAAGAGACTAATCTGACTTTGGACAAATTGTTCGACATTTTTATCATTGTCTTAAAGCAAGAAACCAAAGACACTAAAAAAAGAATCAATTTACCAAAATTTGACGAAATAATTGAACATACACAAAAGAATCCAGAATTATTTCTAGATAGAACCTTTGATGTTTTTATTGAAATATTGAATCAAAACAAAATTGAAACTAAAAAAACTTCATTAATCTATGATAAATTATTTATGTGTAGAATCTACAATTTTCTTGATAGTTTTATAATTCTTTTTAAGTCAGCAATAGAGCAATTTTCGAAACAAAATCCTGATAATTTTTGGAATTTTTTTGAAAAATATTCTTCTTCTAATTTCGAAACTGTACAATTCCTTCTTTTATCCGGGCTTTCAGAATTGCCTCAAGAATATGCTGACAGAATTCTAAAATATGTTATAGACAAGCCTGAACTACTGAAAATAGGCTATTCATCAGACTCTTGTTACTTGCCTAAATTGTTAATAAATAAGTATTCATCAAATTGTAGCGATGAGATTTTAGAAAAATTATTATCACTAATTTTGAATAGACGAGAAGAATTGGAATATAAGTATTTCTTTGAGATAAAAACTAAAAAGGAATACAAAAATTATAGTCCTATTGATTTCACCAAAGGTGCATTTTTATCGGCATTTGACCAACAACGACTGAAAACTAATATCTTAGGATATAAAACTCTTCAGGAGCTGCAAAGAAAATTTGGAAAACATATACATTTCAAAGAACCTAGCGGTATTGAAGGGGGTATTGAAACCTCGCCATTACCTCGAAGTGCGACAGAAAAAATGACAAATGAACAATGGATTAATGCAATTTATAAATTCCAGGAAAAAGATTTTAATTCCGGTAGTGCGTTCGAATTGTCAAGAGAACTGGAACGCATAATTAAACTTAATCCAGAAAGATTTATCGATTTTATTTATTTATTAGAGCCGCAAAAAACTAATGTCTACTATTATGAGGCGATTTTGAGAGGTCTAACATCTTTAACAGGATTCTTCGAAGCAAAAGAAAAAATTGTAAAATACTGTTTTGGGTTAAGCAAAGAAGCATTCAGTTATGGAATAATAGATGTAATTGATTCCATAATAAATGAATCTGACGTCTTATCACAAGATTTGATAGATATTCTCATTTGGCTTGCAACGAAACATTCAAGTCCAGATAAGCAACTTAATGATAATTTTGATTTTGATGCTATAAATTGCACCAGAGGCCGTGCAGTGAGGTTGATTGGAGAAATACTCAATAAAAAAATAAACTATTTAGAAAAATTTGACTCGGCTATTAAATCAGCAATTGGTGATATTCTTCCAGTGAAAGCTTCTTGCGCATTTTTACTATTTGGTATTTATAATAACAATAGAGAGTATGCTTTAAATATATTGAAGTCATTGGTTGAAAGCAATCCGGAATGTCTATGCTCTAATTATATTCAAGATTTTATTCGGAAAACTCGTTCAGATGATAATTTTGAATATTATAAAAGACTGTTTTCAGAAATAGATACTGAAAATGGTGAAATTAAGGCTTTTATTGGGCAATATTTTTGTAATTTTGCATTGTTCAATAAAGACGCAATTTTGTTTGCTGAAAAATATGTGAAAAATGCTGATTTTGAATATAGGCGAGGTTGTGCAAAATTATTTTCTGCTGCAATCTTGGAAGAAAATTTTATTGAAAACGAGTTTGTTAAAAAGAATTTATTTTTATTAATCGATGATGAAAATGATACAGTTGCAGAAACGGCGATTGATTTTATAGATAAAAGTAAAGCACCTCAAAAGCTACTTAAACAATCAGATATTTTAAAAAAAGTTTTGGACTCAAGATGTTTTCTTAAATCAAGAGACTCTTTGTTATACAATTTAAAATCTGAAAACATAACATCTGACGAATCTGAACTTTTAAGACTTATAATTTTGAAATATATAGAAAAAACAGAACTGGACGTTTCAAGCACAGAAAATCGCTTATATATCAATTCTGGTGATTTGTTCGAATTGATTTTGAAATTTTATGAAATTACTCCCAAAGAAGATGCCATTATACTTGATATTCTTGATAACTATCTCAGCTTACCAACTTATACTTATAAGGAAAAATTTAATCACTTTGAAAGAACCCTATAATAAATGATTTTATAGATATTTAGAAATAAATTCTCTTTTATACGCCCAAACCCATAGTTTCCGCCGTGTAAATGGTTCAAAAAAACAAAATCCACACAAATTCTTTTGGTACGATTAAAAACAAAGAACGAGAGATTCGACGGAGCCGTTATGCGAGCGACACGAGCATTACGGATACGGCTGTCGCTGTGCGACTGATACTCCGTGAGTTTTGACCGGCGGGAAAAATTCACCGGTGCGAAGCTTTTTGCTTTGGGCTTGAAAAAAACTGAAAAAAACGGAGAACGAGAGATTCGAACTCTCGATGCAGATTACTCCACATAACACCTTAGCAGGGTGCCGCCTTCAGCCACTCGGCCAGTTCTCCGTATTTTATTTTCAAGGTACGAATATCGTACCAAAAAAATTCTTTTTTTTCAAACTGTTTATATTTTGTTTACTCCATCAATCTGCGCAAATTAAACACCTATCTAATATTAATCCCGGAATTTTATTGTATGTTATATTTAAGGAAACAAATTAAGGAGATTTTTATGAAAAATTGGATTATTGCATTAACAATATTGATTTTGCCGATGGCAATGTACTTCTATCTTGATAAAACACATTCGGATAAAGCCGGATTTGAGGCTCAGGCGGCTAATAAACCGATGATTATGAAATTTTCATCCCCCATGTGCCTTGACTGTAAAAAACTGGATACAACAATCGACGCAGTAATCCCTGCATATAAAGATCAGGTTGTATATGAAAAAATCAACGTCCAGTCGCAGGACAGCAGAACAACCGGACTTATTAAAAAATATAACGTAACGCTTGTTCCTACCTGCGTTTTCTTGAAAAAGGACGGCTCTTTGTACAAAAGAACCGAAGGTTTTATGGAAAAACCGCAGTTTGAAAATCTTGTAAAAGGCTTGATAAATGGATAATCTCGTAGCAATATTTCAGGCGCACCTGAAAAGCGATTTTTCACTGCTGGTGCTGGCATTGTGCTACCTCGGGGGGCTTGTGGCTTCGCTTTCGCCCTGCGGAATCGGAGTTTTGCCCGTTGTTGTAAGCTACATCGGCGGCTACTCAAAAGAAAAAACCTCAACAACCGCCTTGCAAATGATTTCTTTTCTGCTCGGGCTTTCATTGTGCCTGACAGTTGTAGGGATAATTTGCGCATTGACGGGAAAAGTCTTCGGCGGAGGCAGCAGCCCTTACTGGGTGCTGTTTTTGGCTTCACTTATCTTCATTTTCGGGCTGAATCTTGTCGGCGTGATGGACATAAACTTCCCAGTGCTCGTAAAAAGCTTCCCGCAGAACACAAAACACAGTACATACACATACCCAATGCTGCTTGGAGCCGTTTTTGCCCTTGCAACCACGCCTTGCTCAACCCCAATCCTTGCCGGAATCATGGCGACAGCCTCTTTGTCCGCTAACATTGCATATTCAGCGCTAATGCTGTTTTTATTCTCGCTGGGGCAAGGCACGATTATTGTTTTTGCCGGAATTTTTACATCTTTCCTCAAAAACCTCAAATCCTTTGCCAGATTCACGGAAATTCTCACCAAAGCAAGCGGAATAATCCTTGTTTTGTTCGCTATTTTCCTTTATTACAAGGTATTTTCTAATTTTATGTAATTTTTAGGGGCGGAGGGCGTTCAGACCGTGGATTTTCCTTTTCCGTTCCGATTCCTCCGGGCATTCCGCGTTATGTATGAATTAAAATGATTATTGAGCCCTCCCCCATAGTCACTACAAAGGAAAATCCACGGTCTGAACTCGCTGAATAGTTTATTATCATGTTTTTTTATTTTTCACAAACTTCTACATACGCCAAGTAAATTGTCAGGGATTCCCTTTTTCCGTTCCGATTCCTCCGGGCATGCAACGTAGTTTGTTAATTAAAACGATTATTGAGCCCTCCCCCATAGTCACTACAAAAGGGAATCCCTGACAATTTACGCCCAAACCTCCGATTTATCTGCTATAATCCAATTATGAACAAACCAAAAACAGCAATCGGAATGATGTCAGGAACATCCGCAGACGGCATCGACGCCTGTTTTGTGGAAATAGCAGAGGACTTTTCTTTCAAAATCCTCGAAACCCACTCGATTGACTATCCTGACGAAATCTATAAAAAAATCCTCGCCGCAGCAAACAACAAGGCGGATACAGAGCTTATTTGCAAACTAAATTTCGCCCTCGCGCACCTTTTTGCAAAATGCGCCGGCGAACTCATCGAAAAAAAAGGCGAAAAGCCCGATTTCATCGCAAATCACGGGCAAACAATCTTCCATCAGCCCTCTGCTGAAAATATAGCCGGAATTCCCGCCAGCAGCACGCTCCAAATCGGCGATATTTCAGTGATTGCACAAGAAACCGGCGTTTGTACTATCGGAAATTTCAGAACACGCGACATTGCCGCAGGCGGTCAGGGCGCGCCGCTGGTGCCTTTTGCCGATGAATTGATTTTCAAAAAAGAAATCCACCGCGCAATCCAAAATATCGGCGGAATAGGCAATGTTACCGTACTTTCGCCGGATTGTGAAACCTTTGCGTTCGACACGGGCCCAGGGAACATGCTTATTGATTATTTTGTGCAAAAATTCTTCGACAAACCGTTTGATGAGGGCGGAAAGATTGCTTTGAGCGGGAAAATCGACGAAAAATGGCTCAACGAGCTTTTAAAAGAACCATATTACTCAAAAAAACCGCCCAAAACCACAGGACGTGAGCTTTTCAACGAAGATTACGCGCAAAAACTCCTACAATCCGCACCGGAAGACAAAACCGACCTAATCGCAACAATAACAGGGCTAACTGCACGCACAATCGCAGACGCATACAAAAACTTCGTTCTGCCAAAAACTTCAATAAAAGAAGTGGTTCTGGGGGGGGGCGGAGCGTATAATCAAGCCTTAATCGCCGGTTTAAAAAGACATTTGCCCGATTTGGCGATAAAAACCCATGCGGATTTTGGCATAAACGACAAATATAAAGAGGCGCTTGCGTTCGCGCTGCTCGGATATTGCACACTTTTGCGGATTCCGAACAACCTCCCCGCCTGCACAGGCGCCCGCAAGCCCGTAGTAATGGGAGAAATCGCTTTTTAGCCGCCGGTACAACAAAAACAGGACAAAAAAATGATTCCAACAGAAAAAATCAACCAGAACACTGAAAACATCGACATCTCAACCCCGCTCGAAATCGTCACAATGATAAACGAAGAGGACAAAAAGGCAGCAGAGGCTGTGAAAAAGGCTCTGCCGGAGATTGCACGGGCCGTTGAAATCATCAGCGAAAATTTCAAAAACGGAGGAAGACTATTTTACTTCGGAGCAGGCACAAGCGGCCGCCTTGGCGTTCTGGACGCGTCAGAATGCCCGCCGACTTTCAGCACGGAGCCTGAAATGGTGCAGGGAATTATCGCCGGCGGCGAAAGGGCAATCCGTTTTGCTATTGAGGGCGCGGAAGACAGCGAAGAGCTTGCAAAAGAGGATTTTGAAAGGCTTAAAATCACAAAAAACGACACAATCGTGTCAATTTCCGCCTCCGGCAACGCAAAATACGTTGTAAAAGTGCTCGCAGAGGGCAAAACAGCCGGATGTAAAACCATTGCTGTCACCTCCAACCCCAATGCGAAGATGAAAGAATTTGCGGACTGCTTTATTTGCGCAGAAACGGGCGCAGAAGTGATTTCCGGCTCAACAAGAATGAAAGCCGGAACCGCACAAAAAATGATTCTAAACATGCTGACAACAGCGTCCATGGTCAGAATCGGAAAAACCTACGGAAACCTGATGGTCGATGTGCGCCCGACAAATTCAAAGCTCAAAAATCGCGCCGTTGCAATTACATCGCGAATTTGCGCCTGCGATGAAAAAACAGCGCTGAAAATCCTTGAAAAAAACGGCTGGAATCTGAAAGAAGCGGTTTTGCAGATAAAATCAGGAATGGATTTTGATTCAGCGCGCAAACTGCTTGCACAAAATGAAAATATTTTGAAAAAAGCGCTGATTGCGCTTCAGAACAAAAAATTCGCCTAAAAATGCGACTAAACCGGCGTTGTCCAACCAATTCCCGCCTCTTGCGGAACAATACTCAATCGTTACCGCACACCCCAACCGGAGGACGGACGGTAAGAGCGCAAATTTGCTCACAGCTCAATTTTTCCAGCAATTTACTAATCTATATCGTATTTTTTGAATCGAGCCTGCTTCTCGGCATCAGTTTCAAAGTCGAATCTTAAAATTCCGCCATCTTTCATCACAATGCTTGTTACGCCGGCTTCCGCGTCACGACGAACTGCGGTGACGCCATGCTTACCGATGAGTTTTTTTGCATTTAACAAATCTTTTTCAGTCAAATCTTTCCCGTTTCCGTCCAGTTTTACCAGTTCCTGAAAAATCGTATATTTTGTGCTGGATAAATCAACGGTTCTGCGTCTATTCAGGGTTTTTCCATCGGAACTTACAATCGAAATATCCTTTTTGTCTGAGCAGAATTTAGCAGTAAGGTCGCCTTTCTGCGGAGCTCGACCCTCAGAGGGTTTATAATTTGTAATTGTCAGATTTTTATTAAAATTTACATTAAATTTCTGTGTTCCATCAATAGTGCCGGTTGTAGCTTTGTTTACTACCGTAAAAAAATCTCCCATTAAAATATCTCCTTTTCTGTAATCCTCATATAACATTAAAGTATTTTGAGGAAGAAAAATTGCCCGCAGAGGTGAAAAAATATTAAATTATATTAACTAAACATCCAAATACGTTTCCAGTTCCCACTTTGTGACCTGTTTGCGGTACATGTTCCACTCAGCGCGTTTCTGGGTCAAAAATTCATTAAAAATGTACTCGCCGAGCGAGGCTTTTGCTGTGAGATTCTTTTCAAAGCTGTCAAGGGCGTCCGAAAGGTTTTCGGGCAATGATTTTATCTTGCGGAGCTTAATTTCGTTGTTAGAAAGCTGAAAAAGGTCTTTTTCAATCGGCGCAGGGGGGTCGATTTTATTTCTGATTCCGTCCATGCAGGTTTGCAAAACCGCCGCAAAGGCAAAATAAGGATTTATGCTCGCATCCGGCGAACGGAGCTCGATTTTCGTGTCTTCATCTCTGTTTGAGGGGATTCTGACAAGCGAACCCCTGTTCAGAACCGACCATGCAATATAAATCGGCGCCTCATAGTCTTTTACGAGCCTTTTGTAGCTGTTGACCGAGGGGTTCAAAAGCGCTGTAATCCCCGACACATTCTTCAAAAGCGAGCCGACAACGTACTGCGCGGTTTCAGAGAGCTGATAAGTTCCGGCAGGGTCATAGAAAGCATTTTTGCCGTTTTGAGAAAGCACAAGGTTCAAATGCAGACCCGAGCCGTTGATACCGTAAACGGGTTTGGGCATAAAAGACGCATTCAGGCCGTATTTCAGGGCAATCGCTTTTACCACGAACTTAAATGTTGCAAAATTGTCCGCCGAGCGCAAAACATCGTCATATCCGAGGTCAATTTCATGCTGAAAAGGCGCACCCTCGTGGTGAACAGCGTTAATATCCCAGCCCATCTCCGCCATTGCCGCAACAATGCTCGCAAGAACATCCTCAAGGTTTTCATCGGAGTTCAAATCGTAATATCCGACGGAATCTTTCAAAGTGCTTATTATATTTGAGTTTTCATCGACTTTGAAAAGAAAAAATTCGGTTTCCGGCGCGATTTTCATTGTGTAATTATATTTTTTCGCGTTTTCAATAACACGTTTAAGATTTGCCCTCGGGCAGCCCGGATAAGGCGTTCCGTCGGCTTTGTAAATGTCGCAAATCAGCCTTGCCGTGTTCTGGAGTTTGGAAAACTTAAACGGAAACGCCAAAAACGTATTTTTGTCCGGATAACAGAACAAATCCTCGGTTTCATTGTTTCTAAACCCGCAAACAGCCGAGCCGTCAAAGGAAATTTCGTTGTTCAAAATCCTGTCGATTTCATACGCGGGCAGATTTATGTTTTTTACCTGTCCGGAAATATCTGAAAACTGGAGATAGATGGAGTTTATATTTTTTTCTTTAATTATGTTTTTAATTTCTGCGTCGGTAGGCATATTTTCATTATACTTTAAAAATACTCTTTTTAGTTGAGATTGTTCTTCAAAATTAAACTTTTTGAAATTCAAGCCGAAAATTATTATACAAAGAAAAACCCCATATCTTGAAATCTAAGGAATATATTATTTATGACGAGCACTTACAGCTTTGAAAATCGCAGCGGCGATATTTTTTGCGGCATTGAAGAGTTGAAAGCATATATTAACAAAAACAACTGCAAAACGCTGAACATCGACATTTCTTCGCTTAATTTTATCGACGCAATGAAAGTTTGCGTACTTTGTTCGACATTTCACTTTGCAAAATACCTCGATGGCAGGCTGCGCTGGGTTGTGAAAGACGAAATTGTGAAAAGCCAGATAAAGCCTATGCGCCTGATTAACGTCGATATCGAAACATTGCCGGAATTTGAGGAATTTTCAAAAATCGCATGATTTTTTTACAAAAACCGTAAGCAATACTGACGCATTGCAACGATTGCTCCTTCCCTGAGCGGGGGAAATGGGATTTTAAGATTGTTTAAATGTAGGGTGGGAAAAGTGAAACGGTTCCCACCGCAAAATACCAATGCGCAAATTTTTTTGTTTATTATAAAATAAAACTATGAAAGATATGCTAGATAAAATTCTTCAAATTGAAGAAAAATATAAAGAACTGGGAATTACGCTCTCGGATCCTGCGGTAATTCAGGATTATGAACGCTTTCGCGACCTTTCAAAGCAAAGAAAAGCAATGGAAGAAACCGTTGAGGTTTATCAGCAATGGAAAGCCAACAACGAAGCGATTGAAGACGCAAAAGAGCTTATAAAAGCCGAATCCGACGAAGAAATGAAAGAATTTCTTAAATCGGAAATTGAAACAAACGAAAAGAAAAACGAAGAGCTCTCAGAACGCATGAAAGTCCTGCTTCTCCCGCGCGACCCGATGGATGACAAAGATATTATGCTCGAAATCCGCGGTTCCGCAGGCGGCGACGAGGCTAACATCTTCGCAGGCGACCTGATGAGGATGTATTTGCGTTTCGCGGACAAACAGGGCTGGCAAACACAAATTTTGAGCATGACAGAATGCGAAGCCGGCGGCGTTTCCGAAGTAATCATTTCTATCAAGGGCGACAGCATTTATTCCAAGCTAAAATATGAATCCGGCGTGCACCGCGTCCAGAGAGTGCCCCAAACCGAGTCGCAGGGGCGTGTTCACACCTCCACGGCGACTGTCGCAGTTATGCCCGAGGTTGACGACGTCGAAATCGAGCTGAATCCCTCGGATTTGGAGATTTCAACGGCCCGTTCGGGCGGCGCAGGCGGCCAGAACGTAAACAAAGTTGAAACAGCTGTACGCGTTTTCCACAAACCGAGCGGAATTATGATTTTCTGCACAGAAGAACGCTCACAGCTTCAAAACAAGGAAAGAGCTTTGCAAATTTTGAAAGCAAAACTCTACGACATAGAAACTCAAAAACAAATGCAGGAAATCACCGACCTTCGCCGCTCACAGGTGGGCACAGGCGACCGTTCGGAAAGAATCAGAACCTACAATTTCCCGCAGGGCAGGCTGACCGACCACAGAATCGGTCAAAATCTCAATGTTTGGACGGTTATTGACGGCGATTTGGAAGAATTAATAAATCTTCTTATCGAACATGACCAGAAACTAAAACTTGAAAAATTGGCAGAACTGGATTAACAGTTCTCAAGGGATAACTATGGATTCACAATATTTATTGGCATTTGCGCTGACTTTGATAGCGGGATTTGCAACTGTAGCGGGCGGTTCGCTCTCATTTATCATGAAAAGGACAAACATGCGCGTTCTTGCTATCGGGCTGGGGTTTTCAGCCGGTGTAATGGTTTATATGGCGCTTACAGAGATTTTAAAAGACTCAAGAGCCTATACAGCGCAGTTTTTCGGTGATATGGCGCCGTTGATTACCTTTCTCGGGTTCTTTACGGGTATCGGAATAGCCGCTTTAATCGACTATTTCATGCCTGCCCACTTCGGAAACGATTTAATCGACAAGCCCGAAAGCGAAATCACCGAAAAGGACGAAAAAGTCAACCAGGCCGGCATTTTAACCGCACTTGCAATCTGCCTTCACAGATTCCCCGAGGGTTTGACAATGTTTCTGGTTGCGAGCACAAATATCAAGCTCGGACTTCCTCTGGCGGTCGCTCTTGCCATCCACAACATGCCCGAGGGCATTGCAATAAGCCTGCCGGTATACCATGCAACCGGAAAAAAACGTATTGCCATGCTTTTCACGTTTCTGGCAAGCCTTTCCGGCCCTGTCGGTGCAATAATCGGATTTATTTTGATAAAAATGTTCATGCCGCAGATGGCAATCGGCGTTTTATTCTCAATTGTTGCAGGGATTATGGTTTATATTTCTCTGGATACATTAATGCCGCTGGCGCGTGAATACGGAGAAAATCACGATGTTATGGTCGGGATTTTTGCAGGAATGTTCTTTATCGGCGCAGGGCTCCTGTTAGTTTGATTTATCTTAATTGTTTTCCATCGCACAACGGAAAATGGCATGGAAAAATGGACGATTAATGCGTAATTTGCCTGCGGAAACGTAACCGCATAGCAGAATTTCTATTTTTATTACAAAAAACGCAAAACAAAAGATACAAAGGAAACCGGGGAAGGCTATTTCCCCCGGGTAAAGAGTATTAGTTAATCCTTTGTTTTTAACCGCCAATCAACTGGAGCGCAAGAGCAGGCAGCTGGTTAGCCTGCGTCAGCAGAGCTGCTGTTGATTGCTGAAGAATCTGGTATTTTGAGTAGTTTGCAGCTTCTTCCGCAATGTCCGCGTCCATAATTGTCGATTTGGCTTCTGTCGAGTTTTCTACGTTCGTTACGAGTGAATCCAACGCTGAATCCAGCCTGTTCTGGTAAGCACCGATTGCAGCTTTTCTTGTATTCAAGTCCAAAAGTGCAGTATCAAGCGTTTCAATAAACGCAGCAGCGTTCGTTGCATTCTCAAAAGCAGTAGTAATCGTGTCTGCAGCATCTCCGCCCAGCAAAGTATCAGCATCCGTTGCCGCAAATACCGTAGCGTCAATCACCATTGAGTTTTGGTCCTCATCAGCGTTAGGGCCGACCTGCAATCTCAAGCCGTCCGGCAAGCCCGTACCATCCAGTAGGTGCAGACCGTTGAACTGCGAGGCTGTAGCTACCCTGGTAATCTCTTGAGCACGGTATTGAACTTCATCAGCCATTGCCTGCATAGATTCCTCGGAATAAACGCTGTTAGCAGCCTGCACAGCCAAATCTCTCATCCTTAAGAGGTTAGATTCGAGAAGTTCAATGTCGCCTTCTGCAATCTGAAGCAGATTTGTGCCGGTTTTGACGTTTGTTTGTGCTACTTTTGAGCCTCTGATTTGTGTTTCTAAATTTGTTGCGATAAACATCCCCGCAGCATCATCAGCCGCCTTGTTTACCTTGTACCCTGTGGACATTCTCTGCAGCGCAGTGTTGAGCCCGTTTGTCGCATTCGTTAAATTCCTTTGGGCAATTAACGAGGACATGTTCGTGTTCACAATAATAGCCATTTGTTTTTCCTCTTTCTTCCATCCATAGTAATACTCTTTACATGATGGTATTTCTCTCTACGTATCTATTTACGGCACAATTTTTGATAACTTTATACAACTTTAGTATGATATTTCTACAACTTTAGTATAGTATTTTACATAAAATGTTTAACCCCTCATACCAAAGTATAAAAAGACAAAAAAAACAGAGCGTATTTCTACGCCCTGCTCAATTCACTATATTATATATAATTAATTATGAATCGGATTCCTTAGGATAAAGATTGTCAATCAAACTCGACGGTTCCTCGTCAGAAGAGTTTTCATCGCCGTAAAAAACCGTCATATCCGAGGCTTTGAAAGACTGATATTTGGTTTTCATTCTTTCTTCGTCAGCTTTAAGGCTAAAAGCCCTGATTTCAGCGTCTGTAACCCTACCGTTTCCGTCAGTATCAATCTGGTCAAAATAATTCAATACAGTCGAGGTCAAACTGCTATTCCCCATTGCGCCCGAAGAGCAAAGCTGCACAATTTCCTGATAAGAAAGCCCGTTTTGCTGGAGTTTTGAGGTAAGGTTCGACACATCATCAGCAGAAATAGTGCCATCTCCGTCTTTGTCCAGTGCAGAAAAATTAGAAGATAAGTACTGGGCAAAGCTTGAATTGTAACCCAGCTGCTGAAGAACCTCTGTGGAGGGATTTGTTATGTCTTTTAGCGAGATTTTGCCGTCAGTGCTGTTCTGTGCAAGAATAGAATAAGTGTTTTGTAATCCGTAAAGGGCGGTATTCATTAGCCCTGAGCCGTTTAATAGTCCCATTTTATGTGCTCCGTTCCTGTAATTCTTATAACTCATGTTCAGTTTAATGTTTTTTTGCCAAAAGTAAACCCGCTGATTAAAGTAGATTTAAAATGTACTTTGTACACTTATTCGGGAATAATTTTGAACACGAATTTTTAAAAAATTTTGAGAAGCATGCCCGCTTTTCATGACAAAATCAAAGACCAGAGCTATTTTCCGGGTAAAATCACGGCATTTTGGGTTTATACTAAATTATATTATTTTATTTCCGATTTAACCCATTACCCGGGTGGCTAATATTTAATAAAACATATGTACATTTGTTAAGAGAGCAAAAAACTTCAAAAAGCCCGGAATAAGTGCACTTTGTACACTTTTTCCAAAATGCTTATGCGGCAATATTTTTCACCGGATATAAAGATTTTATTAATTAGGGTTGACAAAGAAAACTTTATGATTCATAATGAAAATGTAATAAATAGTGTAGATAAAACACTTATTACAAATCAGATACAAGAAAAGGACAAGAAAAATGAAAGTAAACAGAGTTCTCTCAGTTGACTATTCAAATACAAATAAATCAAGAGTGTTAATGAACAAAAGCCGCGTGCTCGCAGCACCGACTTTCGGAGCAACCCCTGACATTGCCAGACAGGCTGTAACAGACCAGTTCATCGCAAGCGCTAATACCGCAAGACAGAAAAAACGCGATATGGTTGAAGACCCTCTGGGCGCACTTTCCGGCAAATTTACTGATTTAATCGGAATGTTCATCCCGAAAAACCAGCAAAAAGCCAGAGAGCTTCAAAGCGCAATTGATTATTATTACAGCTCATCATCAAACAACATTTTGAACAAATAACTAACCCGAAACATATCACAACCCCAACTTAGTTCAGCACCCTGTTTGAATAGTTAAAGAAAAGCCCGAAAAATCGGGCTTTTCTAATTTTATAAGCCTGCATTCTATAGAAAACTTACACCCTCCGTTCTGTGTATGTTCAAAGGAGCGAAATTAATATATAATATTGTTGTTTTATACTGAAAAAGATTAATTTTTGTAAATATTATGCACAAAAAATTAAAAAACCTTAAAGTTTTATCCCAAAAATGCCGAAGATAAGATGGTAAAGCGGTAAAAGTATGGATAAAATAGCATTACTCAACGAAGATACCTTTGAACAGAGCCTCGGAGACATTCTGAACCTGAACTCCAGGGCTGACAAGCATACAATTCTCCTCGTAGATGACGAGGTGAATAATCTTCAGCTGCTCCGGCGCACGCTCCATCGCGACTACAACATTCTCACCGCAGCTAACGGCAAAGAAGCGCTCCAAATCGTTGAGGACAAGGGAAAAGAGATTTCTCTCATCGTCAGCGACCAAAAAATGCCCGAAATGCAGGGTACAGAGTTTTTAAAACAGGTTTCGGACGAATATCCGGATATAATTAAGATTTTGCTCACAGGGCACCTCGACGTGGACGCAATTGTTGATTCTATCAATGATTGCCACCTTTATCAGTATATTGTAAAGCCTTTTGACCCCGAAGAGCTGAAAATGACCATTGAAGCCGGGATTAAAAAATACGACCTTGTGAACAACAAAACGGTTATTTTAAAGGATTTAAGAGAACTTTTTTACAAAACAATAAAACTCATCGCTGCTGCGCTCGACGCAAAAGACCCTTATACGCACGGGCACTCGCTCAGGGTAACGCTTTATTCAATGATTCTGGCGAAAAAGCTGAATCTTGATGACACAACGCTTGAAGAAATAGAAACAGCGGGGCTTCTGCATGACATAGGGAAAATCGGTATTCCGCAAAGCATTTTATGCAAACCGGGGCGGCTTACGGACGAAGAATTTGCCGTGATGAAATCACATCCCGAGCAGGGTGAAAAAATGCTTATGGGGATTAAAAAGCTGACGGTAATTTCAAACTGGCTGCGCACTCATCATGAAAAATGGGACGGTTCAGGCTATCCGCAGGGGTTGAAAGGCGAAGAAATCCCGCTTTCCGGCAGAATCATTGCTCTTGCCGACACTTATGACGCAATGACCTCGACCCGCTCGTACCGCAAGGCTTTGAGTCATGAAACAGCTGTTGCGGAGATAAAAAGATGTGCAGGAACGCAGTTTGACCCGGTTCTGGCGGATTTATTCGTTCAGGTTCAGGATGAAATTAAAGCCGCAAAGGAAAATCCTGAAGCATATTACCCGAAATACAGTTATCTGCAAAAAATGATTAATGAAACTGCATAATATTTTGGGGATTTTTTACTAAATTGCGTTGGAATGGGGGTTTTAGGGCTGCCAAGCTGTTTTGGGATTGTTCCCCATCCGCATTCGTACGAAATACTGACGTATTTCTACGACTGCTCCTTCCCCGAGTTGGGGAAGGCCAGGGTGGGGAGCGGTTTTGAGGTTGTTTAATTGCCGGGTGACGAAAATAAGCCGTCATTCCGAATTTATTTCGGAATCGCCAGATTGAAGTTGATAAGCCACGCCCTTGCGACCCTGAATCAAGTTCAGGGTGACGAAAAACTGTAGGGTGGGAAAAGTGAAACGGTTCCCACCGCAAGATTGTGCAAAAATGGAGATTTTTGGTTTTAAAGATGGTTTGGGGTCGTTCCCCGTACGCATTCGTACTAAATACTGCGTATTTCAACGCCTGCTCCCTCCCCAACTCGGGGAGGGGCCGGGGTGGGGAGCGGTTGATAAATTCAGTGTAAAGTTGTATACAAATCCCTAATTTTTTACCTTGAAAAAGAAGCGCTTGCATGTAAGAATACTTAAATAATAAAAATAGCTTCCTAAAGTTTACTTTTTATAGAGAAGAGGAGAACACAAATGAAAAATTCCAAAACATTGTTGGTAGGACTTGCTTGTTTGGCTGTCGGCATGCTGTCAGGCGGGTTTGCAGTATCGAATATCAATACAGAAGTAGCTGTTGTTGATGTTCAAAAAGTTGTTTCAGCGTCAAAACAGGTAAATGCGCTGAAAGCAGAACAAAAAGCCAAAATGGAAGGGCTCGCAGCTTTTGTAAAAAAGGCAAATGAAGAAGTAGCTGCCCAGAAAGACGAAGCCAAGAAAAAACAGCTCGCTGACAAATACACAAAAGAACTCAACACCAAAAAAGAAGCAATTAACAAAACCTACACTGAAAAATTGCAGGCAATTGACAAAAACGTTTCCGAACTCATTGCGAAAAAAGCAAAAGCAGGCGGATTCAATGTTGTTCTTGCTAAAGGCGTAGTTCTCTACGGCGGAACCGACATTACAGCTTCAATTGCTAAAGAAGTTAAGTAATCGGGCTTGATTCTTATAAAAAGCACCCTCGAAAAGGGTGCTTTTTGTTTGGCAGGCAAATTTTAACTTGATGTAAAGTTGGTTGCGGCTAAAGGTTTACCCAACAATTACCCTCAGGTGGGATGATTTCGGGGCAAAAACTCCTTATTCTGGACATGTTAATAAAAAAAGGAGTAAAAAATGGGCGAACATATGGATGTAACGATGGATACGAGAAGGGCACACGAATATTTTTTAAACGAATTGTGCTATTCTATCGGGCCAAAAGGGCTCAAAGAAAAAATCAAGAACGATGTGAACAGTTTTAACCTTATTGACGTACGCGGATACGACGATTACATAGACGGGCACATTCCTTTTGCAATGCATGTTCCTTATGATGAGCTGGAAGAGCATTTCAACATGTTTTCAAAGGAAAAAGTCAACATTATTTACAGCTATTCAATCGTTTGCCAGCTTGCAAAAAAATGCGCTGTAAAACTCACAGAAAAAGGCTATCCGGTCATGGAGCTCATAGGCGGGTTTAAAGCCTGGAAAAAACATGACTTTGACATTGTGAAAGATTCTGCTGATATGGGATAGCAGAATTTGTGAAATTTGAACAGATTTGAAAAAACAAAGACAGGGCCTTAAATCGACCCTGCCTTTGTTTTCGGTTTTGCTATTTATTTCAAATATTCTTTATAAAAAGCCTCAATTTTGTCGAATGGTATTTTTTCAAGGTTGTCATACAAATCAACATGATTTGCGCCTTTAATAATTAACAGTTGTTTATTATCACCTTTTAGTTTCTTGAACGCATCTTCGCTGAAATATTTACTGTGGGCTTTTTCACCATGAAGCATTAATACTGCGCTTTGTATTTCGCTGATGTAGGTCAAAATTGGCATATTTATGAAAGACAGAGCTGAAGTCATATTCCAGTTGCCGTTTGAATTAATTGAGCGTTTATGAAATCCTCTTCCGGTTTTATAATAACCATAATAATCCTTTACAAATTGCGGTTCGCTGCCCGTCAACTTATCAGGCAGGCCGGACCCTTGCGCGTAACATCCGTTTTTAAAATCCTCGCTTCTTTGCTTGTTGAGGCTTTGTTTTAATTCATAACGGGCTTTTTCATCCATTGAATCAAAGTATCCGTTGGCATTTACACGGCTCATATCATACATAGTTGAGGTCACGGTTGCTTTTATTCTGGTGTCCATAGCCGCAGCATTCAAACCCATGCCGCCAAAGCCGCATATTCCCAGAATTCCTATTTTTTCGGAATCAACATTTTCCTGATTACTCAAAAAGTCAACCGCAGCACTGAAATCCTCGGTGTTAATATCAGGGGAAGCTACATTTCGGGGTTCACCGGCACTTTCACCTGTGTAGGACGGGTCAAAAGCCAGAGTAACAAAGTCTCTTTCTGCTAATATTTGGGCATATAAACCCGAAGCCTGTTCTTTTACTGCCCCGAACGGGCCGGAAATAGCTATTGCAGGGAGTTTGCCTTCAGAGTTCTTCGGGGTGTATAAATCACCGGTTAATTCTATGCCGTATCTGTTTTTAAAATGAACTTTTTCAACTTTAACTTTATCGTTTTTAGGGAAAGTTTTATCCCATTTGTTTATTTTAGCTTCGCTCATAAGATTACCTCCTGCAATTAAAAATACAAACACAGCCAAGCAGCTGAATATTTTTCCGAGTTTCATATCTTTCCTTTCTGTATTTATAATGTGCTCTTTAAAAAACTATGCTTCTCAACGCATTCTAAAATTGTTTGTGCATATTCTTTGTCCTTGCCATAGAAAATGTGTGAGGCGTCAGGAATGACAATTACCTGATTTCGCTCAGGATGTTTGCAATATGAGTTCAATTTCACCATAAAACCTTCGGGATTTCCATCCGTAAGGCTGTCTTTTTCGCCGATTACAAATGACCCGTTTACTTTGATATTAAAGAGCGAAGCGGTTTCTCCGTTATTGCTGATTACAGGGCAGTTTTTAAGGTTAAAAGCATTATAAAAAGATAAAACAGTTTCTGCCGACATAGGTGAAAAACCTCCGAACAGATAAGGTAGGATTTCGGTTCCTCTGTTTTCGTCAACAAATTTCTTCGCAAGTTCAATACACTCTTTCACATTCGGCATAACCTCAAACCAGTGCGCCAAATCAACAGGCGCAGAAACAATAAAATAATCAACAAAATTGTCAGAAGTATTTCCCAGATAATGAATAATTTTGTTTGAACCAAGAGAATGGCCGGCGAGAATAATGTTCTTAAATCCCAAATCCCGTGCGAATTTTACATAAGCTTCAACATCCTCATAAACCAGGCTAAAATCATCATACACTACTCCTGTGTATTTTTGTTTTCCGGTTGAAAAATCGGAATAAGCAATACAGGAGAAGGCATCCATGGCATGCCCCGCAATAAAAGCAATATTATTTTTGCTCAATAACCCGCCTGTTGAAGTCAATAAATCGTTTTGAAATACATTTGAGCAAATACCGCTCATCATTATAACAACAGTATTCATTCTATCGCTTCCCCACATTGCGCCTTTCAGCTCAAGGCCTCTGGGGGTTTTTACTCTTATTATTTCCATTATATTTCTCCTAGTTTTTGAATAATTTCGGCTTTGTCCGGTGTTTCTACATTATTTATCATTTATTAAAAATAGCAAATACTTATATCGCATATTTAAAAATGCTTGACAGGCATAAACAGGAAAGTATATCATCAAAATATGGAAATCAGAGTACTAAAATATTTTCTTGCAGTAGCAAGAGAAGGGAGTATAACAGGCGCGGCAAACTCTTTGCACCTGACCCAGCCCACACTCTCACGCCAGCTGCAAGAACTCGAAAAAGAGTTAAAGCAAAAACTATTAATTCGCGGCAAATACAAGGTTACGCTTACGCCGGAAGGGATGATTTTAAGAAAAAGGGCCGAAGAAATTATAGATATGGTAGAGAAAACCGAGGCAGAATTTTCCTCAATCAGCGATACGATAAGCGGTGATATTTACATAGGAGGAGGAGAGTCCGACTCGATGAAATACATTGCGGAGATTATAAGAGAAATTCAATCTGAATTTTTCGGAATAAAATTTCACATTTATTCCGGAAATGCGGAAGATGTTACGGAAAAATTGGATAAAGGGCTGCTGGATTTCGGTATATTGATTCAACCCGTCGATGTTTCAAAATACGATCACATTACGCTTCCCGAAAAAGATGTGTGGGGTGTTATTATGCGAAAAGACAATCCGCTCTCGCAAAAAAAGAACATAAAACTTGAAGACCTTCTTAAGGTTCCGCTCCTTGCGTCGCGGCAAATGTCGCCAAAATACTCTAAAGACAGCGGATTTCTTGACTGGTTCGGCGATAAATATGAAGAATTAAATATCACAGCAACATATAATCTCGTATATAATGCTGCCGTAATGGTAAAAGCAGGTGTAGGCAATGCAATTAGTCTTGACAAGCTGGCTGATACATCAAAAGAAAGCGAACTCTGTTTCAGGCCGCTTTGCCCGAAGCTTGAATCGGGTTTGGATATAGTGTGGAAAAAATATCAGGTCTTTTCCCCTGCGGCGAAATTGTTTTTAGAGAAGCTGCATGAAAAGTTTAATGCTTAATGTTCATTTTCAACATTCTTGTCCGTATTAATTAAAAATTACCCGATAAAACCGGATTCTGTTTACAAAATCATCTCATTCGAAAATACCTGCAAAGCATTTTCGAATATGCATTACAGGTATTTGCTATTTTTTCAAGAATCGTAAATAATAATTTTATGAATAATAAAGATTTTTTAAAATATATGAAAACGCAATGCAGGGTTGAGCAAGGGACTGAAGTATTTGAAAAATTTCATACACAAAGCCAACAGGCCCTGAAAATTACAATGGAACTTAACAACAAATACCACTCACCGGAGGAAATTGTTGAGATTTTCTCCAAACTTACGGACAAAAAAGTTGACAAAAGTTTCAGAATGTTTCCGCCGTTTTATACTGATTGCGGAATAAATATAACTGTCGGTAAAAATGTTTTTATAAATGCCTGCTGTAAATTTCAGGATCAGGGCGGAATCGAAATCGGCGACAATGTTCTGATTGGTCATTCTGTTGTAATTGCCACGCTAAATCATGATATTAACCCTAAAACAAGGGCAAACATGACGCCGAAACGGGTAAAAATCGGCAGCAATGTTTGGATTGGCTCAAATGTGACAATTCTGCCGGGTGTTGAAATTGGCGATGGGGCGGTGGTCGGAGCAGGAAGTGTTGTTACAAAAAATGTTCCGGAATATTCGATTGTTGCGGGAAATCCGGCAAAAGTTATTAAAACAATAAAATAATCGGGTCAGATGGTTAAAAACTTGCCTTATAGTTAGATTGCAAAGGAGATATTTATGAAAACAATCTTTATAACAGGAGCCTCCTCCGGAATTGGTAAGGAAACAGCTAAACTTTTTGCGCAAAACGGCTGGAGAGTTATTGCCGCAATGAGAAATTTGGACAGAGCAGGCGAATTAAAAGAGATTCAGAATATAGTTTTGGCCGGGCTTGACCTTACAAAACCGGAACTGATTAAACAAACCTCTCAAAAAGTACTAAAAGAATATGATATAGATGTTTTGTTCAATAATGCAGGATATGGAATTATGGGAGCATTGGAGAGGATTCCTGAAGATGAAATAAGGAAATTATTCGATACGGATGTTATAGGCACAATGCTTTTAACGCAGGAGTTTATTCCTCATTTTAAGAATAGAAAATCAGGGACAATTTTAACGACAACATCACTTGCAGGAATAATCGCACTTCCCCGTGACGGAGCTTATGGTGCGGCAAAAAGAGCACAGCAGGGAATGGTTGAATCTCTTTATTATGAATTAAAACCGTTTAATGTAAGTGTAAAGGCAATAATCCCCGGCGGAACAAAAACGAACTTTCAAACTCCGTTTAACGATTTAACAGGATACGAAAAACCCGCTGCAAACCAGAGAAAATACCTGCTTGACGGAAATGAAGAATTCCCCGGGCCTAAAGAAGCCGCAGAAACTGTCTGGAGAGCTGTTCATGACAAAAAAGAAATAATAGACTATCCGGCAGATTCTGTTTGCCAAAAACTTTATGATGAATACAATAAAATGGGCAAGGAAGAATTTAAAAAGTATTTTTATGACAAAATATTTTTAGAAAAAAACTAATTTATCAAATAATTAACTTTGTTGCGGCAAAAAAAAGAAGACTACAAATGTCTTCCTTTTTTAATTTAAACTTTTACACTTTTCTGATTAATCTTATAGAATTTTCTTCAGGCGGAATCGCACCGTAACCGTGACTGAACCCTATGCAGCCCATACCTACGGCACTTACTTCAATATCTCTTAATTTTCTTGTTTTCATAAAATCTCCTTAATTTAAAATCATTTCTGCCATTTTTACGCCCTCATCGTAGGCTTTTTGCAGGTCTTCCGGCAATTGTTCTTCAAGCTGCTGCTTTTTATGAGCGGGGTCGAAACATTTTGCCGCATATTTTGAATAATCGCTGAATTGGCAGGTATCATAAGCGCAAATTCTGACAGGTTTTGAAAAACAGGTTTCAACAGCCCATTCAAACCGCCCCATCATATCGGGATACATCTGATTTGAAAGCTCTTCAGTAATATTCATTGTATAAATAACGGCTGTCGGGAATTTTTTTGGCGCAATTGAAGGGTATCCTTCTTCATATTGAAAGAAAGGAAACATCAATCTTTCAATAAAACACCTCATCACGCCCGTAACTTCGCCAAAATAAATCGGGCTGGCGAAAACAAGCCCGTCGCCTTGTGAAATTTTTTCTAAAATAGGAGTTATTTCATCAGGATAGGAACATTTTCCAAAATTTTTGCCGTCTTTTAATTTACAGGCAAAACAGCTTCTGCAGCCTGAAAAATTAAAATCATAAAGATTTATAATTTCAGTTTCTATTCCTTTTGAATTTGCTCCATCGGCAAAACTGCGGCACATTTTGGCCGTGTTCCAATTTTTTCGGGGGCTGCCGTTTATAATGAATATTTTTTTCATAAAACCTCCTTTTAAATTCTTTTTATAATTTTTGCGGGGTTTCCTGCAACAATTACATTATCGGGAACATCTTTTGTAACAACGCTTCCTGCGCCGACAACAGCGTTTTCTCCTATAGTTACACCTCTTAAAATCGTTGCACCCGCGCCAATCCAACAGTTTTTCTTAATATGAATAGGTAAACATGTTATAACCGCTCTTACATCCAAATCGTGATTATTTGAAATTAATTGCACGTTCGCAGCAAGCATTGTGTTATCTTCAATTGTTATGCCGCCTGAAGCCATCATTAAAGAGCCGTTCATTATAACAACATTATTTCCGATTACAACTTTGCCTAAGTTTACACCCGCAAGGGGTGTTCTAATATCAACATTTTCACCTCTGTTCGGGATAAGTTTATCTAAAAGTTCATTGTATTCATCCGTATAAGGCATTGTATGGTTGAGTTTCCATACATTTTGTACTTCTTTTTTCCATCGTGCCTGTTCTTCTTTTGTTAATTTTGAAACATCTATTCTAAGTTCTTCCATATTTTGCCCCTTATATTAAATAATCTTCAAATATTGCTTCAAGTTGAATTTTACAAAACTCATCTGCCCAATCCAACGGCTCAAATTTCCCGTCCGACATGCACCAGCAGGTCATCATTCCGTACAATTGACTGATTATCAAATGAGTTAATAATTCAACGGGAGCTCCCTTTTTAAGTTCGTTATTTTTAACTGCCGTTTCCAAAATTTCTTTCAACATTTCAAAATCATAAACCCATTTGCCGCCATCCTGACCATTTCCTATGTTGTTCGGGTCAATCACATCTTTTATCCATTCCCTGCAAATGTTTATCCCGTGAAACTCAACACATTCCATAAAACGATTGAAATATCGGGTTAATTTTTCAATCAAACCGGCGTTTTGCATATTTTTTAATTCTTCGGCAATTTCCAAAAAAGGAAGCCTTGAATATTCAAGAATAATGTCCTCTTTCTTCTTAAAATAGACATAAAATGTGCCTTTAGCCACACCTGCCGTCTTTGTTATTTCTTCAACATTTATAGCGCTAAGCCCTTTTTCTTTTAAAAGAGTTCTTGCGGCATTTATTAACTTTTTCTTTGTTCGGGCAGCGGATTGTTGCCGTTTGTTCATAGAATTTTACCTCATTTTATTTTCATTATACAATATATTGACCTAAAGTCAATGACTTTTGGTCAATTATCTAAAATTAAAATCACGTTTATTTTTTTCCATACAGCGTGTAATATAAAGTATTACAGGAGCTAAAATTATGATTATTAATACAGGCGGCAGAACTGACACTGTTCAATATTTTACAAAATGGCTGTTAAAAAGATTTGAAGAGGGATTCGTATATTCAAGAAATCCATTATTCCCCAACAAAGTAAACCGCTACGAACTGGCACCCGACAAAGTTGACTGCGTAATATTTTGTTCAAAAAATTACGCGCCTATACTCAATGACATAACAAAAATTACAGAAAAATTTAATACATATTTTTTCTACACAATAACCGCCTACGGTAAAGATATTGAACCGAATGTGCCGTCTATTGAAACAAGCATTGAAACTTTGAAAAAACTTTCTAATATTGTCGGAAAAAACCGACTTGCGTGGAGATATGACCCCGTTCTTTTGACAGAAACATATACAGTGCAAACTCATCTGGAAACTTTTGAAAAAATGGCAAAAGAAATTGCGCCTTACGTGGACAGATGTATTTTCAGCTTTGTTGAAATGTATAAAAAATTAGAAACGAACATGCCTGAAATTATACCTTTTACAGAAGAAAATAAAACAGCAATCGCTGCGGGTTTAGGCGAAATTGCCGGAAAATACAACATTTTCCTTCAAACCTGCGGAACAAACGGAGATTATACAAAATACGGCATTCATCAATCGGGATGTGTGACACTGGAAATTTTAGGAAAAGCAAACGGCGTGAAATTTAAAAACTTAAAACATAAAGGAATGCGAAACGGCTGCCACTGCATTGAAAGCAGAGATATCGGCGCATACGATACCTGCATGAATGGCTGCAAGTACTGCTACGCAAATAAAAACCCTAAAAAAGCGTTTGAAAACTATAAATTTCATAATCCGGATTCGCCTATGCTTTTAGGAGATTTGAGAAAAACCGACGAATTGCAAGAAGGTGCTCAAAAAAGCTTTATCTGTAATAAAACAGAAACACAACAAAAGTTATTTTGAACAGGCATTTGACAATAGTTCGATATTTAACTATAATTCAAATAATATGAAACAGGTACTCTCCCTATCCTCTAAAATTAGAAGCGTTGGAAACACTTTTCTGGCAAAAAAGCTGAAAGAATATAACTTTAACAATCTTGTGCCTTCTCATGGCGATATTCTTTATGTTTTGTATAATCATAAAAAATTAACAATGAAAGATATTGCAAATAAAATTCACAAGACCAAAGCAACCGTCACGGTTCTTATTGACAAGCTCGAAAAAGAAAATCTCGTTAAACGTGAAAAATCGGCTGAGGACAGCAGAATTACCTATATAGTTTTAACTCAAAAAAGTATCAAATTAGAAAGCGTATTCAAAAAAATTGCAGATGAATTAAATACAATGTTGTATAAAAACTTTACGGATGATGAGGCAAAACAACTGGACATGTTACTGGAAAAAATGCTAAAAAACACGTAAAAATTTTTATAATAATGGTTAGAAATCGAACTTAAAAGGAGATAAATTATGGAATTTTATGAAGCAATTGAAAAACGCAGAACAATTCGTGACTTTGAAGACAAACCCGTCGATATGGAAATCATAAAAAGAATTTTATCAGCAGGCCTGAAAGCCCCGACAAACAACCATTTGCGGGAATGGGAATTTGTTATTGTAAACGACAAAAAAGAACGTTCGAGAATTCTTAACCTGGAAGATATGACAAACCCTCAAGACTGTGACAAAATGTTAGACGGTTTCGGAATGACCGATTCCGACCAGCGGGGAATGTATCATATTGCTATGCCGAAACAGTTTTCCATGCTTTATAATTGCGGATGCTTGATTTTGCCGTTTTTTAAATTGAGAGAACCATTAATGCAGCCGACCTGCTTGAGTTCGTTAAATGAATTTGCTTCAATATGGCTCTGTATTGAAAATATTCTCTTAGCAGCCGCGTCAGAGGGCATTTTCGGGGTAACAAGAATCCCGATGACAGAAGAATCGGAGCATATTCAAAAAATGTTAAACCATCCTGAAAATTATGCAATGCCCTGTTATATAGCATTGGGTTATCCCGCAAAAGACGCAAAATTGCCCGTACAAAAAGTAATTAATGTTGAGGACAGAATACATATTAATAAATGGTAAGATTGAAACTTTTATTGTAAAATAGTAGGTATTTTAATGCCTATTTCACGGGTAGAGGGAAAATATATGGATTCAATCTCATTTAAAGCAAATTATATAAAACCTTTACAAGTTTTAAAAATCGATGAAAAAGGTTTAAAACCGCAAAAGGCAGCTTTTGTGGAATTTCGCCCTGCAGATATTGAAACTGTTAATGAAATTAATCATGATATTGGCTGGCTTGGCGGCCGTAGAGCTTTTGACAAACGCTCATTTGAAACCGGTCACATTTACGGATTAACAACTCAAACTGATTCTTTTCACAAAATAAATCCTGATAAGGTATTGGGCCTGGTAACAACTACAGATAAAAACGACATAATTACCAGTATAAGACTTCGTGCTGAAGCTAAAACTCCTGCTAAAAAAAGTTTATTATCAAAAATTTTCAATTATATTTATCCATCTGGTTATTATAAAGAAGAAAGGCAATACAAAAAAGTAGGAAGTGCGCTTTTAGACGGCTTAAAGCATGTAACTGATGACATTGCAGTATTCAGCCCTAAAAAGTATGCCGGATTTTTTATAAAAAACGGGTTTTTGAATCCTATTCCAAAGGATAAAAATTATTTGAAATGGGTCAGGAAGTAAGATTTCCTAATGCTGCGAAGATGTATGAGCCATAAAGTGCCGGCTATTTGCTTTGCAAATCGCCGGTAAACCGTAGTTCTTGCAAGCTTGCTTGCTTAGAAATACGTGTGAGAGGCTTGAAAAGTGAAAAAATAGACAAGCGGACGACGGGACTCGAACCCGCGACGTCAACCTTGGGAAGGTTGCATTCTACCACTGAATTACATCCGCATTTTGAATATAAAAACCGCCGAAGCGAAAATCGGCGGTTTTTGTTAAAAAATAGTTCCTAATCCAGCGGTATTGTAAGGGTTTGGCCGATGGAAAGGGCATTCGGGTTGGAAAGCTGGTTTGCTTCCATAAGTTTTGTAACTTTGGAGGGGTCATACTTTCCGTAGAACCTGATAATAATGCCTTCCAGCGTGTCGCCGGATTTGATTGTGTATGTTTCAGAGCTTGTTGGTGCAGGTTTTTGTATATTGTCGGCAGGAATAATGGAAATCTGCGATTTTGCAGGTTTTTCACGTTTAACAAGCTTTGTTGAAGATGAATTGTCAGACATTGAATCAGAGCTAAAGCTCAAAAGCGCAGTCATAAGGAACATGCAGACAGCGCCGGCAATAAAACCTACCGTAAGATAAACACCGGGAGATTTTTCTGATTTTTGACCGACTTTGAAGTTTTGCCAGAGAACATCAAGTTCTTTTTCTTTAGAAGGTCTTATGTAAACATTCGGAGCAGGATTTGACTCTTCTTTGAAAGAAGATTTTGCCCTCAATTCCTCAAGAAGCGCCATGCGTTCTTTGGATAAATTAGATCTGTGCAGTGTAGAGCTTTTCATTGGACCTCACTTTGTTGCTTTTAATACATGATAGTCGGCAGGGAATCCGAAAGTCAAGAAATATTATAATATGTATAACATTTCTCAATACTTTGGATTTCACATTTGAAAAATCCCGTTTTTCAGGATTGCATGAATATTTTAAAACCAAACAAAAAATTTTTTGCTACCCCTGAGCGTATAATTTAGGATTATTGATCAGATTGCTTGTCATCTTTCATCAATTTTTCAAAATCGGACGGCTTTATGCTCTGGATAAAATTGCGAAACTCCTGCGCTTCTTCCTCGTCTTTTGCGCTGTCACAGGAAACCGAACCGTTCGCAAGCACATTCGCAGTAACAAAAATCGGCGCTTCCACGCGGATGGAAACAGCGATTGCGTCGGACGGGCGGGCGTCTATTTCAATTTCCTTGCCTTCTTCGTTCTTGAGATAAATTATTGCAAAATAAGTTTCCTTATCGACATCGTTAATCTCAATTCTGTCGATAGAATAGCCGGTTTTTTCAACGATATCAATGATTAAATCATGCGTCATGGGGCGCGTGACGGTAATATTTTCAATTTTACGGATAATAGCGCTGGCTTCGGCCGAGCCAATCCATATCGGAAGCGCCTTTCTGTTTTGCAAATCGTGCAAAACCACAATCGGCGAGCCTGTGCGCGTATCGAGCGCTATTCCCATTACTTTCATCTCAATCATAACGACATTATAGTCCAAAATAATCACTGCGTCTACGCTGAACATACTATTTTTTTCCAAAGCAATGCATTATAATAGATTTGTTATACAAACGGAGAAAAAACATGACACAGGTAAAAGCAAGCCACTTACTGGTAAGAACCGAAGACGAAGCTAAAAAGCTAAAAGAAGAAATCCTCGCAGGAAAACCCTTTGAAGACGTTGCAGCAGAAGTTTCTCTCTGCCCGTCAGGCGCAAATGGCGGCGATTTAGGCTTTTTTGGCAAAGGCCAAATGGTAAAAGAATTTGAAGACGCTGCATTTTCAATGGAAATCGGCGAAGTTTCCGACCCGATTCAAACCCAGTTCGGCTGGCACCTTATTAAATTAACAGATAAAAAAGACTAACGGCATATGGGCTGGCTCCCGTCAGCCCGCCCGTTTTAGCAGGAACAAATGATTAAAAAACTAAGAAAATACCTCTCAGAAAACAGCCTTGACTATCTTCTGGTCAACACAACCGACGAATTTCTGGTCGAATACAACGAACTGACGAATTGTTCAAGGTATTATGTCACGGGATTTTCGGGTTCTACCGGAGACGCATTAATTTCGGGAGAAAATCTCTGGCAATTCGCGGATGGACGCTACCATGAGCAGGCAGACAAAGAAACCGACCCGAAAACCACGACAGTTGTTAAATTACAGCTCGGCGAGAGCTTTTTGGAGAAAATGGTTGAGATTATCAAGCCGGATTCGACGCTCGGCGTGGTTTCTAAGAAAATTTCTTTGAATTTTTACAAAATTTTGAAAAAAAAGTGCCTTTCAAAAGGTATTAAAATCAAGGTTCTTGACCATGACCCGGTTGAACTTTTTCACGGGCTAAAAACCGCGGAATCAAGCGAGCCCGCAAAAAAAATTGATATAAAAATTGCCGGAGTAAGTGCGGACGAAAAATTCTTAAAAATAGCCAAAAAACTCCGCAAAAAACAGGTTTATCTTGAAACAAATCTTGAAAATATCGCATATTTAACAAACCTCAGGCAGTACAAAACCCCGTTCAGCTCGGTTTTTAAGGCAAAACTTGCGATTTATAAAGACAGGGCCGTCATTTTCACAGACGAAAAAATCGAAATTACCGGTGAACACTTTGAAACAAAGCCCATGAGCGAATTTGAAGACTTTCTTCCGGAAAAATTTGAAGCACTTTATGTGCCTTCGACTATAAACCTTGCTGATTTCAGGCTTATTAAGCGAAACGCGGCTCCTTTAAGAAAAAACCGCATTGCCCTGATGAAATCTATCAAAAATGACGCTGAAATCGCCCATTTTAAGAAGAATTTTGAAAGAACCGACAGGGTTGTGAACAAAATCAGCGAAATGATTGCAACACAGGAGAATTTGGACGAAAAAGAGCTTTCTGACGCTGTTGAAAAGGGCTATTTGGAGCTTGGGGCAAGGCAGTTGAGCTTTAAAACCATACTCGCTGCCGGCGCAAACTCCTCAATTATCCATTATTCGCACCCATCGAGCGATGTCAGGGTCAAAGACGGGGATTTTGTGCTGCTTGATTGCGGGGGGCATTTTGAGGGCGGATATTCGACCGATATCACGCGAACTTTTATAAAGGGCATGCCGGATGAGCTCCAAAAACGGGTTTACACGACGGTTTTAAAAATGTTTTTGAACGCATACCACCACAAAGTCACCTCAAGAACCACAGGTGCTACGCTGGACAGGATTGCAAGAAAAATTGCAAAAAAATCCGGACTTCTTGAGGAGGGTTTTAACTTCAACCACGGGCTGGGGCACGGTGTCGGCATTAATGTGCACGAAATGCCTCCGACTATTTCAAGCGGGGCTTGGGGGCGGAAATTCCTCAAAGAAAATATGGTTTTCACAATCGAACCCGGGCTTTACAAGAGCGGTTTCGGCGGCGTAAGGCTTGAAAATACAGTTTATTTAACTAAAAAAGACGGTGATTTTGTTATACAATCGTTATCTAAGATGAAATTCGAGCCAAAATGCATTGACGAATCGCTTTTGAATGCGCAGGAGAAAATCTGGCTCAAAAACTGGCAGGAACAAAATAATTCCCCAAAAAAATAAAGGCTAAAAATGAAAAAAATCGAAAGTCTATCAAATCAGGAAATAAAAGAAACCGCAAAGCTTGCGCAAAAAAAATTCAGAAACGCGCAGGGGCTTTTTTTGCTTGAGGGCTACAAGCCTGTTTTTGAAGCGTTCAGCGAGGGCGTAGAAATAAAAACGCTCTACACAACCGGACAAAATCTCGAAAAATTCAGCTTTTTAAAAGACAAAATCACAATCGTCACAGAACCGGTGCTTGAAAAAATCTCAACAACCGAAAGCATGCCCGAAGCCGTGGCCGTAGGGGTGCAAAAAAAGCACAATATCAACGATTTACGCGAAAAAAAACGCCTCGTGCTGATTGAAAACATAAAAGACGCGGGAAACCTCGGAACCATCCTCAGAAGCGCCGCTGCATTCGGTTTTGAGGGGGTAATTCTTGCGGGTGACACGATTGACATCTACAATCCGAAAGTTGTGCGCTCTGCGGTCGGAGGGCTTTTTAAAATTCCGGTTATAAAGGTGAATTCGGTAAAAGACGCGGTTTTTCAGGGTTATAGCTACATTGCGTCAGTCGTAAACCGTAAAAACGTCAAAAATCCCGAAGAAATCGACTACTCGCGTCCGTTTGTGCTAATGCTGGGCTCTGAGGCGGACGGTTTGAGCGATGAGGCGATAGAAACCGCAGATATTTTGACGACAATTCCCATTTCCGAAAAGACAGAATCGCTGAATTTGAGCTGCGCAGCGTCGATTCTCTTTTATATTTCATCTAAAACGCCCTGAGCAGCCCGCCGTACAGATGGGAATAAAAATTAACCGCAATATACCCGACCAGAAGCCCCACAATCAATATTGAAACGGGTTTTACAAGGTTCGAGATTACATTTATCGATTCTTGAAGACGCCTTTCGCAGTTATCGACAATTGAATAGAACGATTCGCCCAGTTTTCCCGCTTTTTCGCCCGTTGCTATTTTGGAAAGGGCAAAATCATCGAAAATTCCGGCGGCAGCAAAGGATTTTGTAACAGATTCGCCCTGACACAAAAGCATTCTCGTCCTGCTCAACCCCACCGCCATTCTTTTTGCCTTTAATAAGGGAGCTGCAACGAAAATCGCCTCGGTTACAGGGATTCCCGCTTCATAAGAGGCGCCCAGAACAGAAAAGAAATTCCCGAAAAAATAATTGTTAAATATTGCGGACATAAATGTTTTTTCGGAGAAAAAATCAATAACCGCCCGCTGCGCAGCTTGATTTTTGAAAAACCATACAACAACCCCGAAAATAACCGCATAAATCAGCAATATTTTTAAAATTGCCGTCACAGCCAGCGACATCATCGCCTCCGGGCTCATGCCCGTCGTGTACATTACATCAAATATCTTGAAAAAACAAAATCTGCAAAATAACAAAACCCCCAGCGCCGCAAAAAACATCAACACAGGATAAGTAAGCGACGCAATAAGCCCGTTTCGCAGTCCTGTCAACCGTTTTAAGTCGCTCAAAATCGTCGCAAGAATTTCGTCGAGCTTGCCGGATTTATCCCCTGCGCTCAGCAACAGCGCATAGGGCACTCCGAGCATTTCTTTGTATTTTATGACGATTTTATCAAAGGGAACCCCGTTTTGAACCTCAACACGGAAGCATTTTGCGAGGATTTTTATGTTTTTGTTTCGTGTTGAAGTTTCAATCGACGAAAACGCGTCTGTATAGGAAAATCCTGCGCCATACAAGGAAAGAAGCGCCGAATAAAACTCTCTTTTTTCTGAAAGGGTCAAATTTTTCATATTTAGTCAGATTCTTTCGCCTGTTTTTCAATTTCAATGATTTTTGCAAGCGATTTTGCATCGCCTTTGAGTTTGAAGTATTCGGCGAATTTCGGCGTGGTTTTCAGGTTGAAAGAACGGCCGTTTTTATCGCGGGTTCTTGAAATCAGCCCCATTTTCAGCAGTTCGGCAACATGCTCATAAGCGTTTGAGCGCAATTCTTTAAGCTGCGACTGACGGATAGGCTCTTTGAGCGCGATGATTGTCAGCGTTTTGAGCACAGGCGGCTTTAATTCAACCGGACAGAGCTGCTCCACGATATCCATAAAATCCTCTTTAACCTGCAGAATATAACCGTTTTCATCGTCGATTTCCAGAGCGCCCTCGCGCGCAGAATAATCCATAATAAGCTCAAGAAGCGCTTCTTCAATCACTTCTTCATCTTCTTTGAGTATTTCGGCGATATCTTTAATCTCGAGCGCCTGCGCCGTAATGAATAAAACCGCCTCTATTCTAGCTTTTAACGATGTGTTGTCCATTGTATGAATATATTACCAAAATTACTTCAATGCGGGCAAATTGTTAAGCCTCGGGGTTAAAATTATCCTCGGGGCGCCTTACCTCGGCAAAAGGCGTTTCCTTGTGCATTTTTATCCTCGAAATCCTGCGTCCGTCAACGTCCAGAACCGTATATGTGATATTTCTGTCCTCAATAACGTCAAAAACCTCGGGTTCTCTGCCCAAAAGCCCGAAAACATAGCCGCCGATGGTCTGAAAATCCTCATTCGGGATATCAAGGTCATATTTCTCGTTTATGTCGTCAATACTCATTTTGCAGGAAACATTGAGCGTGTTTTCGTCGATTTTAATGACTTCGGGCGTTTCCACCTTGTCGAATTCATCATAAATTTCACCGACAATTTCTTCAAGAATATCTTCAATCGTAACAATCCCCGCAACCCCGCCGTGTTCGTCGACAACAGCCGCAATCTGGTTCTTCGAAGAGGTAAAATCGCTCAAAAGGTCGGAAATAAACTTGTTTTCAGGAACAATAAGGATATCTCTTGCGAGCGATTCTATTGAAAAATTCTCGCTTATGCCGCCGTTTTTGAAGAATTTAAGCACATCTTTTGCGTTTATCACGCCGATGAGGTCGTCCGGATTGTCTTTATAAATAGGAATTCTCGTATGACCCGACGAAATAATCATATCCGCCAGCTCGTTGATATTTTCTTCCGTGCTGATAAGAAAAATGTCCGTTCTCGGCACCATAATTTCTTTTACGACGGTATTTGCAAACCCGTAGAAATTAGAAAGCATTTTAGCCTCGTTGCAGTCGATTGCGCCGATATCAATGCCCTCTGAGATGATTTTTCCGAATTTTTCTTCCCAGTTGTCCTCCGCGTCGTGCGCCTGCAGCTCAATCGTAATATGCGTAACGTTTTTGAGGCGTTTTTTGATATTTCTTTCGAGCAAATCAGCGATATCATCCGCATCTTTCATCTGGGTTTCGGGGTCAACTTCGATTGTCATGTTAATAATCAGCCCGGAAGCGCCCAAATCGATAGTTTTAAGCTCGATAACATCCGTAATCCCGTGTATATCGCCCGCAACTTCACGAATCGTTTCTTCAACGCGCGGTTCGGCGGATTGGACGGTGAGCGAGTTTACGTTGTGCTTCAAGAGATAAATCGCAAGAATCAAAAGGATAAAACCGATGATAATTGAAGCGATTGCGTCAGGAACGTAAGCGGTTTCAACTGGCATAACGAATTTAGCCAGAGAAAGTGCGATAAATGCAACAACAACGCCGGTCAACGCCGCCACATCCTCGTACCAGACGAATTTTGTCGTAGGGCTTTTGGTTTTGCGGATATATTTTAATGATTTAAAAAACGATTTGAAAGGATTTTTTTCTTCGATTTCGACTTCGTGCAAAACAGCCTTGGAGGCGCTTGCTACAGCCCATGCCTCGAACAAAATGCTGCAAACCAGCGCAACAGCGATGTAAGGATAATTGTTCAAAAGGTCAGAATGGTCGTGGACGTTGAAAAATTTATCAAAACCGCTGTAAAAAGCGATAAAAGTACCACCGAGCATCAATATCGACGCAAACATCGCCCATACGTTCGCTTCCAGCCCGTATCCGAAAGGATGGGCGTTGTCAGCGGGTCTGGAGCCGCGTTTTATGCCGACATAGAGGCAAACGCTGTTGAACGAATCAACTCCGGAGTGAATTGCCTCGGAAAGCATTGCTGACGAGTGAGAAAAGAAGAAACAAATCAGTTTCACAAGCGCTATGCCAATATTTGCTATGAACGCTCTTACAACCGCCAGCGTGCGGGATTTTTCTTCATCAATCTGCGAGCAGTAATCTTCGACTTGTTCAATATTATCAGGGTTTTCGACTTTTTCTTCCGTAATCCTGTCTGATGACATAGTTTTCCTTATTTTTTAACCTTCAATTAATACTATTATAATATCAAAATATAAAGATTATGCAATTATCAATGTCTCCGGGTCGATTTTGTGGTTAATATAAAGAAATATTAATTGTACTCTGTACAATTATTAAAATATCTGTTATAATATAAACTCATTCACTCAAAGTGACGAATAGGGAGACGGAGCCTTGAAAATTACGCAAATCAACACAGCCGATTTAAGTTTATTCAAAAAAAACCTGTTTAAAAAAAACGAAATGAACGAATGCCCTGCTTGCAGAAAGGGTTCTCCGCTAAAAGAGCTCAAATGCGATACTTTTCAGCTTTTTAAATAAAAATCGAATTATTTGATTTGAAATCCCAGATCTTTAATTTGAACCCAGTCACCTGTCGCAAGTTTTGTTTCTTCAAAAATTTCTTTGCCGTTAATTTTAATGCCTGCTGATGAAGGTGTTACGATATAACCGTCAACAGTCGGTAAAAATTTGCTTGAATTTATCGTAAAAGGTCCTTTACATCCCAGACTTCTGTATATTGTTCCTACAGTTGTGTTATTGTCCAAATATTTTAAAACTAATTTATCTGCATTTTTCGCATCGGTTATTTTGTAATAAAATGTACGCGGATCAAGGTTTTTTGACGTATTTGAAATATTGAAAATATTGCCGTGCATCGCGTCAAAAAGATAACTGCTTCCGTTTTTAGTCATTATTTCATTCCAAGCGTGCCCGCCTGTTGAATAAGTCCCTTGAATAAATCTGGTAGCCAAACCAACCTCATCGCCGAGCAATTTGGTCAACAAAGCACGGTGCCTGCACATTCCGGCGCCGCTATTCAAAATTTCACCTAACAAAACTTCTTTTGTTTCAAAATTATGCATATTTGCAGTTAATTTCCCGAGTGTTGCATGATCTTTGCTGACAGAAAAAACTTCATCCACAAATTTCATCATTTCGTCAATTTTTTGGCTTTCAGTTAAATTTTTTCCGGATATTCTGTTTTTGAAAGCTTGAATTGTCTGATTTAAGATTTTGTCTGCGGTTTTATCAATAATTACGATTTCCTGATTTCCGTTACTAAACCTTGATATATTTTGACCCAATTCGTTAAATTGAGCCTTCGGTCCGGAATATCTAAAACCATCAATAAAATGTTCATTTTCTGAAATTATTTCTTTTGCATAATTATTGCTCTGCTCAATTGCTTCCTTTGTTGCAGCATGTGTCCCTTGTCTATTCATGCGCGGGAGCGTATATTCACCGGCTTTTACATGATGAAGAAAGTTCAAATCCTGCGATTTTGCACCGCGAAGTATTGTTGTGATTTCGCCATTTGAATGAAATCTGAACAAATAATCTCTGCCTCCGTTCGAATTGTACAAATTCAGAGTTCTTGCCCTTTTTGACAAAATATCAACAATATCATGAGCCCCCGTTTTAATAGAGTTTGTAACATTTGTCCCTGCAACTCTTACTCCGGCAGGTGCCGCATTAAAAATTCTTTGTAAACCCTGAGTACCAATTCTTGCAAACATAAAAAAAACCTTAAAAACCTAACCTTATTTATATAAAGTATTTTTTTTGCAAAAATTGCCTATATGTTACAAAATATTAAACCCTAATTTTCCCCCGAGCGCAATCAACGCCGCCTGCGTGTCTTCAAAACCGGTTTTTTCATCAACAGATTGGCAAAGAAAAGCGTTTATTTCATTCCAGAGCGCCAAAGACTGGTCAGTTACCGGGTCAGAGCCATTTACATAAGCTCCGATATTAATCAAATCTTCGTTTTTGCGATGCGCAGCCAAAAGCGTTCGAATTTTACCCGCAGCCTGTGCATGCTCAGGCGAAACACACTCTTTCATAACCCGGCTGATACTTTCAAGCACATCTACCGCCGGATAATGGTTTTTGTGCGCCAAATCCCTCGACAGCATAATATGCCCGTCCAGAATGCTCCTTGCAGTATCGGAAATCGGCTCGTTAAAGTCGTCACCCTCAACAAGAACCGTGTAAAGCCCCGTAATTGTGCCATGTTCGTTGCTTCCGGCACGCTCAAGAAGCTTGGGCATGAGCGCAAAAACAGACGGCGTGTATCCGCGCGTTGCAGGAGGCTCGCCAACCGCCAAACCGACCTCCCTTTGCGCCATTGCAATACGCGTAACCGAATCCAGCATAAAAAGCACGTCTTTTCCCTTGTCACGGAAGTACTCGGCAATTGCCGTAGCAACAAAAGCCGCCTTAATTTTAACAAGAGAGGGCTGCTCTGAGGTCGCAACAACAACAATTGAGCGTTTCATGCCCTCCGGCCCCAGCGTTGATTCAATAAATTCGCGAACCTCGCGTCCGCGCTCCCCGATTAGAGCAATTACGTTCAAATCAGCGTTCGTATTCTTCGCCATCATCGCCAAAGTCGTACTTTTACCAACACCGGAGCCGGCAAATACGCCGAGCCTTTGCCCTTTTCCGGCAGTAACAAATCCGTCAATCGACCGGATTCCGAGCGCCAATGGCTCACGAATAAGCTGCCTGTTCAACGGATTAATCGCGTCAGCGTGCGTGGAATAAAGAGATTGCGAGTTTACAGCGCCAAGATTGTCAATCGGCTCGCCCAATCCGTTCAAAACCCGTCCCAGAAGCTGCTGACCGACCTTGATTTTCATCGGAGCACCGGTATTTTTAACCAGCGCGCCGGGCATTAGCCCCTCCATCGAGCCCAGAGGCATTAAAAGAATTTTTCCCGTCTTGAATCCGACAACCTCCGCCCTCAAAGGCTCTGAATCCAGCCGGTTGTAGATATAACAAAGGTCGCCGATGCTCGCTTCCGGCCCGTCAGCCTCAATAATCAGCCCGACAATCTCCGTCACTTTGCCAACCTGCGTGATGGTTTCGGTTTTTTTTATGATTTCGTTATATTTCGTCAGGAGCATCTGTTTTTTCAACCAATTCATCTTCTGAAGTAGAATTCAGGGCATTGAACAACTCGTCGGAAATCCTTGAAATCTGCGCCTTAAGCCCCGAATCCACCCGCGAATCCACCGATTCCACAATAGTTCCGTCCGCAGGCACCGAGCTGTCTTCAATGATTTTAATATTCTCAAGCCCGAAAAACCGCTCTTTCAGCCCGTCGCTAATCTCATAAATCTTCTGCGCCATCTGCGGATTAACGATAATATTCACGGTTTCTTTCTCTTTAAGCTTTGAAATTGCCGCAGCAGTTAGATTTTCAAGGAGTTTAGGGTTCTGGACAAGTTCCGTGTGGCAAACCTTTTCACAAATCGCCGTCACAAGCTCAAGAATCTCCGTATGTGCGGATTTTACAATACGTTTTTTCATCTCAAGCTCCGAAGCCGCAAAATTGTCAAGATTTTTGAGCCGTTCTTCCATTTCGGAAGTGATTTTTTCAAAACCCTCTTTTATTCCAGCTTCAAAGCCCTCTTTGTGCGCAGCTTCGGTGATTTGAGCTGCTTGATTTTGTGCTTCTTCTTTTGCCTGCTTTAAAATTTCTTCTGCTTTGGTGCTTGCCTGCCCTTCGATCAAAAGTGCGCGTTCTTTTGCCTCTGCGACGATTTTTTCGGCAATCTGGCGCGCCTGCCTGATTTCCTCGTCAGACATCCTGCCCCCGTCGCCTCTGACAACGAAAGAATCTCCGTAATTAATCTTTCCGCCTGCAATTCTTCCCAATTAAGCACCTCTCAACAAAATTTTCATACGCACAACGCGCCCGCTCTCACGAAACGCGCTCCAAAACTACTCAATATATTCATCTTCCTGAGTATCTCTGGTAATTTCGATTTCACCCGCAGCTTCGAGCATACGAATAATACCGACGATTTTTGTTTGCTTCTCCTGAACCTCTTTTGCACGCACAGGGCCCATATACTCGAGCTCTTCCATCAGCACGGTTTGCGCGCGCTCGGACATGTTGGCAAAAATCTTCTCTTTCAGGTCATCTCTGACACCTTTTAAAGAGATTGCGAGGTCTTTCATATCGACTTCGCGGATAATACGCTGAATTGCGGGATCTTTGAGCTGGAGAATGTCCTCAAACACGAACATCAGCTCTCTTACGCCCTCGGCGAGCTCAAGGCTGCGTTCTTCAAGAAATTCGAGTACATTTTTCTCGGTTCCGCGGTCTGTTCTGTTCAAAATGCTTGCCAGAGTGCTTACGCCGCCTGCTTTTGAAAAATCCTGCGTAACAACCGAGGAAAATTTGCCCTCAACGATTTTTTCAATTTCTGCAATGATTTCCGGGTTCGTCGAGCTCATATCCGCAATTTTAAACGCAACCTGCGCCTGAATATCTGTGGGGAGCGCGTTTAGAACCTTTGCGGAGATTTCCGGCTTAATATATGCGAGAATCAGCGCGATTAGCTGCGGATTTTCGTTCTGAAATGACTGCGCAAGCTGTGTGGGGTCAGCTTCGTTGAAAAATTGGAACGGATTTTTCGTCAAAAGCGTCATCAGGCGCGCAAGCATTTTTTGCGCCTGCTCGCTGCCGTAGGCTTTTTCCAGAATCGTTCTTGCATAAGCCGTACCGCCCGAAGAAAGATAATCACTCGCTAAAAAAAGGGAATGAAATTCCTCCAGCACCCTATTTAAAATCTCTGTGGGGATTTTGTCAAGGCTGGCAATGTCATAGGTGATTTGTTCAAGCAAATCTTCATCTCTAATATTTTTCAGAATCTCAGATGCCGTACCGGGGCCGAGCGCAATCAATAATGATGCGACTTTCTGGCGTGTTGACATTTGATCGTAATCCAAATTCATTTATTTTTTAATCCTTAATATAAGAAATCAAGAGTTTTGCGGCTTCGCCGGGGTCTTGAAGAATAGTTTCGTTCAAATCACTGCGAAGTTTATCAAGTTCGGGATTGAGCCTTGCCTCGATTTGCGGGAGCTGATCCATCTCGAGTTTTCCGAGCAGTTCGTCCGTAAGCTGTTTTTGAGGTTCATCAAAGCCCTCATCCCATTCATCACCGCCCGAGGAGGCCGCAACCCTGCCAAAAAGCGAACGGAAGACATACAGTGCGGTTAAACCGAGTATGAGAACTATAAGCATCGGCGCAACCTTGGTCACAAAGAACTCAATCTGCCTTTGTTTTTCATATTCTTTGTTCTGGGCAGCGTCTTTGGCTTTATTTTCGTCAAGAGCGGAGAATTGCAGGCTCGTAACGTTGATTATATCACCTCTGTCCAAATCTGCGCCGCTGGCAGAAATAATAAGCTTTTCGAGCTCCTGTTTTTCCTCTGTTGTGAGGATTTTATTCACTGCGACCGCAATTGTCATCCTTTTTACCGAGCCCGGAGCATAGACAATTTGCTTAATTTCCTTAGAAACATTGTATGTCGCGGAAGTTTTCTGTTTTGTGTAATTTAAATTTTTAGGCTGCTGGAGCGAAGTTTGTGCAGTCTGCTGGGTTTCAGGGGGATTGTGCGTATCGTCGTCCGTGAGCGGTTTTGCGGAAGAAATTGCCGGATTATCATAGTTTTCCGACTCGGTCTGGGAGTTAGCGAGAACGCCCTGCTGGGTTTCGCCCACGGGAATATAGCTTTCAATGGTTGCGCGGGCGCTGTTAAAGTCGATATCCATAGAAACCTGAACCGACGCATTGTCACGGCCCACTATTTTGTCCAGAACCTCCTGAATTTTCTTTGAAGTTTGATTTTCAAGGTTCAACTTGTAAGATTCTATGTCGCTGGAAGCGTGTTCGTTATCGTCAGAGAGGGCGTTTCCGGACTGGTCGGTCAAAAAGACTTTTTCGGGCTTCAATCTGGGGATTGCGTACGCAACGAGGTTTTTAATCGCCTTAATTTGCGAGGTTTTGAGCCTGTAACCCGGTTCCAGAATCAGCATAACCGAAGCCGTAGGCGATTCATCCCTTTCCTGAAAAACAGAACGTTCCGGCTCGGCAATCTGCACGCGGGCCTTTCTTATGCCGGTCATTTTTTCGATAGAACGGGTCAATTCACCCTGATAAATTCTTTGTTTTGTTAATTTGTTTTTAAAATCTGTTGAGCCCAGCTGCATATCGTCGAGCAGCTCAAATCCGGGGGCAGTATCCTGAATAAGGTCATTTTCCGCAACAAAAATCCTCAATTCGTCCTGAAGATTAGCAGGAACCATAACAGATTTTTTATCTGCGCTCATTTTAAACGCATAGCCGCTTTTTTTAAGGCTTTCAGATACCGCGGCGGCGTCTTGTTCGGAGAGATCGGAATAAAGCACTGCCCAGTTGGGTTCAAGGGATTTCATAATGAAATAGGTGGAAACAACTATGGTAATAATGCTCAAAGCAACGACGCCGAACTTCTGCCCTACGTCAAAGCCGTCCCAGAGCCGTTTTAAATCATCTAAGAATAATTTAAAATAATTATTTTCCAAAATTTCTCCTCACCTGTGCAAAAGCGCCTGTTTAGCTGACACCCCACAATAAAAATATAAACTATTTTTTTTTGTTTATCAAATGTGTAAACTTTTATATACTTTTGCACCCTCGTCGGGGATAAGGGGGTGATAAGGACTCAAAATTTTGTTATTTTAAGGTGGTTTGAGTTCGCTCCCCATCCGCATTCGTACGCAATACCGGCGTATTGCTACGACTGCTCCTTCCCCGGGTTGGGGAAAGGGGGTGATTAATAAGATTTTGTAAAAACCCCTTTATTTTTTCTTGCCTTTTAGCAAAAGCTGGTTTTTAGAGTGCATGGATTCTTCTTTGATTTTAAGATTGCCTTTGGAATCCTCGCCGATGATAAAATATGCCGGGATTTTGTAATCGCTGGTAGACGGCTGGCGCAGGCAGGTGATTTTGTAGTCATTTCCGGCTTTTGTAACTTTTCTTTCTGTATAAAAGTTTTTATATCCGCGCATTTTAGCAAGATTTGCACCGATTCTCATCTGGTTTGCATATTCTTTCATGTTTGTGGTTAAAGTCACGGTTGAGCCGTCGGGTTTCATAACGACTCTTATAATTTTTGCGTCAGGTGTGTAAAAATTTACTACATCTTCTTTATAATTATTGGCTGAATCAATGTATTTTGCAAAAAACGTAAGCGCCTGATCCGCAGTAACAGCAGCATTTGCGCCCAATCCTATTAATAATGTGCAAAATGTAATTAAAAACTTTTTCATAATTTCAATTTCTCCTTTGGCTCCAGTATGAAGCTTGCTGTTTTTTAATTTATTCCCCGAAAGCGGGATTTTTAAGATTATTATACTAAAAACTCACTTAATTATAACGATTGAAAATAAAAAATTGTTCATTTTCCGAAAATTGTTAAAATTCCGAGCAAAAGCTGCCCGAGCGCGTCAAAAAAGCCCATTTACTTCATCCCTAAATCGCTTACAGCGGTTTTGCCGAATTTTGCGGACAAATCGTCAATATGGTGAAGCAAATACAGCTCCGGATCCAAATCCCGCTCGTTTAAATCAACAATCGCGCCCCATTCAGCCCTGCCGTGGTGAGCTGCAATCATTTTTGCTACTTTTTTGAATCCTGCGCCCATGCAGGTTGAAAATCCCCACTGTGAGTGCGTAATCCACTCTTTCGGAAAGTCTTCGTCGTAATCTATCAAGCCCGATTCGGTATTAATTTTATATTCAAAAATTTTCCCGAAATCATGCAAAATACAAGCGGCAAAAATATCATCCCTGCTGACTTTTTTATAAAACTGATCAATCAGACAATCCGCAATCTGCAAACATTCAAAAGTATGCTCCACAAGCCCGCCGAGGTAGTTATGGTGCATAAGTTTTGCCGCCGGCGCGGTTTTGAACTTTTCTTCGTGCTCAAAAAGCAACCCTGTAACGAATTTTTTGAGATTTTCATCGCTGATTCTGTTCGCATAGTCGAGAATTTTCCCGAAAATATCATCGGCTTCGTCCTTTGAAAGCCCGATTTTCGCCTCGTTTATGAGCTCAAGATTGGCAATAAGACAGTTGTTATATTTTTCATTATAGGAGCCTGAGAGGATTTTTACCTGATTGCCGGTACGGAAAATCTTGCTGTCAAGGCGGTTGAGCGTTTCTTCCCAGAGAATACAGTTCAAAATCGAGCCGTCATCAAGGTTTTTGAGCTGAAGTTTGCCCATTTTTGTTCCTGCTTTTGTATCCCCGACAGAAAATATTACAACCTCATAAAGCTGTGAAAAATCCAACATGTCTTTTCCTTTCAAATAACATTCTATAAATAATATTTTACATTAAATATGCACAATTTAAAAAAATCACTCAAAATAGCCGATGTAAGGCAGATTTCTGAAATATCCTTCATAATCCAGCCCGTATCCGACCACAAATTTGTCATCCACTTCAAATCCGTAAAAATCAGGCTCAATGCAGGCTGTTCGGGCGATTTTTTTGTTTAAAAAAGTCACAATTTTACAGGCTTTCGGGTGGTGAGTATTCTGAATCAGGTCAATAAGGAATTTTAAGGTGCAGCCAGTGTCGATAATATCCTCGACAACGAGCACATTCTTGTCTTTTAAGGCCGGCAGCGTCAAATCGAGCGCTTTCACGTGCCCTGAGGAAACCTGCGCGTTTCCGTAGCTCGAAACCTTTATAAATTCAAGCTGTACGGGCATTTTGAGATGTTTAATCAAATCACAGCAAAAAATACTCGACCCTTTGAGCACGCAAATCACCGTCAAATCCTCAACCTGCCCGAAACTTTCATTAATTTGCGCAGCAAGCTCTTTTGTCCTTTTTTTGACAGCTTCTTCGTCAAAAAGCATTTTCAAATCTTCAATTTTTTTGTCCATTTTTGCCGCCTTTTCTGATTTCCAAACAATATTCGGGACGAACGCCCGCTCTCAGCCTTTCATTTACGCAAACTCCATGCGCCCAGAGCACCTCGTTGTTTTTGCATAAAAGTATAACACTTTCGCGCTCGTTTTTGGGAATATTTTTATTAATGAAAAGTTTTTTCAGCTTCATTGAGCCCTCCATCCCGAACGGGCGGATTCTGTCGCCGTTTTTGCGAAAACGCAGCGTCAGCGGAAACTCAAGATTCGAGCAAAAAATAAAATCCGAATGCTCATCCGGAAAAGCTTCCGGCGCGGGCAATGAAGCGTCATAACTTTTTACTGAAAACTCAAATCCGTTCAAAAAATATTCACCCGCATCGCTAATTTCCACCTCGTCCGCGCATTTTTCGCGTTTTGAAAAGGTATAAATCTCTTTTTTTGAAACAAAAATCCACAAATCTTGCGCCAGAGAGAGAGTTTTGCCGGATTTTGACGAAGAATTCTCCTCAAGGAACCCGAAAATCCCCGAAATTCGCTCCGAGTCGTAATCCAGCCCCATTTCAACCAGCAAATCCAGCAAAATCCGCTTTTTTACATCATCAGAGAGCGAAAAATATTTTTCTGCGTCAATTTTCCCTGAAAAATTGATTTCTTTTTTAATTTTCTCCAGATATTCGTTAATTATGTTTTGCTCTGAAACAGCCGCCGCGCTGAGCGCTGCGAGGGCGTTTTCGGCTTCGGGGTTCAGCTCTTTTAAAAGCGGAATTATCTTTTTTCTTATAAAATTTCGTTTATATTTTGTATTTTCATTGCTGGAATCATTGTTCGGGCAAAGGTTTTCGGTTTTGCAGTAATTTTCAATTTCTTTTCTTGAAAACGCCAAAAGCGGGCGAAAAATCTCCATTCCGTTGAGATTTTTATGCTCAAAAATTCCGCAAAGCCCTCTTGAGCCCGTTCCGCGCGCAATCCGGTAAATAATTGTTTCCGCGTTATCGGATTTTGTATGCGCAAGAAAAATGCCGTCCGCGTTGAGCTTTTTGTAATATTTTTCAAAAAATTTGAGCCTTGCTTCGCGTGCGCAGGTTTCTGTTTTCGGAGTTTTCGGGTCGAGTTTTTCGATTATCAGCTCAATTCCGCGTTTTTCACAGAATTTTACGCAATTTTGCGCCTCTTTTTCCGATTCTTCGCCGCGCCAGTTGTGATTCAGGTGGAGCGCGATGAGTTTGAAACCGCAGTTTTTAGAAATTTTATGCAAAATCTCCAGCATTACGCAGGAATCAAAACCGCCCGAAAATCCGGCAAGAAAAGTTTTTTCAGGGGTTAAAAGCCCGTATTTCTTTAAAAAATTTTCAACCCTGTTAATCATTTTACAATTGTATGTAAAAACTGTTCAAAATCAATTATTTATATAATAATATAACTGACAGGGGGAACGATGATTATAAAAACCATCCCGAACGGAATTTTACAGGCAAACACCTACGTTTTAATCGACGAAGAAACAAAAGAAGCGGCTATTATCGACAGCGGCGGGGAATTTGAGATAATTAACGACGCTCTGGAAAAATACGGCGCAAAACTCAAGTACATCCTAAACACTCATGCGCATTTTGACCATGTAATGGGCGAAAAAGAGGCTCAGGAGCGCACGGGGCTGCCGGTTTATGTTCATGAAGACGACAAAATCCTGCTTGAAAACCTGAAAAGGCAGGCGGCATTTTTTGGAATAGGCGAAGCCGAAGCGCCCGAAAATATTAAGACTTTTGATGAAAATACGGTTTTCACGCTCGGAAATCAGGAAATAAAAGTAATCCACACCCCCGGGCACACTCCGGGAAGCGTTTGTTTTCTCTTCGGAGACGCTTTGATTTCGGGCGATACGCTGTTTTACGGCTCTATCGGGAGAACCGACTTTGAAGGCGGAAGTTTTGCACAAATCAGCGATTCTATTCAAAACAAACTCTTCAAACTCGACGAAAACATAACCGTTTACCCCGGACATGACGCACAAACCACCATCGGTTACGAAAAAAAATACAATTCACCGTTTGGAAAAAATAATTAAAGGAGAAAAAGATGAAATTCAAATTAGCTCTGGCTCTTTGCCTCACCGCAGTCGGATTAAGCGCATACAGCGCAACAAAAGACATATTTTTAGAAAAATACTACACCTGCACACCCTACACCTCGGTTTTTAAAGCACCTTTGACCGGCGAATCCTATGAAAGAGGCGTGCTCGGCGTCAGAACCAACAGTATGACCAAAAATCTTAATTGCGTTTATTACAGACAGATGTCCTCCACGGCATTCCAGCTGTGCGAAAGAAGAACAAACAAACTTTCAACCGACAAACCATTCAGCCGCACAAAAGTTGAATGCACAATGACCGACAGAGCCGGCCTTAAAAAAGCGCAGGAAGAAATCAGAAACAATAATTACGAAATTGAATACGTGGATGCCCCCACTTACACACCTATTCAACAGTAGCTTAACACGCCGGAACAACAAAACAGAAAGGAAACCCGCATGAAGAAAAAACTTTTAATCACATTGCTTATCTCCTCAATAATTGCTGCTCCGGCGTTTTGTGCCGACAATTTTACAAAGCGGCTCAATATTTGCAACCCTTACAAAACAAAATTCACAGCAAAAAACGGTGAAACTTACACAAAATCGGTGATGGGCGCACATCTTGAAATCGAAACAGGGCTGCGTTCCTGCGTGTATTACATTCAGGAGGCCCAAAGTGTTTACAAGCTCTGCAACATCCCGATGAGTGCGCTGAAAAGAGATAATATTGATTTTTCTGCGGCAAAATGCCTTTCCACCGACGCTGACGGGCTCAAAGAAATGCAAAGAGAGCTCGCAGCAGGCACATATTACACACAAAGAGCTATTATCAACAGAATGCACTAGAAACGGAGATTTTTATGAAGAAAATATATCCTGTTCTTACTTTAATGACTGTTTTAACTGTTTTGCCGGCAATTGGTGCAGCAAATAACAGAGCAGAATTTTTCAAAAGCTTTGCAAACTGCAAACCCGCCTCCTACACCGCAAATTTTGATGACGGAAGCCAAATTCAACGGTCGGTAATCGGCGCCGGAAGCGTAAAAGGGATTTATGCCTGCCAGTACAAAGAGGTTTATTCAAACGGAAAAACCCTGAACTGCGCAATCCCTATGCAGAACCTGAAAAGCACAGCAGGTGCCATAAATTCCGGTTCTCATGAGGCATTATTTGAAGATTATGTAGAAAACGGGGTTTGCGAACTGAGCGAATAACAAAAAAGACTTCCTTTGGGAAGTCTTTTTTAATTCAGAAACTGTCTTAACCTCTCAAACCGAGTTCTTTAATAAGTCCTCTGTATTCTTCAAGGTTTTGTTTTTTCAGGTAAGCAAGAAGTCTTTTTCTTTTACCTACCATCATCAAAAGACCGCGGCGGCCTTGAAAATCTTTTTTGTTAGCTTTCAGGTGTTCTGTAAGTTCATTGATTTTTTGGCTCAGCATAACGATTTGAACGTGAGAAGAACCGGAGTCTTTTTCGTTCTTTCCGTATTTTTTGATGATTTCCTGTTTGTTTTTCAAGTTTATTGACATTTTTTGTTCCTTTTCCAATTAGCTTAAGTTGGTGGCGTAAACTAATCTTCTTTCCAAAGAATACCATTTAAAAGCCCTATGTCAAGCATGATTGGAGCCAATTTTTAAATCATGTTAAGAGTTTATTTGCGTAAAAGTTTGCACAGATAACTAAAACGCCGGATTTCTTGTGATATCCGTAAAGACAATTGCCGGTTTTTGCGAGCGCTGTTCTTCCTGAATCTTCTTATAATAATCTTTTACCATCACAATCCTGTTTTTCACGCCGGAAAAGCCGTTTTTGCTCAAATATTCTTCAAATTTTGCGCCGGAAATCTGGTATTTTTTGTTCAAAACATAAAAATTAAACTCTTTTTTCCGCATAAGGATTTGTCCGATAGCGAAGTTTATTATTTCAGCATAATAATCGTCGTAACCCTGCACCAAATCTACTTCCAGGAGGAAATTGAGATTGTCCTCCGTTTGAACTTTGAAAAATCCTTTTATTGCCCCGTTGTCCTCAAAAACGTACTTAAACACAGACGCAGAGCTCAATCCGGCGAAAATTACATCATAAAATTCCTGTTTTTTACGGGCAAGTGAATAGCGAAAATGCGGAAAAATGCAGTCATTGTGAAGATTTGCAGCTTCCAGCGCGTCAGAATTCTTGAACGGCCGGAAAAACCCTTTGTCAATATTGCTTTTTACGAGTTTTACTTCATCCATTTTCCATAAATGTTCGGACGAGCACATTCTGAACCCGCAGCCCTTAGAAAAAAGCTCCATAAGCTCATCCAAATCCTCGTCTATCCGCACAGTAAAGGTATTTGCGCCCATTGCGCCGTATTTTGCAGTTGCATACCCGACAAGCTGCCGTCCGGCGTCGTAGCTGTTTTTCCCGAGAAAAAGATTGCAGATATTCCAGCTGTGAGGATTGCCGCGCTGGGCTTTCAGCGAAATCATGCCCTTAATCTGCTTATCGTCGATTGCAACGTAGGATTCAGACAGTTTTCTGAGGTTCAGGGGCAAAAGATTATTAACAAAATTTATTGGAAACGGGATAAAAGAACGAAAACCGAATGTGATTTCCCCGTTTTGCCCGTCAGAAATCATCGAAATCATTTTTTTCAGCTTTGGAATGTCTTGAAATTTCAGGTTTCTAATCTTTGCCATGCCGTCAATATATCATATTTTTGGAAAATTTTCGAGGGTCGTGCGTATGAAAATTTGAAAAAATTGCAAAAATTCACTTCTCACATTCCTCCTTTCCACTACTTATTACCTTAATTATTCTTCCTCCCCAACCGACATTATCTTAAGTGCAAAATTCACGCATTTTAATTTAAAAAACTGTACTTTGAAACCAATTTTCGATAAAATTGAACGAAGAAAGTTGAGCAATATGAAAAAATTACTGATAATATTTTTTGCGCTGGGTTTAGCGCTACAAATAGTACCACAAGCTAATGCAATCCAAGCACGCGGCGGAAGAATGGTAAAAGTCGGAATAAGCGACAATAATTTTTCCAACTATTATTTCCAAACTGCTGAAATCTCTGCCACAGACGACTTTGAGCTGATTGATAAAGCCACAGGCTCGGTTATCTGCGAATTTCTTGCAAACACAATCGCCACTGTAGAGCTGAAAAACGGGCTTTTTGACGTCTATATGAACGGAAAAGAGGTTGCAAACGGCTTAAAAGGCCCGATTGCGGCAAACTCCGAAAAAGGCTTTCTCTACATTCCGAACCTCAAACGCGCCGGCAAAGCAGCAATCTACCGCGGTACTTTCGAGCTGACAAAAACCGCAAAAGACGATAAATTCAGCCTCATAAATGTGCTTGACCTTGAATCGTATTTAAGAGGCGTTGTTCCCAACGAAATGCCGGTTTCTTTCGGACTGGAAGCCCTTAAAGCACAAACAATAACCGCCAGAAACTACGTTTTAAAGCCGAGAGAAAACAATTATCACAATTTTGACGTGTGCGATTCGGTTGCTTGTCAGGTTTATTTCGGCGCGGGAACAGAACAGTCGCTCTCTGACAGGGCAATCGTTGAAACCGAAAATATCGTCGCAATGTACGACGGAGAGCTGATTTTAGCCCTGTACAGCTCAACCGCCGGAGGGCACACGGAAAGCTATGAAAACGCTTTTTCTGACCCGAACGCAAAAACCTTCCCTGCACCGCCGATTCCTTATTTAAAAGGGGTTCCCGACAATGATAAAATCGGAAAACTCGAAAAAGAGGGCGATGTAAGGAGATTTTATCAGGACACTCCGACGACCTTTGATAACAAATCCCCGTATTTCCGCTGGACAAGAGAATGGGAAGCGCAAGAGCTGGAAAATGTCCTGAAAAAAACGCTAAAAACAAATTCTCCCGCCGGTTTTGTAAAACCTGCGCTCCTGAACGAAGAGGATTTTGGAACGCTTAAAAATATAAAGGTCATCAGGCGCGGTGTTTCCGGAAAAGCAATGGCCGTTCAAATCGAAACCGACAAAAACACATTTGTTGTGCAAAAAGAGCTGATAATCAGGCGCGTTTTCCAAAAATCCGCAAAACCCCTGCCCTCCGCGAACATAATCTTTGATTTGACCAAAGATAACAAAGGAAATCTTGAAAAAATCTGCGTAACGGGCGGCGGATTCGGGCACGGCGTGGGAATGAGCCAGTGGGGCGCCGGAATGATGGCTTCTATGGGGTATTCTTACGATGAAATTTTAAAACACTACTACACGGGGATTCAAACCGTAACAGCGCCCGTAACCCTTACAAATGAGCTCAATCAGGACACAGAAACGCTCGTTTTTTACACAAAAAACAAAAATACAGTCCTGAAAATTGAAAATAAGTTCCAATTCACAAACCTGACCGTCGTAATCAACCGGAAACAGCTGAATCTGGAGATTGCGCCGCACCCGTTTAAGCTTGTGGAGGTAGATATTACGCCCTATGTTCACACAGGACGCAATCAGATAACATTTATGCTCCCTTACACGGACAGGCACAAAAAATCAGTGAGAATTTACGCTGAACTCAACAGCGACAAGAGGAATAAACAATGACACGCACGCAAAGCCTTTTAAAAGCCGCATGGATAATCGCTTTTGTAACAGTTATAAGCAAAATAATCGGATTTTTAAGGGATATTGTCATCGCCAACTATTATGGCGCAGGAATGGTTTCTGACGCGTATTTTTACGCATATCAGATTCCGGCGCTGGCGATTGTGCTGCTCGGCGGGATTGGCGGGCCTTTTCACAGTGCGGTTGTTGCTGTTTTTTCAAAACTCATCCCGAATCTTGACGAAAAAGCCTCCCCGCAGGTAAACAAGCTTTTTAACACGTTTTTGACCTCGTCTTTTATCGTTTTTATGATTCTGGGCGTTTTGTGCTTTGTTTTTTCCGATGTAATTATGAACATAATCATCTCAAACGGCAGCCCGCAGCTGATTCACCTTGCGAGCATGCATTTAAAAATTATGACGCCGGTTCTGGTTGTTGGCGGCGTTGTGGGGATTTATTACGGGATTCTTATTACGTACAAAGAGTTTTTGATTCCCAATATTTCGCCGATGATTATGAGTATTGCGATTATTGCTATAATTTCGCTCGTGCGGCACGATAATTCCGGCTACATGCTCGCTCTGGCAACGACAATCGGCGCTTTGTGCCAGTTTGTTTATCAGCTGCCTAAGTTGAAGTCGCTCGGGTTTTCTTTCAAGCCGAATCTTGATATTTTGCACAATCCCGGGTACAAAAACATTCTGGAGCTGCTATTTCCGGCAATTTTGAGCTCAACAGTGGGGCAGATTTATATTTATGTTGATATGTTTTTCGCTTCCCAGCTTCAGGAGGGCGCATGGTCGGCAATCGGTTACGCAAACAGGCTTTTCCAGTTCCCCGTGGGGATTCTGGTTACGGCTTTTCTCGTTCCGCTTTTCCCGATTTTTTCAAAGCTTGTCGGCGAAAAAAATTACGATGATATCCGCTATTATTTTAACAAGGGCGTTGGTTTGCTGAATTTTGTGGCATTTCCGATTCTTGTTTTGATAATTTTGCTCTCAACTAACGCGATTCAGTTGATTTTTCAGCGCGGAGCGTTCAACGAAGTCGCTACAATGATGGTTTCGGAAGCTTTATGCTACCTTTCTATCGCAATAATACCCTACGTTTTCAGAGATTCCATCACGAGAGTTTTTTACGCGTTCAACGATTCAAAAACGCCGTTTTTAGTTGCGTTTTCGTCTGTTGTGATTAAATTTGTCCTGAACTACTTCTTTGTCAAAGAGCTGGGAATCGGCGGTATCACTTTATCAACCTCCTTTGTCACTTTGATAAACGGATTCTGGCTCGGGCTTTTGATTAAGAAAAAAATGAGCATGGATTACGGAATTTATTTCAAAAACCTGTTCAAAATGGCGATTGCTGCCGTCATTACGTATTTTGGCTGCCTTGAAATTTACAAAATCTGGGACAAATTCATCGAACCGGCGTGGATAATGCTGATTTTCAAAATCATCGTTATAACTTTAATTTGCGGCGTAATGTACAGCGTAGTCTGCGCAATCCTCAAAATACCCTACGTATTTGAGCTTTACGGACGATTGAAAGGCAAAATCGTGAGGAAATAAGCATGTTTAAGGAACTTGAAGATAAAAATTTTCAAAAAAAGCTGAACGAAACCCTGAAAAATGGCGGGGTAATTGCATTTGTGACCGATACGGTCTGGGGTGTAGGCTGTTTGCCCGAAAACGCGGCAGGTGTGGAAAAAATCTACTCCCTGAAAGGCCGTGACCGCTCAAAACCGTTGATTTTGATGTCAAATAGCGAGGAAAACCTGTTCCCTTACGTAAAAAACATTCCCGACAGGGCAAAAAAGCTTATGGAAAGGCATTTTCCGGGCGCATTGACCTTGATATTTGAGAAATCCGACAAAACGCCCGCCACGGTCACCTCCGGCAAAAACACTGTGGGCATAAGGGTTCCAAACAACGATGTTTTTAAGAGGCTTTGTGAAATAATCGACGGTCACGTGCTCGCCACGACCAGCGCAAACCTCTCAAACCAGCCATCAGCAAAGAATTACGGGCAGGCGGTGGAATTCGTCGGGAATTCCGTTGATATGGTGATAAAAAGCTACGGAGTTGAGGCAAAAGGGCTGGAATCCACTGTGGCGCTTGCGATTGATGAGATTAAGGTTCTGCGGCAGGGGGAAGTGGTTGTTTGTGAAAAGACAGATTGATTTTTCCATTCCGATTCCCCAAGGCACTCATTGTTAAATACTTAATATAATGATTTTTGAGCCCTCCTCCATAGCACTGCAAAGAAAAACAAGCTCTTACTTCACTGTTTTATGACCAATTATTAAGTAATATTACAAAATCACTTCAAATCCGAACCGTTTTCGTAACATAGCTTAACAAAACACTTGACATTTGTATATACTCAGTGATATATTGAGTATATACAAATCTCCCCTCGTTAAGGTTAAAACACTCGTCTTTCAAGTCTTACAGCCCGGCAGAAAGAGTCTATCTTTGCTGCTAATTCTCATGCCCGAAAATTGAATAAGTTAGGATATGTCACATAGGAGTTAAACGTATGAAAAACACAATCTCATCTACAAAACCCGCCTCAAACAGAGTAATGCCGACGACAAACGACGACACGCTGAACATTTATCTTCGCTCAATCTCAAAAACCCCCGCTCTCAGCGCCGAACAGGAACGGGAATTGGCGAAAACAGCAAAAGAGGGCTCAAACGAAGAAGCGCTTGCCGCAAAAAAAGAGCTCGTCAGGGCAAATTTGAAACTCGTCGTAAACATTGTCAGAAAAACCGTTCAGGTCACTTCGCTTCCGATGGTCGATTTGATTCAGGAGGGCAATCTGGGGTTGATGATTGCTGTTGAAAAGTTCGATTACAAGCTCGGATACCGTTTTTCAACCTATGCTGCATGGTGGATTAAGCAGTCTGTGTTCAAAGCGATTTCTGAACAGTCATATTGCATAAAAATTCCTGTTTATATTCAGGAAACCCTCTCGAAATTTTCAAAAGTAAAGGCAGAGCTCGAACAAAAATACAATGCCTCGGTGAAAAACGAAGTCGTAGCGCGCGAAATGAACATTGAGCCCGAAAAAATCGACCGTTTTCTCGGCGCATACAACAAATCACTCTCAATTGACGCGCCTTATGAGCTTTCCTCGGGCAGCGAGGTTACGCTTTCTGACGTTCTTGAGGATGAAAAAGCCGATGTTTTCTCAGCTCTGGAATCTGACGCGCTAAAACATGATTTAGAATTTGTTATTTCTCAGCTGAAAGAGCGCGAGCAGGCTGTTGTCAGGATGAGATACGGTTTTGGCGAATGGAGCAGAAAAACGCTCGAAGAAATCGGCAAAATCTACGGTGTAACCAAAGAATGCATTCGCCAGACCGAAAACAGGGCTCTTCGCAAGCTGCGTGAAATGAGTTTTACTGACGAATCGCTTGCAGCATACATTTCATAACTCCAAAATCTTAGCATTTACTCAAAACCATACGCAATGACACCATCAATCGAGCGGCAGCGCAATTTTTCAAATCTCTCGCGTGCCGCTTTTCTTTTTAGCCGCAATTGCGAATATTAAACTTTTCTCCACCCCCGAAAGCCCGATGTTATTTGAGCCTGATAATGAAAAAATGGGATGTTATGAAAATAAGGAGAAAAGAATGTTTAAAAAAGCCGCTTTTTTGCTTGCAATTGCAGCCATAGTGGCGTGCAGGTGCAAATGTAATAAAAAAAAGAAAAATCTCCCCTTAATCGGAGAAAAAGCGCCCTCTTTTAAAGCGATGACAACACAGGGGCCCGTAAATTTTCCGCAGGATTACGCCGGAAGCTGGGTAATTTTGTTTTCTCATCCGGCTGACTTTACGCCGGTTTGCACAACGGAATTTATGATGTTTCAGGCGATGAAAAAGGAATTTGAAGAAATAAATACAAAACTCATCGGACTTTCGGTAGATAGCCTGAGTTCGCACAACGCATGGCTTCGCACAATCGAAGAAAAAGTCGAGTTCAACGGAATAAGGAACGAAAAAATCACTTTCCCGCTGATTGACGACCTTTCTGGCCGGATTGCAAACAAATACGGCATGATTCAGCCAAAAGCCGACGATACAAAGACCGTTCGTGCGGTATTTATCATTGATCCGGCAGGAACAATCAGGGCAATTCTTTATTATCCGCTTTCAAACGGAAGAAACCTGCACGAAATCAAAAGGCTTGTTATTGCTTTGCAGGCAACCGACGGATTCCAAATCGCCACGCCCGCTAACTGGAATCCCGGCGATGATATAATTTTGCCGCCTCCGGCAACCGAAGAAGACATAAAAACACGCCTTGCGCTCCAATCTGAGGACGTGAAATGCTCTGATTGGTTTATTTGCTTCAAAAAGCTGCCGCATGAGGAGCTTATGACAAAAATTGTTATGAAAAAAGATTGTTTTTAACAAAATTGAAAGGAAAATTATGGCTAAAGTTACAGAATTGAACGACGCAAACTTTGATAATTATATTCAAACGGCAGATAAGCCCGTTCTTGTTGATTTTTGGGCTCCTTGGTGCGGGCCGTGCAAAAAACAGCTCCCGATTGTCGATGAGGTAGCTGATTCTATGGACGGAAAAGTTACAGTCGCAAAAATAAACGTCGATGAGAACCAGGGAAAAGCCGCAGAATACTTTATTTCGGGCGTTCCGGCGCTGCTCGTATTTAAAAACGGAGAACTGGTGGAACAAACAGCAGGGCTTCATTCAAAATCACAAATCGAAGAAATGCTCAACGAATTTGTATAAGAAAAAGCGGGAAATTCCCGCTTTTTTACTTTTTGAAACCTTTTAGAAAATTTTCAACGCTCCCGTTTTTGCGGGCGGCTATTTCTTTGAATTTGCAGTAGCAAAGGTGAGTGACTTTGCAGTCTTTCAGGCCACGGTGCATACCTTCTGTGTTGAATCCGAAAAAGTTCGCCAGAGTGCCGAGTTTTCGGTTCTGAAGCTGGGGAAGCAGGATTTTTGCAAGCCGCAATGAATCAATAAAATCGTTTGAAAACGAGAGCCCGTGGTATTTTTGCAAATTGTAATCAATAAAGCTGATATCAAAAGTTATATTATGTCCGAGAACGATTTTTCCGGCGCAAAAATCGTCGAATTCCTTTATTGCTGTGGCAATATCAGGTGCATCAGCGACCATCTCCGGTGTAATTCCGGTCAAATTAGTGATAAAAGCGCTGATTTCGCCCTCTGGTTTTACGAGTCGGTTGAACTCCTCAACGATTTCATCGTTTTTCACAAGCAGCGCCGAAAGTTCGATAATTTCGTCGCGATGAGGGCTCAGACCCGTTGTTTCAATATCAAGAACGACGAATTCTTTCGGAAAATCAACGAGGTTGCGTCCGATTCGTTTTTGCGGAACAGTTTGCCCGCCGTAATTTTTTTCACCTAAAAGATTTAATAGACTATGCTGCATTCCCTTCTCCCTGTTTATTAATTATTTTAATATGTGTTAGATATCAAAATCAAGTAAAGTTTTATGGAGAAAAATTTTCGGGTTAAGCCCGCCAACGGAATTCATTTTCCCAAAATAATTTTTGAGAAAGCTTCTTCATATTTTTCATATGCAGGATTCAACTTTATAAGTTTGATGTATCGCTTAATGTTTCTGATTCTAACTTGCTCCGGTGGCGGCAAAGAGCTCAAATCCGCCCCGTCAGAAAGATTTTTCATGTGAGTTTTTTCATTAAATGTATTGCGATTGTTTTTTACTGCAACCTCTCCGTTTGAACGGTAATGCACTGTTCCGTACCTGTTGCTAATATCTTTAGACTCAAATATTAAATCTTTTACAAGCCCTTCTTTATCAATGTTATAACTCCAAACAGTAGTGGAAGTAGCCTCCCTCCCCAGTGAAACATGACGGGAAAACATTTGGTAATTTTTATATATTTCATAGTTTACACCGAAATTTTTAGCTGATTCGGCCTTTTTCGCATTCAATTTCACATGCCTTAAATCCAGCCCTTTCAAATGAGGGTTCTTTAGCAAGTAATTGATTCTGTTGACGATACCAATAGGTTTAAGCAAATTAATTTCCTTATCTTCTTTTTTAATAAAGCAGAAAGTTATTATAAAATCAATATTAGAATTAACTCAATGATTTTCAAAATGATAATAAGGGTTGGAATGCCAGAAATGCAATAATAGCAACGAAAAGGACACCATTTGAGGTGTCTTTTCTTTTAAATTGGGCGTGAAGAGACTCGAACTCCCATGCTTTCGCACTAGTTCCTAAGACTAGCGTGTCTACCATTCCACCACACGCCCTGATTTTTCAATTTTCAATGTATGTTCATTTTACATTATAAATTATTTCGGTCAACATTCAAACAGTCTTGTAAAACGATAATTTTTAATATATATTGAATTTAACGGTAGGTTGTTTGCAGGAATCCGCAAAAAGCTGACTAAATGTCAGGTTTTCGATGGGGGGCTGCGCTCGCACCCTTCCGGTTTGACAAGTTAATATTAGTTTTTGGACGGGGCGTTAGCAGGGACCCGCGGAAAGCTGACTAAATGTCAGGTTTTCGATGGGGGGCTGCGCTCGCACCCTTCCGGTTTGACAAGTTAATATTAGTTTTTGGACGGGGCGTTAGCAGGGACCCGCGGAAAGCTGACTAAATGTCAGGTTTTCGATGGGGGGCTGCGCTCGCACCCTTCCGGT
>ERZ1643251.259-NODE-259-length-88338-cov-15.869941_pt1 | contig 88338 bp, 84 predicted proteins | sample MGYA00579261_ERZ1643251 | MGnify/ENA primary metagenome ERZ1643251 (study PRJEB29033, sample SAMEA4952267) | chicken gut metagenome | biome: Broiler Chicken; feature: Gastrointestinal Tract; material: Caecum | place: Ireland | collected 2018 | study: Broiler... | reverse complement strand
GACTGTAAATCCGTTCCTTCGGGTTCGGCGGTTCGAATCCGTCCCCCTCCACCATTTATTTATGAATAATATAGAATGTAGGGGCATAGTTTAATGGTAGAACTAAGGTCTCCAAAACCTTCAATGTGGGTTCGATTCCTACTGCCCCTGCCATCTTTATTTTAGTTTGTTTTTAAAATTTGGGCTATAGCCAAGCGGTAAGGCAACGGACTTTGACTCCGTCATTCGTTGGTTCGAATCCAGCTAGCCCAGCCATTTGCGGAAGTAGTTCAGTGGTAGAATACAACCTTGCCAAGGTTGGGGTCGCGGGTTCGAACCCCGTCTTCCGCTCCATTGCTTGTATTTTGGCGGCATAGCCAAGTGGTAAGGCAGAGGTCTGCAAAACCTTTATCACCAGTTCGAATCTGGTTGCCGCCTTGTAGTGTTTAAAAAATATTGACAAATATTTAGAGATTATGTTAGTATATGTTTATCTTTTCTCTCTAGATTCTAAGTATTTAGTGATTTATGCCGGTGTGGCGGAATTGGCAGACGCGCACGACTCAAAATCGTGTTCCTTCTGGAGTGTCGGTTCGACCCCGACCACCGGTATTATTAGTTTTTTAAAGTGTGTTGTGAAAAAGCTATAAACATTGATATATCAATGTTTATAGCTTTTTTAATTTTGTAGGTTTATCATAAAATAGCATAGCTTTTCATACCTGTGTGCACAAATCGCACACAAATGATTGTGTTTTCATCCTTATGAACTTTTTTATAAAATGCTTTCAAATACCTCGATGCTTAAGGCTTTATCAGACTTTCTTAATTCTTTTAATACATGGCATACGTACCTAACGTTGTATTAATGTCTGAGTGCCCCAATCTTTCTGAAACGTAGTAAATAGATACATTTTTACTTAAAAGAATGCTTGCGTGTGCTGTAAGAAGTTGATTTTGTGGCTAATATTTTACTCTCTATTTTAGTAATTGTTTCTGCTGATAAGTTATCTTTTTCCGCAAAAATTTTAATTACTAGTTCATTTTTTGTTAGTGATGAATCAATATTTAGTTCAGTAGCTAGATCTTTTAATGTTGACTTTGTAAGTTTAAATAAGTCCTGCATAAATATAATATCAAATATTCTATTCATAAATCATTGATTCCTTCCTCGTATCTTATGCTTTTTTACCCCCTTTGACAAATAATACTAAAGTCCTGCTTTAATTTACAAAAAAACCCAAGCCATAGGACTTGGTTTTTTTATATCGGGTGGCTAAATTTACGTTTTCATTATTGGTGCTTCAGGTTTTAGAAAGACTGAGATGTTGTTTTATCCAATGGCTTATGCATGATCGCAAAAAAAAAGAAGGTTTGTTAGAACCTTCTACCTAAGAATCCGCTATGGCTTTAGCCTAACGGTAGTTCAACTTGTTCCATTACTAAATAGGCATTGTTTCGTTATTCATGTTAGATACTTGTAAAATATGGGGTTGTCCTAAAAATCATGAAAAATAATGATTTTTAGGTGTGATCCTGTTTTTTTGTGCCAATATGAAATATGATACAGTCTTTCACATGGATACTTTCTGATAGTCTAAAATCCATGGAATCCCATTTCTATCTACAACATGTCCGTGTATTGAGTTCCAAAATATTTCTTGAAGTGGCATAATAATATGCCCATCCTTGCTTAACTTGTCATAAACAGAATGAATTTCATTTTCATGGTCAAACTTCAGGACAATTTGTATATGATTTCCCTGTTTTTTCGGTTCAAATGGGTCACAGAAATGAATCAAGGAATCACCAATAACCAATTCTCCATGCAATATATATTCTCCTTCATTTTCTTGACAAGGTTTTTTGTTTTGATCCGCAAATTGGATATTTTGCAGTTTGCCTTGAAATATGGCTGCATACCATTCCATATTTTCTTTACAATTTTCCATATAAATATATGCTTGTGCACTTTGCATGATTAAGCCTCCTTTTCTTCTTTGTATTTTATCCATTTTTGCCCATTTGATTCTCGCCTTTGTTACAGAATGTTCACGAGTTGAATTGCAAGGGATCATTTTTTATCATATTGGTAATTTGTAACGAATAAATATTTTAGTTCACAAAAAGCACACAACATATAAATATTTGTTGATATATCAGCGCTCATAATGGTCATTCGACCCCGACACCCCGGTACTTTTTTATTATAAGATGTTTTAAAAAGCTATAAATGTGCTATGATCAACACTTATAGCTTTTTTTATTTTATACAGATCTTTCTATAAGATATTTTTACATATGTTTTTTGATGTCAATATGTTTCATTCATTTGAAAAACAGATAAAATAGCTTGGTCGCCCCTCTTTCCTGTTTCTATATTTTGTACTTCAATCAATATACCCGGTTTTGATTGATTCAATCGGAGCTTAGGTTACCATTGTCAAAACATATATCTTGTCTGGAGGCCAAGTATTACTTAAGCAGTTTTTTAATGTAAATTTTAGCGTTTTTATCTTTTTTTTACGTCATTTCTGCGAATTTCTCAAAAGAAATTGGTTTACAGCTTACACTTGTAATGGTTTTTGAGAAACACTTATATTTTTTAAAATTATAAAATATATTATAAATTTTATAATTTATTTTCTCGTTTTTATACTATACTTGCTGCACGCCCAATCATTGGGTGGATTTCCAACCAATGAATCATCATTTCAGTCCAATCTTTTTTGAAAAATGAAATGCTCGCATTAGAGACATCTGCTACACTTGCCAACCATTGGAACCATTCTTAGCATATCTAGTATGAGCTAGACAAAGTTTAACAATTTTTATTTAAATTTCATGATCTTTCCTAACTGTTTTATTTTTAATTTAAAAAATAAAACAGAATAATTTGATATACCATATAGTTTTCAAAAGAAAATTTATGGTCCATGTAAGAAAATCATGTGTCATACATGAATTTTGATGTTCATTTCATTTTTTGACGATGTAAAAACTTATTGTTAACCATTGAAGCAGCATATATTTTGCAATTTTTATGTACTGGGGAGTAAACGAACCATTGCTTAAAATTATATGCGTATTTTTTTATTAAAAAAGAGCTTGGATTCAATTCTTTTTTGAAACTTCTATATGAGTAAGCTGTTCATTAGGAAAAAGAGATAAGCAAGATCAGCTCTTTACAACATGTTTTTATAGAGTCATTTTAAAGATAAAAAATGAATTTTTATTTTTCATTGCTTTTGGGGGATTGAGTTGTATTTTGATTTGGAATTTGTATGTTAGCTTGATGAAGAAATAAAAGTATGTTTGGTAATATATAAAGATAGAATATGTTTTATGAAAACTGTTTTAGCATGTTGGTTGATTTAAAGTGTGCATTATGAATTTAGGAGATTTTCTAATAGAAGATCGGGTTGCTTTACAGATTGCTTCAGTAAATAATAAGCAAATAAATAAATAGAAGACAATGATGTTTCTTCCGATTCTACTAGCAGAGGATGCTGAAAAATGGCACGTCCTGGTTTTGCATTTCCCTCTAGCAGCCAAACTTTTTCTTTGTGGTCAATTCCGATATCAAAACCGATTTCTCCAATATAGCCTGAATATTCTTTTTCAATGATTTGACTCATTTGTAAAACAGCTTGATAAATTTTCTCGCGTAGACGACGCTTTTTTTTGATAGGAAACGGTAAAAGCTCTAAAGGTTGCACTTTTCCACCATATTTTGTATGTGTGGTTGGTGCACCCTTTGCAGCGAGTTTGACAGCGAAAGCGGTCACCTTCCAATCACCATTTTCATCTCGATTGGTATGTACACGAAAATCAAAAGGAATGCCATTTAAGCGCTGGAGTCCGATATCTGCCTGAATTAAATGATTTGTGGTATTTTGTTTGAAGACGGTTTCTTCAAGCAATGTTTCTAAGTTATCGAATGCGCGAAATACTGGTTTGTCGTTTTTATAGTAGCCTGCATAATACAGCCCTGTTTCTTTACGGAAAAAGCATTTTACAATTCCGATACCCGCACTTTGATGAATTGGTTTGATATAGGCTGCCGTATGGGTGTGTAAAAATGTAAAAATATCGGCTGTATTGGGCTGTATAACAGTTTTTGGTAAATATTGCATAGTTTCTGTAAAGCGGCTGAGAGCTTGAAAAAAGCTTACTTTATCAAAAAAGTTTGGATTAAAAATTGGAATTCCATAATGGCTTTGAAGCGTATTTTTTATTTGCTTGATGCGCGGTGAAGCTTCAATATAGCGATTGGGTAGTCGATTGTAAATGGCAGTAGGAAACCCAATTTTCTTTTGTATCCAACCTTCTTTATCATGATAAAAGAATCCTTGGATTGTACCTGTTTCCCAACAAATCTGTCCAGGGCCAAAAAGAAATGAAACCGCTCCAAGTTTGGTTTGTAAGCGAAGCAGTTTTTCGAAAAAAATCGTACGCTCATTTAAAATTGGTTTTTGTTCTTTCTCAGAGAATCCAGTTGTAAAAATGCCAAGTAATGGACCAAAATATAAACAGTCTTGGTCAGCAATGAAATGAATGACAGTATTTTCTTGGATAAAAATCTGGTTGCAAAGTGCTTCACTGAGTTCAATTTCATGTTTTAAGTGCTCTTTGGGAATAAAAAGGCATTCGCTACACTGTAGACCAAATGCAATTTTTTGAGCTCCAATATAGCCAATCTGCCATGGATTATAATAAACGATTTCTGGCGCATCAAAATGAATTTGAATCGTGCAGGTTTGCATGAATGTCCCTCCGTTAGGCTTATGTTTTGTTTGCCTGCCTTTCAAAAAGAAATTTTGCATATGGAATCGGGAAATCTGGATCTGGAATTTCCCGGTAGGCCATTATTTTATTACGTATTTGTGGTGTTGGTTTATGATTCCAATGCAGTAGACAGGGTTGCATATGTGTATAAATCCCGATGTCAAGTAATAATTCAAATGTTTTGAGCAAGTCATCAAGGATAGAAGCTGCTTGTAAAGCAAAAGTTGAAAGTTGAACCATTCGTTTGGTGTCATATCTAGTGAAATTTTGCAAAATAAATGAATGAAGCGATAAATAATATTCCGCTTGTTCTGATTCATGCCAAGCGCTTTTTGGATATAAAATTGCTGCTTTGGCTGCAATCTGCCATTGACCATTTCCTGATTTTTGCAACAGGAAACGAAGTAAAAATGGGATATGTTTTTTTGTGTAAAATTGCCATATTGGTTGTGCTACATATGTTTTATGGGTAAGAAGTTGTGTTAAAAATGTCATACATTTTGCTTCAGATGAAATGGTTTTGGTCATCCGTTTTTCTTTTTTTTGGATTTGAAAAATATAGTCTGTTTTTGTATAGCAGATATAAATTTGACCGGATGTACTGTAATCAGTAGCAGGCTGTAAAATGAGCCCACCTGTCTGATAAAGCTGTATCAGTCCATCTTGTGCTCGACTAATTTTTTGGATTGGAAGAAGTGTGATCGGATTTTGGGCAGCCTGTAAAGTCTGATAAACTGTTAATTTGTCAGAGAATCCAGGATTGAGAAAAATCAGATTCGGTTGTGCCAAAAGCCAGTTGACAATACTTTTATTTTTCATCCGTTTTTCTTTTGTATCATAAAAGCATTGATCATATAAAATACTTGGAATGGGAAAGGAAGCTTCCTTCCAGTCTGTGGTTTCTTTACAGAAACGATAGCCATTGACTTGATTTGAAATTGGCTCAATTGCGCAGGGAGAAAAACAAAAGAATTCAACCTTTGGATCGGCATTTGCTTTTACTCGGTCAGTGATATGCGCTGGCGGTTTTTTGGAACAGGTTAATATACCAAAGAAAAGCATGAAAAAAACCTCTTTCCGGATTGGATTGGTGGAAGTAAAATCCGTTTTACCGATTATTATATGTTGTTTTTATGAAAGGACAATCTGAAAAAAATTTTACAAATATCGACTTGAGACGTGTCGAATGTTGGTGTAGTATAATGCTTTTAGAAGTTTTTGTAGAAAGGAAGATTTGATGGATTGGATAACGATCATAATGATGGGTGTTGTCGGTGGCTTTATTGGCTGGATGACAAATTATTTTGCCATTGGTATGCTTTTTCGTCCATATCAGGCGATACGAGTCGGAAGATATACATTACCTTTTACACCAGGGGTGATCCCAAAACGGAGAAAGGACATTGCAAAGAGTATTGGTCGGATTGTTGGTCAGGAGTTGATTCATACTAAGAAGGTTACAGATCAGATTTTAAATAAGAGGGTTAGAAAAGAACTCAAGGATCAAGCGTTGCATACATTATCCCAAGCCTTTCGCAGTGAGAAAACACCAGCAGACCTATTGAAGAGCTATTTGAATTTGTCAGATATACAGATAAAAAAAATGGAGACATCAATTATAAAGAAGCTTCAAAAAAAGTTGGATGATTTATTGGCACGCTCTGTTTGGGAAACGGTTGAAAAAACAGCCGGTGTTGACAAAGCGATGTTAATTGGAAAAATGTCAAAGGAAGTGCAGGGTTTACTGGTTCAAGCTTTGCAAGAGCCTAGTTTTCGTCTGGTTTTAATGGATAAGATTCATGAATTTTTAAAAGGTCTGGCGTTTGGGAAATTGGTCAGTCAGGCCATTCCAGTTGAAAAAATTGCGGATAAAATCATTTCTGGTATTCATCCGCATATTGGTTCTGAAACGGTATATGAATTTATTTATCAAGGAATTTTGCAAACATGGAAAAAATATGAAAATGAGCCGATTGGTGAGGTGCTTGATTCACTTGGGATTTTGCAAAAGGAAAATTTACAACATATGATTTCAGATATGTTCTCTAAAAATAATCCGTTTCATCAACGTCTTTGCGATTTGCTGGCAGATGTGGATGAAAAAGCTTTTGAACAAACTGTGTTAGATTCTATTGATTATTTATTTGAAAGTCCGTTTATTCATTCATTTTTACAAGCGTCTGTTCAAAAAATTGATTTTCAACAACTTGTTGAAAATGAAATCAATCATTTTTCTTTACCAGAGCTGGAAGCAAAGATTTATGAAATTGCACATCGGGAATTGTTTATGATTCAGGTGCTTGGTGGTGTTCTTGGATTTTTCATTGGGGTTGTGCAAGCATTTTTTATCTTGTATGTATTTCCGTTTTAATGGGCTTCTCCATGTTCTATTTTGCTTTTTTTTCTCATAAAGTATGAGAAATATAATTTGATTTTGGGGGAGGCATTTTTATGCGTTTTCAATTATTGGCTTTAAATATTGATGGCACGCTTTTGCAAAAGAACGGCTCTATTTCTCGGGCAACACGAGATGCTGTTTTATATGCATTGGAGAAAGATGTATATGTTACGCTCGTAACCAATCGGAATTTTCCATCGGCGCAAAAGGTTGCAAAAACGTTGAAGCTATCTGATGCACTTTTGATTACGCATAGTGGTGCACTGATCGCCAGAGATATGGATGAGCCATATATTCAACGGAAAATCAGTGAAATAGATACTTATCGAATTGTGCAGGCATTGGAATTTTATGCTTGTAATGTACGGATTTTACATGAACGTTTTTCTTATGGCAATCGAAAAAAATTGGATGTCGGTGAAATTGCAAATGAAATTTTCTCTAAAGGGGATCCAGTTTTTTATCCAATTCAATTTTTCGATTCTTTAACGGAGCAGCTACGAGATGAGCCAGTATCTGCCCCGAAAATTGATGTATATTTTGATGATTGGAATGAACTATTGCAGGCAGAAAAAGTTATACGAGAGACATTTGATGCTGTAGATTTGATCCGTGTTTCCAAAAATAAATTGGAGGTTGTACCTAAACCGGTTTCAAAATTATGGGGGCTGGTTCAGTTGGGGCGGCTTTTACATATTCCATTGTCACAAATGGTATATGTCGGAGACAATTGGGACGATCGGGCAGTTATTGAAACGGTTGGCTGTGGAGTTGCGATGTGGAATGCTGCCAAGGAAATTAAAGAAGTGGCAGACTGGGTGACACGGTCCAATGATGAAAATGGAGTGGCTTATTTGGTTCGAGAAATTTTTCGAAAGCAACAGCGAGCAGAATTTCTATCGCAATATGTGCATAAATGATTCAACCGGTTTTGCAAAAAAAGAGGAATGCATTGTATGATAAATTCGATCATGGAACAGTAGGAGAGAAAAGATGACGGTTTTGCGACTAGAAAAGCCTTTACTTGTTTATAAAGAACAAATTTTAGATTATAAACAAGAGTTTTTGGCTGCGAATGAATCTATGGATGGTTCAGGTGTACTTGCACAAGTCGAAACCATAGAGGAATTTATTGCTTTGTCAGAACAAGGGATGTATAAAGTATTACCCAGAAATTTTGTTCTAGCAACGCAATTTTTACTGATTGAGGAAACAAAAGACAAATTGGTCGGCATGATGCAAATTCGTCATACTTTAGACAAAAAACTGGCGGTGATTGGCGGACATATCGGATATTCTGTTCGAAAATCCATGCGTAGCCAAGGTTATGCTAAGATCGGACTTAGATTGGCTCTATTGTATTGTCAAAGTCATTTACAATTGTCTCGCGTGCTTTTGACTTGCCGAAAAGACAATTTTGCTTCAAGAAAGGTTATTTTGTCACAAGGTGGCATAAAAGAAAATGAAGTGATATTTGGACCATATGTCATTGAACGATATTGGATTGAACTGAATCTGCAATAAAAAAGGAAAAGAATCTGGATCAAAGGTGGCACAAATAAAACCATATTAAAATTGTTTTGAAAAACGGCGAGTTTTATGGGAGATGTTGTTTTTATTGTTTTGTAGGTTATGCAAATAACGATCATGTGGAGGATTTCCACAAGGTTGGTGGATGAAATTATTGAATGGATGTGATGTCCTTGGAATCGTAAGACCTATATAAAAATATGAAAACATACGATATTTGAAAACTTTCCGCTATACTGCTCTACATGTAAATTATGAAATGCTCATCTATATACGACAAATGAGTACATCCATTATCAAAGAATCGGACACATAGTCGATAAATTTGTGAGTAATCACAGTTTATCGACTTTATTTTTTTTATATCATCCTACCATTCTAATGGCAAAATTGCATGTTGGAATTTGTGGTTGTTAAAAAGGGCACATCTGATTTTCACGTGGGGTGATTCTTTTGATAAAAGAGTGTCAAATTCTGATTGAACCCATTGAAATGGACATACGGGTTGATGTACAAAACATAGTGATAGAAAAGGCTAGTGATCAAGAAGTTTTGCCCATTTCTCAAATGAGTGCAAAAAACTGTTAGCGATATTGAAATGAAAAGTACAGCGCTGCATCAAATTATGACATCAGAAAAATTTTATGCTGACACAGAATGTAAAAGTGAGGGATTATACTGGTTTGTTTGAAAGATGGTTACCTGACAATATTTTTATGGATCGGATTACAGTATAATTTTATAGTAGAGGTCTGCCATATATGATTAGCAAATTAGGTGTTTTGGTGCGTATATGAAAAGAAAATATGTGATGACACAATTTCGAAACTTAAGAGGAATTGTTAGAGAAATAATCTTATAATAAAGAGTATACAGACTATTATAGTGGAGGTAAAAATATTTGTAAAAGGTTTACAAAGTTTACTATGTTAAACTGGAATGCAGGTTTGTTTCTCTGTTAACCAAGGTCTAAATTAAAGTTTAAAATAAAATTTTTTAAGCTGTATTGTTTCATTTGTTGTAAGGAAATAAAATTTAAAATAATGATCTAATGAATCTGAACAAATCAAAATGACAGATAAAACCCGAAAGTAATCAATGAAAATGTTATGAATGACATTGGATGAATTAGTTTTGTATCAGCGTTTTGATTTTCAAACAAATCTGTTACACTAGAAAGAAAACATTTAGGTGAACTTATGAAAGTATATATTCAAGCATTCGAAAATGAAAAATTGACACGGTCACTTTTCTCACTTGTTCAAATTTTTGACGCGAAGGCAACGCTGTCAACAGATGATTGGGAGATTTGCCTAATCATTCAAGCAAAAGACGAACAATATATTGGAAAGCTGAAAAAACGCATGGATGGACAAGATTTTACCTTTGTGCTGCCCATTCGAAGGAATATTCCATGGACATCAAACGCATTAAATTTTCAAGTTCGGCAATTGGTTTATCAATTGTTTTGTCAAGCAGGATTTAAAAAGCAGCCTTGGGGCATTTTAACTGGGATTCGTCCGACCAAACTTGTACATAAAATGCAAACACTGGGTATGTCTCAAAATGAAATATTCAATGTACTGCAAGATGAATATTTCATCCATGAAGATAAGGTCTTGCTTTTGCAAAAAATCGCAAGCATGCAAAGAAAAAGATTTCCAGAATGGTCAGAGCAAAACAATCGAGCAAGTGTCTATATTGGAATCCCATTTTGTCCAACCAAATGTGCATATTGTACGTTTCCGGCCTATCAGATTCCAAAAAACGAGCAACAAGTTGAACAATTTTTGTCTGCTCTAATAGAAGAAATTCGTCAGATTGGTCCGTTTTTGCCTGCATTGACAACAGTATATATCGGAGGAGGTACACCAACAAGTTTGACTGTTCAGCAAATGCAACGGCTATTTTATGCCATCGCATCTTATTTTCCACTTGAGTATGTGGAGGAATTTACGGTTGAGGCGGGTCGTCCAGATACCATTACTGAAGAAAAACTGCGCCTATTTCATACATGCGGTGTTACACGTATTTCAATTAACCCACAGTCCTTTCATCAAGATACTTTGGAGGCTATTGGACGTTTGCATCAGGTTGAAGAAATTTATCAGGTTTATGATCTGGCAAGAAAAATGGGGATGAACAATATTAATATGGATATGATTCTGGGACTTCCAGGAGAAAATTATACCAAATTATTGTATACGATGTCGGAAGTTTTGCGTTTGTCCCCTGAATCGATAACCGTCCATACATTGGCATTAAAACGTGCCTCCCAAATGACTCAAAATCGTTCTGCCTATCAGTGGAATGCTGGTGATGAAATAGAGAAAATGATGGAAAGCTGTCGGCTGCAGCTAGAGAACCATGGGTATTTACCTTATTATTTATATCGACAAAAGCAGATGTGTGGCAATTTGGAAAATATTGGATATTGTAAGCCTGGATTTGAAAGTTTGTATAATATTTTAATGATGGAGGAGCTACAAACCATTGTTGGTTTTGGATGTGGTGCATCCAGTAAATGGGTAGATCGGTGGACAGGCAAAATCACACAGGATCATAATCCAAAAGATCCGAAGACTTTAATAGAGAATACAGAGCATTATATTGAGAAAAAGAAAGAGCGGCTAAAACAGATTTTTGTAAAATGAGGTAGAGAAGTTTTAGATGAACATGAAAATGCTACGTATTCTAAATGAAAAAAACGAATGATTTATAAAAAATACGTGATGCAGATGATCGCATTTTGTGGATTGGGTTGACCCAAAAGAAAAAGATTATATTCATTTTGTTGCGTTCTGTTTTGTTATCATAAAGTCTGGTGTTTTCAATTTGAAATGTTTATTGACAAGTATAGATTGATGAGAAGGAGCGAAAAAAATAGAGAAGTAAAGGAAAAATAAGGAAAAAGTTTTTTGGATATTAAAAAAGGGTTTTGCTTTCTTATCTCTTTGTTTTATGGAGAATACAGGCTGATCTATGAACTATTTTTCTCTCACTGTCAGTTAAGAACGATCACTTCATAAAGTCTACATTGACATAAAATAGGGTAGATTGTAAAGACGATGGGTTTCATATCGTCTAAGTAAAGGTAAAATTTTTTGGATACATCTATAAGCACTCGTATAGAATAAAGAACAAATGCTTCTGAAATGCGAACGAGGTGAATATATGAATTCCAGAGTATCCATAGGAAGGGTACCTTCATTTTTGTTTTTGTTGATGTTGAATTTATGGATTGTAATGACGGCAATTGGTCTGGTTGTTCCAATTTTACCTTTTTATGTGAAGTCGTTTGGGGCCTCAGCAGAAACTTTGGGTTTATTGGTTGCTTCTTATTCTATTATGCAGTTTTTATCTGCTTCGTTTTGGGGGAGATGGAGTGATCGGTATGGAAGGAAACCCATTTTGGTTATTGGCATGATGGGGTTTTGTCTTGCGGAGTTTTTATTTGCTTTTGCGCATTCGCTTTGGATGTTGTTTTTATCACGAATTGTGGCTGGTTTATTTGGAACAGCTGTGATGCCGGCGGCGATGGCTTATGTTGGTGATGTAACCACCCATGAAGAACGAGCAAAAGGAATGGGGCTGATTTCGGCAGCAATGGGACTGGGAATTGTTATTGGACCAGCACTTGGAGGATGGTTGTCTCATTGGGGAATACGTGTTCCTTTTTTCACAGCAGGTTTTTCTGCATTAGCTGCTGTTTTTCTAACTTTGTTCTTTTTAAGGGAATCTTTAACCAAACAGGAAATTGCATATAATCGAGCGCAGAAGGGACGCAGTTTTTTTGTACAAATTTGTGCGGCTGCAAAATCATGTATGGGTCCGTTATTTATCTTTCTTTTGATTATGAGTTTTGGGTTAGCCAATTTTCAATCCATTTTTAGTTTTTATGCCATGGATCGGTTGCATTTTTCTGCCGCGCAGATTGGCTGGATTTTTTTATGGATTGGTTTGATCGGTGTTTTGTTACAAATTTTTGCACTGGATCGATTGGTGAAACGTTTCGGGCAAGCTACGATTGTGACTGTTTCTTTTTGTATCGGTGGTGTAGCTTTTTTACTGCTGATTTTTTTTCACTCGTTATGGATGATTGTCGTTGCAACGGGTCTTTTCTCGGTTAGTAATGCTTTGTTGCGCCCCGCATTAAACACACTGGTATCCAGAATGACAAAGGAAAAACAGGGTGAAACGATGGGACTTTCCAATGGTGCAGTCAGTCTTGGGAATGTTATCGGTCCAATTGTTGCCACTCAGAGTTATAATCAGGCGTTTTTTATGCCTTTTGTAATTGGAAGCATTGTAATGTTTACAATGCCGTATTTTGTGTTACGATGGAAAAGAAAATATGTGATTAGATCAAAATAGTCAAGACTTGGAGGGGTTGAAATGAGTTTAGGGACTGCTCATGTTGGAGATAAAGTTGATCAGTTAGCTATGTTGAAAACGGTAAGCAAGCTGCTGACCAAACAAGGGAAACCATATTTTTCTATTATTTTTCAGGATAAAACTGGAGAATGTGAAGGAAAGCTTTGGGATGTTCGTGAAGGAGACGAAAATCTTTATGAACCAGGAAAAATTGTACATATTGTTGGCGAAATGCAAAACTATCAAGGTAGACATCAGCTGCGAGTAGTTTCCATTCAACCTGTGGAAACACATTTGGTTGATATGGGCGATTTTGTTACGACAGCACCAATTCCTAAGGAGGAAATGGGAACAGAAATCAAACGATTTTTAAATGAAATAAAAGATGAAGTTTATTATGCAATTACACATGGTTTAATTAAAAAATATGGAAAAGATTTTCTTGTATTTCCAGCAGCAACGAAAAACCATCATGAATTTATGTCTGGTCTGGCCTTTCATGTAGTCAGCATGTTGCGCTTAGCGAAGGCGATTTGTGACTTGTATCCGTCTTTAAACAGAGATTTATTATATGCAGGTGTGATTTTGCATGACCTTGGCAAAGTGACAGAGCTTTCTGGTCCAGTTTCAACGGTGTATACTATAGAAGGTCAACTGCTAGGTCATATTTCTATTATGGTGACAGAAATTAAACAAATGGCAGAAGAATTGGGGCTTGAGGGTGAAAAAGTGACTCTACTTCAACATATGGTTTTAAGCCATCATGGAAAGGAGGAATGGGGCAGCCCGAAGAAGCCGCAGTTAAAAGAAGCGGAAATGTTACATTATATCGACAATATTGATGCGAAAATGAATATGATGGATCGTGTGTTAGAAAAAACAAAGCCCGGTGAGTTCAGTGAGCGTGTTTTTGCATTGGAAAATCGTTCAATTTATCGTCCGCTTGAGAATTAAATCGAGCATACTTGTCCGTTTTCTTGCATAGATATAAAAGTAAATGGATAGGAAAAGGATGAAGTGATATGAATGAAGTTGTAGTAATACTTCTTCTCGGAATTTTACTGAGTATGGTGATGTATATACAAACTATGCGGGCAGAGAGAAAACAACTGTATTCGGAAATTGAAGCCGAAGGTGAAGTTTATATGCAGCGTTTAAAAAAAGAGCGCACTGGAAAACAACAAATCAATGAGCATTACCCGTCAAATGGCTGATCAAAAGAGACACACATAAAAAACTGAGCGGTTTCTCTTTAGGTGAACAGGTGGATAAAATGTTTGCCTTTTGGAAGCAATCGATCAGTTTTTTTCTTCATGTATATTGTAAGGGTACTTTTATGGTACTCCTGATTGTCCACGACTAGGGAGTAGGCCATCTATAAAAACAGCAATATTGAACAATATAAAGATAATCCATTTCAGACTCCTGATATTTTCCGAACATCAAGTTTCTTCTTTTCAATCAATCGAAAAGTAAATGATTTGATGTGCTGTAAAAAGAAGTGTATGATTATGTTATCGTTAAGATGTCTTGTTAAAATAGAAATCAAATGTTTTAATCAATGGCAGTAATACTTTGTATAAATTTGCCAATTTATAATAATAAAAGTTATTTTTCTGTTCAATAAAGTGAAATTTTCTTTTTTAGAAAGTAAAATGGCAAGGAAAATCCCATAGATTGTCACAGCTCTGTATCCAGATTATCATTTTGTAGGTTCCGTTACTTTTGCAAGATGGGTGGAAAGATTGCATCAAGCACAAGTTTCTAAGCTAGAATGAAAGCAGCTTGGAGAACGATATATTTTGGGATAATGTTTGTACGGTATCTGCAATGGCTATTTTAAGTATGTCCATTGCAAAAGGTGTAAGTTATAGATTGGGTGATTGGAACCGTTGGTATTTTTTTCAGTGAATCAATATCTAGTAAAAAGAGTGCACAGAAGATGAGTTAAAAAATATTCAATGTGCATGGATCTTTCTATTTACAAAACAAATCTGTTCATAAAATTTGCATGTCTGTTGAAAAGATCAGCAAAAATATGAAGAAGATCTCTCAAAATCCTCTTGGAAGTGAACGTTTCCAATTAGTAAATCAATCTTAAATAAGGAAACGAAGACCCTGATCATTTGATTTTTTTAAGCAGAGAAGGAACAAATTTTCACACAATATAGATTTTCTAAATTGGAAGGCTATTTTGTATAATAGTTTGTTCTTCGATATGGAATGAGTAGGCAGCGTGAATGCTATCCGTGAAGTGGTTATAGAAATCATCTGTACAGAGGCGATCTTTGTATGGGAAAACCACAAGTATGATCTTTATTTGACCATAGGGGAATACTAAGTGATGTTCCATGCACGGATTGACTTTTGTAATGAATTGTGTACTATACTGTTGCTGTTAATAAAGTCATTCTAAAACTGTGAAAATAAGTCTACGACAGCAAAAAGAAATCGTTGCTGTCTTTTCGATAATTATACCATTTGTGTATCAACCTTTTGGCAGTACTTGATTATTTTGTGAATTTATACTATAATACTATCTATTTTTAAAAAGAAAGAGGTGGAAAGATGATTAACTTTTCTTGCAGATAAAATTGGAATATGTGGTATACCGATTTTATGGTACGATTGTGTCCATTGCAAGAAAGTTATCAGTCTATCCAACTCTATATAGTTTTATCACCACTTTTTAAATTGGTGTAATTATGCTATGACTGAGCTGCAAGAATGGACTTTCTTGCAGCTCTTATTATTTTGTGAAAGGAAGGTGGCATTGATGGAAACGGTAGAGTTGGTTGTTACGTATGATTTTCTCCATATGGTGTTGGTATACTGATAGAGTCTATACGGAGTGAAACATCATCGTGACACGGACTTTGTATTTCATAAGACATACAAAGGAGGATTTCGTTTATGGCAATGATTAAAATAGAAAATCTTACTTTTTCCTATCCAACGAGCTATGACCATATATTTGAGAATGTAAACTTTCAGGTTGACACCGATTGGAAGCTCGGTTTTGTCGGAAGAAATGGTAGAGGTAAAACAACTTTCTTAAACCTCTTGCTTGGAAAGTACGAATATAGTGGAAAAATAATCAGCTCGGTACAGTTCGATTATTTCCCATATCCTGTAACAGATAAAAGCCGATTAACAAGGAAAATCTTACAAGGAATTTGCCCATTTGCCAAAGAATGGGAGTTCATGCGGGAGCTATCTTATCTCGAGGTAGATGCTGATGTGCTTTGGCGACCATTTGAAACACTTTCTGACGGTGAGCAGACAAAGGTTTTGCTTGCGTGCCTTTTTTTAAATGAAGGGCATTTTCTGTTGATTGATGAGCCAACAAATCACTTGGATATGAAAGCAAGAGAAATGGTATCGGCATATCTGAAAAAGAAAAAAGGGTTTATATTGGTATCTCATGACCGCTGTTTCTTGGATGGCTGTGTTGATCATATTCTGTCGCTAAACAGAGCGAATATAGAAGTACAAAACGGCAATTTTTCTTCTTGGGTGAAGAACTTTGAACGGCAACAAGAATTTGAGATGTCACAAAATGAACGCTTACAAAAAGATATCAGCCGCTTACAGCAATCGGCAAAACGTTCTGCGGTATGGTCTGATCGAGTGGAAGCATCAAAAATCGGTGCAGCCGATAAAGGATATATCGGTCATAAAGCCGCAAAAATGATGAAGCGGTCAAAGGCAATAGAGGCAAGACAACAGCAGGCAATCCAGAAAAAATCTGGATTGCTAAAAAATATCGAAATAAACAAAAAATTAAAACTATCACCACTGATATATCACGTAAATATGCTCGTTTCCTTTTCTGATGTTGCGGTCTGTTATGATGGGAATACAGTCTGTGATTCTGTTTCGTTTACGTTGCAGCGGGGGGATCGGATTGTGCTTGATGGTAGAAATGGTAGTGGAAAAAGCAGTTTATTAAAGCTCCTATTGAAAGAACCGATTGGATATACCGGCATGATCACTATCGGATCCGGTCTTGTAATTTCCTATGTGCCGCAGGACACTTTACACCTAAAAGGAACTCTGTCAGAGTTTGCGAAGGAAAACCATATAGACGAAAGTCTGTTTAAGGCGATCTTACGGAAGATGGACTTTAAACGAATACAGTTTGAAAAGAATATACAGGATTTTTCGGATGGACAGAGGAAAAAGGTACTGATTGCCAAAAGTCTTTGTGAACAGGCTCATTTGTATGTATGGGATGAACCACTCAATTTTATGGATGTTTATTCCCGTATGCAGCTTGAGCAGCTGATAAAAGAGTTTTCGCCTACAATGATTTTCGTGGAACATGACCAAGCGTTTAGAGATACGATTGCAACAAAGATAGTGCGGTTATAAAAAAGGCAGCAGTGAGCAATTCTCATCGATTTATCAGTATGTTGTTGAAGTGAATACAAGTAACGAATCCCTTGTAAAATATACCATTTTGCAAGGGGTTTTTGTATGGCAATCTATGTATGTACTATAAGCATAAGGTGGGGGAAGCTTTGTAATGTTGTTTTTGATGTGAAAGCGAAAAGGATTTGCGTTTAAGTTTTTACGTTCCGCTTTTTGAGTGATACCTGTTGTTCTTTTTTTGGTTTTCTTTTGGTCTTATGTTTACTTGGAAAGTTCGCGATTGTACGGTTTATGGTTTTGGCTTTGTGGTAAATTCCTATAAATGTCCATATATGGATAATGTTTTTTTGGTAACGTTTTGATATAGCCAAGATTTTCTTTTCCGTTTGCTATATTTGTTTCCCCATTGCTCTTTTCTTTTGAAGGATTCCTTTTGTTTTAACATTGATATGCTGATAGACAACCAAAGAAAACTATGGTGCGATTTTCCCTGTATTATAGTAGCAGTCAAACTGACTAGATGTGCAAAGGCTTTTAGGGCACTCTGATGACAATTTACGCTTATGCTATAAGGGAAGCAAAGTGTATTTTTACAAAACGGTTTGACAAAGTAGTCGGGGGAGAGGATAAAAAAACTTTTTCTTGTTTTGGCTCATAAGGACAAAAATAGGGGAAAATACAATAACTTTGGGTATGAAACTACTGAGATCTCAATAAAATCAAGGGTTTTCAGAGAGAATTTTTCATTTCAATTATGTTTAAAACAGAATAAAAAAATATCTCCAACTGCAAGTTTGCTTTGTAGCTGGAGATATTTTAGAGCTTTTTATTTTCCTGTTGGTTTTATTAAAAATGGTTTGTTTTTATTTCTAGTTTTAAAACTATCATGTGTACTGTGTATAGATGCGCAATTTTAAATACACTTAGAATACTGATTTTTGTTTTTCAATCTTTGGTCGATTTCAAACAAAAACATGAGATTAAAACTTATTGATTGTTTTCAGTGCCATTGGTGTTGGTTTCCTCATTGGCGTTATTTTCATCGGTATTGCTTTCGCTATCAGTGTTATTTTCATTGGTATTGTTTTCTTCACTTATAAATGTAGAAGATAAATCTTTATCTAAAATATTCACTTTGGATTCTTGAATCAGTTCATCTAAATATTGCGCAGTTAATTCAGTTGTAATTTTACCTTGAGCAATTTGTTCGCGCAATTCACTCTCAAGTTCTTCAAATGTACCTTTTTCTGGTTTTTCGACCAATTTAATAATGTGATAGCCAAATTGTGATTTTACAACATCTGAAATTTCACCAACTTTTAAATTATATGCAGCATCTTCAAATTCACTCACCATATCACCAGGTCCGAAAAATCCTAAATCGCCACCATTGGCAGCAGAAACTGTGTCGGTTGAATTTTCTTTGGCCAATTTTGCAAAGTCGGCACCTTCATCCAATTGTTTTTTCAAATCTTTTGCTTTTTGTTCTGCGTTTTCTACATCAGATCCAATTAAAATATGGCTGGCACGAATTTCTGGTTGATATTCTTTGTATGCGGTTTGCAGCTCTTCATCTGTAATTTCAATCTTACTGGTTACATACTTGTTGATCAATAAAGTTAATTTCAATTGTTGTTCGTATGCGGCAATGGTATCAACACCAATTCGTTGTTGAATTAAGGAGAGTAGAGAATCGCCGTATTGTTCTTTTAACTTATCCATTTCTTCTTTTACTTCATCGTCAACATTAAATTTTTCTGATAAAAGTTTTTCATACACGAGGCTTTGAATTGCTGTTGCACCTCTTAGATCTTTTAATGTTGTATAAAGTTCTTCTTTTGTAATGTCACCAGCGCTGGTTTCAGCAATTTTCTCATTGCTTCCACAGGCAGAAATTACTAAAACAGTGGATAGGCATAAAGCAAGTAAACCTCTTTTTTTCATGATTTGTAACACTCCTATAAAATAATTTTGTATCTTTTCTGATACGTTACTTGATTACTATACCATAGGAAGGAAGAGAAAATAAAATAATAACGATTGTTGTGACGAAATTGTTAATTAAAGTATCCAGTTTACAGATTCAAGTTCATTTTTAATGTTTGATAAAATTATGCTAAATAGACAGACATGCAATTTTGGTCTGGATATAAGCAGAAATCGTGATAAACGCACAGACATTTTTTCCTTTTTTCCATATGTTATTAAAGAAATCACGAAGGAGGGAATAAACATGAATAATTGTTGCGCAAATACAGGAAACGGTGGTTATGGAGCTGGTTTTGCTTTGCTTGTCGTATTATTTATCTTGCTGATTATTGTTGGTGCGGCTTTTATTTGCTAATGTGCCAGGCAGGTTGCAAATGATAAAGTTTTGCATAAAATAACGTATCACAATAAGGAGGTGTATGAGATGTCACAATGTTGTGGTGGAAACTCATGTTGCGGAGGTTATAACGGTTTTGGGAACGGCTTTGCACTACTGGTTGTATTGTTTATTTTGCTGATTATTGTCGGTGCAGCGATTTTCTAAGTATTTGCTAGGATGTATGTATAGTCTTTGGATATAAATTACCCTATATTCAAAAAAAGAACTGAGACACACGCATATGAAAGCGAGTGCTCAGTTTTTTCTTATTTATTTTAAAATACGTTCGGTACGGGTTGGGTTAAAGTCTTTTTTTGTTTTTAGGTTCCCATCAACTTCTTCAAATTCTTCATTAATATTTACAAGAGAATGTTCGGTAATATTCATAAAATCTTCACCATATAATGTGTGAACCATTCCGTTAAGCTCCAATAAAGTCGGAAATTTTCCGAACAATTCTTTGAGTGGAAGTGCAGCTTGATAAATTGAACTTTCATTTTTATTAAACGTTTCAACCAAATTTGAGTAAAGCTCCTCTCCCTTTTCGGAAAGTCGAACATATGTATTTCTTTTATCGTTTTCATTTTTTGAAAAAATAATATATCCACGTTCCTCTAGTTTTTTTGAAAAGTTGAAAGCAGTGGAAATATGCATAATGCCGAATTTTGCGATCTCTGATACGCTTGCACCTTTTAAATGGTGTGTGATCCAAATGATATGATGCTCATTAATATTTAAGTCGTAAGGTTTAATCCATTGTTGCCAATCTTTTTCTACGGCTTTCCACACCGCTTTTGAAAGTTGGGCTATACGATGCGTAAATAGTAGAGCTTCTTTAATTTCTGAATGTTGAGTCATTTTCATTCCCCCAAAAATCTAGAAATTGCCTTTTTTCTGTTTACATACCCTCTCTTTTGGTAGTTCAGATGCATGTTTTTATGGTTTTGGCAAATGATTTTCCAAATGCGTCAGTTCTTTTTGAAGCGATAAAAATTCCTGCTGCATTTTTGTATCGGATTCAGAATGAACAGAAACAGATGCATCCTTTTTTTGTGGAAAGATTTGTTTGTTTGTTTGTGTAATGAAATGGGTAATTTTGTTTTGAATGTCCTCTTGTGAATATCCTTGTTCTTCCATATATTCTTGTGCTCGTATTTTCAAGTTGGACATTTTTTCTTGTGCGAGCTTTTTCATAGCCTGCCCATTTTCGGTTTTCAGTACGTACATTGTTGCGCCTGCTGCGATTCCACCCAATAGGGCACCAAGCAATAAAGATTTTTTCTCAGACATTTTGCCGCCTCCTATTTTTGCATTTCAGGATTTATTTTTTCGGCAATTCGTTGTAAAATTCCCGGTGTATACTTACTGCTGTTTGTTTTCCAGACAGCTAAATATCCGTCACCTTTTCCATAACGTGGAATTAAATGCACATGATAATGGAAAACTTCTTGCCCGGCATTTTTGCCGTTATTATTGACAAGGTTAATACCGTCAACTTCTAGATTTTCTTGCATTTTCCCCGCAATTTTTTTCACTGCCTGGAATACTTGTGCGAGTGTTTGTTCATCTAATTCAAAAATATCTTTACAATGCTTTTTCGGAATCACCAATGTATGACCTTCCGTAACTTGTGAAATATCCAGAAATGCCAAAATATTTTCGTCTTCATAAACTTTTGCAGAAGGTATTTCATGATTAATAATCTTACAAAAAACACAGTTCTCTTGTTTCATATGTTGTCCTCCTATCAAATTAAATTGTTCTGTTACTATTTTACCATATTTTTCAAAAAGGAATAGTAGGCAGTAGAAGATTTTATAAAAAATTAAGAAGAAATATGGAGGTTGGAACAAAACGAGAATCCTTATCTTTATAAAATGAGCCATAAGGTTCATATAGCAAAAAACAAACAAGTATACCATTTTTTCTTATCGTTTGTTTTTCTTTGAATCAAATTTTTTTGCCTTTGTCTCATGTGCCTTCTCATACCTTTTTATAGTATTTTTTGTTAAAATAAAAATAGCTATCATTCATGAAGGGAGGACATGCATGCAGTCGCTATTAAAAGTTTCGCATGTGTACGGTGGTTATTTTGGAGTACCGGTTTTAAAGGATATTAGTTTTGAAATTTATCCTGGAGAGATTGTTGCACTCATTGGTTTGAATGGTGCAGGGAAAAGTACATTGATTCGGCATTTGATTGGTCTAATGAATCCGCAACAAGGAGAAATTCGAATCAATGGTCAGTCCATACATGAGAATGTGAGAGATTATCGTAGAACATTTACGTATATTCCGGAGATGCCTGTTCTATACGAGGAATTTACATTGGAAGAGCACCTGAGGTTTATCGGTGCTTCTTATGGTTTAGATGATGTGCAGATTGAATCACGAATGCGTATATTGTTGAAAGAATTTCGCATGGATGGTAAGGAAAAATTTTTTCCGATTCATTTTTCTAAAGGAATGAAGCAAAAAGTGATGATTATGAGCGCATTTTTGGTAGAGCCATCACTTTATATTGTGGATGAACCTTTTTTGGGATTGGATCCGCTTGGGATTCATTCTTTACTTGAGACAATCACTGAGGTAAAACAAAAAGGTGCTGCAGTTTTTATGTCTACACATATTTTATCTACTGCAGAAAAGTATTGTGACCGGTTTATGATTTTACATCACGGAAGGTTGATCTCAATGGGTTCATTGGAGGAAATTCAAGCACAGACTCAGCTTCAGAATGCTTCCTTAGATGAAATTTATTTTTCGTTAACGAAGGGGTAGATGAATAATGAATCTTTGGAAAAAAAGGTTACAGGAAGCCATAGAGGAAATTACAAAATATGGGAAATATTTATTGAACGATCATGCTGGCATTTTTCTTTTTTTTCTATCCATCGGCGGAGCTGTTATGTATCAGAAATGGTTGTTTTCCCTGCCAAGTACGTTTCCATGGGCTCTGGTTGTATGTCTCTTTTTGGCTCTAATAATGAACCATCAGCCGTTTTTTTCTTTGCTTAAAAAAGGTGATATTGCTTTTTTAACACCACGAGAAGGAACAAGTGAGATGAGGCAATATATTCAGCGTGCACAAATATTGAGTATTATTTTTCAGCTTTTTGTTTTGTTTGTATGCTTTTTTGTCTGTGTCCCTTTAATTTTGTATTTTACGGATTATACCAAAGGAGAATGGCTGCAAATTGTCTTAATCCTTATCCTATTGAAGCTTTGGACATTTTATTTGTATCAAGTTCGTGCACGTCTGTTGTTTATGCAAAAACCAGTAGCTGGCTTTATTCCATTTTTTTCGTTTATTGGTAGTTTTACTCTTTTATACTGTACCTTTATGTTTGGATTTTATGAAATTGTGTGGGGGTTATTGTTTATTGTTTTTGGTATTACATTGTTTTTCTTATTGATTCAATGTACGAATGTTTTTCCTTGGCAATATTGGATTGAAAAAGAGGAGAGCAGATGGGGATTTTTTTATCGTCTGGCCAGTCAAGTGACGACTGTTCCGAATTTGCCAATAAAAATTCGAAAACGCGCATATGCACGATTTCTACTGTCAGAAAAACGAAACACAGATCAAGAGCAGTTTCAATATGAATTTTCAAGAAGCTGGCTTCGAATGGGAGATTATTTTCCAATTTTTCTTCGATTGTTGTTCGTTTTTTTTGTTGTTGTGTACTATTTTCAACTTCATATCGGAGCTTGGGTCCTTGGATTGATTTTTCTTTTGCTTTATGGTTTGCAACTTTTGCCAATGTATCAGATTCATCAACATGATTTATGGGAACAGGTGCTGCCGTTAGATGGGACAATTCGTAAACAAGCATTTATTCACTTTATTCAAGGGAGGTTGTTTTTGTTTAGCGGGTGTATGAGCGGAGGTATATTGATTTTTACCTTTCATTGGTGGAGTTTCGTCGGTGGACTGGTTTTATTTTTGTTGCTTTCTATTTTGTTTTCAAAGTTTTATATTGCAAATAAAATATGAAGGATTTATCGAGAAAATATGAACTTCGCATTTTTTGTAAATAAAATGTAACCAAATTTTGAACAATGGAATATAAAACTGTACGACTTCTTGATTTATATGTATAGTTTGTTAAGGATAAGATTTTATTACATATGGAAATAAGGATGGTGAAATGGATGATCAATACAAGATTTAATGACACATTTTTAAAAGCGTGTCAAAAAGAAAAGACCGATCATGTGCCGGTATGGTATATGCGTCAAGCTGGACGCTCACAACCGGAATATCGGAAAATTAAAGAAAAATATTCTCTGTTTGAAATTACACATCAGCCAGAGCTTTGCGCTTATGTAACCGAGCTTCCAGTAAAAAACTACCATGTTGATGCAGCTATCTTATATAAAGATATTATGACCCCATTGCCAGCATTAGGTGTTCAGGTGGAAATTAAAGCAGGAATCGGTCCGGTTATTGATCATCCGATTCGTTCACTGGCAGATGTGGAGAAATTGGGTGTCATTCATCCAGAGGAAGATATTCCGTATGTCTTGGATACCATTAAATTATTAACCAATGAAATGTTGACAGTTCCGTTGATTGGTTTTTCTGGTGCACCATTTACGCTTGCCTCCTATATGATTGAAGGCGGTCCAACACGGAATTTTCATAAAACCAAAGCATTTATGCATGGTGAACAAAAAGCATGGTTTGCTTTAATGGATAAATTGGGTGAAATGACGGTGACATATGTAAAGGCGCAAATTCGAGCCGGTGCCAAAGCCGTTCAAATCTTTGATTCATGGGTTGGCACAGTGAGTCGTCAGGATTATTGTTATTTTATTAAGCCAACGATGGAAAAGATTTTTACGGCTTTACGTAAGGAAAATGTTCCGTTGATTATGTTTGGGGTTGGCGCTTCGCACTTGGCATTGGAATGGGCATCGCTACCGCTTGATGTGGTTGGTCTGGATTGGCGGCTTCCAATTCAAGAGGCACGCAATCTAGGTATTACAAAAGCTTTGCAGGGAAATCTGGAACCATCTTTGTTATTGGCACCTTGGGATGTGCTAGAAGCAAAGACTAAGGAAATTCTTGATGCGGGTATGGAGCAACCAGGATATATTTTCAACTTGGGGCATGGGGTATTCCCAGAAGTCCATCCAGACACATTGGTCAAGCTTACGGCGTTGATTCATGAATATTCAAGGAAATAGGAAGTAAACCGTAAAAAGGAGTTAATTCAATGGAGCAAAAAACATTAGGGCTATTCATTATGTCTTATGGTTCACCTGAGCATGAAAAGGATTTAAAAGATTATTATACCCATATTCGAAATGGAAAAGTACCCACAGATGAAATGATGGCAGAACTAAGAGAAAAATACGAAGGAATTGGCGGTGTGTCTCCACTTGCCAAAATTACAAAAGCACAGATGGATGCACTTGCGTCCCATTTAAATTCTGTGCAGGATCAAATTGAAGTGAAGCTATATGAAGGTTTTAAGCATGTTGCTCCATTTATTGAAGATGGTGTAAAAAAAATGAAGGAAGATGGAATTGAAGCAGCTGTTTGTCTGGTTCTGGCTCCACATGATTCAAAATTTAATCAAATGACATATGTTGCAAGGGCGAAAAAAGTTGCTGAAGAATTGAATGGTCCGAAATTGTTTTTCGCCAAAGAGTGGTATCATCTTCCCGAATATATTGATTTTTGGGTCAATGGCATTGAAAATATTTTGCAAGGGATGTCAAAGAAGGAACAGGAAAAAGCAGCCATTTTTATTACGGCGCACAGTTTACCTGTTGCTGCATTAAAAGGATGTCCGTATCAGAAACAAGTTGAACATACAGCAGAGCTGATTAAAGAAAAATTGGGCCATAAAAATGTATATGTTGCATGGCAGAGTGCAGCTGTTGGCAGCAAGCCTGGAACTTGGCTTGAGCCAAGCGTGCTTGATTTAACGCAAAAGTTGGTGCAAGAAGAAGGTTATACTTCTATTATTTATGCACCAGTCGGTTTTGTTGCGGATCATTTGGAAGTTTTATTTGATAATGATGTAGAGTGTAAAGATTTGGCAGAAAAGTTGGGCATCCAATATTTTCGTCCTCCGATGCCAAATACAGATCAGAAATTTATTGAAGGATTAGGGAAGCATCTGATTTCTATGTGTACCTATGAAGAATGGAAACGAGATAAAAAGCCTTTGCAGGGTTCAAAGTCATTGGAACATTCCATTGTGGCTTCTCGTTAAAATTCTATGATAAACGAATTGATCAAGTAAATAACAATTTTGTTTGGAATGTTAAGGGATTGGTTGAATTTCAAGGAGATGGACAAAAATTATGATGCAAAAAAAGAAAGTGATTGTTGTAGGAGGTGGGATGGCAGGCTCCTCAGCGACCTTTTATTTGCAAAAATGGGTGAAAGAAAAAGGCTTGCCTATTGAAACGCTTTTGATTGAGGGAAAGGATAGACTGGGTGGCAAGGTGCAGACTGTTGTGAAAGACGGATTTGTTGTAGAGAGAGGACCAGATAGTTATTTAAAACGAAAACAGTCTATGACAAAATTGGTTGAGGAATTGGGACTTGGAGACAAAATCGTTTCAAACACAGCAGGAAAATCCTACGTTTATGCAAGAGGAAAATTAAATGTTATGCCAAAAGGTGCATTTATGGGAATTCCGGTTGAGGTTCGCCCGTTTATTTTTTCAGGTTTGTTTTCCCCACTTGGAAAGTTGCGAGCAGGTTTTGATTTTATTTTGCCAGCAAGTAAGCCAAAAGCGGATCAATCAATTGGTGCTTTTTTGCGTTATCGTTTTGGGGATCAAGCAGTAAATAATTTGATTGAGCCATTGCTTGCGGGCATTTATGCAGGGGATATTGATGAGATGTCGCTGATGTCTATTTTCCCAATGTTTTATGAAGTGGAACAAAAATATGGCTCTGTTATTCGAGGCATTCAAAAAATGATGCCAAAAACACCAAAACAGTCCAATTCTTCATTTAAAGTGAATTCAAGAAAAGGAATGTTTAATACGGTGACAACTGGATTGGAATCAATTATCCATGCGATTGAGGCAAGGCTGGATGAAGGCAGTGTGATGAAAAATACACGTGTTCTTCGAATTGAAAAATTGGCACAAGGTTATCATGTCTATTTAAGCAATCAACAAGTCTTATTTGCTGATGCAATGATTTTGGCTACAGAAGGACGAGCGCTTGCGAAAATGTTTCCTAAAGATGACACATTGGCATGGTTTGGTAATCAGCGTGCCACTACGGTGGGAAATGTTGCGCTGGTATTTTCTAAATCAGCAATTGAGAAGGATATTGATGGGACAGGATTTTTGGTTGCTCGCAATAATGGATTTGCAATTACAGCGACAACTTGGACACATAAAAAATGGCCGCATTCTGCACCGGATGATAAAGTACTGCTTCGCTGCTATGTTGGACGTCCAGGTGAAGAAGGTATTGTTTCACAAGCGGATGAAGAAATTACTTCTGTTGTCTTAGAGGATTTAAGAAAAACAATGAATATTACAAAAGATCCAGAATGGGCAATTATTTCGCGTTGGGAAGAAGCGATGCCACAATATACAGTTGGACATAAGGAACGGATTCACAAAGCGAAGGCATATATGAGAGAAAATTTTCCAGGGATTTATTTTGGAGGTGGCTCTTATGAAGGTTCCGGATTGCCGGACTGTATTGATCAAGGTATTGCCGCTGTACAAAATATATTGGAATTTTTGGCATTATCTGATCAAAGAGAGAGTGTACCCATTGTAGTATAGTAGATGCAAATATAAAAATTTCATATAAACAATATTCTGTTATTCTTTTTGATGGAAAAATATAAGAAGATGGTTTTAAAGGATGATTTGATATGTACACAAAAGCTCTTTCCAAAATCAAAGATGATTTTGTGAGGACTTTTTTGTTTCTTTGTCCAATCATGTTGATGAGGCATTTCAACTGAATCAAGTAATGACAGCCAGTAAGGAAATGATTTTGCCCATTTTGTGATTTTAAGTGAAAATGATATTTTGAATTTGGATCGATTCTGTCACATAAATGTAGGAAATTTTGATAATCAAATGAAATATGTTTAATTGTTTTTATGCTGTGATTGAAATTTTTGATTTTCGTATTTAGGAAGAACAAGACCTATGAATCTTTAATCTTGTTTTTGTATTTTTTATAGATGTTAAATTTATTTCTCAACCATTGTGGGTGTTTTTATTCAAATGAGTACTGAAGCATTTGAAAAACTAAGTTTAAAATTTTATTTATAAAAAAATCCATTTATTCACAATATCTTACTGATTGAATGGATTTATGGAGGGATATAACCCTTTAGAAAATATTGAACGGTTCTGTTTCCTTTAGGCATCACTTACAGAAATGTTTGACTCTCTGATATTTTTTCTAAGTTAGGGCATCTAATTTCTTGAATGAATGGTTTTCACATCAATATAATAGGTTTCAAAAATGTCTTATGTTGCGGTTTTAGATTATGAAAACGAGAATCATATTTTTATTGATTGGAAACGAATTCATATAAATTTTGGATTCATTGATGTATGTTTATAGGAGCTAATGCTTTATTTGGATGCTGGGATATTCTTGGTGCATAATTTTACCATTGATATGTGAGCAAACTTTCATTCATTTTTATCCATGTGATGGCGGAGTTTTGGTTTGAAAAAATGTGTTACAAAGGAGAATACTTCTCAAATTCTTTTGCGAAATTAATTCGGTTGACAAGAAAAGTGTAACTGTATAGAATGGGTTTTAGATTGACTGACTAATTTTTAAAAATGGTCATTTTGAGGTGGAAAATGGATCGTAAACAGTGGATTTTAGATGCAGCAACAGAATGCTTCTCAGAATATGGTTATAAGGGTACATCTGTTGAACAGGTAGCTAAGCGAGCAAATGTTGGAAAAGGAACCATCTATACGTATTTTAAAAATAAAGAAGAACTGCTTCAGGTTATTATGATGCGTGTGGTTCAACGTTTTGAACTGTCATTGGAAAAAAATGTTGTGGCGCATGTGCCATTTCATGAAAATGCACAGCAAGTATTAAAAGATTTCTTGAAATTTCAAAAGGAAAATGCGTTAACCTTTCAATTATTTAAGGAAATGCGAGAGTTGAAAACCGCTGAGGTGGTTACAATTGTTCAAGAATTTGAAGATTGCATTTTGGCATTGCTAAAAAAGCAGTTGAATGTAGCAGTGCAAAATGGTGAAATTGTTGCTTGTAATTTGGAGTTAACTGCTTTTTTAACGTATCACATGTATTTAGCGCTTGTTGCAGAGTGGTCTAAACGTCATAAGCCCCTGACAGATGAAGAAATTTCAAAAGTGTTTCAGTTATTTTTTTGTGGTGGTTTGATGCGCTAAATAACGATTTTTCATTCAATCATCTGAATAAAAATATTTATAAAAAATTGGTGGAAAATAAAAATTACTGGTTTGTGAAGTGTAATATTACAGATCCAGACAAAACTTGACTGCTGTCAAGTTTCTTTTTTTCTCAAAAATGACCGATTTACAAAAATGGTCAAATTTTTACAAGAAGGAAGTGTGAATGTGTGAAATGTCATAATGGGTTTCCATTAATGAAAGAAGAATGGAAGCATATTTTTCAATCACGAAAGTTTTGTGTAACGTTCTTTGTGGTCATGTTTATCCCGTTATTGTATGCTGGTTTGTTTTTGTATTCCTTTTGGGATCCATATGCCAGACTGGATCGTGTACCAGTTGCAGTTGTCAATACAGATCAGGGTGCGGTACAAAACGGAAAAAGACTGGAAATTGGTGCCAAGCTCGTTCAAAAACTGGAGGAAAATCCGAAATTTGCCTGGGACTTTGTTTCTAAGACAGAAGCAGAATCTGGAATGGATACACAAAAATATTATGCAATGATTGAAATTCCGACGAATTTTTCCCAAAAGGCGACAACAATTACGCAACAACAACCAGAGCAACTGCAATTAAAGGTTTCGCTGAATGAAGGATTTAATTTTTTGGCAGCACAAATTGGTGAAACGGGCATGCAGGTAATTTCAGATGAACTATCGGCAACGATTACTGAAACTTATGTGAAGGCGATGGTAGATGGCTTATCTACTCTAGTTGTGGGAATCGATTTGGCAGAGAATGGAAGTGCTGAATTGGAAAAAGGAACAATAAAGCTTCAGAATGGTACTGAAAATTTAACAGAAAAATTTAATTTATATAAAAATAAAATGATTGAATTTGAAACAGGTGTTGGGATACTTTCACAAGGTATGGATAATTTATCCAGTGGTATCCGTGATTTAAATCAAGGCTTAAATGAATTTAATCAAAATTTTTCTCGATTGTTGAATGGTTCAAGTCAAGTACAGCGCGGAACAGAAGAACTGATCGGCGGCATATATGCGTGGCATAATGGAGCAAAAGAAATCGAGAACAATCTTCCGAATTTAACGCAAGGTGCAATGAAGTTGTCGGAAGGTAGCAATGAATTTTCCATACAGATGAATGGTTGGATTGACTCAGTAAACGAGGTTGCAACAGGTATGGATGCATGGTCTACTGATATTTCTGAGTTAAAAATACAAATGGAAAACGCTTTGGCAGGTCTGCCAGAAGAACAAATGCAGCAAATCATTTCCAGATTGACACAACTTGAAATGCAAAGTCAGACACTTACAGTAAGTATGAAGCAGGTTGTCAGTGGAGCGGATGCCTTGAGTGAAGCAGCAAATGATTTTTCCATTGGAGCACAAAATGTTTCAAGTGGGGTTGAGCAATTTGTCAATGGGATTAGCATGCTTGTCCAGACTTCAGATCGTGTGGCAGTTGGAGCAGAAAGCTTACTTACTGCTCAAAAATCATTGCATGATGGTTTGGTTGTATACAATCAATCGTTTCAGCAAGTATTGTCGGGTGGAAGTCAAGTGTTTTCTGGTGCAAACCAAGTTTCAACTGGTATGACAGCTGCTGATACATCGGTTCAAGAATTAACAAAGGCTGCTGGGTCTTTGTATGAAGGTATCGGTGTATTGGCTGATGGCACACAAGTCTTACATGAAGGTGCTGTAACCTTGAATCAAGGCTTGCAGGACGGAGCGAATGAAGCGAAGGCAGTGACGTTCTCTGACAAGGCTGCAAAAATGACCGCTCAGCCAGTTATGCTGGAAACTCAAAAGCTCAATAAAGTACCAAATTATGGAACTGGTTTTGCGCCATATTTTATTTCACTTGGATTGTTTGTGGGAGCTCTTGTATTGTCTGTTGTATTTCCATTTAAAGAAAGTGTAGGCAGACCACTGAATGCAATGACATGGTTTTTTTCAAAATTTCAAGTGGTTGTCGGTGCCGCTGTGATTCAAACAGCTTTAATATTGATGTTTGTTTTATTCGCTTTGGATCTTTATGTAGCGAGTATTCCATATTTTGTATTGTCTACGTTTGTGACCAGCCTTGCATTTTTATGCATTGTTCAGGCATTGGTGATTTGGTTGGGGGATCCGGGACGGTTTGTTGCCATTTTAATTTTAATTCTTCAATTAACAACCTGTGGTGGAACGTTTCCGATTGAAACGGTTCCGAGTGTCATGCAAATTTTTCATCCAATTTTGCCAATGACTTACTCAGTTACTGCTATGAAAGCAGCGATTTCATTAGGAGATGCGCATTATGTTTTTCAATCTGTTGGTATTCTGATGGGATTTGCAATTGTTTTTGCCTTTTTTGCATTCCTTTATTTTCAAATTCACCATAAAAAAACTTTTGGGTTCGTGAAACAATCGGTGGATTCAACGACACGATCGATATAGAAAATATATGGATGGGTGTGATGTACTAAAATAGAAGACATACTTCATTTCAGTTTTCTATAGGAACGGAATGTCGATTGATTTCGTTAAAAGGAAACAAAAGTAAGAATGATAAAGTGATTCTTTTTTATTTGAGAGGGATGAAGTAAAGTGGCAATTGAAACAAAAATATTCTATCTTCATTTATTGTCTCCAAAAATAGTGTAATATAAAATCGGCGTGTAAAAATGTTGATATACCTAAGGAAATTGCATAAAAAAGATTATTGGTATGTGGTCTTTCTTGGGGAAGAAAAATGTTTTTACGCGCGATTTTTTGTTTGTGTCATTTTTGTCCCAATCCTTTGTATTTGTAAGCTTCTGTGCTTTGGTTTGATTTTTGTTATAATGAAAATAAGCTAGGGAAAAAGTTTGGAGGAAGATTTTGTGGACACGATAAAACAAAGAAAAAACAATGATAGAAAAGACGAGATTGTGGTTCACATCGGGCAGCAGTTTCCGCTTACGATAAAGAAAATCGGTATTAACGGTGAGGGAATCGGTTATTTCAAAAGAAAAATTGTATTTGTCGAGGGTGCATTACCAGGAGAAGTTGTTACAGTTGAAGCGACTGAGGTTCAAGAAAAGATCATTATTGGTCGTATATGTAAAATTCGTAAGCGTTCTGTAATCCGGCAAAAACCATTGTGTACACATTACAAAAAATGTGGTGGTTGTCAATTGCAGCATGCCAAATATGGAGCGCAGCAAGCGTTCAAGCATCAAATCGTATTGGATGCATTAAAGAAATATGCCCATTTATCTGAAGATGATGTTTGTGTTTTTTTGCCGCTCATGATGAAGCATCCGTTTCAATACCGCAACAAAAGTCAGTTGAAATTTGGTGAAAAGGATGGACAAGCGGTTTTAGGATTGTATGAAAAAGATTCTCATCAGTTGGTCGAACTTTCTGATTGTCCGATTCATATGGATCGCATAAATAAAATAAATCGAACTGTGATTAAAATCATCCGAAAATACCAAATCCCAGTCTATAAGGAAAGAACAAAAAAAGGGATTTTGAAAAATCTAGTTGTACGTGTCAGTACCACACATCCTGAGGTACAGGTTACTTTTGTTGCGACAACTAAAGAAATTCCCAATATACAAAAGATGGCCTATGAACTTATGAGCCAGCATCCACAAGTAAAGGGAGTTTTTGTTAATGTAAATGTGCAAAACACGCCGCTTGTTTTTGGCACACAAACAATCAAAATTGCCGGAAGGGACACCATTACACAGAAGCTAGGTGATTTGGTATTTGATTTGTCCCCACGATCATTTTTTCAGCTTAATCCAATACAAACGGAAGTACTGTATGATGTAGTCAGAGATTTTGCTGGGTTGACTGGGAAGGAAAATGTAGTAGATGCTTATTGTGGTGTTGGGACCATTGGATTGTACCTCAGTGCAGCAGCAAAAGAAGTACGCGGTATGGATACTGTTGAAGAAGCAATTGTTGATGCGAAGAAAAATGCAAAGAAAAACGGTTGCAGACGTGTTTCATATTTTCATGGAACTGCCAAAAAATGGGTTAGTCAATGGAAACGAGAAGGTTGGACAATGGATGTGTTTGTTGTCGACCCACCGCGTATTGGCTGTGACCGTGAGCTGTTAGATACGATTTTATCTTCGGGTGCTAAACGGGTGGTGTATGTCAGTTGCAATCCGTCAACGATGGCACGTGATATCCAAACCTTACGTGAAAAATATATCGTTCAAAAAATTCAGCCAGTCGATCTTTTTCCAATGAGTGGACATGTCGAGTGCGTGGTTCTGTTGACTAAAGTACATAATTGATAGTGTGAAAATGCTTGAAAAATAAGGCTTTTCCGAGGATTTGGACGTAAATCCAGGTTCTCGGATTTTCTACGTTTTGGGAGCTACAAAGAGGCTGATTTTTATAGTTGGATAGACAAAAGTATTGATATAGGGTTGGGTAGACAAAAATATTGATTATATCTGTCCGTTTTTTGGTACACGACTTTTATTATAATTAAAATTGCAAAATGATATATATAATCATATATAATCATACGAAATCATATCAAAACATATAAAACGCGTTGAAAATCGGTACGAAAAATGCTAAAATGAGTTATGGCTGATTTTAAAGAGAGGTATTCGATATGGAGAATAAAAATGATGATAGATGGATAGGCATAGAAGAAGCTGCTAATTATATGGGGGTTAATAAGGATACTATCCGTAACTGGATAAAAAAGGATACTGGAATCCCGGCTCATAAAATTGGAAAGTTATGGAAATTAAAGAAATCTGAATTGGACGATTGGATAAAAAGTGGACAGGCCGCAATTGATGATTAAGGAGTGATGTAAAAATGAGAACAATGCTTTTAAGTTTTAAGGCAGATGTGTATAAGAGGGTTATAACGGGAGAAAAAATATACGAACATAGAAAAGTTTTTCCTGATGAACCTGTTCTAGCATACTTATATGTTAGTGCTCCTGTAAAGGCTATAGTTGGAATAATGAAACTGGAGAATAAGATTAGTATTGAAAGCTGGAAAGATAAATATTTCTATGATACGGATGCTATTGCTCGTATTGATGCTTATTTGGAACATCATAAATATGCTATGGAAATAACAGAATTTCAGGAAACTAATAGTATACCCCTGGAAAAATTACGAGTTGATTTACCAGGATTCGTTGTTCCGCAAATGTACTATTACATTGATGATTCTGAACTGTTGAATTATTTGGAAGTGAACCTTAAACCGATAGGGAATAAGATAGTTCATGATTTCTCGAATATTTCTAGCAACTTAATATGTAAAAATTAAAGGAGAGCCTTTATGAAAAGAAATCAAGAATTAGAATTATGGACTTCCTTAAATGCAAAAAGCCGAACTATTGAAACGGAAATGGATTCATTGGTAAGAAAGCGTACTGGAAGTTATTATACTGATCTGCAATTGACAGATGTTATGATGGGAGAGTTAGTGCAAAATTTAAAGCAAGGCGAAAAAAGATTGGTTGAATACAGTTTCTTTGAACCTTGTGTTGGAGCAGGAAATTTCGTCTTTTCATATATTAAAGCTATAAAAGAAACTGATATAAGCGAAGCAGATGCGATTATTCTTTTGAACAATATATATGTTTCAGATATAAATGAAGATGCGATAAAGGGGTATGCTGAATCATTAAGAAAGTTAGCATTGTTATATTGGAATATTGAACTGACAGAAGAGTATTTTAAATCACATACAGGTACGGGGTTGTTGGTAGACGTTACTGCTGATGTGCTAGAATACATCGGTTTGGAAACTGTTTTCCCGGAACAAGCATCAAATGGTGGATTTGATATTGTAGCAACTAACCCTCCATATAAAAACCTTAAAGCCGAAAGAAATCAATATGCTAGTGAGGAAGAGTATGAAAAGGATAAAGATAAATACTCCGAAATTTCAAAAATCGTATCATCCAGATTTTTGTATTCAACTAGCGGTGTACTTAACTTGTACAAATTATTTGTTGAAGAGATTATTGATAGATATGCCAATGATGAGGCATATGTTAGTTTGTTAATACCCTCGTCAATCATGTCTGATAAGACCTGCCAAAAATTAAGAACACATATGCTGATGGATGAAAAAGTTCACTCAGTTAAGGTAATTAGTGAAGGAAGCCAATATATAGATGCACAACAAGCGTTAAGTGCAATTTTATTACAAAAAGGGAAGAAAACAGATCTAATTAATGTTACTAAAGATTTCTGTGGAAAACCAAACGATGTAGCAAGGGTATCAATTGAAGATATAGTAAATGAAAACACAGGAAATGCTATTTTGGCAGTTTCAGAAGAAGAGTATCTAGTTTTAAGGAAACTAAGAATGTTTCCGGTTATTAAAGAGTTAGATTTTATTGATAATTTACGTGGCGAACTTGATTTAACTGCTAACAAGAAAAACATTGTGCCAACGGATACTGGCTATCGTTTGTTAAGGGGACGAGATATAGGGTATTACAAATTGCTCCCAAATGGGTCTGATGATTTTGTGTTGGAAGATTTTGTTAATACCACAAAGAAGAAAATATACATTGAACATGAGAGAATTATTTGTCAACAAATCGCTAATATGAATAAAGAGCGAAGAGTAACTTTCTCATATGTGCCTGCAGGTAATGTTCTAGGAAACTCATGTAATTTCATCTCGGTTTCGTCAAATAAATATGGTATTGATATTTTCGCATTACTGGGTCTATTAAATACGAAAATAATTAATTGGTTGTTTAAGTTAACGAGTAGCAATAATCATGTCAATAATTATGAAATTGATTGTTTCCCAATACCTATCGATGCCAAAGAGGAATTATTAAGAATCTCAAGTTTAGTGCGTAGATATTTGGATACTGATGACGCTTTGATTTTAGATGAGATAGAACGTCTTGCTGAAAATGCATATGGACTAAATAATGAACCAGGAGATGATGCGATGGAGGATAATACGTATATCAATGAGTACTTGAGTGCAATTCAAAATATACTACCGAGCATTGATAAAGAAACTGCTAAAGAAATCTTACTTGGCGAAGTTAAAATTGATGCATATTGTGAAGGATTGAACAAATTCGATTACAATGTGGTAAGTGGAATCACGAGTAAATATGTTGCGTTGTTTAATGGATATTTGTTAAATCATACCACATTTAAATTGAGTGATTTGGACTTAGAGATGATTAAGTATGTTCCGCAAGGAGGAAGTTGGAAAGATATTCCGATGGAAACAGTTGAGAAATCAAAACGCTTAAAACGTATAACAGAAACAGGTGGACGTACAACATTGTACGGAAGAATAGATTATGAAAAGCCAAGTTATACTATAACAACATACTTTAATAGGCCTGGAAATGGCACATACGTGCATCCGATACATGAACGAGTATTATCTGTAAGAGAAGCTGCTCGTTTCCAGGCTTTTAGAGATGATTACTATTTCTTTGGAAATAAAACACAGCACCTTAAACAAGTTGGAAATGCGGTTCCTACTTTATTAGCTTATCAAATCGGTAAGAAGATTAAAGATGTAACAGGATGCTCAAAATCTATTGATTTGTTTTGCGGAGCCGGAGGAATGACAGCTGGATTTAAAGCGGCAGGCATTTCGTCATTAATGAGCAATGATATAGAAGAGAGTGCTTGTACTACTCTTAAAATCAACAATCCTGAAATTGATGTGTTATGTGGAGATATTACTCAAGAGGAAACAAAGGCGAAATTAGAGAAAGCTGCACATGAAGGAGGTGCTGACATAATATGTGGAGGACCGCCTTGTCAAGGCTTTTCTATGGCTGGATTTAGAGCTGAGGATGACCCAAGAAATCAGCTGTTTAGAGAATTCGTGGACATTGTAAAAAGGGTAAATCCTAAAGTCATTGTGTTTGAAAATGTTGAGGGATTACTAAGCTATCAGGGTGGAAAAACCTATAGAGAAGTACACGCTTTATTTTCTGAATTAGGTTATAACACTGAAGGAAGAACACTATTGGCAAGTGACTATGCTGTTCCTCAAAGAAGAAAAAGGGTGATTATTATATGTACAAGACAGGATTTGGGAGTAGATCCTAGTGAGCTGTTTCCAAGGCCTATCACTGCAAATGGTAATCAGGTTACAGCTAGGGATACAATATCGGATTTGGAAAATGTTGAGTGTGGAGAAAATGCTAGATATTCTGAAACTGATGAATCAGAAATACTCAAATTCTTTAAAGGAACTATATCTTATGATGAATATATATCTAAGATGACTTCGGATGATAAAGAAGTAGCAGGTTCGGAAGAAGAGCCTAAATATGACCAACTTAGTTTGCTTGATTTGTTGTAAAAATAGAGGGGGTAACAATGTGGTGTGTTACTCCCTCATTAGTGCTTATAAGCTAGAAATAATACGTCTTTCGATGCTTTCGACAAGTTGAGAAATGATTTGTTTACAATCGTTAGGGTTTGTGCTGGATTCTATTGCAGAACAAATCTTGGTAAGGGTAGATAATTCTGATGTAGTTAAGTTGTGCTTATTATTTCTATTATCTTTGTCACTGTAATCATAGACAGACTCAATTGCTATTCGTCTGTATCTATCAGTTTCGTATTGATTTCTATCTGTGTAATGTCTAGGTTCCTGAGAAATAATCTCGCCTTTTTCGTTAAATTTATAGGTGTATTTGAAATACTGGTAATTAGGAACGAGATAAGCATTAACTAAGAAATCCTCTCCGTTGTTTGGGCAATTTTCAAGTATTGTTCTTAAAATATACATGAAATTAGCCATATTTTGTTTGAGTGCATCACGGTAAATCGTTGGCACTTTATCAGGGAATTTGTTGTAGTTCGATTTTATAAATTCCCAAATAAGCTTGGATTGCCATGACATTGGATAAATACCAGTGCGTTTCTCTGTTTCAATAATACTTTCAATATCGACAATCTGTAATCGATCTCTTTTGGATGAGTTATCTCCTCCAGGCATAGGCTGCAAATATCTTGGATCATGAACAAAGCCTAAAGAGATTGGACCGATATGATCTGCGGACGTACCATCAAAAAAACTGCTACCCATAAACTGATTTGCAGCATGAATATTGCCATCGCTCCAATATTCATATGCACGTCTATCTTTTGTATAAGATTTCAAATTTTCTTTTGATCTTCCTTTGTCCTGGGTAGCTCTACAGCAACGGTTGTATGTGTGGAAGCCATCGTATCGATCAGGGAAATTGGACATGGCACCAGGACCAAGACATTTTTTATCCCCTTTGCGGCAAGCGTATTCTAAAGCATCAATAATTTCTTCTTTTGTTGCAGTAGCTGCATTTAGATTAAGGGAACCTTTTGATATTAAGAATGACGCAATTGCAGTCTTTCGTATTCCTTTATTGATTAATTCATCCCATATATCACTTATATGATCACAGTCTGTAAAATCGGAGTTAAACTGTTTGTTTAATGATTTAAGGAAATTTGCGTTTGGATAATGATAATATAAGGACATTTCCTTACCACAAATTTGGCAGACTTTCCATTTGGTTGGATGAATTTCCAACATTACATCTGCATACATTCCCGGATAAGCCTCATGTTCGATAATAAAATCAAGTTCCTGTCCTTTAGTTATGCACCAGTCAATTCTTTGTTGACCGATTTCGGATTTTGCAGTTGCAATCCAAGCATATGAGCCATCGGGTTTCTTTTTGATAGCAAGTCCTTTGTAATTTTTATGTGTTACAATTTTTTCCATGTACCTCAAAAATCTAGGATGCCATTGTTTTTCATCTGTAGCCATTTCTATTCCTCCTATTTGTATAAATGAAATTCTTGTTTTATGAGTCCTAAATCTAATGCTCTGTATAAATACCTGGCTGCAATAGAAGAGTAGGGACTCCATTTTGCACATTTACGAATAATATCTTTTTTTGTGGGATTATCTACCTTATAAAGCCAACAATAACTCTGTAAAAAAGCAGCATCTTCTGTTGGGAGGATATTTTGTCTGTCTAATACAAAAATCAAATACATTTTTGCTGTCCACTTTCCAATCCCTTTTATAGAAGTGAGTTTAGCAATTACCTCACTATCGGACATTGTACTGAACTCAGAAAAGTTTATGTTGCCAACTAGTACAGAGTCCGTTAAGGCTTTTATGTATGTGGCTTTATTTGATGATGTTCCGGTATTTCTTATTTGATCTATCGTAAGTTCGTTAACAACTTGAGGTGTTATATTCCCGTTGCATAGTTCTTCGAAACGAGAGTATATTTTCATTCCTGCTTTTATTGATAACATTTGTTCAATGATTTCATGAATCATAAATGCATATGGATTCTCAGAATGTGTTGTGTATGAAATTTCTCCGATAGTTGATATCACTTTCGCAAGCCTTTTGTCTTTTTGACATAAATATTTTATGGATGGAGTATTCTCATTGAGAACAACCGTACTCATGGATTTAATCCCTCCTAACAAATGTCATCATTAGAAATGAAAGAAAAATCATTCTGATGTGTTTCCTCTAAAGGTGTTAAGTTTGTTTTTAAATAGTTCAGCAAATCAGAGCCATCGATGTATTCAAATTTCTTTTTTTCGCTCTCAAGTAAAGAGAACCATTCAGCTTCAAAACTAAGCAGTATTGTACTCATTATTCTCAATCCTTTATTGTTTCCATGATATCTTCCAACTTACAATCCATGGCCTCACAGATTTTGAGAAGAACATCAGTTGTGATGTTCGCACCTTTTCCAAGCTTGGCAATGGAAGCAGCACTGATTCCAGCAGCATCTTTAAGATCATTTTTATTCATTTCTTTGTCTATCAACATCTTCCATAATTTGTTATAACTGATTCGCATAATCAACCTCCTTGTTTTACAGCAAAAAATCAAGTGAATCATCTTGTTGTTTATCGGTTATGTAGCTTTTCAAAAGTTCTACATCTTTACTGATATCTCGTGGTCTAATTCGGTTAATAACCTTTTCTTCAACCTCGGGAGTCCAGTAAATTTTCAATCTTTCCCTGGCTCTTGTGATAGCAGTGTAGAAGATATTGTGTGTTACAAGTTCCTCAACTTCATCGGTGATAACTATTTTTACAGAATCGTATTCCAGACCCTGTGCTTTATGAATGGATACTGCGTAAGCAATTTGGAATGGTACAACAGTGAATGAGGTACTTTCATCTCCATCTTCGTCAGCACTCTTTAATTTGTGTACACAAAATCTAACTAACGATTTTCCTTCGCTTTCCCAACATTCAAGTAGTTCGAGATTAATATGCCGGAGATCACTTTCATCTACTGCCTTAGGTATTTCTACATCAAACTGAATGCGTTCTTCATGAGTGTCTGGGTCTAGGATTTCTATTCTCTTGATGATTCCCTTCATATTGTTGTGTATGACAGGAAAGAACCTATCTGAATCGAGGAAGAGAATCGGATCACCAACTTTATACTGCTGAACATCCCATTGAACAGCGGAGTTGGGATTGCTTTCCTGTAGGAATCTATTGATGTTGTTGATTCCATATAAACCATCATAGTTTAAGCAGAGGATAGCTTCGCCAGGTTCAAGTGAAGAGAGCAGGGTTTCATCTACTTTTAAGGAGTAGCTTTCTCTTTCGATGACTTCCTTTGCAGTATCATCCATCTGTCTGACCTTATCCCACAGTTCAAGTAATCGTTCATCTTTTGTTCGATGGGGCTGGGTCAGTTCAAATACAGCACTTTCTGGTAAAAATGCTTTTAATACCGAGAACCAATTTCCAAATTGAATGGCGTCAATTTGATAAGTGTCTCCAACCAATAAAAGCATTTCAAAATTTGCCTTTTGAAGAACCTCAACCATATCTTTATTGCTTACGGTACTACACTCATCGATAACCAATAATTTATATTTCATAAAAGCAGAGCCTTGACGTTTGAAACTTTCAATTGTTGAGAAAGTTGTATTTTCTGCATCAATCTTTCGCATCAGGTTCTCTTTTGCTGGATTTGTTTGTGTAAGGTATAGTTTGGAATCATCATTTAAGTAGTGAGAAACATGGTTTATTAGCGTAGATTTTCCTACACCTGCTGAACCGTATATCACACCAACCTTTGATTCCGAAAATATACGGGTGATGATGTCTTTCTTTTCATCGCAGTCAATTTCGTAATCATCGAACATCAGCCAAATTTCAACATCGGCACTGTAGTTCTCAATACCTGATTCTGCCAACTCTTGTAATTTTTCAATTACAGTGCAAGTATCGAGTTTGTAATCGTTTATAAATACTTGATTATGTTCAAGCATTAAATCACTTTCAGGTCTGTGCCCTGAATAAAGGCTGTCGTTATATTGTTCGATGAGTCTTGGGTAATCAGGAAAATTACCTAGTTCATCAACATCAGTAAAGAGTTGTCCTCTACCTTCAGTGTTGTTCCTTATAAATCTTGCGAACAATTCCGGGCGTTTGTCTTTACACGGAATACAATCAAAAACAGCACCTAATTTTGGATTATGACCAACAGGAGATCTGTTAAATGGTAAAGAGTCAAACTGCCTGCAACCGTTTGATAAGTACAAATTAGAAAGATAACTGTTTCCGGTATGTATCCATTCTTCATAGTATTTGCTATAGTATCCGTCTGAATATTGGCCTTTAATAATAACATTGTTCATGTTATAGAGAAGGTATCGCAGCACATTCTTTCCATTACGACCATTTCGGATAAGTTCTCTGCAGTAATCTAAAATAGGAATAAATACCATAGATTTAAGGCTATTTTTCCATTCAAGAGTAAGCCTATCATATGCTTTATCCGGGAAATCCATTAGAGCAGTCAATGTGTATCTTGTTCTGGTAAGGAACTCACAGATTAAGCGTTGCTCTGGATACGGTACTCGTTTTTTCTCTCCTTTTATCAGTTTAATAAAATTTTGAAATTCACAGTCACGAATGGATACCTCCCAGCCGTCAATAATGATGATAGGCATTGTTTTTCCTAATATCTCGATAGTTTCATGTACGAGATGAAACTTTGATGCGTAATTGCTTTTGATTGGAAGTTTAGTAAAAGCAATTACTCTGTTAGACTTGGACTTGTTTTTTCTATCATCTATTGGTGTAAATGTGATTTCATAATATATGTGTTTGTTAACAAAGAGTGGTTTGATTTTCTGAATATAGTATTTGTCGTTTTTTTCAGCTTTGAATTCCGCTGGATATCGTTCTATTTTTTCAGAAATCTTTTTATAGTATTCCTGTAAGGTATCATCTAAATGAAGCGGGAACTTATCTAAATTATGTAGTACCTCAATACCAAAGTAGTGCCAGATAAGATTCTTCGCTTCTAATAGGTACTGGTAATACTTAAGCATTAGTCGTTCGGAGCCATCTTCATCCAATGTATATTGTGTGGTGACTACTTCCAAGTAATTATGGAATTTATATAAAGTGTACAATTCACTGTTTATCTGTGCAAACTCGGTGGCCTTTGCTATGTTTTCGGCGGTTATAGGTATTTCCCTGCCGTTGGCATAGAACTTGAGCATGACGTGATTTACGAACTTTGTTAGCTGCTCTAAAATGTCTTGAGAAATAGCACCACGAGAATTATTTTCTATTTCATCTAAATGCCTACATATTACACTGTCGATTTTTTTGATAGACTCATCAATTGATGGCATCAACATCCTCCTTCCTGATTATTAATATTCTCCATCATCCCAATCATCAATAAATGCATCATACGGGAATGCTCCTGCAAACTGGTCTGGATGAAGCTTTACATACAAATTGCGTATTTTGGTTCTGGAACTTCCTAAAAAAGGAGTTGCAGATCCACTGGATAAGAAGCTATTGCTTATATTGTTCAATTCTCCAAGTAAACCAAAAACATATGATTTTAAAGATGGATCAGCAAATGTATCTGCTTTTGACATCCATTTGGTTTCATACAAGTCTTTTATTTTATATGGCAGAGTCATGTCGATTAATGATGCAGCATAGTTTTCTCCGATAAGGGCAACCATAATTTCATCATAATCTGTTGTGAACTCTTGCAGCAGCAAATTGTCTGTCGGAGAGTATGGAGATTCTTCTGTGGGATGTTTACTTGGAATCTCAAGAGCGTTTGTATCTGTATTATCCTCGGGGATTGGATATAAACGCACATAAATATCTTTCATTTCAGTTCGCTTTTTTATAGTCTCTGGTCGAAGGACATCTCGGAGCTGATTGCCTTCTTCAATGGATTCATTCCTAAACCAAAGAATATCAGTATCAGGAATCCATCGTAAAAACTTATCTGAAATATAGTAGGTGTAATCTCCAAGTACCTGCATTGCATCAACTACAAGCTTTCTTAAACAGGCATCTTGAATTTTTCGCACATCATATTTCCATGATTGAAGAAAATCATTAATCTCGTCAGCGAGTGATAACTTTGTTCCTTCTCCTGTAGGGTCATGATCCATACAATATGTGAGAAGAGGTTCAACCTGGCTTTTGAATCGTTCAAGAAAGGCAGAGTCTGTTGGACTTAGTCTATTCACGTCAAGTGTGTCGGTCGAAGTAGCAGGGCTGACTAAATTTGAGATAGCGTTACCCCATACATCCACAATAGCCTGTCCTGAAGCCAAGACTTTCTCGGTAAGAATATCATGCGGTGTTTTATCACTTTCTTTTTTAGCACTCTTCGGAGTGCTTTTTCTTTTTTGTGCAGCAGCCGTTGTAAGAATCTCTTCAAACAAATATGCGATTTTCTCTGATGCGTTGTACAGGCTTATATCTTCTATATGAGTTTGAAAAGCATCGCACAATCTTTGCGTAGTTGCTTCTGGAAAACCCTCTAAATACGAAATGAATTGTTCTGGCTCAATGTGTGGTAAAACACGCTTTGCTATTTTGGTTATTTTAGTTTGGCCATTGTAATAGGCCTTAAAAGTATTTTCACTTATATCTTCAATCTGTAGTAAACCATCTTCGGTAATTATCGACTCAAACAATGTTCTGGTAAAAAGATGAGTGCTGTATGAACCGCCGATGATGGGTTTTAGTATTTCTGCAAATTCTGTGAATTTCATAATCCACCTCTTTCTTCATTACACCCAAGACTACCGAAGACTACCAGCCACTACCAAGTTCTACCGACCCACTTATCTATAATGTGAAGTGTAAAAAGCAAACAGCGAGTGCTTGCTACTTGTGAGGTTGTATTGGGAAATTGGTCTAAAGACTATTATATCAGAAAAACTTACGGATTTCTACACTTTCCCGTGAAGAAATTATGCGTTCGCAGATAATTGCTCGTTTATACATAGTTTTAATTCATTTCTATAAATGCTCTGGCGTTGAGTTGGGTACATAAATCGTTGTGTATCCACCTGAGTGGCAGACACTCAAAAATAAATATCACAAGGCCTGATTAGCTATAAGGGCATTGGGATGCAGATATCGGCATCAATCACAGGACAACCTGTGAAAGGTGCGATTGAGGTACCCTTATTTCCTTATGCCCTTTTTCAGGCTATCTGGGTCGGTACTTCTATAAGCACCGGCCTTTATTTGTTCCCATTGCCCTTCTGCGAGAACCAGGCAGAAAGGCAGGAACTTTATGAAAATTAAGATTCGTTATGAGAACGAGTATCAGACCCTTGAGGTCGAAAACGTGGAATTGGAGAGATGGCTTAATATCTCCATTTCAGAAGATGAGAGTCAGGAAGACTACGAAAAGAGAATCCAGGAAGAAATCGAAGTCAGATACAACAGACCCGATTACAACAGCTGGCACAAGCATGACCGTCATACTGGCAACGCATATATGAAGAGCAAAGACGGAACAGTTGAGGTCAACACCGAAGAAGCAATCATGTACAGAGCAGCTGACAAGTCAGCCTTTAACAGTTCCATTGATGGAGTGCATAACCAGCTTGAATACGAAGAGTGCTGTGAAACCTTGAGAAGTCTTCTTAAACCTGCAGTGGCAGATATGGTCATTGCCATTGCGCTTGACGGCTACACCGTTGGCGAGTATGCAGCATCAATCGGCGAGAATGCCAATAATGTCAGTCATCGTTACAGACGTGCAATCAACAAATTAAAAAAAGTTTTTTCAAAAACGTCCTATTAACCCTTCTCCCAAGGCTATCAGGTAGGAGGGTGACACCTCCAATAAATTATTTAAGGAGGTAATTCGTATGGAATTACAAGTATTTAACAGCACAGAGTTTGGCTCTGTAAGAACAGCAACTGTAAATGGTGAGGTTATGTTTGTTGGCAAGGATGTAGCAGACATTCTCGGGTACCAGAACGGTAGTCGAGATATCAACCGCCATGTAGATGAAGAGGACAGACACAAGGTCATGATCTTTGATGGTAACCAGGATAAGGAAACCATCATCATCAATGAGTCTGGACTTTACAGTCTTATCCTTTCAAGCAAGATGGACCATGTAACTGCAAAGTACAAGGGAAACTACCGCAGTAAGGATAACTTTGAATCCTCCGACTGTATCCCTCTTGACTGTGACAATGACCATTCAGAGAACCCGGAAGACTGGCTTACTCCTTTTGATATTGCATTATCAATTCCGGGAGTAGTGTTTGCTGCATCTTACAGCAGACATCACAACCTTCCAAAGGGTGACAAATCGGCAAGACCGAGATTTCATGTGTTCTTCCCTATACCAAAGGTAACGGATGGAGAAGAGTATGCAGCCATGAAACGAAAGATTGCTGATGCTTTCCCTTATTACGATACCAACGCATTAGACTCTGCCAGATTCCTTTATGGCAATGACTCTGACGAAGTGGAGTTTTATGAAGGTGACAAGACAATTCTTGATTATCTGGAAGAGGATGATTTTGCAGATTTCGATGCAAGCCTTGAGCAGGTGCCGGAAGGTCAGCGTAACAGCACCATGAGCCACATCGCAGGAAAGATTATCAAGAGATACGGAAATACAGAAGAGGCGTATCAGATCTTCCTTAAGAAAGCTGAACTCTGTAACCCGCCACTTCCTGAAAGTGAACTCAAGGTGATATGGAGAAGTGCATCAAAGTTCGGTAAAAAGGTATCGAACCAGGAAGGATACATTCCACCTGAACAGTACAACTCCGACTGCAGATTAAAGCCGGAAGACTTCTCCGATGTGGGACAGGCTACGGTACTTGCAACCGAGTATAAGGACATTCTTCGCTATTCCCCATCTACCGATTACATGGTATACAACGGCAGTTTCTGGGAAGAGTCAAAACCAAAGTCCCAAGGTGTTTCCCAGGACTTGACGGAAAGACAGCTTGCAGAGGCTGAAACCGAAATGAAGAAAGCTATGGATGAACTTGTAAAGAATGGTGGTATGGAGATTCTTGTATCAGTGGGTCCGAAAAAGGCTGTGCAGATGTTCAATAAACAGCAGGCTCATGCTTACGAGATGTATGAAGAGGCTGTGGCTTATAAGAAATATGCCATTAAGCGAAGAGATACAAAGAACATCGCTGCCACATTAAAAGAGGCTCGTCCAATGCTTGAAGTGGAGCAGAGAAACCTTGATGCCGATGAGTTCATGCTGAACACACCGACTCTTACCTATGATTTAAGACAGGGCACCAAGTTTCCGATGGAACACAGACCAGAGCATTTCATCACAAAGCAGACAACCGTTGACCCATCAAGTGATGGAGCAGATATCTGGGCAGCTGCACTTGATACCTTCTTTTTAAAGGATACCGACCTTATCGATTATGTTCAGAGAATGGTTGGTCTGTCAGCAATCGGTAAGGTGTATGTGGAAGCACTCATTATTGCATACGGAGAAGGCCGCAATGGTAAGTCTACCTTCTGGAATGTTATCGCAAGAGTCCTTGGTACATATTCAGGAAACATCTCTGCAGATATGCTTACCGTTGGATGCAGAAGAAATGTCAAGCCAGAACTTGCCGAGGCAAAGGGTAAGAGAATGCTTATTGCAGCAGAACTGGAAGAAGGTATGAGATTGAATACTGCCAATGTTAAACAGCTTTGTTCTACCGATGAAATCTATGCTGAGAAGAAGTATAAAGATCCGTTCTCATATACTCCGACACATACACTTGTGCTTTATACCAATCATCTGCCAAAGGTTGGTGCGATTGATAAGGGTACCTGGAGAAGACTTATCGTTATTCCGTTTGATGCCAAGATTGAAGGAAGTGCTGATATCAAGAACTATGCAGATTATCTGTTTGAAAAGGCAGGCGGAGCAATCCTTACATGGGTTATCGAAGGTGCAAGAAAGGTAATCGTAGACAATTACAAGATCGACCCGCCACAGAAGGTGCGTGATGCCATTGAGCATTATAAGGAAAGTAATGACTGGCTTTCCTACTTCTTAAGTGAACGATGCGAACTTGACCCTGCCTATGTGGCAAAGTCGAGCGAGGTATATAACGAGTATCGAATCTTCTGTACCCAGGTGGGTGAGTTTACAAGAAGTACAACGGATTTCTACACAGCCTTGGAAACGGTCGGATTTGAAAGATACCGTGACCGTAAAGGCAGATACATTAAAGGTTTAAGACTCAAGACGGACTTTATGGAAGAAGAGTAATGACAGTAGGTGTGACAGTTAATGACGGCTATTTACTATCCTTTTCTATAGAGTAAAAAAATTAAGTCTATATATAAAGTATAGGAAATGACAGTCTTACCCTGTCACACCATCAAATTCAGCATTGATGGAGGTGGCACGAATGCGTGAAAAAGAAGTAGAGCAGAAACTTGTAAAGGCTGTAAAGCTTGCAGGTGGTTTCTGTATTAAATTTACATCTCCCGGATTTGACGGAGTGCCGGACAGACTGGTTCTTCTTCCAAAAGGGAGAATGGCTTTTATAGAACTCAAGGCTCCTGGCAAGAAACCAAGAGCCTTACAGAAAAGAAGAATGAAACAGTTATCAGCTTTGGGGTTTCCCTGCTATGTGGTTGATAACATTGATGTGATTGGGGGTGTCATTGATGAAATACAATCCTCATGATTATCAGACTTATGCAACGAACTTTGTACTGGAACATCCTGTGGCAGCAGTCCTTTTAGAAATGGGACTCGGAAAGAGTGTGATTACCTTAACGGCTATATTTGAACTTCTCTATAACAGATTTGAGGTTGGGAAGGTTCTGGTCATTGCACCCCTTCGAGTAGCAAGAGATACATGGCCTGCTGAAATAGAAAAGTGGGATCACTTAAAGGGACTGACCTATTCATTGGTCATAGGTACAGAGTCGGAGCGAAAAGAGGCATTAAGAAAAAGTGCAGGTATCTATTTAATCAATAGAGAAAATGTCGACTGGCTTATCAATAAGAGTGGATTTCCATTCGATTTCGATATGGTTGTCATTGATGAATTATCGTCTTTCAAGTCTGCATCGGCTAAACGATTTAAGAGCCTTCTTAAAGTAAGACCAAAGGTAAAAAGAATCGTGGGTCTTACAGGAACTCCAAGCAGTAATGGACTTATGGATTTATGGGCAGAGTTCAGAATCCTTGACATGGGAGAAAGGCTCGGAAGATACATCACACATTATCGTATGAATTTCTTTGTGCCGGATAAACGAAATCAGCAGATGATATTTTCCTACAAACCAAGGCCAGGTGCGGAAGATGCCATCTACAGACTGATATCGGATATAACGATTTCTATGAAGTCGGCAGATTTCCTTAAAATGCCTGAATGCATTATGAACGAAGTGGAAGTAAAGCTTTCAGAAAAGGAATGGTCTGTATATGACGAATTAAGGCAGGAAATGGTTGTGTCTTTGGAAGATGAAGAGATTGATGCTGCAAATGCAGCTGCTCTTTCAGGCAAACTTCTGCAGATGGCCAATGGTGCTATCTATAACGAAGAAAAAGAGGTCTTTCATATTCATAACCGTAAGCTTGATGCACTTGAAGATTTAATTGAAGGTGCAAATGGCAAACCTGTACTTGTAGCTTACTGGTATAACCACGATTTGGAGCGAATCAGAGAAAGATTCAAGGTTCGTGAAATAAAGACTTCCAAGGATATCAGGGATTGGAATAACGGCGAGATACCGATTGCTGTTATCCATCCTGCGAGTGCCGGACATGGCTTGAATTTGCAAAGTGGTGGTTCGACCCTCATTTGGTTCGGTCTTACCTGGTCATTGGAACTCTATCAGCAGACCAATGCAAGGTTATGGAGACAGGGGCAGAAATCCACGGTTGTCATACACCACATTATTTCAAAGGATACCATTGATGAAGATGTGATGAAGGCACTAAGGCTGAAAGAGAAAACACAGACAGATCTTATCGATGCGGTTAAGGCGAGAATCGGAGGTGGTGCTTATGACGGCTAAAGATTATCTGAACAGACCGTTCATTCTAAATAACAAGATTAACGATAAGCTTATCAAGCTGGAATGCTATAAGGAATTATCGACAAGTGTTTCTTCTCCAAGCTTTGAAGAGAAGTTTTCGGGAACAAGAAATCTTGAACCTCCCTTTGTAAGATACCTTGGCAAAATCAGTGATCTGGAAGAAGAGATAAAAGCGGACTATGAAAAGCTTGAAGATATGAAGAAGGAAATCGATGCAGAAATCGATAAACTGGAAGACCCGTATGAGCAGCTTATCCTTCGCTACAGATACTTGATGTTTATGCCAATGAACCAGATTGCAACGAAGGTACATTACACATTGAGGTGGACACAGCGAATTCATAACAGAGCAATAGAAAACTTTGAAAGAGTTCACCCCAGTTCACCCTAGTTCACCCCGAGTTCATCTATAAGTCGCATAAGGGATGTGCTATACTTATAATAGCAAAATAGAATGAGTTACAGCCTTGTGGGGAAACCTGCAGGGCTTTTCTTATGCCCATAAGGAGGTGGAGAAGTTGCCGAGACTACCGAAGAAACCGTGTGGTTACCCCGGCTGTCCAAACCTTACTGATGGAAGGTACTGCAAGGAACACGAGAAACAGGCGGCTGCTTCCTACGAGAAGTATGGCAGAGATCCAGCTGTACGCCGTAGGTACGGAAGAGCATGGAAACGTATCCGTGACAAGTATGTATCACAGCATCCTTTCTGTGAACTGTGTTTTGAGAAAGGAATCCTTGTGCCTGCCCAAGAGGTTCATCACAAGCTGCCACTGTCAGAAGGTGGAACACATGAGAGGTCTAACCTCATTGCTTTATGTAAGTCATGTCATGCAAAGATTCATGCAGAGCGTGGTGACTATCAAGGGGGCAAAAAACATCGTGTGTACAGCTATGATAAGTAACCCCAGGGGCGGTTCAAATCTCAAACGCATTAAGGTCCCGGGAAACGGCGTGGGGTCTTGCGTGTGAAAAATGCGAAATCAAAAGGGTAATTAAAGGAGGGTGTACTTAACGTGCCTACAAAATCGAATAACATCGGTGGCCGTGGTGGTGCAAGACCTGGTGCAGGTCGCAAGAAAACGGCTGTATCCGAAAAAGCAAAGAACGGAAATCCCGGTGGCAGAAAATTAGAAGTCCTGGATATTCCTGAAGTGGAAGGTGTGGAGATGCCAAAGCCACACGACTTCCTGTCTGCAGAACAGAGAGACGGAAGTGAACTGCAGGCTCACGAAATCTATACGGAAACATGGAACTGGCTAAACAAGATCGGATGCTCATCGAAGGTATCCCCACAGCTGTTGGAAAGATATGCGATGTGTTCTGCAAGATGGATTCAGTGCGAAGAGATGACCAACAAGCTGGGATTTCTTTCAAAGCATCCAACGACACAGAAACCAATCCCATCTCCGTTCATTAACATTGGCATCAACTATATGAACCAGGCAGTAAGGCTCTGGAACGAAATATTTCAGATTGTGAAGGAGAACTGCAGCACAGATTACGATGATGCTGCTCCACAGAATGACTTGATGGAAAGACTCCTAAGAGCAAGGGAAGGAAAATAATATGATCGAAAAAGTAAATCCAAGCCATCCTGACAAGGTGGCTGGCAGAATAGCAGGTGCCATTGTTGATTTGGCTTATGCAAAAGAAGAAAATCCGAAGGTTGCCGTTGAGGTGCTTATCGGTCATGGGCAGGCTCATGTAATTATTGAAACATCAGCTGAACTTGATAAGTTTGATATCGCTGCAGCCATTCATAGAATTGCCGGAGATGTCAGAGCAGACATTCAGATAGTTCCCCAGGATACACACCTTGCAAAGAACCAGGAAGATGCAATCCGTTGTGGTGATAACGGAATCTTTAAGGGAATGCCGCTTACTGAAGAGCAGAAGGCATTATCCCAGATAGCAAGAGACATCTATAAGGTGTATCCGTTTGATGGAAAGTACATTCTTGATCAGGCAAGATTCATCATCTGCCAGAGCAATGCGAAAAAAGTACACTTAAAGGAAGTCTATCCTGCAGCAGAAATCAATCCCCTGGGTGACTGGACTGGTGGCACGGATGTAGATACCGGGGCAACCAATCGTAAGCTTGGTTCTGATATGGCAGACTCCGTAACAGGTGGTGGTCTTCATGGAAAGGACTTATCCAAGGCAGATGTTTCTGTAAATATCCACGCATTCCTTAAGGCACAGAGAACTGGCAAGCCAGTAGAACTTGTATGTGCCATTGGTGATGATTCAGTTGACGGTATTCCATATAAGGATATCGTGGAAGAAGCAAAAGAGTTTATTCATTCCATCGGTGGCTTTGAGAAGTTTGCCGAGTGGGAACTTTATTAAGGAGGCATTATGGGAAAGACAACTACGGAAATGCAGCTTGTAGCTGTATCAAAACTTATTCCTTATGTGAATAATGCAAGAACCCATTCTGCTGAACAGGTTATGAAACTTCGTTCTTCCCTTCGTGAGTTCGGCTTCATCAATCCTGTTATCATTGACCGAGAGTTTAATGTTATCGCAGGTCACGGAAGAATTCTTGCTGCAAAGGAAGAAGGAATACTTGAAGTGCCTTGTGTATTTGTGGACTATCTTACAGAGGCACAGAAGAAAGCATATATCCTGGCAGACAACCGAATGGCAATGGATGCAGGATGGGACGAAGAGTTACTTCGTATTGAGATTGAGGCTCTCCAGAGTGAGGACTTCGATATCGGACTTACGGGATTTGACGAAAGCGAGATTGCAGATCTCTTTGGTTCGGATGATACTTCCGGGGTAAAGGATGATGACTACGATTTGTCAGCTGCACTTGAGAAAGCAGCCTTTGTAAAGCGTGGTGATATCTGGACAGTCGGAAGACACAGACTGATGTGTGGTGATGCAACTTCTTCAGAAGATGTAGCTGCACTTATGGATGGTAAAAAAGCCAACCTTATCGTAACGGACCCGCCTTACAATGTGGCATTTGAAAGTTCCGATGGTCTATCCATCAAAAATGATAAGATGGCAAATGATAAATTCTATGAATTCCTGCTTTCAGCATTTAAGAACATGGCCGAGCATCTTGAAAAGGGTGGCTCGGCTTATGTGTTTCATGCAGATACAGAAGGTCTTAATTTCAGAAAGGCTTTCATGGATGCAGGCTTTCACTTATCCGGCTGTTGCATCTGGGTAAAGAACTCCCTTGTGCTAGGTCGTTCGGATTATCAGTGGCAGCATGAACCCGTCCTTTACGGCTTTTTGCAGAATGGAAAGCACTACTGGAGCAAGAATGCAGGCAGAAGTCAGACAACCATCTGGAACTTCGATAAGCCGAAGAAGAATAAGAACCATCCGACCTCAAAGCCACTTGACCTGCTTGCCTATCCAATCGGAAATTCAAGTCAGGAAAATGCAATCGTCATTGATACCTTTGGTGGCAGTGGTTCAACGCTCATGACCTGTGAGCAGACGAACCGCGTATGTCATACGATGGAACTTGATGAGAAATACGCATCCGTCATCCTTCGCAGATATGTTGAGGATACCGGTGATGCAGAAGGTGTATTTGTAATCAGAGATGGTGAGAAGATCCCATACTCTGCACTGGTAAAAGAAGTGGAGGGTACGGATGGAGAAACAGAATAATTTGACCCTTGGCAGCCTTTTTGATGGTTCTGCCGGGTTTCCTTTAGGAGGCTTGCTTTCTGGTGTTACCCCTTTGTGGGCATCGGAAATCGAGCCTTTTCCTATTCGTGTAACAACGAAAAGACTACCGCAGATGAAACACTACGGTGACATTTCCAAGATGAATGGTGGCGAGATTCCTCCCGTTGACATCATTACATTTGGAAGTCCATGCCAGGATATGTCCGTTGCCGGAAAGAGGGACGGACTTGGTGGTTCTCGTTCCAGTCTGTTTTATGAGGCGGTAAGAATCATAAAAGAAATGAGGTGTAAGACAGATGGCAGATATCCAAGATTTATCGTCTGGGAAAATGTCCCAGGAGCCTTCTCAAGCAACAAGGGAGAAGACTTTAGAGCCGTCCTTGAAGAGGTCTGCAAAATCAAAGATGAATGTGTGTCAGTGCCTAAACCTTCAAAATGGCAGAGTGCAGGAAAAATCCTGGGAGACGGTTACTCAGTCGCATGGAGACAGCTTGATGCTCAATTTTGGGGAGTACCCCAGAGAAGAAAACGTATCTACCTTGTCGCAGATTTTGCAGGCTGGAGTGCCGGAAAAATACTATTTGAGTCAGAAGGCTTGTTTGGGTATTCTCCGCAGGGCTTCCGTTCGTGGCAAGAAGCTGCCAACAGTTCTGCAGAGAGCATTGGAGAAACAGGCAGCAACAGCTTAATGTTTGAAAACCACGGACAGGATTCAAGATATACGGGTCCTCTTGAAGTGGCACAGACCGTCCTTTCCACATTTGGAACGGGTGGCAATAATCAGCCTTTTGTGGTGCAGACACCAAAGACACTCAAAATCAGGAGTGGCTGCGAAGGTGGTGGCAAGGGTGCCTTGATTCAGGAAGACAAGTCAGCGACCCTTGGATGCAACAATGACCAGACTTTATTCGTGCCAAAGGTCTATGGCATCTGTGCCAAGGACAGTAATGCGATGAAGTCATCAAATCCTAACAGTGGATTCTATGAGGCAACTACCAGCAGATGCCTTGATGGGAATGGTGGCAATCCATCCTGCAATCAGGGTGGTATGGCTGTTATCGAAGGAAACGGAACAAGACCTTCTCACAAGGGTGATGGCTATAAGGAATCCGATGTGATGTACACGCTTAATGCGACAGAACAGCATGGAGTTGCATATGGAATCGGAAGACCAGCGATGAACCAGGGTTACAATGCACAGTTCTCTTTCCAGGTGGAAGAGGAAATCGAACCTACACTTGTTGCAGCAGGAGCAAGTGGTGTGGCTCATCCTGTGTTCAGTTCTTCCAAGGCATCGTTCTTCACATCAGCTGAAGAGGAACTTGCAAACACACTTGTGGCAACCGATTACAAGGATCCGCCAATCGTAAATGACAGTCCAAGCTACGGATTCTACCCACAGATGAAAGCCGAGTGTATTACCTTTACGGAAGAAAAGAGTGGATGCCTTGTGAATGGTACGAATCCGGGATTTCAGAATGGAGTCCTTGAAGCTGACTATATCGTAAGAAGACTTACACCGACCGAATGTGCAAGACTGCAGGGATTTCCAGACTGGTGGTGTGATGACCTTGGTATTCCTGAACCTACTGATGAGGATATTGCAGTGTGGAGAGAAATCTTTGATACCCATGCAAAGGCTCTCGGTAAGGAAACAAAGCCTAAGACTGATGCACAGATAAGAAAATGGCTCATCAATCCACATTCTGATTCAGCTGAATATAAAATGTGGGGCAACGGAGTGGCACTTCCTAACGTGGTATTCGTGCTTTCTGGCATTGTGTATTACTCACAGTTTACGACTGAATAATCGGCAGATATTCTTTACACAAACAACTTGATATATGTGCCTTTTAGAGTGATATATGGTACTACCAAAAAACAAAGGAGGTACATAACTTGGTACTGCATTTTAATGTAAAGGGCGAAAGCCGAAAAGCAATGGTAAAGGCAATCGAAAAGGAAGTCGGTGTGAAAGCCAGATACCTTGGAGTTCCAAGCTGTTCATACGAGGTTGGGAACTACACAGTGGGCAGAAACGGAGAACTTGAGTTTGCAGATGGAGAGAGTATGGAAGAAACAGCAAAGATCATTGATGCCTGCGTAATGGCCATAGGCACTTCCCCGGAAGAATGGGATAACAATCAAATGGGGGCAAAAGAAGCCGACTGTGAGCCGAAAAAGGGGGCAAGAGAGGGCGAAAGCACAGGACTTACGATATCAATCCCAATTGAGAAAGTTAAGGTGGGAAACCTTATGGCACTTATTGATTCCAAAGCCGGACTCATCAAGAAGGCACTTGGCATTACAGACCTTGGCATCGAGATAGAAGAAGATAAGGTTTCCTTCCCTTGGTTTTCAAAAGACATGGATGCAGACTGCATTCAGACCTACACACGATTCATTGCAGCACTTTGCGAGATGAGTGTAAATCAGAAAAGAATCCAGGCGAAGGAGAAGAAAGTCGACAACGAGAAATACGCATTCAGATGTTTCCTTTTAAGACTTGGATTCATCGGTGCGGAATACAAGGCAGACAGAAAACTTCTTCTTAAGAACCTTGAAGGTTCGGCAGCATTCAAGAATGGTGCGAAGGGAGGCGAAGAATAATGTTCTTTCCAAGCAGAGATATCGTTGAGAGTGTGAAAAAGGAATATCCGGCAGGAACAAGAGTTGAACTTGTAAGAATGGATGATTTCCAGGCACCGCCGATTGGAACGAAGGGTACAGTCAGAGGTGTTGATGATACTGCAAGCATTATGGTTGCATGGGACAACGGCAGCAGTCTGAATGTGGTCTACGGTGAGGATAAATGCCGTAAGATCACTGAAGAATAAGGGTCAGAAATACACAGTTTTTATGCCAAAAGATTGTGTAGTATATGGTGCTAATTAACTTGATATAGTGTGGTTTTAGAGTGATATATAGTACTACCAAAAGGGAAAACACACCAAACGGAGGTACATAAAATGAACGAAAAAATCGCACATCAGATTGAAGAAATGAAAAAGCAGACCATCGGAGTTGAGGTTGAGATGAACAGCATCACAAGAGAGCGAGCAGCAAAGCTTGCAGCCGAATACTTCGGAACAGGACGCTACGAAAATACAGCATCAAGAAACGGCTACATGACCTGGTCAGCATGGGACGGACAAGGCAGAGAATGGAAATTCCAAAAGGATGTCAGCATTGCCGGAGACGATGCACACAAATGCGAAATGGTAACCCCAATCCTTAAATACGAGGACATGGAAACCTTGCAGGAACTGATCAGAAAGCTTAGAAAGGCAGGAGCCAAGAGCGATGCAACAAGAGGATGCGGAGTTCACATTCACATCGGAGCAAACGGCCACACACCACAGACCATGAGAAACCTTGCAAACATCATGGCAAGCCACGAAAGTCTGATAGCCGAGGCACTTGATCTTGACCGAGGCAGAATGAACAGATACTGCAGAACGGTTGACCCGAGATTTTTAGAGCAGCTCAACAAGAAGAAACCAAAGACCATGAGCAAGCTTGCAGACATCTGGTACGGCACACAGGGTTGCAACTATGGACGCAGCCAACACTACAACGACAGCCGATACCATATGCTCAACTACCACGCAACCTTCACAAAGGGAACCATCGAGTTCAGACTTTTCCAGTTTGATTCACCTGCCGATGGAAAGCAGAATGGACTTCATGCCGGACAGCTTAAAAGTTACATTCAGCTTTGCCTGGCACTCAGCCAGATGGCAAAGGAAGTACGAACAGCAAGTCCAAAGCCACAGCAGAACGAAAATCCAAAATACGCAATGAGAACATGGCTCTTAAGACTTGGGTTCATCGGAGACGAATTCAAGACAGCAAGAGACCTTCTTACAAGAAGACTTGCAGGAGATACAGCATTCAGAACTGCAAGGAGATAGCCTTGTAACACCTTAATAAAAAGAGTCGACCACTTCGGTGGTCTTAAGGTGGTAGAAGGGTGTCCCCTTCAGAAAGGATGGAAACCATATGAGTAAACGATACTACATTGCCTATGGCAGCAACCTAAACATCCCACAGATGAGAATGCGATGTCCGGGTGCAAGGATTATTGGAACGTCGGTCATTGAAGACTATCAGCTTTTATTCAAAGGCAGCAAGACAGGTTCTTACCTTACCATTGAACCAAAGGCTGGAGCAGAAGTTCCTGTGGTGGTTTGGGAAGTGACAGAACCCGATGAGAAAGCACTTGACCGTTACGAAGGATATCCAAACTTCTATTACAAAAAGGAAATGACCCTGGATATCAAAGGCATCAGAACAAAGAAGGTGCGAAGACGAGAGGCTTTCGTCTACATCATGCATGAAGAAAGAGAACTTGGAATCCCAAGCTGGTACTATGTGAACACCTGCCTTGACGGATACCGAGCCTTTGGATTTGATGAGAAGTATTTGTTCGATGCGATCAAAATTAGCAGGAGGGATACACATGAAGACTGAAGTTAGAAGAACTGCAATCTGCCCTAAATGTGGCAATGAATACCACGGTAGTCCGGCTCTTTCAAGAGTGGACAATGAAACCTATATCTGTCCCGATTGCGGAACAAGAGAGGCTCTTGAAAGCATCGGTGTGGATAAGGATGAGCAGGAAGAAATCCTGAACACCATTCATAGCTGCATGGGACAGTAACAACTTAAAAAGAATACTTTTTAGGACTCCATCGGGGGTCCTTTTTTCGTGGAGGTGATGGCGAATGAGAAAACTGAAAAAGTATAAACCCACGAAGCTTATGGCGAAGTCTTCTCATTACGATGAGCAGATGGCGGATTATGCCGTCAGCTTTATTGAGGAACTATGCCATACCAAAGGAACGTGGGCAGGAAAGAAATTTGAACTGATAGACTGGCAGGAACAGATTATCAGAGATTTATTTGGAATCCTTAAACAAAATGGATACAGACAGTTCAACACAGCCTATATCGAAATTCCCAAGAAACAGGGTAAGTCAGAACTTGCAGCTGCCGTTGCACTTCTTCTTTTATGTGGTGATGGAGAAGAAAGAGCAGAAGTGTACGGATGTGCAGCAGATAGAAATCAGGCAAAAATCGTATTTGATGTTGCCGTGGATATGATTCGTTTCTGTCCAGCTCTTATGAAACGAGTAAAGATTCTGGAGTCGCAGAAGAAGATTATTTACAAACCTACCAACAGTTCCTACCAGGTTTTGTCGGCGGATGTTGCAAACAAGCATGGTTTTAACACACACGGAGTAATCTTCGATGAGCTGCACACCCAGCCGAATCGAAAACTCTATGATGTAATGACCCAGGGTTCGGGTGATGCCCGTATGCAGCCGTTGTATTTTCTTATTACAACAGCCGGGAATGATACGAACTCCATCTGCTATGAGATACACCAGAAGGCTTTAGATATTGAGGCAGGCAGAAAAGTTGACCCTACCTTTTATTCCGTTATCTACGGTGCAGATGAATCGGAAGACTGGACAGACCCTAAAGTGTGGAAGAAAGCAAATCCATCACTTGGCATCACAGTTGCTATAGAAAAAGTAAAGGCTGCCTGTGACTCTGCACAGCAGAATCCCGGAGAAGAAAACTCCTTCAGACAGCTAAGGTTAAATCAATGGGTAAAGCAATCGGTACGATGGATGCCAATGGAAAAGTGGGATGCCTGCAACTTTGCCGTTAATGAAGATGACCTGGAAGGCCGTGTATGTTACGGAGGTCTGGACTTATCCAGTACAACTGATATCACGGCATTTGTACTTGTGTTTCCACCACTTGATGAGGATGACAAATTTGCAGTCCTTCCTTACTTCTGGGTGCCGGAAGATACCCTTGACCTTCGAGTGAGAAGAGATCATGTTCCCTATGATCTGTGGGAACGAAAAGGCTATCTGCAGACAACCGAAGGAAATGTTGTTCATTATGGATACATCGAGAGTTTTATAGAAAGACTTGGTGAGAGGTTTAACATAAGAGAGATTGCTTTTGACCGATGGGGAGCAGTACAGATGGTGCAGAACCTGGAAGGCATGGGATTTACCGTAGTGCCTTTCGGACAGGGATTTAAGGATATGAGTCCACCGACCAAGGAACTGATGAAACTTGTGCTTGAACAGAAGATAGCACACGGTGGTCATCCAGTTTTAAGGTGGAACATGGATAACATCTTTATCCGTACTGACCCTGCAGGTAACATCAAGGCAGATAAGGAAAAATCAACTGAAAAGATTGACGGTGCCATTGCAACAATCATGGCACTTGATAGAGCAATCCGATGTGGTAATGAAGTGACTGAATCAGTCTACGATACAAGAGGCTTATTAGTCTTTTAATTTAGAAAGGTAAGGTGACTAGAATGGGAATTCTAAAAGGCTTGTTTAGGACAAGAGATGCTCCCACAAACAGAACAAGTGGTAGTGCATATAGCTTTTTTATGGGCAATAGCACGAGTGGAAAAAGAGTAAATGAACGCTCTGCCATGCAGATGACTGCCGTTTACAGTTGTGTTCGCATCTTGTCAGAAGCAGTGGCAAGCCTGCCATTACATTTTTATAAATACGATGAGAACGGAAGTAAGGTAAAAGCTACAGAGCATCCACTTTATATATTGCTCCATGATGAGCCGAATCCTGAAATGACAAGCTTTGTTTTCAGGGAAACCCTTATGACGCATCTTCTGTTGTGGGGCAATGCCTACGCACAGATTATCAGGAATGGCAAGGGAGAGATTATCGCACTGTATCCGCTCATGCCGGACAGGATGAAAGTGGACAGAGATGAACATGGACTTCTTTATTATGAGTACCAGGTAAATTCGGATGATGCCCCAACCAATAAAGGATCTTCTGTTAAGCTTGCTCCTGATGAAGTCATGCATATTCCGGGACTTGGCTTTGACGGTCTTGTAGGTTACTCGCCTATTGCAATGGCCAAGAATGCTATCGGTCTTGCAATTGCAGCTGAAGAGTATGGCAGTAAGTTTTATGCCAATGGTGCTGCACCAAGTGGAGTGCTTGAGCATCCGGGAACACTGAAAGACCCATCAAAGGTAAGGGACAGCTGGTCACAGACTTTTGGAGGCAGTGCAAATTCGCATAAGGTGGCTGTTCTGGAAGAAGGAATGAAGTACACACCGATTTCCATTTCTCCGAACGAAGCACAGTTTTTAGAAACAAGAAAATTTCAGATAGATGAGATTGCTCGAATTTTCAGAGTGCCTCCACACATGGTAGGTGACCTTGAGAAGTCGAGCTTTTCTAATATTGAGCAGCAGTCACTTGAATTTGTGAAATACACTCTTGATCCCTGGGTTTCAAGGTGGGAGCAGAATATGGCTCGTTCTCTGTTAACAGCAGAGGAAAAACAGAATTATTTTATCAAGTTTAATGTAGACGGACTTCTTCGTGGTGACTATCAGAGCCGTATGAACGGTTATGCCACTGCAAGACAGAACGGCTGGATGTCTGCCAATGACATAAGGGAACTTGAGAATCTCGACAGGATTCCTGCAGAACTCGGTGGTGACCTTTACCTTATCAACGGCAACATGACCAAGCTTGAAGATGCAGGTATTTTTGCTGCAAGCCCGGATACATCAGACGGAGAGGAGAAGACAGATGAAGAACAAAAAGTTCTGGAACTGGAAGAGTCGAAAAACTCTGAACCAGGCAAACGAAGAAGTCGCAGAACGAGTCCTTGAGTTACACGGCACCATTGCCGAAGAGAGCTGGTTTGATGATGATGTCACGCCACAGCTTTTCAAGGATGAGTTAAATGCCGGAAGTGGAGATATTACCGTATGGATTAATTCTCCGGGCGGTGACTGTGTGGCTGCGGCTCAAATCTACAATATGCTCACACAGTACAAAGGAAATGTCACAGTGAAGATTGATGGTATTGCTGCCAGTGCAGCATCGGTCATTGCGATGGCAGGAAACACAGTGCTTATGTCCCCTGTTTCCATGATGATGATTCACAATCCCGCAACCGTAGCATTCGGTGACCATGCAGAAATGCAGAAGGCAATCGATATGCTTGCGGAGGTAAAGGAGTCCATCATCAATGCCTATGTGATTAAGACAGGTCTTACAAGAGCAAAGCTTAGTCACTTAATGAATGCTGAGACCTGGATGGATGCCAACAAGGCCGTTGAACTTGGCTTTGCTGATGACATCATTACAAGAGCAGAAACAAAACCGAATACTGATCCCGAAGAAGAGGATGAAGATGAAGAAAGCACCGAGGAGAAGGAAAAGAAACCTTCCGATTCGGTGCTTTTTTCACGCAAGGCAGTAAACAACGCTCTTATGAACAAGCTGGAAAAACACTATGTCCGGCCTAAAGAAACAGTAACAAAGCAGGCAGAGATTTCTGCATCTGCAAACAAAGGCACTCCTGCAAAAGAGATCAAGGAGCGTCTTAACTTTATCAAGAAATTCATTTAAGGAGGAATTCTATTATGACTATTAAGGATTTAATCGAAAAGAGAGCAAAGGTGTGGGAAACTGCAAAGAACTTTGTGGAGACTCACGAAGACAAGAACGGTGTGCTTTCCGATGAGGATACAGCAACCTACAACAAGATGGAGAAGGAAATCGAGGACTTAACTGCTACTATCGACCGTCAGCAGAGAGCAGAACGCAGAGAGGCGGAACTTGCAAAGCCTGTGAATTCTCCGATTACTGGTAAGCCTTTTATGGGTGATGTCAAGGAAGTGAAGAAGGGTCGTGCTTCCGATGCTTATAAGGATGCGATGCTTTCTGCAATGCGTTCTAATTTCCGTAATGTAAGCAATGTATTACAGGAAGGTGTAGATGCCGATGGTGGTTACCTTGTGCCGGAAGAGTATGACCGCAGACTTATTGATGTGCTTGATGGTGAGAACATCATGCGTAGCCTTGCTACAAAGATTACTACTGCAGGTCAGCACAAGATTAACATCGCAGCTACCAAGCCTGCAGCTGCATGGATTGAGGAAGGTGGAGCATTATCTTTCGGTGATGCAACATTCGACCAGATCTATCTTGATGCTTACAAGCTTCATGTAGCAATCAAGGTTACTGAAGAGTTGCTTTATGACAATGCCTTCGGTCTTGAAAACTACATCATCACTCAGTTCGGTAAGGCTTTAGCAAATGCCGAAGAGGATGCATTCCTTAACGGTAACGGTACTGGAAAGCCTACTGGTATCTTCGCAGCAAACGGTGGTGGTCAGATTGCAGCAACTCTTACTGCGGCTATCAAGTCCGATGACCTTATCGATTTGGTATATGGTCTTAAGAGACCTTATCGCAAGAACGCATCTTTCATCATGAATGATGCAACACTTGCTTCCATCAGAAAGCTTAAGGACAACAACGGAGCATATATCTGGCAGCCTTCTTACAAGGAAGGAGAACCTGACAGAGTGCTTGGTTATGCTGTTCACACTTCTGCTTTTGCACCTACAAATGCGATTGCATTCGGTGATTACAGCTACTACAACATCGGTGACCGTGGTTCTCGTTCTTTTGCAGAACTTCGTGAACTTTTCGCTGGTAATGGCATGGTTGGTTATGTAGCCAAGGAAAGAGTCGATGGTAAGCTTATCCTTCCTGAAGCAGTACAGATCTTAAAGCTTAAGGAAGATACAGTAGCATCCGCCAAGGCCTAAAAGCAATAAGTGGTGTCACTCTATGACGGCTATTTACTATCCTTTTCTATAGGGATAAAAAAGTAAGCCTATATATAGATATAGGAAATGTCAGTCATAGGGTGACACATTCAGTAAAGAGGTGGTGATTGATATGATTGTAAGTCTTGATGAGATGAAGGGTTATCTTCGTGTAGACTTTGATGACGATGATGCCTTAATCGAAAACTTCATAACAACCGGACAGAACCTCTGTGCAGATATAGCCAGATTATCTGTGGATGAACTAGGTGCGATTCCATCATCCAAGATTGCCGTCATGTATGCAGTTGCCTATTTGTATGAACACAGAGAAGACGCAGACTATCATCAGCTGACTATTTCCCTTCGCTCTCTACTTGAAGGTGTAAGAAGGAGTGTATTCTGATGGATATCGCACTTTTGAATGTGAAGATTACAGTACAGAAGAATGAAACTGTTGTGGATGCTATCGGTAATCATAAGAATACCTGGACTGACTATCACACCTGCTTTGCAACCGTTAGTGGTGAGGGTGGTTCTGAAAAGAGTGTAGCAGGTCTTATAGTAGATGATTCTGATATTTCATTTACGGTCAGATACTGCAGGGCACTCGCAGACCTGGATATTACAAAGCACAGAGTTCTTTTTGAAGGCTCTTTATATAATATCGTGTATGTTGACCACATGAACTACAAGAAGAAATGCTTGAAACTGAAATGCGAGAAAGTGAGAAGATAAAAATGGCAAATATCAAAATAGACAATCTTGCAGATGAAGTTATGAAGGGACTAAAGGAGTATGCAGATATGGCTTCGGATAATTTAAAGAAATCGGTAACTAAAGCAGGAACTAAGGTCAGAAAAGATATTACGTCATCTGCCCCAAAGGATACAGGAAGCTATGCCAAGAGTTGGACAGTGAAGAAAACGAAAGAAACTGCAAATTCTCTTGAAATCACAGTTCATTCTAAAAACAGATATCAGCTTGCACACCTTCTTGAATATGGTCATGCAAAAAGAGGTGGAGGTCGTACAAAGGCCCAACCTCATATAGCACCTGCTGAAGAAGCAGCAATTAGTCAGCTTGAAAGAGATATCAAAAGGTCGCTGGGAGGTTAAAGATGGAAACACTAATTAAAATACTTAAGGCGGTAGGATTACCTTTTGCATACGATCATTTTGCAGAAGGCGAAAGTCCGGAACCGCCTTTTATTTGTTATCTGACACCCGGAAGCGATAACTTTGCCGCTGATGGGCAGGTTTACTTTAAAATTGATGATTATCATATTGAGCTTTATACCGATTTTAAAGACTTGGCGGTAGAAGCAAAGCTGGAGGAGGCACTTGATGCAGCCTCTATTTTTTATAACAAGTCCGAAACCTGGATCGAGTCAGAAAAGCTGTATGAGGTCCTTTATCAATTTGAACTGGAGGTAAATAACAATGGCGAATAAGAAAAACAAAGTAAAGTTTAATATCCGCAACGTGCATTATGCAAAGCTTACCATCGGCGAAGATGGGAGCATCACCTACAGCACTCCGGTTGCAATGCCCGGTGCTGTTTCTCTTTCTCTGGATCCAAATGGAGAGCCTTCTGTTTTTTATGCAGACGGCTACGCATATTACACCATTTCGAATAACCAGGGATACGAAGGTGACCTAGAGCTTGCAATGGTGCCTGAATCTTTTAGAACGGACATCCTTAAGGAAACAATGGATGACAACAGCGTGCTAATTGAGGACGCAACTGTGGAAACAGAGAAATTTGCACTTTTATTTGAGTTCGATGGTGATGTGAAGAAGATTCGTCACGTGCTTTATAACTGTGTAGCTTCTAGACCTACCATTGAGTCTGCTACAAAAGAGGATGAAATTGAGGTCAAGACAGAAACCCTTACCATTACAGCAAGCCCTCTTTCTGGAGGATATGTAAAGGCACGTACTTCTGATGCCACACAGGATGCCGCATACAATTCATGGTACGAAAAGGTGTATCTGCCTAAGGATATGCTGCCTGCAGGAGGTGAAGGTTAATGGGACTGACTAAGACAATAGAAATCGATGGAAAGCAGGTGCCGTTTAAGGCATCTGCTGCGATTCCGCGTATTTACAGAATCAAGTTTCACAGGGATGTATATAAGGACCTTGCCGCACTGGAAAAAGCCGTAGGAAAGAATGCAGAAGAGAACTCAAATCTTGATATGTTTTCTCTTGAGATGTTTGAAAATATTGCCTATATCATGGCAAAACACGCAGATCCGTCTATTCCCGATACACCTGAGGAGTGGCTTGATAATTTCAACACCTTTTCAATTTATCAGGTACTGCCGAAGATTATCGAACTTTGGGGTCTTAATGTTCAGACGGATGTTCAGTCTAAAAAAAACTTCGCGCAACTGAACGCCAGATGACAACGCCTCTTTTCCTGCTTCGATGCGTACAGCTTGGGATATCGATTCGAGATCTTGACCTGCTTACCATCGGTATGGTGAATGATATGTTCGCGGAAAGCAGAAACGATGAATATCCGTATCGTGAAATTGCAGGTCAGGATGAATTCGATAATTTCTAAAGGCTGGAGGGAGGTGTTATCATGGCCGCAAACAGAATAAAAGGCATCACCGTTGAAATCGGCGGTGATACCACAAAACTTCAGACTGCGCTCCAGGGTGTGAACAAGGAAATCAAAAGCACCCAGTCGCAGCTTAAAGATGTAGAAAAACTATTGAAGCTGGATCCCGGCAACACAGAACTCCTGGCTCAAAAAGAGAAGCTGCTGTCAGATGCAGTGAAGGAAACGAAGGAGAAGTTAGAAGCCTTAAAAACGGCGGCAGAACAGGCAAATACTGCCCTGGCGAATGGTGATATCTCAAAGGAGAAGTATGATGCCCTTCAAAGGGAAATCATCGAAACGGAGGCAGAACTGAAGAAGCTGGAAACTCAGGCAAATCAGTCAGCAACAGCCGTTCAGAAAATTGCGTCAGCCGGGGAAAAGATGAAAACGGCAGGAGATAACATTTCTTCTGCGGGTCAAAAGATGCTGCCTGTAACAGCGGCAGTGACCGGACTTGGAACGGCAGCAGTTACAACAGCCGCTAATTTTGAAAGTTCCATGAGCCAGGTTCAGGCAACCATGGGGATTACCAAGGATGCCATGAGTACGGTAGATGGTCAGACTGTAAACACGATGGATACCTTAAATGAACTGGCCAAGAAGATGGGTTCTGAAACGTCCTTCTCTGCCAGTGAGTGTGCGCAGGCTCTAAATTACTTAGCCCTTGCCGGATACGATACCCAGCAAATGTGCGACACACTTCCTACAGTACTTAACCTTGCTGCGGCGGGTGATATTGATTTGGCATCTGCTTCTGATATGGTTACGGATGCAATGTCGGCACTTGGCATGGAAGTAAGTGAAGCCGGAACGATGGTTGACCAGATGGCAAAGACTGCATCCAGCACCAACACCTCGGTGGCACAGCTTGGCGAAGGTATCCTGACCATCGGTGCGACTGCGAAATCTGTGAAAGGCGGTACGGCAGAACTGAACACAGCACTTGGTATCTTAGCCAATAATGGTATCAAGGGTGCTGAAGGCGGTACGCATTTAAGAAACATTATTCTCTCTTTGCAAAACCCTACGGATAAAGCAGCGGATGCAATGAATTCGCTGGGGCTTTCTGTGTATGATTCCGAAGGCAATATGCGTTCCATGAATGATATCCTTGGTGATTTGAACACCGCTATGGATGGAATGACGGGAGAAGAAAAGTCCAATATTATCAGTAAGATTTTTAATAAAACGGACTTATCTTCTGTGAATGCACTCCTTGCAAATACAGGTGACACTTGGGATGAATTGCAGCAGTCCATTACCAATTCCGGTGGTGCGGCACAGCAAATGGCGGATACACAGCTTGATAACCTGCAGGGTCAGCTTACGATTTTAAAGTCAGCCTTAGAGGGACTTGCGATTTCTCTTGGCGAACTGCTGATGCCTTATATCAAGATGATCGTGGGATGGATTCAGTCGTTTGTCGACTGGCTCAATTCCCTTGATGAAGGAACGCAGAAGGTTATCGTAACGATTGCTCTTGTTGCGGCTGCAGTGGGGCCGATTCTTATCATTGTCGGGAAGGTCATATCTGCAGTAGGTACGATTATGACCATTGTGCCAAAGGTGGTCAGTTTAATAAAGGGTGTTCAGAGTGCTTTTGCATTGCTTAACACCACAATGCTGGCAAATCCGATCATGTTAATCATTGCAGCAATAGCGGCTTTAGTGGCTGCTTTTATTTATCTGTGGAATACCAATGAAGGTTTCAGGCAGTTCTGGATTGACCTTTGGGAAAACATCAAGAATGCGGTGACGGTTGCTGTTGATGCAATCAGTCAGTTTTTGACTGCAGCTTGGAAATTTATTAAAACCACAGCAGAAACCGTATGGAATGCAATTGCAGGTTTCTTTACTACGATTTGGGAGGGTATCAAGAATACCGTTTCAACAGTAGTGAATGCGATAAAGACCACTATCACAAATATCTTCAACGCCATTAAGACAACGGTTACAACGATTATTACGGCAATCCATACCACGATGACCACAATTTTTACCAACATCTGGACTTCGATTACAACCACTGTCGGGAATATTAAAAATGCAATTGTAAATGGACTTAATGCCGCCTTCAACTTTATCAAGAGTATTCCTGGACAGGCCCTTCAATGGGGCAAGGATATGATCCAGGGGATTATCAATGGTATCAGAAGCATGATTGGTGCTGTCAAAGATGCAGTGAGCAGTGTTGCAAGTGCAATTAAATCCTTCCTCCACTTCTCTGTACCGGATGAGGGACCTCTTACCGATTATGAATCCTGGATGCCGGACTTTATGCATGGCTTGGCAAAAGGAATCGACAAATCTAAGAGTGTAGTGGAAAAGGCAATCGATGGTGTGGCATCCTCCATGAATTTGGGTGGAGTCATTCCGGATATGACCGCTTCTGTAAATGCGAACGTATTCGGCGTGGATGGCGGGAGTGAAAATGCAAGCGTCACATTAAACCAGCCTATCATGCTGGATGGAAAAACGATCACCACACTTGTATCACAGATTCAATATCGTCAGGGCAAAGCATCTCTCAGAAATCTTGGTACGGTGTAGGAAGGAGGAACTTGATGGCAGAAGTATATAAAAAGACCCTCATCCATGAATGGAATTTTCTTGGAGAAGAAAGAACAGAGGATGAAAGGCTGACCGATACAGTCGGTGGTGTCAAAGCAAAGCTTGGATATAATGCTTCTTTGCAGCCGGAAGGAATTTACCTTTCCTATGGTGATGCCAATTATATGAAGGCATATGCCCTCATGGAAAATGTCGTGGGAAGAGGCTGCCTTTTGGAGGTTGATGTAGCCTCCTTTAAAGGCAGCTGGGATTCTGACCAGCATGGCAGATTTATCATGATGGATGATTCCTCTACTTCATTTGATGAGGGTCTTGTCTTCAATGCCACAAAACAGTTATGGTGCTTCAATGACAGTACCTATGGCTGGGATGAAGGCTTTGAGGGTCTGGAGAAAAATGCTTTCTCCGGCAAGACGGTCGGCATTGAAATAACCGAGGAAGGTGTTGTTACCCTATTTGTAGATGGGGATGAGATTGGCAAAGCCGGAAATAAAATGGCGGCAAAGAATGTCAATCTTGCTATCGGCTCCTCTTCAAGGGCAGCTACGGGTGCCACCGTCTCAGGAATCCGGGTTTACAGTATTGAAGCAGAAAAATACTATACCGTTCGCTTCTTAAACAAAGATGGTACGGACGTCATTTCTATGCAGTATGTGATTCAAGGAGAGGATGCCGAGGCACCCGTACCGCCAAGATATGAAGGGTTCATTTTTATAGGGTGGAGTACGTCCTTTAAAAATGTGCAGGAGGATATGACAGTCTATCCAAGGTACAGAGAAATCCCACCGCACCCAAGGCTTAACTTTTATTCATCCACAGAAGATGGCAGCAGCGGAGAACTGATCAAATCCTACCAGGGAGTCAATGCCTGCAGCATTGTTCAAAAACTCGACGGGGAATGTACGATTGAGTTTACTCTGATGACCAGACAGACCGAAGGTGTGGTTTCTCTTAGAGATCGTGTTGAGGTTGATGGTCTGGTCTTTTATGTTACAGAGATAAAAAAGAGTATCTCAGGCGGCGTCTGCTACACAAAGATGTCCGGTGACCATATTTCCTTTCTGCTGAATGAAGAGAAATATACGGTGCAGTCCTTTGAAATGTCGGATACACCAAGAAATATCATGAAGGTATTGCTTGCAGATACCCCGTTTACCGTAGGTGAGGTTGATTTCGATAAGAAGGTAACCCTTCTTATCAACAGAGAAGTAACCAGACGAGCCTGCGTGATGCAGCTGATTGCAATGGTCGGAGGCGAGATTGAATATGACGGATATTCTATCGGAATCAGAAAGCACATCGGCTCTGAAACCGCAATTGACATCATGAAATCTTCCCTGGTTCAGGATATCAGCTACAGCCACAATGTTTCGGAGAATACAACAAGCTATACATTATCACTGTATCAAAAAGGCAAGCTTGCCCTTGGTGATGAGATAAAAATCCACTTCAAGCCGTTATCAATCGATTCTCAAAGCCGGGTGGTGGGTATGGACTGGAATCCGTTTAACTACAAGGAAGTAAGCATTACGGTTGGCCAGTATCTTCCTACGATTAACGATTCTCTGTATGAGATTGCAGGAGAGGTTTCCGATATTCGGGAGGCAACTGCGAAATACACGGTTGAATTTGGGGAGATGATTGGAAACGGCACGTTTTATTTTACAAGGTCCTATCGTGACCGTCCTTATTTTCATATCCATACCAATGACGGAACAACAGGAACTGTTGAACTGTTAAAGCTGGATACCTATGAGTTTAATCCGTATATCGGAGCAAGGCTGACTGGGGTGAACTCGACAACGAGTACGCTTCTGGTCTTTTATTGTACAGTTCCTGTGGATGCTGATTACACAGAGGAGGAGATGCAGTCATGACAAATATCTTTGACGGTGAAAAATATAAAGAGGCTTCTTTGAAAGCCATCGAGTTTATCAAGCGTCAGCTTAATGTCAATAACTACTCTCTATTTCCAAAGCTTGCAGAGGATTATGATTCAGGGTATACGGGAAGAATCATTGCCAGAGTGGATATGCCGCCTGATGCAAAGATCAATTTTCCAAGTTATATCTACTGCGACCAGTTTTATGATGAGAAGTACCAGGGTGTTGTTTCAGGAAAGCATAAGAATATCACAGAGGCAAGAAAGAACCTGGCGGTGGAAGTAACCACTTATACCGACCAGCAGTATCGTTCTGCTCTTTGCTTTCTACACGCTGACGGTACCTGGAAAAGCGAAGTCTATTATCGTGAAACGGACTTCTATGGTGTGGGAGATTTAATTACCCATTCGGAAACCTACTGGTACAGGCAGGATGTCATTATCAACGAGAACGGTTCAAACGGCATTAAGGGTTTCACCCTAAAATACTACAAGTGGGTTGATGATAACGGAGAAGAAGTAGATCCCGATAACTTGCCGGGAACCATAAAGGAAATCATCAATCCGGTGCCGATTGACCCGGATACCGGAGAGCCGATGCGGGAATCGTTTCTGTATGCCAAAACATACACCTTAAGGCCAACGCTGATTGATGATACGATTATTGATGATGCTCTTCCAAGATATGCCGACTTTGATGCATCCTTGTATGTTTTTGAGGATGTTGAGTATTTGACAGAGACCACAAACATCATTTATGACGGCACCGTTGGCTCCGGGGACCTGCCAAGCAATCCTCCGATTCTGCCGGATGAACCGAAGCCGTTTATTAGGGATTCCATTGTGCAGCCTGGTGCTGAGAAGGGCAAACTCATTATTACCTGGATTACAAACTTTACCTCTGACTGCACACTAACGCTTGATGGTGTCAGTTACAAAGTTTCTGGTGCGGTGGTGGTTCCGGGCTATTATACCTACCATGCTGTTGTATCCGTTTCATTGAATGCATCGCATACATACTCGATTTCCGGCAAAGGAACAAGTGTAACGAAGTCTTTTCGGTACAACGACAGTAACCGTTATCTGATTTGCGGAGACCCGCAGATTATTGACCAGTCCTCAGCAGATGTCTGGTACAAGGTTCAGAAAGTATTAGACCCGCTTCCGGCAATGATTATCAGTATGGGTGACCAGGTGGATGCCATTACGGATGCTCTTACCCGAACAGAGCAGTTTCATCTGTTTACAAAAGAGCATTCCGTTCCGATTGCTACGGTAAGAGGAAACCATGACAAAAACACAAACTACTTTGGTCTGCCCGATAATGCGGATGAGGCTGATTTTTACTTTAAGAATAATGACGTGCTGTTTATCAGCATCGATACCAACAGTGCAGATGTGGAAAAGCATAAGACCTTCATCAAAGAGGCACTGGATCATAACAGCTACCGCTGGGCAATTCTTTTGATGCATCACAGCTTGTACTCTACAAGTAAACGAGCCTTGACAACGCAGATAAAAACCCTGCGTGAAGGTCTGACCAGCTTTATCGTTGATGAAACAGATATTTGCATGGTGCTTGCCGGACATGAACATTTCCTTTGCAGGACAACTTATCCCGGCAAGATGTTCTTTACTGCGGCAACAAGTACCGGTTCCAAGTATGAGGTGGATGATTATCCGGCAGCCCCTTGGAATGAACTGACCATCAATACAAGTATTCCAAAATATACGGTCATGGATGTCTATGAGGATCAGATTACTCTCAATACCTATGATATGGAAGGTAACCTTGTTGACACCTGCAGCGTAAGTTAGGAGGTTCTATGGGGTATATTGCTTTTACGAAATCCTTTGCAGGAAAGAAAATCGTCCGAGTCCATGATGTAAACTCGGATGTAACGGTTGGCGTTACCGGAAGCGGATATGATGAGTGGTATCGATATCCGGCTTCCTTTCTGATTCCGGAGGATGATCCGCAGTTTAGTAAAGAAGGAAACACCGCCAATGGTGCCTACGGTTATATGTTAAATTCCAGGTGCTGGTCTTACGATGTAGGACTGGCACTTTTGGTTTTCAGTACCTCCGGTGATTGGGATATTGTGATGGAGATGCTTCACCGATTGAAGGAAGATCAGAATGCCGATGGCAGCTGGAACTTCTCCTATGATATTTACATAGGAAAGCTGTTCCATGATTATGTGAGAACAGGAGCAATCGGCTGGGTCGTGTGGGGCATCTGCTATGCAATCCTTCAGATGGGCACCTTTTGCGATGAGAAGCATGGCTTTAAAAAGATGCTCATGAAGGCCGGAGAGTGGATATTATCAAGACAGGTAACCGATACAAAAGACCCGCGATACGGACTTTTGCGAGGCGGGTATGGTGCCTATGACAGTGAATACAGGTACTCCGATGTGGAAATCGAGTGGTGTTCCACAGAGCATCAATGCTCCACGCTTCAAGCTTTGGAAGGGTTGTCACTTGTATTAAATGACAAGAAGTATAAGGAGGCAGCGGAACTGGTTCGAGATCAGCTGTTCTTAAAATGCTATGACGAAAGTAATGGCAGATTTTATCAGGGCATCAATGGTGGAAAGCCTGATAAAGCATGGGCGCTTGACTGTACGACCTAGGCAGGCAGCCTGATTTTCTCTGTAGTCCATACCGATACGGCGAAGAAATGCTTTCATACGGCAAGGGATGTGTATCTGACGGAGAATAAGCAGATCGTAAAAAACAGCGACAAGGAACACTACAACATGAAGTATTCCAGTCCTGAACTGTTTGCCGGATTTAAGCCTTATAGTGACAAGACCCCGGATTATGAAGGAGCACCGGATATCGTCTGGACGGAGGGAACGCTTGGCTATGCAGCACTTGCACTATGTGTTGGCGAAGAGGAAGAGGCAAAGAAATATGTGGATGAGTGCGTTGCTCTACAAAACTGTGAAGGTTGTACGGGTGGTGTCATTTATGTCACAGAAACCTATGCCTCACTTCCCTGGGAGTTTCATGTATGGGAGAGCGTTGTTTCTTCAGCGTGGCTATATCTGATCATCAACAACCCGGACTTATTGTTTCCGCGTACACTTCGCCAGGTTTATTACATGGTGAAAACTTATAACATAAAGGACGAAAGACCTTAAAGCAGCTCAAAAAGGGCTGCTTTTTTCATACAAAAATTTAAGGAGGACAAGTCAATGAAGGATTTTTGGAATGTGATTCAATTCGTATTTACTGCGGTCGGAGGGTGGCTTGGCTACTTTCTGGGAGGATGTGACGGTTTGCTGTATGCGCTAATTGCGTTTGTGGTGATTGACTACATTACGGGTGTGATGTGTGCCATTGCAGAAAAGAAGCTATCCAGCGAAGTTGGATTTAAAGGCATCTGCAGAAAGGTGCTGATTTTCCTGTTGGTTGGCATCGGAAACATTATTGATGTTCAGGTGATGGGGGCACCCGGTGTCCTGCGAACGGCTGTGATTTTCTTCTATCTATCCAACGAAGGAGTGTCTCTTTTGGAGAATGCCGCACACTTGGGTCTGCCTGTGCCGGATGCTATCAAGAAGGTACTGGAACAGCTGCATGACCGTTCTGAAGGGAAGGAGGAACAGTAATGGCTTATACCAACAGTCCGCTGGTATCCTATACCAGAATCTCTCCCAACCGTACTATAAACCGCAATCATGACATTGATACCATCACCATCCACTGCGTTGTGGGTCAGTGTTCGGTGGAAACCCTTGGTAATATTTTTGCACCGGAAAGCAGACAGGCATCATGCAACTATGGCATTGGTGCGGATGGCCGAATCGGTATGTATTGTGAGGAGAAAGACCGTTCCTGGTGTTCTTCAAATGCAGCCAATGACCACCGTGCCGTTACAATTGAAGTAGCATCGGATACGAAACATCCGTATGCGGTCAATGACAAAGCATATGCCGCACTGATTGACCTTTGTACGGATATCTGTAAGCGTAACGGCATTAAGAAGCTTTTGTGGAAAGCAGATAAGTCTCTCATCGGGCAGGTGGACAAGCAGAACATGACCGTCCACAGATGGTTTGCCAATAAATCCTGTCCGGGAGATTATCTGTATAACCGCCATTCGGAGATTGCGGAGCTGGTAAACAAACGTCTTTCCACTGGTGAAAAAGCTGATACCAAAGGACTGCAGGCATCTGTATTCAAGGACATGGCGGAGACGGATGTGATAAAGAAGGTCGGTCCTTTGTTTACTGCTGACCAGAAAACAAGCGGAGTGCTTGCATCCGTTTCTCTGGCACAGTTTATTCTCGAATCCGGCTACGGAAAATCTGAACTTGCCCAGAATGCCAATAATGTATTTGGCATGAAGAAATCTCTCTCCGGCAACACATGGAGTGGTTCTTCCTGGGATGGCAAGTCGGTTTATGCCAAGGAAACAAAGGAGTGGGACGGCAGCAAGTACATCACGATAACTGCAGATTTCAGAAAATATGACTGCGTGGAGAAATCCATCGCAGACCATTCTGCTTATCTGCTTGGAGCAAAGAACGGCAGTAAACTCCGATATGATGGTTTGAAGAACTGTACCAATTATAGGAAAGCGGTGCAGATTATCAAGGACGGAGGATATGCTACCTCTCCAACTTATGTGGAGAATATCTGCGGTATTATCGAAAAGTGGAAGCTTACTCAGTTTGATGTGACAGCAACAGAAGATAAGAAGGAAAACACATCTTTTCCTGCAACACCTTTCCTTGTAAGAGTCATCATCAATAATCTTAACTACCGTTTAGAGCCTTCCATGAATGGCAAGGTCAAAGGACAGACTGGTATCGGAACATTTACGATTACCGAAGTCAAGAATGGCTGGGGAAGATTAAAGTCTGGTGCAGGTTGGATTTATCTTGAAAATCCTGAATATTGTACAATCGGCAACAGTAATGCCAAGACCTCAAGTACCAAAACGGTAGACGAGCTTGCAAAGGAAGTCATCAAAGGTTTATGGGGCAACGGTGCCGACAGGAAGGCAAAGCTTACAGCAGCCGGATATGACTACAGCAAGGTACAGAAGAGAGTAAATGAACTCTTAAAATAATATAGTGCACAGTGCTATGAGCCTGTCTGCATTCTTCGGAGTGTGGGCAGGCTTTATTTTTTTGTAAAAAGCGTCCTTTTGATGGTTCTTTCAAGGCTAACAATTAGGAAGAGCAAAACAGTGATGAAAAAAGAAAATAAAAAAGTTTTTCAAAAAACGTCCTTTAGAGCATCTTCCCAAGGCTAACAGTTAGAGAGAAACAAATCTCTCGGAAACGGAGGTGCAGCGATGAAACATAATCTTCACATTAGTGTTTCAGACAAGCCACAACGAAACGGCATGGTTTCTTGTAAAAGCATCAGCTTGAGAGAACGATTCCTGCGTATGCTCTTTGGCAGAAAGCAGAAGATCGTGATTCTTGTTCCTGGTGATGCAATCGAGGAACTGGCCATCACAAGAACAACGGAAGGAGGTAGACCATGAACAAAGTAACAGAATTACTTGACGCTGTTGTTGGTGTCATCACTTGTGTTCGTAACCTGGCAGACAGTCTTCAGGTAGTAGCAGATGTTCTTACAGACATGAAGTCTGTGGAAGTAATCGAAGCACAGCCTGTAGTACAGATTCCTGAAAAGGTAGCAAAGCCTAAGAAAGAGAAAGCCAAGGTTTACACACTTGAAGATGTAAGAGGAGTTCTTGCAGAGAAGAGCCAGAACGGACTTACATCGGAAGTTAAGGGTCTGATTGCAAAGTTCGGAGGCAGCAAGTTATCCGACATCGACCCTAGTAACTATGAAGCAATCATCAAAGAGGCGGAGGTGCTTGGAAATGAGTAACCACGCATTCCTTTCACCTTCAAGTTCTCACAGATGGCTTAACTGTACACCAAGTGCAAGTCTTGAATCAGAATTTGAAAACAAGACAAGCCAGGCAGCAGAAGAAGGAACAGCTGCTCACGCATGGTGCGAACACAAGCTTAAGAAGGCTCTCCGCAGAAGAAGTAAAAGATCTGTTTCATCCTATGACAGTGATGAAATGCAGGAACACACAGATGCATATGTGGACTTTGTCTTAGAACAGCTTGACATTGCAAAACAGAACTGCAAGGACCCATTGGTGCTGATAGAGCAACACGTAGACTTCTCTGAATATGTCCCGGATGGTTATGGTACAGCAGACTGTGTGATTGTTTCGGACGATAAGCTTCACATCATTGATTTCAAGTACGGCATGGGAGTTCTGGTAGACGCAACAGATAATCCACAGATGAAATGCTATGCACTCGGTGCCCTTGCAATCTATGACAGCTTATATGACATCAAGGAAGTATCGATGTCCATCTTCCAGCCACGCAGGGAGAATGTGAGTACCTGGACAATCCCGGTTGATGAACTGAAGACCTGGGCAGAAGAAGTATTAAAGCCAAAGGCTGAAATGGCCATGAATGGCGAAGGCGAATACTGTCCCGGGGAGTGGTGTACATTCTGCAGGGCAGCAGTCAGATGCAGAGCAAGAGCAGAAGAAAAGCTGAAACTTGCACAGGAAGAATTCAAACTTCCTCCACTTCTTACAGATGAGGAAATCGAAGAAATCTTATCGGTCATTCCTGATCTTACAAAGTGGGCAAATGAGATTATGGCTTATGCTACCGAATCAGCTGTGAGTCACGGCAAGCAGTGGAACGGGTTCAAGGTTGTTGAAGGACGCTCTGTTCGTAAATACACGGACGAAGATGCAGTTGCTAAAGCAGCCAAGGAAGCAGGTTATAAGGATATTTACCGTCAGAGCCTTATCACTCTTACAGAGATGCAGAAACTGATGGGTAAAGCAACATTTGAAAAGGTACTGGGTGACCTTATCTACAAACCACCCGGAAAGCCGACTCTTGTATCGAACTCGGATAAGAGAGAGGCAATGAATATATCAGACGCTAAAAACGAATTTAAAATGGAGGATTAACGATTATGGCGAATGTAAGTAAAACAAAAGTTATCACAGGCAAGAACACAAGACTTTCTTATTTCCACGGATGGGAGCCTACATCTATCAATGGCGGTCCTGAAAGATACAGTGTATCTGTTCTTATTCCAAAGGATGATAAGGAAACAGTAAAGGCTATCAACGATGCAGTTGATGCAGCTATTGAGGAAGGCATCGCAAAGTTCGGTGGCAAGAAGCCTAACAAGGCAGCAATCAAGCTTCCTCTTCGTGATGGTGACACAGAGCGTGATGACGAGGCTTATGCCGGACATTGGTTCATCAATGCCAACAGTAAGACAGCACCACAGATTGTTGATAAGGCAGTAAAGCCTATCCTTGACCGTGATGAGGTTTACAGCGGTTGCTATGCAAGAGTATCTCTTAACTTTTATGCATTCAACTCAAACGGTAATAAGGGCATTGCCTGTGGTCTTGGTAACATTCAGAAGATCAGAGACGGAGAGTCCCTTGGTGGTCGCAGTTCTGCAACTGATGACTTCAACACAGAGGAAGATGACGATTTCTTATCTTAATCTGAACTGACCCTTTAACTTCCTGCGGGCGGTGTGAAACCCACCGTCTGCAACTATTACGAATATACGGGGTAAACGATATGAACGAATTATATGAATTAGCAAAGCAGATTGATGTGATTATCATCTTCTACATCTTTATGGGTGCTGGTATCTATGGCATTGTAAGTACCATCATGAATGGTATCTGGCTTGTCAAGGATTCAATCAAGAAACATAAAGCAAAGAAGAAATCTGCTGAAGAAACAACTAAAGAATAAAAGTGTGCAGGCGGTGGAGGAATATCCTCTGCCGTCTGTTTTACTTTGGAAGGAAGTGAGAATGTGAAATCAATCAGTATAGATATTGAAACCTTTTCAAGCGTGAGTCTGCAGAAGTCTGGGGTCTACCGCTATGCAGAAAGTGATGACTTTGAGATTCTGCTTTTCGGTTATTCCGTTGATGGTGGTGAGGTGAGGGTTGTAGATCTGGCAATGGGAGAAAAGATACCAGACGATATTATTGATGCTCTTACAGATGATGAAGTCATCAAGTGGGCTTTCAATGCACAGTTTGAAAGAGTCTGCCTATCCAGGTATCTCAGTGATAATAGTGTATCTCTTGGGGGATATTGTCTTGATCCTGTGTCATGGCATTGCACGATGGTATGGGCTGCAACTCTCGGTCTTCCGTTATCTCTTGAAGGAGTGGGAGCCGTTCTTGGACTCGAAAAGCAGAAGTTGTCAGAGGGCAAGAATCTCATCAAATACTTTTGCGTTCCATGTTCTCCTACAAAGGTCAATGGTGGAAGAACAAGAAATATGCCATACCACGATTTGGAGAAGTGGACACAGTTTAAGGCATACAACCTTCGAGATGTTGAAACGGAAATGGGTATCCAGCAGAAACTTTCTCGTTTCCCTGTCAGTGAAACTATCTGGGATGAATACCATTTAGACCAGGAAATCAACGACCGAGGAATCGGTGTGGATATGACCTTTGTGGAGAATGCAATATCCTTTGATGAAAAAAGCAAAGCTGCACTTACTAGGCAGATGCAGGAACTTACCAGTCTTGAGAATCCGAACTCTGTACAGCAGATGAAGAACTGGCTTTCAGAGAACGGACTTGAAACAGACAGCCTTGGTAAGAAGGTAGTGGCAGAGATGATGAAAGATGCTCCTGAACATCTTGTGGATGTGTTATCCCTTCGTCAGCAGCTTGCCAAGAGCAGTGTAAAGAAATATACGGCTATGGAAAATGCCGTGTGCGAGGATAACAGAGCAAGAGGAATGTTTCAGTTTTACGGTGCCAACAGAACAGGCAGGTTTGCCGGAAGATTGGTGCAGCTTCAAAACCTCCCACAGAACCATATGCCTGACCTTGCACAAGCAAGAGGTCTTGTAAGAACTGGAAACTTTGATGCACTTGAACTTTTATATGATGATATCCCGGATACATTGTCACAGCTTATCCGTACAGCCTTTGTTCCACAGGGTGACAACAAGTTCATCGTTGCAGACTTTTCTGCTATTGAAGCGAGGGTCCTTGCGTGGCTTGCTGGCGAAAGATGGAGAATCAAGGTGTTTGAAGAAGGAAAGGACATTTATTGCAGCAGTGCATCACAGATGTTTGGAGTTCCTGTTGAAAAGCATGGTATCAATGGTCACTTAAGACAGAAAGGTAAGATTGCTGAATTGGCACTCGGTTATGGTGGCTCGGTCGGTGCATTAAAAGCTATGGGTGCTATCGAAATGGGCCTTACCGAAGAAGAGTTGCAGCCACTTGTGTATGCCTGGCGAAATTCTAATCCTGCGATCACAATGCTGTGGTGGGATATTGATAACTGTGTAAAGGAAACCGTCAAGAAAAGAATCACAACACAGACCCACGGTATCCGTTTTGTGTATGAGAGTGGATTCCTTTTTATCGTTCTTCCATCCGGCAGAAGGCTTGCGTATGTAAAGCCTAAGATGGGTGTGAATCAGTTCGGTGGTGAGTCTGTTACCTATGAAGGTGTCGGCGGAACAAAGAAGTGGGAAAGGCTCGAAAGCTACGGTCCCAAGTTCTGTGAGAACATTACGCAGGCTATCGCAAGAGACGTTCTGATGTATGCCATGCAGACATTAAGGTGCTGTCGAATCGTTGCCCATGTGCATGACGAGGTCATCATTGAGTGCAGAAAGGATATGTCCCTTGATGCAGTATGTGAGCAGATGGGAAGAACACCGCCCTGGGCAGAAGGACTCCTTCTTCGTGCCGATGGCTATGAATGTCAGTTTTATAAGAAAGATTAATGGAAAACGTCCTTTTTTACCTCCTGCCAAGGCTACCTGGTAGGAGGTGCTTTTTATGCAGATTACAAAATTAGAAGAAGGTGCCGTAGCACCAAAGCCGGACACAAAGGTGTTCACACAGGAAGAACTGCAGCAGGAATTTGACTTTATTCTTGCTGAAAAGATAGTCCGTAAGATGGCAGAAAAGGGTCTTATTTCTGATGATGAATTGCACAAAATCTCGGAGAAAAATCGACTTATTTTCTCTCCGTATTTAAGCGAGATTTATCAGTAATTGACTTGATATATATGCGTTTCTACGGGAATATGTCCATGCGAAAGCGAGGTGATTGATGTGAAGAATGTAACGAAAATAGACCAGGTAGACTTTTCAATTTTTAAGAAGTTGAGAGTCGCTGCATACTGTCGAGTATCTACCGACAGCAATGAACAGGAACTCAGCCTGGATACGCAAAAGAACCACTATGAAAGTTACATCAAAGCGAATAGCGAATGGGAGTACGCAGGCATTTACTACGATGACGGTATCAGCGGTACGAAGACAGCAAAACGAGATGGCTTGTTAAGACTTGTTGAAGACTGCGAGAAAGGTCTTATCGATCTTGTCATTACAAAGTCCATCAGCAGATTCAGCAGAAACACTACCGACTGCCTGGCTCTTGTAAGAAAACTTCTGAACTACGATGTTTACATCATTTTTGAAAAAGAGAATATCCACACAGGCTCAATGGAGAGCGAACTGATGCTTGCAATCTTGGCTGGCATGGCAGAGAGCGAGTCACGTTCCATTTCCGAGAATGAGAAGTGGAGCATTAAGAAAAGATTTCAGAACGGAACTTATGTGATTTCTTATCCGCCTTATGGTTATGCCAATGTTGATGGTGAGATGGTTATTGTTCCTGAACAGGCAGAAGTTGTAAAAGAGATTTTTGCAGGCTGCCTTGCCGGAAAGAGTACCCATATCATTGCAAAGGAACTGAATGAGAAAGGTGTTCCTACCAAGAAAGGTGGCAAGTGGACTGGTGGCACGATTAACGGCATTCTTACAAACGAAAAGTACATAGGAGATGCCCTTTTCCAGAAGACCATCACAGATGCGGCTTTCAAGAGAAAAAGGAACTATGGCGAAGAAGAACAGTACTACTGTGAAGACCACCATGAGGCAATCATTGATCGAGATACCTTTGAGAAGGCTAAGGAAGCAATAAGGCAACGAGGACTTGAAAAAGGAAACTGCAGTGAGGATACATCAAAATATCAGAACAGATATGTCATGTCCGGCAAAATCAAATGTGGAGAGTGCGGCAGGTCTTTCAAGAGAAGATACCATTACACTTCACACGGCAGAAGTTACAATGCCTGGTGCTGTGGTGGTCACTTGGAAGATTCCAAATCTTGCTCTATGAAGTACATCCGTGACGATGACATAAAGAGAGTTTTCCTTACAATGATGAACAAACTGCATTTTGGAAATGACCTGGTATTGAAACCACTTCTTATAGCCATCACAACAGACAATTCAAAAAAGAACATCCATAGTGTAGAAGAAATCGAAAAAGAGATAGCAGCCAACGAAGAACAGCGAAAGCAACTTAACACACTTCTTACAAGGGGTTATCTTGAAAGACCAGTCTTTGCCGAAGCTCATAACAAGCTGATTACGGAATACGAACATCTGATAGCAAGGCGAGATATGTTATACAGAATGGATGATGCCGGATATACGATGGAGCAGAAATTAAAAGAGCTGGTGGATTTCCTTAATGGAGCAGAACCATTTATCGAATGGGACGATTCCTTATTTGAAAGGTTCGTGGAAAAGGTAAAGGTGCTTTCCAGGGATGAAGTAGAGTTTGAATTAAAATTCGGCTTAAGGCTGAAGGAAAGGATAGATTGATATGGCACACATACCACTTGGGTACAAAATAGTTGATGGTTGTGCTGTGGTCGATGAACTGACTGTCGAGCAGATTAAGGCAACTTACAGATACTACTTTGAAGGCAAATCACTGGTTGATGCTGCCAAGGAAGCAGGCTTTAAAATGAACCATGCAACGGTCAAGAGAATGCTTTCCAATAAGAAGTATCTGGGGACTGACTATTACCCGCAGATTATTGATGAAGAAACCATAGAAAGGTTTTTGGAAGAACTGACACGAAGGGCAGGCAACCTTGGAAGGCTTGATAGAAAATGTAAGGAAAGAAATACTACGATACCTATATCATTTAGGTTCAAGCCTGCAGAACTTACCTTTGCCGATCCCTTTGAGCAGGCAGAATACATTTACAGTTTGATAGAGAGTGAGGAATAACACATGGCAGGAGCAAAGAACATAACAGTTATCCCGGCAAGAAAGCGTGTAGGTAATACAGCCACTGCTGATAACAAGCCAAAATTAAAAGTCGCAGCGTACTGCCGAGTAAGTACAGACAGCGAGGAACAGGCTACAAGCTATGATGCACAGGTTGAACATTACACAGAATTCATAAGGAAGAACCCTGAATGGGAGTTTGCCGGGATATATGCTGATGACGGTATCAGTGGAACAAACACCAAAAAGCGTGAAGAATTTAATCGAATGATTGAAGATACGATGGCAGGCAAAATCGACATGATTATCACAAAGTCAATCAGCCGATTTGCAAGAAACACCCTCGACTGCCTTAAGTACATAAGACAGCTGAAGGAAAAGAACGTGCCGGTATTCTTTGAAAAGGAAAACATCAATACGATGGATTCCAAGGGTGAGGTACTGCTTACCATTATGGCCTCCCTTGCACAGCAGGAATCAGAATCCCTTTCCAAGAATGTTAAGATGGGACTTCAGTTCCGATACCAGAACGGAGAAGTTCAGGTAAATCATAACTGGTTCTTGGGATACACAAAGGACGAGAACGGACACCTCATCATTGATGAAGACCAGGCAATCATTGTAAGACGAATCTTTCGAGAGTATCTGCAGGGAGCAAGCCTTAAGACCATAGCGGACGGACTTATGGCAGATGGCATTCCTACAGCAACCGGGAACAAGAAGTGGCGTGGGGACGGCATCAGAAAGATACTTACCAACGAGAAGTACATGGGTGATGCCCTTTTGCAGAAGACCTACACGGTTGATGTTCTTACAAAAAAGCGAGTATCCAACAACGGCATTGTTCCACAGTATTATGTTGAGAACAACCACGAGGCAATTATTCCAAGACAGCTGTTCATGCAGGTGCAGGAAGAACTCTTTCGCAGGGCACACCTTAAAACAGAAGGTGGAAAGACCAAGAGAGTCTACAGTAGCAAGTATGCATTATCGAGCATTGTCTACTGTGGCAAATGTGGAGATCTTTTTAGAAGAGTGGCTTGGAAGGCTAGGGGTGCATCCTACAACAAATGGAGATGTGCCAGCCGAATTGAAAAGGGTCCAAAGGAAGGATGCGATGCCGATGCCATCAGTGAAGTTGAACTTCAGAATGCAGTGGTAAGAGCCATCAATAAGACCCTTGGCGGACGAGAACAGTTCCTGGTACAGTTGCAGCACAATATCGAAGATGTACTGAATGGGGACTCAACCGCAACCCTTGAGTACATCGACAAAAGGATGGCAGAACTTCAGGAAAAGCTTGTAATGTGCGTGAACAAGAATGCCGAGTATGATGTTATTGCAAATGAGATTGATGCCTTAAGAGAAAAGAAGGCAGCAGTTGTAACCAGGGATGGCGAACAGGAAATGTTAAGAAAACGAATCGATGAGATGCGACAGTTCCTGCAGACACAGACAAACCGAATTACAGAGTACGATGAGCAGATGGTCAGAAGGCTTATTGAGAAGATTACGGTCTTTGATGATAAGCTTATCTTTGAATTCAAATCCGGCATGACACTTGAACTTAAGAGATAATTGAAGCAATAAAACTATACAGACACCTTGCAGCAATGCAGGGTGTTTTGTCGTTCATAGAAAATTTACAAAGTGTAACTGTGCCAGGATTGAAAATATCAACCATTTGGTTTATAATATAATAAGTTGAGGTGCGGTTTTTTACATGGAGGATTAAGATGAAGACATCCGATATGATTAAAGAATTATGTAATAAAAAGAATGTAAGCCTTTCAGAACTTGCAAGACGGATAGGTCAGACTCCACAGAACTTTGGCAAGAAACTGAAACGAGATACTGTGACTCTGGAGGAGTTAAAGCTGATAGCTGATGTCATGAGTGTTACCTTTGAACAGTCGTTTATCTTCCCAAACGGAGAGCGGATAAAAACGAGTAACGAATAGGTGGTGAGAAATATGGATACAGTGGATTTAATAATTAAATCATCAACAGAATTTTATAACGATTTGAAGTCTGATGAAAATGGTCGATATCGTTCATGGGAACACTGCTATTCACATTTTATGAATGCACGAGGTAGAAATGATGTCGATTATGATTATTTAAGTCTGCAGCTGGCATTCTATTTAGCAAGTTGGGGAATGTACCGTGGCTCATCATTTTTATTGCAAAAAGATTATAGAGTACATATTCCAGTAGTGAAAGAACTGTTAAGCGAAAAATATGATGCCTTGGCTGGAATTGACTGTATCGGTTTCAAAGACGAAAGCAACCAAAAGTTACTGCATGATGTGAATTTATTTTTAGAGCAGTATTACGATAAAATCAGACACGAAGTAAAAGAGCAAGAACTTAAGAACCAGTTATCTTTTACTCTCATCACAAAAATACTTATGGGAACGCTTGGTTGTGTTCCGGCATATGATAGATATTTTATTGCAGGAATAAAGAATCAGAAGGTGGCAACTGGAAATTACAACATTAGATCTATAATGCAACTTGTCAATTTTTATGAAAAAAATGCTGACCGACTCGAACCCGTCAGAGAAAAGATGGAAGTTGAAGGTATGCCATATCCGCAAATGAAAATGATTGATATGGGATTTTGGCAGGTTGGTTTTGACTTGGATACAAGCAAAGGAATAAATACTGCACACTAGGAGAAATGGATGGATAAATTTTCAGAGAAGAGTCTTCTTTCACTTGGAGATTATTATGTGTATGGACTCATAGATCCACGCACAAAGCAAATCTTCTATATTGGAAAAGGCACGAAAAACAGAGTATTTGAGCATGAAAAAGAAAGCCCGGTCAGTCCAGATAGTGAGAAGTTGAAGCTGAAGACCATCGCAGATATCAAGGATGCCGGACTTGAAGTTGAAAAGATTATTATAAATTCAAACTTAACTGAAGAAGAGGCATTTGCTGCAGAGGCATCACTGATCAATGCATTCAACTATGTTAGTGATGCGGGACTGACAAACATTGTTGCTGGGCATCATTCGGCAGAGGCTTTATCGGTTGATGAGTATGAAAGAATAAACGGTGCCATTGAACTTGAAGAAAAAGACATCAGGCACAGAATCCTTGTTATCAAAATAAACCGACTCTACAAGAGAGGTATGGATGAGAAAGTATTATATGATGCTGTTCGTGGTGTGTGGAGAGCATCAAAGGAAAAGGTTAAAACAGTTGAGTATGTTTTCGGTGTTTACAATTCTTTGATTGTGGCCGTGTATAAGCCGTCAGAATGGTTTGTATGTAAAGAGGCAAAGGACAGACTTCCAAGACAGGATATTGTTCTGACACCGAAAACTGAAAATAGATTATTCTTCGTGGATGTAAGATATGAACAGGGGCTTCCACTTGATGAGAATGAATCATTCTACATTGGAAAGTCGATAGCCGGACTGAAGTTAAATCAGTCGGCACAGAATCCGATTACATATTTGTATCCACTGGAGAAAGATAAAATTCATATTTAATGAAATTGACAAATCGGAATTTGTGAGAAGGAAAATATGAAAGCATTATTGGTTATAGATATTCAAAAGTCATATATCATAAAGTATGGAAACGATATAGTACAGAGAATAAATGAGAGGATAATTGAATCTCTAAAGGCTCAGTATGATATTGTTTATATAAAGAATACGAAGAAACTTCGCAGTGGTATGGTAACTGATGAGTTTGCAGACCAACTCATTCTTGCATCAGATAATGTGTTTTGCAAAAAACAAGCGGATGCCTTTTCATCTAAAGAATTGATTTCATATCTTAACTCAAAGAGTATTTCAGAGATAGAGATGATAGGTGTGGATGGAAATTCATGTATCAAGGAAAGTGCAAAAGGCGCAATAAACAGTGGCTTCGTTGTTTCTATTGTATTGAGTTGTGTAGGTGTATCTAATATGCCTCGATTCGAAAAAACAAAAGAAACCCTAAAAAAAATAGGGGTAATATTAAAGTGAACAATTAAACAACTTCATGTTTGAAGAGAACGGGAAATCGAAATTTTATGTTCTTTTGACTACAATTGTGTGTGTCAAAAGATTTTGACAAGGATAAAAAGTCCTTTGTCAAAGCCTTTTGATAGCATTAATATCTGTTTTTGATTAAGATACAAGTGCAAGGAGGTGTATTGAATGGAACTCGGGAATCAAATTAAGAAATATCGTTCGGAACTCCAAATTTCACAAGAACAATTAGCGGACCGCATATATGTGTCTCGACAAACTATTTCAAATTGGGAGAATGAGAAAAGTTATCCAGATGTAAATAGTTTGATTCTTTTGAGTGAAGTATTCCAAACCTCCATTGATAAATTAATCAAAGGATATATTGAAATTATGAAAGAAAAAATTAATGAACAAGAAATTAAGAAACTCAATCACTATGGTAACATTTTTGGCGTGCATTTTGCAATTACGATTTTATCGGCAGTCCCATTGTTCTTTTGGTTGGAACAGCTTGCATTTATTCCGTTTGGAATTCTTTTTGTAATTACGATGTACTGGGCTTTGAAAGTGGAAAAGGTGAAAAAGGACAACGATATTCAGACATACAAAGAGATTGTAGCCTTTTCAGAAGGTAAAAGATTGGACGAAATACAGAAGCAACGAGAAATCGGAAAACGACCATATCAAAATGTACTGAAAGGGATTGTAGCTGGAATTGTTACAATAGTGGTATGTTTCTTGATTGGACTACTGTTTCATTTGCTTGGGAATTAAGCAATCGTTATTAGGATAATAGGTATGAGAAATGACTGTGAAATTTCAGTCTTACGGAGAGGCTGAAAAGCAACAGAAGATTTGAAGTCGGAGGTGTCAATGGTGAGGAAGAGAATTATTGCAATACTTATAATTGCGCTGTTTATAATTGCTTCGTTTTTAGTATCGACAGGATTTAGTGAAAGAACCGATGTTTATCTTGGAGACTTTTCAATTTCAGAAGATGGGAAGGAACTAACATTTACGGCAGGGGTTCCTTCGTCTATGGGATACATTAGAGGATACAAAGATGAAGGTGGTGGCGTTAAGCCACATTACTTGAAATTCTACTCAACTTTTGGTGGATTGAATAGTAGTTTGGGTGCAAAAAGTGAGTTTGTTTTAGAATTGGACGAAGATGACAATGAAATATTCTTCTCTCGTCCGGATGGTGGATATGAACTTGTTTTGCAAAAGGATAAAGGAACAGGTGAATGGGTGCGACCTACCAAATAAATAAGATTTGTAAGGTCGGAAAATTTCAGTTTGTAGAGATGACATGAAAAATGAAGCTTAAGGAACAGAGCTTTACCCTGTTTGCCTATACAAATTATAGGGCAATTCAAGGTTATCACAGGCTCGAAACCCTAGATTTTAAGGGAAAAGGTGCGTTCCACCATTCCCTTGTACAGTAGGGGTTGAATAGGTTTTTTATTGAACAACCGAGCCATGTTGAGACGGTTGTACTGCTTTCCAAGGGCGAAGTCGACTCGAAAAAGATTCGGGTTGAGTTCTCGTTGGAGAACATGGATATGTCCGGATTCCAGAAGGGTGCGACCTATGAGCAAATCAAGGCGTATGTGCTGGAGAAATTCGGGTTGAAGGTATCTTCCCTGTATATTTCCCAGATTAAGCGGAAATGTGGATTGGATGTTGGTCAAAACTATAATCTGTCGAAGAAGGAAGATGCTAAAGTGCCGCAGTGCCCGCCGGAGAAGGAAGCAGCAATTATGGAGGCATTGAAGCATTTTCAAATGACATAATTATTACACAAGGGCCTGGGTAGTTTATCCTAGGCCCTTTTCGCAGTCTTATGGCTCACTATTTCGTGAATTTAATTTGCCTTTTAGTGTGAAATCAAGTATACTGGAGATGAAAAACATCAGGAGGTGCAGGATGGCAATTAGCTATAATCGTCTTTGGAAACGATTGATCGATCACGATTTGAGTAAAACCGATATGATGCACCGTGCAAACATCAGCACCAATGTTCTGGCACGTCTGGGGAAGGGTGCGCCTGTTTCAATGGAAAGCATGGAAAAAATCTGCAAAGTATTAAACTGCAATATTGGCGATGTTATGGAATTTGTTCCTGATAATAAAGACGGAGGAAAAGACGCATGATTACAGGCGCAATCAAAAATAAAGTAGATAAAATCTGGACGGATATCTGGGCTGGCGGCATTACCAACCCTTTGACAGTAATTGAACAGCTAACCTACCTGATGTTCATCCGCTCTCTTGATGAAAAAGAACTGGAAACAGAAGAATTTGAGAACATGAGCGGCGAGA